>Ga0326728_10016848_pt1 | contig 14799 bp, 8 predicted proteins | sample MB3enrmetagenome_FD_207602 | JGI IMG/M metagenome (GOLD analysis project Ga0326728, IMG submission 207602) | Lab enriched peat soil microbial communities from McLean, Ithaca, NY, United States - MB31MN | ecosystem: Environmental > Terrestrial > Soil > Wetlands > Peat | place: USA: New York...
GGACTGCCGCATTAAAAAACAGCCGCGCGAGATCCGCATCATATTCTTTTCCTTCACGCTGCATCTCTAAAAGGGGGCGCTCGGCGTTTATGTTCCCGGCATCGCCCCGCATCGCTTTCGTGGAGGCCGGAACGAGGCGAAGAAGCGGCTTTCCGGACTCCCTCCGTTGACCAGGATTTGCGGCCCCGGCACCTGAAATCGCCGCGGCCCGCCTTTCGGCTTCGGCCGCCACAGCGCGCACCGGCTCGGCGCTTCCTTCCTGCAAAAGATCCAGGTCAGGTTCGAATGAAAAGGCTACCCGCCGTCCCGGCATTCCAATCCAGCGCAGATCGCTCTGCTGCATGATGGAATCAAGCCAGGAAAGGTCGTAAGGCTTTAGCCGCGCGGGAAAAATTTCCGTTTCCCAAAGCTCTGCCGGAACCGGGTAACAAACAAGCTGCTCTATTCTTCGGAAGAGCCCATCCGCTCCTGCCTCGGATTGCCCGGCGCTCGACTCATGGGCGCAGCTATCGACAAGGCCCTGCCATTGGGCGAGAAAGGGCTGAAGCCCTTCAATGCCCAGAGCGGAGAAAACAGGGATGGCCGCTGCACGGGAAAGCCGGAGCATCACTTCATAGTTTTGGCTGTCGCAGACGTAGTCCTGCCGGTCATCTTCCAGTAGAAGTCCCGAAATCAGCCTCCCCGAATCGATGAGGGCATCGAGGGCTGCCGCCAGCCGGTCATTGTCCAAGCCAAGGGTTTTCCGCACGAACTCGAGCGTTCGGGGAGAATAAAACTGGAGCCATTCCGAAAGAATCACCGTGAACAGCTCATCCTGATCTTCGGCTATGGGCTCGGAATCTTCGAGCCTGGAAAGGAGGTCCTGCAATCGGGAGGCCTGAAATGTCTCCCCGGAGTCAGGCCTCGAAAACGGTACGGAGCCGATATCCCATTGTAAACCATGGCTTATGCGCGGAAGGTTCTCGATCGCGATAATCATCGGCTCAGTCGCCTTCGGTGGACTTACCCGCACCAGTCTTTCGGCAGCCGACACAAGCATGGTATCAAGATCGAGGCCATGGTCGCGATTCATTGCCCCAAGCAGCATCCTCCACTCCGATTCCGGCAGAAGAAGCCTTTCTTTTACCCATTCGATCAGGTCCGGGGCACTATCAGGCGAATAGCCCGGGACCAGCCGCCGGCGCTTCAGCTCGAAGCTTTCGGCCAATTCCCTGGAAACCGCAGGGCGCAGCTCGGGCGTCCCGATGACCTCATGGAGAAGGTCAGTCCGAAGCTTTGAACCCCTCCCCCCGCTCAACTGGTCGTCCATATACATGTACTGGTTGATTTGGGGCCAGCTGACAGACTCTGCCATCGGACTCGGGTGACCGGTATGTGCTTCCGACCAGGTGATGATGCCGGATTCCAGGCCGGCAAGAACTCCAGCAAGCCCTTCCAGGTCCAGCTCATCCTTCAGGCAGGTTCGCCATGCCTCCAGGAGGATTGGGAAATCCTCGTACTGAAGCACGGAGTCAAGCAGCCTTTGAGAGCGAAGCCGGCTCAGCCAGAGCGGCATACGCTCGTTCAATTGGCGGCGGGTCAAGAGCAACGCCCGGCCCGCGCACTCCCGAAACCTGGCGCCAAAAAAACCTGACCCTTCCAGTTTTTTCTTTATCAACCCTGTAAAGTTGAAGCTGGTGACCAGAGAGAGAATTTCTTCGCCGCCGGCCTCATGAGGCAGCTGCAGCATAATGCAGTCGTTTCCGGGATAAAGCTCCGGTCTGTATCCATAGCGACTTTCCCATGCCGCTTCGAGGGCCATCGCAAAAGGCCGGTTTATCCGACCTCCCCAGATGGTGTGAAGCACGATCTGATTTCCAGGATATCCTCCGGGGCCAGAAGCTATATGCTCTACCAGCAAATGGCGCCGGTGAGGAAGAGGGCGTCCGGTCGCTTCCTTCTGTCTCGTCAGAAAGGTAATGAGCCGTTCTGTGGAAATGCGGTCAAGGCTTTGAAGAGTAAATGATGAATCGCGAGGATGGAGACGGGCATCCCCGGCGGGAAGCAAACCCTTAAGCCGCTCCAGGGCGCTGGTGTCTGTCAGGGGTGTTTTTTGGAGAAATTCTTTCACCTCCGGATTTTCCAGCAGCTCGTCGGCCGCTTCCAGGAAATCTGCGATTCGCTCCGAAAAATGAGAGTCACGCAGGTTTTCCTCGGCCTTCCAGAACGGAGGGGCTGCCATCCCTGACCGAGCCGGGGTGACGAAGACATCGTTGTGAGTGATCCGTTCGATTTTCCAGTTTTGAGTGCTGAGGGTAAACACCTGGCCTACTTTCGCTTCCCAGACAAACTCTTCGTCCAGTTCTCCGATTCGCGCCCCGCTTTCATGGTGGCGCAGATGAAAATAGCCCCGGTCCGGAATCGTTCCGCCGGAAAAGTAAACTGCCTGGAGCGCGCCTTTTCTTGCCGCAGCCGTATTCTCGAGTTTATCGACGGCTATCATCGGTTTGAGCTCGCGCAACCGGCTGCCAGCGTATCGCCCTGCCAGCATCTCGATCACGAGATCGAACTGGCGGCGGCTGAGCGACTGGTAGGGATAGCTGGTTTTCAGCAGGGCAAAGAGGTCATCGAGATTCCATGTTTCGACGCCGGTCATGGAAACGATAATTTGTGCCAGCACGTCAAGCGGAGAGAGAACGGGATGCACCGCTTCGATGTCCATGCCGAGGACCCCCTCGGCCAGTACAGTAGCGTGCAAAACGTCCTGAGAGTCGACAGGGCAAAAAGTCCCTCGGCTGACTTCCCCCACTCCATGCCCTGCCCTGCCGATCCGTTGAATCGCGGAAGAAAACGATGGAGGCGCCTGCAGCAGAATCACCTCGTCAAGAGTTCCGATGTCTATGCCCAGCTCCAATGAGTTCGTGGCAACTATCGCGCGCAGTTCCCCGGCCTTGAGTTTTTTTTCCACCTCGGTACGGATTTCGCGGGAGAGAGAGCCATGGTGAGCATAGGCCACGGGAGCCGGTTCGCCCTCGTTGAGCAGATGCGTGAGCTTTTCACATAGACGCCTGCTGTTAGCGAAAACCAGCGTTGATCTGTTATTTATGACTATCTCTTTGATTTCGTTAACGAAAGGCTGCCAAAAAGAGTCCGGCTCACCCCAGGCGGCGGCAGCCTCGGGAAAACGGACGGAGAGTTCGTAGTCCTTTTTTTGAGAAGAAGACACTATTCGTACATGCCTGGGGGAATATTCCGGGCTTCGGGGAGAGCGCGCCATCCGGTACCCCCCAACGAATTCGGCCGCTGTTTCAAGCGGTCGGACCGTGGCCGAAAGGGCTACGCGCTGAAACTCACCGGAAAGCGGCGTCAGCCGGTCGACTCCGGTAATCAGGTGCACCCCGCGCCTGCTGTTCACTACCGCGTGAATTTCGTCCAGAATCACGGTTTTGAGATTGGTAAGCAAGGATCGCCCCCCGTGGGAGCTCAACAGCAGGTTGAGGCTTTCCGGCGTGGTGATCAGGATTTCGGGGGGCTCGCGGAGCATGCGGCGCCTCTCGGACTGAGGCGTGTCCCCGCTTCTTATGGCGATTCCGATTGAAGGAAATTGTTTTGCGGACCGCGCGAAAACAGCCTCCAGCTCGGAGAGCGGCCTCATGAGGTTTCTGCGGATGTCGTTATTAAGCGCCTTGAGTGGTGAAACGTAGAGCACGCTGGTTCTAGCCGGCGGCCATTTTCCCGTGATCAGTTCATTTATGGCCCAAAGGAAAGCAGCCATCGTTTTCCCGCTTCCCGTCGGGGCGGCAATGAGGACGTGCTCTCCTGCGGCAATTTGCGGCCAGGCCATCATCTGCACCTCTGTGGGAACGCCGATGGATTCGGCAAACCATTTCGCCACAAGAGGATGGAAATGATCGAGCACTGATTGATTCTTCTTCATAACTTACGATAACAATCCTAACAACGATGTCTTGACGTCTCTATTACGCGGGAGATCTTCCCTGGTCCGGATATTACGTCCCCATTTAAAACAAATGAGCCGCAAACGGCAGATGAAACGTATGGCATTTGAACAGTTTGGTCAATGCCGTCATTGACGGCTTTGTCCAAAACGTCTATACGAAGGGGTGATCCAAGTGGGCGGGGTTAAATCGAGCGATTGCCGATCGAGGAATTGAGGGAAGTCACAAATTAAGGGCTTGTCCGTAAATAACACCTTTGCGCTCGCATCCGGCTTTTGGCCTGCTTTTGCCGCTCCTCAATCGCAAAATCCTCGACGTAGCGCTGCTACGCCTACGGTTTTGCTCAATCCTCGCGACCAAATCAGCCTCAAAATCCGGCGCGATCCCTAAAGGCCTATTTACGGACAAGCCCTAAGGGTCAGGTATGCCCAACCTTCAACCTCAACCCGTCAGATTGTCGTGGTAGCGTGCTTTGAATATAAGTGCTATACCACCCTGAATTCAGGAGGGGGTCCCTGAGGCCCTGTCAGTCGCAGCTTTTCGAATTCAGCTATTGTACGGCTGTATTTTTCGTGAATCATCTTCCGGTCAAATTCCCAAAACTGGTCCAACATGTCGTCGAGTTCTCGTTTTGAGAAGTACTCCATACAAGGGGAAAATAGCGATTTATCCTCTTTGGCGATGTGGGCCGGGTAAAAACCGATCAAGAAGTTCAACAGCCTGGCGATTTCATCAAGAGCGGCGATCGATCCGCTTTTGTACAGGGCGTTGGCATCGAGCAGGTCCCGCACAGTTTGCCGTCCGATGCGATGCTCTTCGAGCAACTCGTTTACGATTTCTTCGTGATGCGCACTGAGGCTCTTGGCTCTCAACTGCACAAACAGGATATTTTCCTCTTTGCCATGGTGGCACCGGTCGGCATAAGTTCGGAAAAAATCGACGGCGGTTTCTATAAAAACCGGATCCGCCTGCCTGTTGCTCGCTATCATCGATACCTCGGACCTCATTAAAACGATCATGTGCTCGATGAGCCGGTGTTCTCTCATAAGTGGTCCAATAGGGATCATCGTCCTCATCTCCGTCGGATTTTTTTGCGGGTCGAAGGCTCGGCGCCCATTTTCCACCATCCTTGTTCAGGAGGGCAGCAGCAGGGCGCGTTTCACGGAAAGTCCGATCTTTCGTCCAGCGTTCTTTTATCGACGATTCTACAGTCCGAGCGATTTCCCCGTCAAGGCTAATCCGCCTCCATTTTTTGCATGGGCCGGGGAACTTCGCGCATTCTCATTGCCGTGCCGGCACAGGTATTTGTCGACACCTTCACCCTTAAAGATTCTGGAAACGTAACCGATAATATGTTTTGGAATGAAACGGGAGAACGGACGTGATATGGACCATGATCAAGAAGCCAGCCGCCGATTCAGTGGAACGATAGAGTACATCCGGTTGATCGATCTTATTCAAGTTTCCTGCCTTGCCAAGATGAGCCATATCATCAAAGTGGACTGCCCCGACAAAAGCGGAAAGATCTATCTGGACTCAGGGAACGTTATTCACACTGAATCGGACTATAAAATCGGAGAAGAAGGTTTTTTCGAACTGCTTCTGTGGGAAAGAGGCCGTTTTGAAACTCTGCCTCTTCCTGAGGATGTGACAGTTTCAATAAACCGGTCATGGGAATATCTGCTGATTCGCGCAGTCCGCCCACCGGAGGAAAAAGAGGCTGCCGAAGATGGCGGCCCTCCAGCTCGGGACCCATCACGCGGCTTTGGGGGCAACATTAACGATATCAGCCTGACCGACCTCGTTCAGCTGGTCTGCCTGGACAGCATCGACCGCATTGTCGAAGTTCGCTCTGAGACTCTCACCGGAGCATTTCATGTCCGAGAGGGACAGGTTTGTCATGCGAAAACCGGCGATTTCGTTGGCCAGGAAGCTTTTTTCAAGTTGCTGACTGCCCGCAGCGGGAGCTTCGTGACACTTCCCTGTTCCGAGGATCGCGATGTTACTATCGACATGCCATGGGAGCAGCTCCTCATCGAGGCCATGCGTTTTCTCGATGAAGCATCAGGGGTGACTAATGAAGAGCAAGGCGAAAAAAGGGCCGAAACACTGTTTCAAAAAGTGCAGAAAAAAAACATGGCTCAAAAAATTCGACTTGCAATGATCGCGGACAAGGAGACCAGGAATATCCTGATTCGCGACGCCAACCGGTTGATTCAAGTCGCCGTTATTTCCAATCCGAAAATAACTGAAGGTGAAGTGGCAGCCATAGCTTATTCCAGACAGGTCGATGAAGAGGTCCTGCGCAGGATTGCCACCGATAAGGAATGGCTTAGACTCTATCCCGTCCGCCTGGCCCTGGCGGCCAATCCCAAGACCCCAGTGGCTATTTCGAGAAAGATAGTCCCTACCCTTAGCCGCCAGGATTTGCGAAATATCTCTCTAAGCAAGTCCGTTCCCACCCTGGTGGCAAATGAAGCCCGAAGACACCTGAAAGATAATTAACGGACCAAACCGCTGGAAGGAAAAAGTGGTTCATCCGGTAAACGCATACCTCCAATATTTTTCACGAGACCTCGCATCACGGGTTCGGCAACGCCATTCCGGCGAAGTCTGGCCCAGTGGCCGGCTCCAAGGCCACGCAAACACATTGTGGCTATTTCCATTGCCAGTTTCCATAAGAGGGAGGGATGTCCGTTCCTAAGGGTCTGTCACCATTATTATTTTATCTGTTCAAAGGAAATTGTCTGGAAATTTTATGGGGAATTTTTAATTGACTTCTACGCTGGCAAGGAGTGGCAGATCTTTTTGCAGTCAAGGAATTGCTCGGACATAAGGACGTCAAAAGTGGGGCGGAAGGGCAAATTTCAGAGTACGGACTGGACGGCGACTGGTCGGGCGGCCGGCAGTAAGCGAGTTAAAATAACCAAGCTTAATATAAAACCATAACTTTAAATAGGCGCCGAAAGCCCCGGAACTTCGTCGGAATTTGCCACTGAATGGTGACTCACGATGCGTGTTTTTCAGTTTCTCAACCGATCATGACGAATAGGCAGGTAATGAGCTAGTCTCTTGACAATGACAACCAAAAAGCTATGTTCGGCTCAGTGTAATTAGCAAAGTTTCATGCCAGACCGCTGTGACATCCCCCTTTTCACTACGCTTTCATGACATACGGCGGCCGGACAGATAAGGCCCCAATTGACTGGAAGGAGAGCTATGGATGGTCGGCAGCGAACTGTCGTCATTAACCTGCTGGACGACAGAACCAAAACGTACGATTTGCCCCCCGATCGGGCAGTGGTGACCGCATTCGAAGAACATGACAGGAACGTTTTCGATCTGTTGCGTTACCCAATCCCAAGCGATCACCCTCTCTTTAAAGAATATAGCCGGGGGTATGCATGCGGCGACTGGGTGGCATATAAAGGTAATTATGCTGCAAACCCGTTCGGAGATTAGTTCTTCGCCCTTCACCCTCCGCTCTTCACATTACAATTCTCAGAGCCCGCAAATTTGTTGAAGCTCGGGATCAGGAAGGCTTGAAAAATCCTTCCCACGTTCCTTTGTGCTATAATTTCAATGGAAAGCGGTTAAGATTCATCATCTCACTTAAACAAAAAACAAAGATTCGAAATGCTTGAAATTAATGGCAAAGATCAAAGCAATCCAGCAGGGCCCGATATCGAGGAGAGGCCTAAAACCGATTTTTCCGAGATGACCGGACCTGCCGCTCTAGCGGGCCGCATATCTGCATTTCCGCACCTGCCGGGCATATACATGTTCAAGGACCCGGACGGCGTAGTCCTCTATGTTGGAAAGGCCAGAGACCTCCGGAAGCGGATAGGCAATTATTTTCGGGGCGGCGACGCGGTGGATGTGAAGACGCGGATCATGCTCTCCAAGGCCGCAGGCCTGGAATATGCCGTTACGTCATCAGAAAAGGAGGCGCTGCTCCTCGAGGCCAGCCTTATAAAGAAACATCGCCCGCGTTATAACGTTGTGCTTCGCGACGACAAAAATTACCTTTCGATCCGGATAGACCCACGCGATCCTTATCCCAGGCTGGACATAGTAAGGCGGTTTCAAAAGGACGGAGCGCTCTACTTCGGCCCCTACACTTCGGCCAGAGCGGCCCGCGACACGCTCAAGTACCTCCACCAGCTTTTTCCTCTCAGGCTTTGCAGGGGGAAAAAACTCCTTCCACGAGATCGTCCCTGTCTAAACTATTCGATGGGCCAGTGCCTGGGCGCCTGCGCGGGCAAAGTTTCCAGGGAAGACTATATAAAGATGGTCGAAGAAGTAGTGCTCTTCCTGGAAGGAAAGACCGACATTCTCCAGAGGCAGTTGAAACAAAGGATGCACGAAGCGGCCGAAAACCTCCAGTTTGAACTGGCCGCCTTCTACCGCGACAGGCTGGCTAACGTGACAGCCACAATCGAAAAGCAGCATATAGTATCCGACCGTTTCCTGGACCAGGACGTTCTGGGCATTTACCAGGAGCAGGAACTTTCGGAACTGGTTGTTCTGTTTATCCGGCAGGGAGTTCATTCCGGCCAGAGACCGTTCGACCTTAAAGAGGCCCAGGGAGATAAGCATGAACTGATTTCGGCCTTCATTCAGCAATACTACTATCAGGGCGCATTTATTCCTGACGAGGTGCTGGTTCCCGTTTCGCTCGATTCCGAAACGGTCCTTTCGGAATGGCTATCCGATATGAAAGGGAAACGGGTAAGGATATGGGCCGCAAAGAGAGGCGACAGAAAGCATCTGCTCGATATGGCGCAGGCCAACGCCCGCGAGGGATTCATCAGCCGCAGGCGATGGCAGAAGCGGGATACGGCGCTGATCGACAGTCTTCAGCGGCTGCTTAAACTGCCGAAAACGCCTGCCAGAATCGCCTGCGTGGACATCTCCAACATCCAGGGACTGCACGCTGTCGGGGCTGTTGTCGTTTTCGAACACGGACGCCCCGACAAAGATTCCTACAGGCGTTACCGGATAAGGCTAACGAGTGAACCTGACGATCCGGCCATGATGGCCGAAGTGATAAGCAGGCTTATCGACGACGTGGAACTCTCCTCGAGCCTGGATCTGCTCCTTCTCGACGGCGGAAAGGGCCAGTTGAACAGGATAGTGCGCCTCCTGGAGCAACTCGAGATCCCTGAGCCCCTTCCGGTCGTATCCATTGCCAAAGAGCGTGAATCGGACATAGGGGAGAAAGGTAAAGGATTATACGAAAAAATTTATCTGCCCGGTCGAAAGAACCCCCTTTTCCTGCACCGTTACCCGGACATTCTGCACCTGCTCCAGCGGATGCGGGACGAAGCCCACCGGTTCGCCATCACCCACTACCAGAATGTCCACAGGACCTCGCTCCTTACTTCGGCGCTCGATGGAATTGCCGGAATCGGTCCCGGCAGAAGACAAATGCTTCTCCAGCGCTTCGGCAGCGTGGATGCAATCCAGGAAGCCTCGGCATCAGAACTGGAAAGCGCAGGCCTTCCCGGAAAGGTGGCGCAAAACGTCGTTCGGGTACTCTCCGAAATTGAAAGCAGGGAGGTCTTGAGCGGGCAGGAAAGCGGCGATAGTGAATAATGTCTCATGATGACAACACCCTGCGACTAATCGAAGAATAAAACTATGGAAACGTGCCTCGCCTAGAGTCGCTCCCGGGGCAATGTCAAAGACTTGCGCCATCAGAATTTCCAGTAGCGTTTCCAAGAAGTTTCCATAACGGGGAAAAAGAACTCCGATCACACGATCTTGCGCCCGGAAACAGCCCGGTTGATGGAAAAGCCGGTGTCAGGTTTGCGCCACTTTCTCAACCGGCTCCAAGGTGGAAATAATTTTTCCTTCCTTCAGGGTAAACGCAAATAATGCTGCGACCAACGGAATCCATACTAGCACGTTTATCCCGTATCCCAGGCCCATGTGTTCGATTACCGCGCCGATGATTCCGACACCCAGCCCGCCAATGCCGATCCCAAATCCCAAAGTCAGTCCCGAAGCTATTGCAGCGTTTTTGCTGATTATCTCCTGGGCGAGCACTATCGTGACCGAAAAGGAAGCCAGCAGCGCGGCGCCGGCGAGAATCAGGCATAAATACATCGCGAAACCATTGCTTTGCAAAAAAAGATAGAAGCACGGAGTAGACAGGAGCAGCGAAACTACAATTACGCTCTTCCTTCCTACTCGATCGGACAGGTATCCTCCGAGCACGCCGCCCATGGCGCCGGAAAATAGCATAATGAAAAGAAAGTAACCGCCTGCCACAACGGAAAAGTTCCGCGTTTGCAAATAAAGAGGCAGGAATGCGACCAGCCCGAAATAGGTCAGTGAACGGCAGGCTACGATCGTTATTACCTTTGTGAGTTCAAGCCAGGACGACCGAAAAATTGTCAAAAGGGGGACCGAACTTCTCTCTGTAACTACCGTGGAAGTCTCCGGTGACGTGAACCAAAGCAATACGGCCACAAGGATACCCGGGACAGCGAAGACCGGGGTGGCAGTCAGACCATGGCTTTTAACAACCGGGATGACCATCAGGGGCGTTAATGCCCAGCCTATATTGCCGCCGGCAATAAAAATGGATTGACATAAACCTTTTCGGGAGCCGCTAATGGAACCGATCATCGCTGCGGCTTGAGGATGAAAGGCCGCCGTGCCCAGTCCTGACAAGGCGGAAAGCAGAAGCAGCAAATAATAATTTTGCGTAACGCCAACAAGACTCAGCAATACAGCCATCCAGACCGTTCCAACATATACTACCCACCGCTGGTTTTTCAGGTCCACAAGATAACCGAAAACCGGTTGCAAAACGGATGCGGTGATAGTGAATGCGGAAATCAGAAAAGCGGCCCGGCTGATGCCCAGTCCTAAAGCTACAATGAACGGGAGCAGGGTCTGCAAGAAATTCATATACCAGTCATTGAACATGTGAGCGAGCGTGAGAGAAAATATCTTGCCTCTTTGGATTGTATTTGCCGTCATATATTTCCTTGCGTGAAAGAGGGCTGTTTGCCCTTAGTTGTGTCGTTGTTCAGTCTAGTTTCGACCAACTTATTAATGTCACTGAGGAAGCGTAGAATAGTGGAATCAGGGCGCAGGGAAGACAGTGATTCCCGGCACGCAAAGGATGGGCTCACACCGTGAAAATGCGCGCGGAGGTGCTGACTGCCTTATCCTCTTCCATCCGGACTGTTACCGTCGGCCCTGGCCTCTCACCAGATCTGCTGACCTCCCTCCTCAACTGAAGGAGCGCTCGTGGGCTCCCCGGAGCAACCTGGGATACCACCGGTGGGGAATTGCACCCCGCCCTGAGAATAAGTTGGCAAGCAGAGTACCAGCTTCCATGTTTTTGTCAACCCCGCTCGTCTATTTCATATGTTGAGACCGAGCAGCTAAACAAGTTGGCAAGATACTTAAACTATTTAAGTCATCGATTTAAAAGCAGATTTCCTGATTTGTTACATACAGCATGTCTTTTGCCTTGCCCAAGGGGTGGCCGATGATTGGGACTTCGCTGAGTATTATGACATATTTTGAATGCGGGCTATTGCGCTACTCATACTTAGACTACAATCGCATCGATTGGGGGCTGGATGGATTCTTTTTTCCAGCTATGCTATCCTCCGAACGTGGATTTTTTCCAGGATCCTCAGGGAAAGTTCTGTCCAGTAAGATTTCTCGGCAATTCTGGGATATTAACGATGAACGACTGCTATATCCTGATTATCGATCCGGATGAAGATTTCCTATCCGATGCTCAAAAGGCGGTTATTGCAATGGGCCATGCGGCGAGTTGCACCCGGATGCTCGCCGAAGGAATCAAGATAGCAACAAAAAACAAACCGGATGTAATTATCGTAAATGCGAAAATGGCTGATGGGAGGAGTGTGGAGATCCTGTCTGAATTTCTGGAGGTGCCCTCTTCGCCGGAAGTAATTGTTATAAGCGACTCCTCCGACCCGGATGAAGCAGAACTGGCGATCAGGAGCGGAGCTTGGGATTACATCGAAAAGCCCAGAACTTCAAAAGCCATCTCGCTACCGGTTTTGCGCGCTCTCGAATATAGAGCAAAAAGACCACACAAGGAAAAGCGGCTTGGCCTGTCGAGGGAAACTTTTGATGCAGTAGCCGGCAACAGCTCCCTGATGAAAGCCTGCCTGGAAGTGGTGACACTGGCCTCAGAAAGTGATGCAAACGTTCTCATCACGGGGGAAACTGGAACAGGAAAGGAACTTTTCGCATGGGCTATTCATAAAAACTCTGCAAGGTCGAGTAACCAGTTCGTGGTGGTCGATTGTGCTGCTTTGCCGCCTACGCTGGTCGAGAGCACTCTTTTCGGGTATGAAAAGGGGGCTTTCACCGGGGCTGACAGACCACATAAAGGACTGATAAAAAGGGCTGACAGCGGCACCCTCTTTCTGGACGAAGTTGGTGAACTTCCCCTTTCCATCCAGAAATCATTCCTGCGAGTTCTCCAGGAAAAAAAGTTTCGCCCCGTTGGCGGAGAACAGGAAGTACGAAGCGATTTCAGGCTTATAGCCGCCACCAACCGCAACCTGGACCAATTGGCCGGCCGCCGGCTGTTCAGAAAAGATCTCCTTTTCCGCCTTCGGGCTTTCGGGATAGATCTGCCGCTTTTGTGCGAACGTCCTGAAGATATTCCGGAGATTGCCGAACAGCACATGAAAAGGTTGTGTCAGATCTACAAAACGGGGGAGAAGCATTTTTCACACGATTTTTTCACTGCACTTGCCCGCTATAACTGGCCAGGAAACGTCAGGGAACTTGTAAATGCTCTCGAAAGAGCTATTTCGGCGGCACGAGAAGAGCCCATTGTATTTCCGAAACACTTGCCTACCTATATACGTATTCAGGTTGCTCGATCAACGGTTCGCGAAGAGAGCAACTGCAACGTTGTGCATGGTTCAAACTTCGAATCGAGAACGACTTTCCCAACGCTAAAAGAGACCAGGGACACTGCCGTCTCCAGAGTGGAGCAAAAATATCTCAAAGACTTGATTGCATCGGTTGGCGGTGATCTGGGCGAAGCAAGACGAGTCTCTGGTCTATCACGATCCAGGCTTTACGGACTTCTTAACAAGTATGGAATCAAGACCAATCCTATCTCATAGGATTAGTCCCGTCGCACAGGACACTCTCTTGTTTTGAACTTCGTTCACACAACGCGAGAAACCGTTCATTCTCTTGTCAGTCCTGCTCCTGCATCAAATCCCCATAAAAGTGGGCTCCAGGCACAGTTCTTGCCTCTAGCATAGAGATTCAAACCGACTGTTTCGAAAACCTTCCGAGATTTTCGGTTGCGCGGAATTGGAGAGAAAGCGGAATAAAAAGGCAAGAACCCAAAGATCTCCACCCGGAAACGGTCCGAAGTAGGCGGGGGGACCCAGGCGGACGAGAGGAAATGGTAAACTGGATCAAAATCTCGATCGGACAAATGCCTCAGATTGTGCCCCGGGTGAAATTGCTTTTTTCTGTAATGGATGCGGCCCGGACCCCGAGTTGTGCGGTGGTGGTCGCCGACCCAATGATGGAGAAGATAGCCTAGTTCATTACGTTGACCCTTTTGCGCCAACCTCTGCGAAGGCGTTATCGGCTTTACGGTCTTTGGGGTCAACGACTGGTCCTATCACATAGGACTGGTACCAGCGGAGATTAAATCAACGATCATTACAGCACGAAACAAAAAGGGCGACAAATGCTATGCTTTCCTCAAAAATTTTTCCCGGTGAAATCCCGGTAGCTCAACATATTTGTATGCTTTACGGCTCCGAGAAGAAAAGGATCGATGTTCTCGCACAATGCATCGACAGCGCACTGCAAAAAAAAGAAAAGGTTTTGTACATAGGCAGCGACAATCCGCTTATTTCCAGATCGCTCTCTCCCCCAGGGCGCACTCGATTTAAAGAATGCCTGGGGAACGGACAGCTGGAAGTCTGGGACCCGGGCGTGACAGACTTGCGGTTGGAAGAACTGCCTGTGTTTCTGATGATGGCGACCGAGGAAGCTCTTACCGCTGGGTGGTCCGCTCTGTTTTTTACGCTTGACATAAGGGATTTTCTGAAAAAAGGCTTCGATTCCTTTGAAATAATGAAATTTGAAAGTAGGCTCAACTATGTCTGTAAAGTCGGTCGTTGCCATAGTTTGTGTCAATACGACTATCAAAGGCTTCCTGCTTCTTTGGTCCGTAACGCAATAGCAACACATTCCATGATTGCTGTTGGGAAAATCCTGCTTGAGAATCCTTTTTTCCTGGTTCCCCAGCCTAAACAGGATTCTCATGAGTTTGTTTTGGATGGATTTGTGACAGAAATCTTCGCAAACATGGATACGATGCATCTCGGGATTCTGAACTAATGCCATTGGTCGGCGGGTGCGAAGGTCACAACACTTGTTCAAAACGCCCCATCCTCTCGTCCCGGCCTCTGTATCACCTCGAAGAAAACGTTTGCTTGAGTCCGTCGGAGTCGAGTTCGAAGCTTTATATGTCTCCCCGCGAAACTAACCTAATGCGACAGCAGCGGATCAAATCGTATGCATGATGTCCCTATGGAGAACAATTCGGCAAAAAACCCACCCTTGCACCCTTTTCTCCTGGCGCTTATCGCAGTATTGGTCGGGCTCGTAGGCGGGCTTGGGGCAGTTGCCTTCCGAGGTCTGATAGCATTTTTTCATAATCTGCTGTTCCTGGGAAAGCTCTCGCTGATTTACGATGTAAACGTACATACGGCGCCGAGCCCCTGGGGACCTTTCGTGATTCTGGTGCCGGTCCTCGGTGCCATTGGGGTTTCATTTCTGGTGACGCGTTTCGCGCCTGAAGCAAAGGGGCATG
>Ga0326728_10016852_pt1 | contig 14797 bp, 11 predicted proteins | sample MB3enrmetagenome_FD_207602 | JGI IMG/M metagenome (GOLD analysis project Ga0326728, IMG submission 207602) | Lab enriched peat soil microbial communities from McLean, Ithaca, NY, United States - MB31MN | ecosystem: Environmental > Terrestrial > Soil > Wetlands > Peat | place: USA: New York...
TCTACAACCTCGACGGCTCGTGCCAGGCCTCCCAGACCCAAATCGTTACCGCCCCCGCCAGCGCCGCCGCCGATGCCGGCGTGGTCCGCTTCCCGGAAGACCGGCTCTCGGCCGTCCACTTTGTCAAGCTGCAACTCCTGGACGCGCAGCAGCGGCTGCTTTCGGACAATCTCTATTGGCGCGCCACGCCCAGGCAGCAGGACAACTTCCAGGCCCTGAACTCGCTGCCGGCGGTCGCTCTCGAGGTCGAGGCCCGGAAGCGAGAGGCGGACGGCAAATGCCTGCTCGAGGTTGCGGCCAGGAACCCGTCGGGCGCGATCGCCCTGATGGCCCATCTGCAGTTGCGCCGGGCGCGCACCGGCCAACGGGTGCTGCCAGTGTTCTACAGCGACAATTACCTGTCGCTTCTGCCGGGGGAGAGCAGGGCGCTCACCATCGAGGCGGCGGTTGCCGATCTCGGCGGCGAGGAACCGCTGTTGGCCGTCGATGGCTGGAATGTGACGGTCAATCCCACCCCCGCCGCCGGGGGCCTGGTCCAGGTCGTTCCCAATGTCCAAGCGCAGGTCCTGGGCGTCGCCGCGGCCGCGCCCGCCCAAGGCGCGGGCACGCTGAGCATCAACTGCGGCGGCTCGCGGCTGGGCTTTTTCCGGTTCGGGGCCCCCGCCGAGGGATTCGCCGGCGACCGCGATTTTCGCGGCGGCCATGCCGTTTCGACCCGAGAAGCGATCGATACCCAGGTCCCCAACGCGGCCCCGGCGGCCGTGTATCAGAGCGAGCGTTGGGGCGAGTGTGTCTATACGATAGCCGTTGGGAGCGGGGCGAGCTGCACCGTCCGGCTGCACTTTGCCGAGGTCAAGCTCTCGCCGGGGGACCGCAAGTTCAACGTGGCCATCAACGGCCGCCCGGTGCTAAGGGACTTTGACATCGCCGCCGAGGCTGGCAAGGGCAAGGCCCTGGTCAAGGACTTCGATTCGATCACCCCGGATGCCGACGGCAACCTCGTCATCCAATTCACCAAGGGCGCCGCCGAGGAACCCAAGGTCTGCGGCATCCAGGTCATCCGGCGGTGAATCAAGCCAGACGGAGGTTGCGCAGAATCCGGGTGGTGGCGCCGGCTTTGTTGAGCGTGTAGAAGTGAAGTCCGGGCGCGCCGGCTTGGAGCAAGTCGGCGCATTGCTCGCTGGCGTAATCGATGCCGAACTCAGCGACCGCGGCATCGTCACCGTCCAGGGCATCGAGCTTGGCGGCGAGCTGGGCGGGAATCCGCGCGCCGCACAGGGCGGTGAACCGCCTAATCTGTGCCGCGCCGAGAATGGAGATAATCCCCGGGACGATCGGCACATTGACGCCCAGCTTGGCGGTGAGATGGTCGCGGAATTCGTAAAAATCGGCATTGTCAAAGAACAACTGGGTCAGGATGAAGTCGGCGCCGGCGTCCACCTTCGCCTTGAGGTGCCGCCAGTCGGCGTATTTTCCCTCCGTGCAGGCCAAGTGGCCCTCGGGAAAGCCGGCCACGCCGATGCAGAGCCCGGACTGTTCACGGATAAAGCGGACCAATTGGCTGGAGTACTCGAAGCCGCCGGGCGTGGGCTTGAACTGGCCGCCGCCGGGCGGGTCGCCGCGCAAGGCCAGGACGTTCTTGACCCCCAAGGCGCGGATCTGGCCCAGCAGTTCCCCGATTTGCTGACGGGTGGCGTCCACGCACGTCAGGTGCGCCACGGCCACCAGTCCATGTTCCCGCTGGATGCGATCGACGATCAGCAGCGTCTTGTCGCGCGTGCTGCCGCCGGCCCCGTAAGTGACCGAGCAATAATCGGGCTGGACCTGCCGCAAGGCGGGAATGGCCTTCTCGAGCAAGTTGGCGTCCCCTTCGGGCGTCTTGGGCGGGAAGAACTCGAAGGAAACCACCGGCCGCCGCGCGGCGCCCTTGGCGGCGTAAATGTCTCGGATGAATTGCATCGACATTGAAGGTGCCCGAAAACCGCGGAAAATCAACTCGGACCCCGCCGGGCGGCGGGCGGGCGCAGGGCCAAAGTGGGGTTTCACCCCATAGGAAACGCTGCGGGAGCTTATTATGGTAGGTCATTGATTAATTAGTGCAACGCCAGGGTTTTGCCGCGCGTACTGTTCGCAGGGAGGCCCGGTGGAGGGTAACTCGCCGGCAAGCTGGGCGTTGTCGCCGGTAAGGCTGCAATTCAGGTGATATGGTGGTGAAAAGTCAAAAGGATCGCAAACGGGTCTTGCTGGTAGATGACCATCCGCTGGTGCGGCAGGCCCTGAGAGAGACGCTCTCGCGCGAAGGGGACTTGACAGTGTGCGGCGAGGCGGAGGACCGGGATGGGACCTTGGCGGCGATTGAAGCCTCCAAGCCGGATATGGCGATTGTGGATTTGGGGTTGAAGAACTCGGACGGGATCCGGCTCATCCAGGACATCCATGATCGCTATCCCCGCGTGCCGACGCTGGTATTGTCCATGCACGACGAGACGCTGTACGCGGAGCGGGCCGTCCGTGCCGGGGCCAGCGGCTACATTTCCAAGCAGGAGCCGCCGCAGAGGATTCTCCAGGCCGTGCGGACGGTATTGGCCGGGGAGATTTACTGGAGCGAAAAGGTCGCCGCGCAGGTGGCCTCGAAGGTGGTTCGTTCGGTGCGCCGGCCCAACAACTTGCCGGCCAACGTGCTGTCCGAGCGCGAATTGCAGGTGTTCGAGCTGATTGGCAGCGGGGCCCGCACCTCGGGGATCGCGGCTATCCTGCACATCGGGGTGAGCACGGTCGAAACGCACCGCACCCGGATACGGGAGAAGATGAACTTGAAAGACGCCGGGGAGCTGCTGCAAGCGGCGATTCGCTGGAACGTGGCCACCGGCTATTGTTGCCCGTTGCCGGAGGCGAACCGAACGGTCGAAGCCGAATCGCCGCTCATTCGGCGATGATCGAGCCGTCCCGCCGCAACCGCATTTTCCGGCTGCGCCATTCGATGGTGTTGCCGGTGAAAGCCAGCAGCCAGATGGAGGCGTGCAAGAGGTCCTTGAGCAGCGCCAGCCAGGCGTTGCGCACTCGTCCCCATCCGCCGAGCGGCTGCCCGCGGCCGGCCGCGCGCGGCCCGGGGGCGGGGGCCAGCGGTCCCTGTTCGAGTCTGGCCTGCAGGTCGAGGGCTGTGGCCATGCGCACGAACCAACAGCCCAACCCCAAGACCAGCGCCGGGGCGGTGGGATTGACCGCCAGGTACAAGAGCGGCCAGAGGGTGGGGTTGCTGAGGATGCTGAAGAAATAGGGGGCGGGCTGGCAGACGCGAATGGTGCGGGCCCAGCGCAGTTGGTGTTTCCAGGCGGCCACCCAGCCTACCGGGGGGGACCAGCACTCGACCACCAGGGGTGAGAGTTCGATGCGATAGCCGCGCTTGGCGATGCGGCGGCCCAATTGGAAATCGTCGGCGAGGCAATCGGCCAGGGCCCGAAGGCCGCCGATTTCGCGGAGTTGCCGGCGGCGGGTGGCCATGACGGCCCCCAGGGCGAAGCCCAGGGGCTTGAGGCTGCGGGCCTGGAGCACCTGGCCCCAGAAGTCGGCGTTGATCGCCAGCGCCTCCCAGCGCATGGCCAGCGTAGGGGAATTGGCCAAGCGATAGAAACAGTTGACCAGCCCCATCTGCTCCTCCCGCAAGGGGGCGACGATATTGGCCAGGAAATCCGGCGTTACCCTCACATCGGCATCGCTGATGACGACCACCTCGTAGCAGGCCAGGCGCTCGAGTTCGACCAGATTGGAGACCTTGAAATTCGCCCCTCGCGGGGGGCCGCAGACGACCAGTTGGGCATCGGCATCGGGGAATTGCTTGAGCAGCCGCCGGGCCAACCAGCAGACCGGATCGTCCTCATCGGCCACCCCAAAGAGGATTTGCACCCGGCCACGGTACTCCTGGGCCAGCCAACTGCGCAGGCAATCCTCCGTCATCGCATCACAGCCCTTGAGCGGCTTGAGCAAGGTGACGTCCGGGAAAAAGGCGGCCTCGCCGACCCGCCGGTGGAGCGGGAAAGCCCGGGCCAGGCACCATTGCCAGAGCATCAGCCCGAGGCTCATGACCGCCAGACCGCCGAGGATTATCTTCAAGAGCACCGCCGGTGCCTAAACGAAGAACCGCCCCGGGGCAAGTTCATTCGCCAAGTTTCCACTGGCGCAGCCGCGCAAACTCAGGCAACGTTCCCTCAGGTTGGATTGCCGAAACACATGACAAGCGAGATTCCGCAAACGCAGGAGGCGGTGCAGTTGGTTGGGCCCGACCAATTGCGGCTCAACCGGTCCAAGCCGGTCTTTCGTCCCGGCCCGCGCCAGGTTCTGGCCCGGGTTGAGGTGACGGGCCTTTGTTTTTCAGACCTCAAGCTGCTGAAACAGTTTTCGGGCCATGCCCGCAAATCGGCCGTGGCGGGGGGAGTTGACGCTGAGGCGCTGGCCCAGATGCCCCATTATGTGCCGGGCGAGAAGCCGACCGTGCCGGGTCACGAAACGGTCATCCGCATTGCCCAGACGGGCCCCGGGGTGACGCGCTACCAGGTGGGGGAGCGTTACCTGGTGCAAACCGATTACCGTTGGGCGCCCACCGCCGGCTCGAATTCGGCGTTTGGCTACAATTTTGAAGGGGCGCTTCAGGAATACGTGTTGCTGGATGAACGGGTGATCACCGCGCCCGACGGCGAATCCATGCTCATCCCCGTACCCGAGGACTTTTCCGCCGCGGCGCTGGCCCTGTGCGAGCCCTGGGCATGCGTGGAGAATGCCTACGTGGAGAAACAACGCCGTGCGCTCAAGACCGACGGGAAGATGCTCGTGGCGGGCGAAAGCGAGGTCCCACCCTCACAACTGGCCAATCTCTTTGGACGTTACGGCCAGCCGGCCGACATTACCTGGGCGGTGGCCGAACAGGTCCCCCAACTCGAGGACGCCAGCTTCGATGACGTGGTCTATTTCGGCTCCCGCGCGGAGACCGTCGCGCGGCTCTTCCCCAAGGTGGGCGTGCGCGGGCTTTTGAACCTCGTCCAGTGCGGCGGGCGCTTCGGCCGGCCGGTCAGCTCGCAAATCGGCCGCGTTCACTACGGCGGCATCCGCCTCATCGGCACCACCGGGTCCGACCCGGCCGCCGCGATGGCCTCGATTCCGGCGACGGCCGAAATCCGGCCCGGCGACCAGATCAACATCATCGGCGCCGCGGGTCCGATGGGGACGATGCACGTGCTGCGCGACCTTTGCCAGGGCGTGCCTGGGGTGGCGGTCTTTGCGGGGGACCTGAGCGACGAACGGCTGGCGATGCTGCAAAGGCTGGCCGCGCCGGCGGCGCAAAAGAACCAGCTCACCTTCCGCCCCTACAATCCGGCCAAGGAACAACCGGCGGGCCAGTTCGACTACCTCGTCCTGATGGCGCCGGTCCCGGCGCTGGTGGCGCAAGCCCTGGCCGCCGCCGCCCCGCGCGCCATCGTCAATATCTTCGCCGGCATCCCTGGAACCGTCACGGCCGAACTGGACCTGGACAGCTACGTCGCCAAGCAACTCTACTTCATCGGCACCAGCGGTTCGACGCTCGAGGATATGAAGCTGGTGCTGGCTAAGGTCGTGGCCGGCCAACTGGATACCAATCTCTCGGTGGCGGCCGTAGCCGGGTTGGAGGGCGCCATTGACGGCATCCGCGCGGTGGAGAAGAACCTGGTGCCTGGGAAGATACTCGTCTATCCCTGCTGCCACGGTTTGAAACTGACGCCCCTGCCGGAGTTGAGCGGCCGGCTCCCGCTGGCCGGAGGCGTGTGGAACAAACAGGCCGAAGCGGCCCTGATCCAGGCCGCGTCCAGAACATGAGCGCGAGTCTTGAAGGCCAGATTGCCGTGGTCACGGGCGGGGCGCAGGGGCTGGGCCAAGCCATTTCGCTGCGGCTGGCGCAAGAGGGCTGCCACGTGCTCGTCGCCGACGTCAACGAGCCCGGGGCCAACGCCGCCGCCGTCGCGATCGCCAAGGAAACGGGCCGGCGCGTCCTGGGCCTGAAAGTGGACGTGACGCAGGAGGCGGACGTAGCCGGGCTGTTCGAGCGGGCGATGCGCGAGTTCGGGCGGGTGGACATCGTGGTGGCCAACGCCGCGATCCTGCTGGCCGAGCCCATCACCGAGGCCGACGCCGAGAAATGGCGGGCGGTGATGAACGTCAACCTCTTCGGCTATTTCCTGACGACCAAGCACGCCTGCCGGATCATGAAGCGGCAGCGCAGCGGCGCGATCATCCAGATCAATTCCAAGTCCGGCAAGAAGGGCAGCGCCGCCAACTCCGCTTACGCGGCCGCAAAATTCGGCGGCATTGGCCACACCCAGAGTGTGGCGCTGGAAATGGCCCCTTTCAACGTCCGCTGCAACGCCGTCTGCCCGGGCAACCTCCTGGATTCGCCCCTGTGGACCCATCCCGAAAAGGGCCTTTTCGTCCAATACTTGCAGGCGGGCAAAGTGCCCGGCGCCGGAAATGTCGAGGATGTCCGCCGCGCTTACGTCGCGCAGGTCCCTATGAAACGCGGCTGCGCTTACGAGGACGTCTGCAACGCCGTGGTCTTCCTGGCCTCCAGCCAGTCCGCCTACGTCACCGGCATTGCCCTGAGCGTCACCGGCGGGCAGGAAATGAACTGATTTTTTTCACCATTCCGACCATTGAACTATGCACCATTCGACTCCCGACCTTACGCTGACGGAACTATTGACCTTGTCCCACGAGATCGGACGCGAAGACCGCGGCCTGGCGATCCTGGGCGAAGGCAACACTTCGGCGCGGCTGAGCCAGGACACTTTTCTGGTCAAGGCCAGCGGCACCTGCCTCGGCACCCTGGAAGCGCAGGACCTGGTCGAGTGCCGCTTCTCGGCGCTGCTGCCGCTGCTCGAGCGGGACAGCATGACTGACGCCGAGGTCGATGGAGCCCTGCTGGCCGCGCGCGTGGACGCCAAGGCCAAAAAGCCCTCGGTCGAGGCGGTCTTCCACGCCTATCTGTTGTCTCTGCCAGGCGTCCAGTTTGTCGGCCACTGCCATGCGACCAACGTCAACCAGGTCCTTTGTTCGCCGCGCGCCCGCGATTTCGCCGAACACAGGATGTTTCCCGACGAGATCGTCTGCTGCGGGGTCGCCTCGGTATTTGTGCCCTACACCGATCCTGGCGTGAAACTCTCCCAGGTGATCCGGCGGGAGACGGAGGCCTTCGTGCAACGGCTCCAACGGCAGCCCCGCCTCATCCTAATGCAGAACCACGGCCTCATCGCCCTGGGCGCCACGCGGCAAGCGGTGATTTCGGCCCTGCTCATGGCGGAGAAAGCCGCCCGAATCTTCACCGGCGCGGCCGCGATGGGCGGCCCGGTCTTCTTCACCCCGCAGAACGTCCAGCGCATCGCCGGCCGCCCCGACGAGGCCTACCGGCAGCGCGCGCTAAAGATATAGCTCCGCTCATCCGCGGGAGCCCACGCTAGAAGGGCCGTGCCGGACCGGGCGGCAGCGGCGGGCCCGGGGGCGCGAAGCCAGCGTTGGGCCCGCCGGGGTTCGCCCCGGGGGCCCCAGGGGCGACCACCGTTTTTTCGGCCTCGATCAAGGGCGTAAGCGAGGTGGGCGGCAAAGGCGGCAGCGAAGGGTTGCTCTCGCGCATGGCTTCCATGAGAACTTCCTGTTGCTCGCGACTGACGGGGGCGTCCTGGGAGGCCACGGCGCTTTGCCCGGGGTAAGCGCCTATCCCCATTGGCCCGGGCCCCATGGCCGTCCCGCCGCCGCGAATCGGGCGGCGGTTGTTGGTGCCCGGCGCGGCCGGCTGCCTGAGGCCGGCCGGCTGAGCGGCTGGGGCGCCGGCGCCAAATTTTGCGGGAGGGGCGCCTCGAGCTCCCGCCGCCGCGCCCACTGGCAGCGCCGGGGCCGCAGCCACGGCCTTGGCGGCGTTATTGGTGAAGTCAAGCTTCAAGGCCGTCCCGTCGTACGTCAGCGTCACAGTTTTCGCCAGCTCGTCGATCTGCTCCACCTGGACCTCGCCGTCGCGTTGTCCTTCGGCCAGGATGTAAGAGTGTTCCTTGGCGGCGGGGTCCGCGCCCTTTCCGGGCTTTGGCGTCGACTTGAACAGGGCGCGCTTGCCGCCGAGGGTCATGATGCCGGTGAGCGCGAAGTCCGGAGTCGGCGGCTTCACCGATTCGGGGTCCGGCGGCGGGGGAGGCGGTTTCAAAGCAAAGACGTTCCGATCCACGACACCCTGATAGGGATTAGCCGTGGCCTCGGGGGTGTCGGCGGCGGCGATTGCACCCGCGCCCGCCACGAGGGCGCCCACCATGCCCACCAGCACTTTTCGCGCATGCGTCATACCATCATTATATCGGCCTACGGATGAAACACCAGCTAAAAGAAGTGGTTGCTCGGGGGCGCGAATTGCGCCACGACAGATTCCTTCGAGCGCCCATCCTGCCGCCTGAAGGCGGCGTTCCGCTCGAGCGTGGAACGTCGCCTTCAGGCAGCAGGGAAGAACTCTTCCAAGCGCCCTCGAGGTACCCCATTGCCTTGCAAGGAGTTGCCGAGGGCGCTTTTTTCTTCTGTCGCCGCAGGCGACTGTTTTGCTGTCGGCCGCCCTGGCGGGGGCGGGTTTCCCTATGGGCCAATCCTCAGCCAGACGGTTTTCAGGTAGGGGGGTTCGGAGCGGGAAACGGGGAAATCCGGGGGCTGTGGGACATAGTGGCGCTGGAGGATTGGTCTGCCCGCCGCCTCGATGGGCCGGGTTACGGCGGCAAGGAACTCCTGCGGAGGCCAATCGGAGGCGTTGGTGGAAGCAAACAGGACGCCGCCACCCCGCAACAGCGGCAGGGCGGCGCCGATGAGCCGCCCATAATCTCTTTGGGCCCGGAACACCCCGGATTCCTTGGATTGGGAGAAGGTGGGGGGATCGAGGAGAATGACGTCGAAGCGCCGATGTTTTCGGCCCAGGCGGCGCAGCCAATCAAAGGCATCCCCGCGGAGGAACTGGTGCCGGAGGGCGTCGAGTTGGTTGAGGGCGAAGTTGCGCCGCCCCCATTCAAGGTGCCGCTTGGAGAGATCGATGCTGGTGGCAAGTGCCCCCGCTTTGGCCGCGCAGACCGAAAAGCCGCAGGTATAGGCGAAGGCATTGAGGACCTCGAGGGACGGCTGCGCTCCCGCGCCGCCACTTTCGTCCGGCAGGCCCTGGGGGGGGGCCAGGCCGGCGCTCCGGCGCGTGGCCTCACCACCTTCGGCCCGGAGGGCGAACCCGGCGGCGACGTGCCCGGTTAAGAGCCGCCGCCGGTTGTCCCGCTGGTCCAGGAACAACCCGACCGAGCAGCCCGCGCGGAAGCTAATCTCGAACTGGATGCCGTTTTCACGAATGGCAAACTGCTCCGGCGGGGCGGCTCCCAGGACCGCCTGGGGCCAAGCCGGGCTCGCGCAGACCGTGCCGGCCTGCCGGCTCAGGATTCGGTGACAAGCCCCGCGCACGGAGAGCAGCTCCACCAGTCGGCCCAATTCGGCCCGTTGCGGGGCGGTCAGGGGGCCTTGGGCCTGGGACAACAGGTAATCCCCAAACCGCTCGACGTACCAACCGACCCGGCCATCTGCGGCACCATGGAGGATGCGATAGGCGTTGGTCAGGTCGGGCTCGATGAGCCCGGCGCGGAGGCGGAAACGGACGTTGTCGGCGTCGTCGAAGGCGGGTGGGACGCGAAAGACGGTCGTTTGCCCGGTGGCGGGGTGCTCGAAGGCCAGCTCGGCGGCGTGCAGACAAAGGCACGGCGCCGCGGTGCCGCCATAGAGCGTATCGCCAAGAACCGGGAAGCCTTGCCCGGCGGCGTGAACGCGAATCTGGTGCGTGCGGCCCGTCCGCGGCTCGGCTTCGACCACCTGGCAGGCCCCCACCGCGGCGCCAGCCAGCCCCAGGCATCGCGCCGCATCACCCAGGAGACGAAAACGGGTTTCGGCGACGGCCCCGCCCCCGCCCGGGGGCCGGGCCGCATATTTGGCGCCGGCCCGGACCAGTCCGCTCCTGACGATCACCTCAGGCCCGGGGAATGGCCGGTCCGTCAGCAGGAGGTACTTCTTCCTGACGGTGTGGTTTGTGAACTGCGCGGTCAGGGAGCGATTCGCCAATGGGGTCTTGGAAAAGACGATGAGACCGGAGGTTTCCTTATCGAGCCGGTGGATGATGGCCAGGGCGGCCCAGCGCGGCTCGCGTCCGCGGAGCCAGTCATAGAGGCCCTCAGCGGCGTACAACCCGGGGGCGTGCGTGTTCAAGCCGGCGGGTTTGTTGACCACCAGGAGGTCTTGGTCTTCATGGACCACGCACGGCAGCATGGCATTTCACCCCGGATCACCAGAATTGCCACTGCCCGCTGCCGACGATCCAGAGCCCGAGCAGGAAATTCGTCAGGGCGTGGGCAGTCATGGCATCGCCCAGGCGGTTGCGGCGCAGCACCAGGCCTTGATAGGCCAGGCCGCACAGAATGCCCGCCACCCAGCGCTCGGGATGGGCCAGGCCGAAGACCACGGCGGTAACGACAAAGGCCAGGGGGTGAAACTGGTTGAAGGGCACCGCCTCGAATCGCCGGTTGGCCAGGAGCCGGTAAAGAAAGGAGCGGTAAAAGACCTCCTCGATGGGCGGCACAACCAGCGTCGAGCCGGCCAGCCGCACGGCAATGAACAGCCAGGCCAGGGGGGACGCCTGCCCGAACCGTCGGCGCGGGTCCCACCCGGCTCCCGCGCCCAGCCCGGCCAGTCTCGGGTAGTGGCCGTCCAGACCGACCCAAAGGACGAAGACCGCCACCCCCGCCGCCAGGGCCTCCCAACCGAGCTTCCAGCGCATCTCAACGAGCAAGGGGCGCAACTCCCAAATCAGCCACGCCCCCACCACCGTCTTGAGAGCATAGACCCAAAACTCGGAGCCTTTGCCGAGCCGGCCCTCGAGGGCGGTCAACCCGGCAAACGCCGCCATGGGCGCAACCCGGGCAAACTCGGGCGAGCCTTCCAGCCTCTTGCGCAGGACGCTCATCGAAGGTCAGCCGTCCCCCAACAGCTTTTTCAGAGCGTCCCGCGCTTTCTTCTCGCGGGCATCCTCGGTCTTTGGGGGCACGAACTCGCGCGGCGCAAAGTCGAAGTACTCGCAATAATTGGCCAGGTGTTTCTCCGCCACCGGGTCGGCGCGGTCGTCCCGGCATTGCTGCGCCAGGCGGGGGTCGTGGCTCCCGCAATTGAGACACACTTTGAGGTCCGACCCGCAACGAGGGCAAGCCTCCAAGCGCCCGGGGGAGCCTGGCAGCCGGTACTCAAAGCCGCACTTCCAACAATGTCGTGTCATTGCCATGGCCGGCAGCCTAGCTCCGTTGGGCCGGTTTTTCCAGGTCGATGCGCGCTCATGGCTTGCGGCCGGAAACCAGGTAGGTAATGCCGCCGCAGGCGGCATGGAACGTGCCGGCGGCAATGCTCAGCTCTTCGCGGCTATGGCTTTGGAGCAAGTCGGCGAACACACGGCTAAAAAGCGCCTCAGTGCCTCCGCCCAACAGGCACAGCCGCTTGAGGTCTTCCCGGTCAAACGGCCCCGCCCCGCCCTCTTTCCATTGCCGCTGCTGCTGAATAGGGCTGAGAAGCCGTCAGCCGCGGATGAAGCTCTCGAGGTCCTGCTGCATCTTCCTCAGATCGGGCAGATTGATGTACATCATGTGACCGGCCTCGAATTCCGCAAACGAGATATTGCGGCGGCAAGCGGGGGCGAGTTGGAGGTGGTCGAGCGTGTGGCGGATGCCGTCGATGGGGCAGGCCAGGTCGCGCAAGCCGCCCAGGACGAGCACCCGCAGGTAGGGATTCTCATTCATCACCGAGGCCAGGCTCGAGGCGACGCTGGGGAAGCGGTTGCGGGCGTCGTAGTTCCAGGGCCCCACGCTGGCCTCGACCTCGTAGGGTAAATCGTCATCGAACTTCAGCTCGCCGCGCAAGTAGGCGTTCATGCAAGCGGAGAACGGGCCGTTGACGGCCACGTCCGAAGGGTCGAAGCGGGGGTAGGGACTGGCCGGGTCGGCGTCGTCTCCGGTGATGCGCGCGTCATAGCGGCCCAGGATGAGGCCCTGGTCGTGGAGGAGGAGTTTGCGGAAGGCGGAGGCCGAGATGCGCAAGTCGCGGTCCTCGATGGCCTTGGGCGGCAGGCCGGTAAGCCGGGCCAGCTTGGCGACGATTCTCGCGCGCTCGGCCGCCGGGAGCGCCGCCCCTTGGAGCAGCCCCATGGGGTAATCGGTCCGGGCGAAGGCGCGGCTTTCCTCGAGCGCCCGGGTCAGGTCTGCCTGAAGGTCCGGCGGCAGTTTCTTGTGATAGTGCGCCGTCGCCGTGAACGCCGGCAGGAACACCAGGGCCGGCAGGTCGCTGCCCCGGTCATCGCCGAGCGTAGTGAAGTCCAGCACCCCGGACACGAGAATCAGCCCGTTGAGGTACATCCCGTAGCGGGAAGACAAGTGCTGGGCCAGGCCGGCGGCGCGAAAGACCCCGTAGCTTTCGCCGCACAGGAACTTGGGCGAAAGCCAGCGCTGGTGCCGGGTGGTCCAAAGCCGGATGAAATCGCCCACCGAGTCGATGTCGCCGGATTGGCCGAAGAACTGGTCCGTTTTTTCGTCCTTCGCCGGGCGGCTGAAGCCGGTGGCGACCGGGTCGATGAAGACCAGGTCGCTGGCGCCCAGCAGGGAATACTCGTTGTCCACCAGCCGGAACGGCGGTTTGGGCAGGGTCCCGTCCTCGTTCATCCGCGCCCGTCTGGGTCCCAAGGCGCCGAGGTGCAGCCAGACCGAAGAGGAGCCCGGACCGCCGTTAAAACAAAACGTGACCGGGCGCGTGGCCGGGTTCGTCTCGGTCAGGGAGGTGTAGGCGATGTAAAAGACCGAGGCCCGGAGGCTGCCATCGGGCTTGAGCAGCGGCAGCATCGCCGTCTCGGCGACATACTTCACCGGCGCGCCGGCGATGGAAACCGTGTTGGTCACCAGGACCGGTTTCCGCGCGGCGTCCGGAATCACCGCCACCGCGGGCTTGCCCTCCTCCTTCTTTTCGGCGGGCGGGGCGTTGGTTTTGTCGCCGCTCGGGCCCGGCGCCGCCGCCTCGGCGGCGGCCAGCCGGCCCTGGCCATCGAAAAGCAGAAAGCAACACGCCGCCAAAGAGAACCAAGTTGTCTTGCGCATGCGCACATTGTGCCCGAGAACCCGCCAAAGTCAAATGGCAGGGGCGGAGGTGGGGATGGCTAGAATTTCCGGGGGCGCCACCTAGTTTTGCCCCGGGGCACCCGGCAATGGCCCAACCCGAACAAGGGTGGGCTTTGCGTTTTCCTTCGCCTTGCTTATCCTCTGCGTGGTGGCGGAGAAGGGGACGGGAACCGGATCGGATAGCCAGTCAAAACGCAGGCGCAGAGAACGCAGAGAGAGAAACGCCGTTGCCGCCCTCGGCCGGCACTCTTAGACCCCGGTTCCAAAGTATCCGGACGTTGCTGTGCAGTGACGAGTGACGAGCGAGAACATCGGTGGCCGCGCCGCTTTGCTCGTCACTCGTCACTCGTCACTCCCACGCGGCATGTCCACCCCTTACCGTTTGGGCGGGGCGACTTCGCGGACCACCGCGCCCAGCTCGGGGCTTAGGACCAGTAGCGCCAGGCGCTCGGCGTTGTCCAGTTCGTTGGTGTTGAGCGAGGCATAGTCGAAGCGTCCCCGCAAGTCGGTGTAGCCGTCCTTGAAGAACTTGACCTCGCCCGCCTTGGTCTTTTCATAGACCTTCACGTAAGTGGCAGGGACTGGTTTGTGCGAGTCGGCCGCGGTGACGACCAGTTGGCCATAGGCCTCGATCAACTGCACTTTCAAGGTATTGGCGTAGTAGGCCTGGCTACGGCGCAGGCCCGCGGCCAGGGCCTCGACCATCACGTTTCGGGCGTGAAACTCCGCGGGCAGGGCGACCGAAATCGATTCCTTGCCGGCCGGCAGATCGACCGCCTGGTTGGCCACGGGCCGGATGAAGGAGAACTGCGCCGCGCCTTCCTGCAGGAAAGGACTGCGCGAGAACAGCAGCTCGATGTCCATGGGATAGAAATTGAGCGTGCAGCCCTTCAGGTTGCGGTAGTCGAGGCGGATTTGGCCAGCCTCGACCTGCATTTCCAGGGCCGGTTCGGTGGCCGCCAACGCGCCTTGGGCCTGGTCGCGGTTTTCCTTGTCGGCCGCGCTTGCGGCGGCGCCGCTCAGCTCGTCGAGCTGGCTGAGCACCTGGGCGAAGAGGTTTCGCCAGCGGGTCACGCCTTCATCGGCATGGGCCTTGGCCAGGCTGCGCGCGGTCTCGACCTCGCCGCGGTAGAGCGCCAGGCAGGCCCCGAGGTAGTCGCTTTGGAGCTGCTCGGACACGGCCTTGCGGTTGAGGCGGCCGAACCAGTCGAGGGCCTCGGCGACGCGGTCCTGGAGGGTCAGGTAGCAGACCACGGCGAGTTTGTCCTCGTCGTTGAGGGCGGGTTTATAGGTGAGCACTTTCATGAAGCGCTGGTATTGCTCGCGGAAGCGGTTATTGAGGATTTTGCGCCGCGCCCCGAGTTGGTGGGCGCGGGGGTTGACCAGCGGGGCGTATTCCAGGTGCTGGTAGGCGAAGCGCTCGACCGGGTCGAGGGTCAGCAGCGGCGAGACCAGCCAGAGGCCGCAGCGGTCGGCAAAGGGGGAGTGGCGGAGGAAGGGGCGGATGGTCTCGGGGTCGTTGTGCAGGATGCCGTAGGACCAGAGGGTGTCGTCCCAGACATGGCGGCGGTCGAGCAGGGCCG
>Ga0326728_10016854_pt1 | contig 14796 bp, 11 predicted proteins | sample MB3enrmetagenome_FD_207602 | JGI IMG/M metagenome (GOLD analysis project Ga0326728, IMG submission 207602) | Lab enriched peat soil microbial communities from McLean, Ithaca, NY, United States - MB31MN | ecosystem: Environmental > Terrestrial > Soil > Wetlands > Peat | place: USA: New York...
CAGGCCATCCATGCCTGAGCTCCAGCAAAGTCACCACCAGCACGGAGATCCGAATGGTGGCAGTGTTCATCATGGCCATCGTCCTTACTGGACACGCGCGCACCGCGATTGGCGTGTTTGGGTTGGCATGGTTTTGATGCTTGCGGCCATGATGATCTATTTGATGACCAATGACTTGGCTTGGGGGCCTCACAGGCAACCGCGACAGCCGATTTCAAGCCCCTCTGGAAACTAGCCGTGAACGCGCAAGCGCTAATAGATACCGCGAGAGCGATGGTCGCCGGCGACAAGGGCCTGCTGGCGATGGATGAAAGCAATTCAACCTGCAACAAACGATTCGCCAGGCTGGGCATTCCCCAAACTGAGGAGGCCCGTCGCGCCTATCGGGAGTTGATAATTACCACGCCTTGTCTCGGCGAGTGCATCAGTGGCGTGATCCTCTACGACGAGACGGTCCGCCAGCGGAAGAAAGTTGGCACGCCCTTTGTTAAAGTCATCACCGATGCGGGAATCATTCCCGGCATCAAAGTTGACACCGGTGCAAAGGAGATGGCGGGTTTTCCCGGAGAGAAGATAACCGAAGGTCTGGACGGATTGCGTGTCCGCCTCAAGGAATACTCTCAAATGGGGGCCCATTTTGCCAAGTGGCGCGCGGTAATCGCCGTTGGCGATGGCATTCCCAGCCGGGGTTGCATCGAGGCCAACGCGCAGGCGCTGGCTCGCTATGCTGCGTTGTGCCAGGAAGCCGGACTGGTCCCCGTCGTCGAACCGGAAGTGCTCATGGATGGCGGGCATACCCTGGAACGTTGTTGCCAGATAACGGAGGAAGTCCTGCGAACCGTTTTCAACCAGCTTTACACACAGCGGGTGATGCTAAAAGGCATGATCCTAAAACCCAACATGGTGCTTCCGGGATTGACTTGTCCGCGGCAAGAAGATGTGTCCGAAGTGGCCGACGCCACGGTGAGGTGTCTCTTGCGAGCCGTCCCCGCTGCCGTTCCAGGGATCGCGTTCCTGTCGGGCGGCCAATCCGGTGAACTGGCCTCGGCCCGTTTGAATGCCATGAATATTCGTTTCAAGTCGCGACTGCCTTGGGCGCTGGCGTTTTCGTTTGCCCGCGCCATCCAGCAACCGGCTTTGGAACTTTGGCAAGGCAAGGAGGCCCAGGTGTTGGCCGCACAGCAAGCTCTGTTTCATAGAGCCAAATGCAACCGGGCTGCGCGCCGTGGCGAATACAATGCCGCGATGGAAACTTCATCAATGAGTATCCCGCGACTCGCAAAACTCGCGGCCTGACAAAGACAGGAGAATACCCATCATGGAGACCCAAACCGCCCAGTTCAAGGCTCCCGAATCAGGACTGGGGGCCAAGCCCGAGTCCAAGGATGATCTGAAATCCCTTCCCATGTAGGAACGACAGGCCAGCGAGCATTACAGAACGAATGAAAATGAAAATTAATTCAAAGAATTTCCGGGTGCGGCCCCGAGAAATGGTCATGCTCAAAGAGCGGCCGGCGATTGAACAGTCCTCTTGCAATCTGAATCAAATCAAAGGAGTCCAAAATGCCAATTCAACTCAATGAAGAAAACGGCGGGAAGATTCTCGTCGTTCACGTCAGTGGAAAGGTGGTGAAGACGGATTACGAGCACTTTGTGCCAGAGTTCGAGCGGCTCGTCCGGCAGCAGGGGAAGTTGCGGGTGCTGTTCGATATGACCGACTTCCACGGCTGGGACGCCGGCGCGCTGTGGGAAGACATCAAGTTTGACATTAAACACTTTGCCGACATCGAACGGCTCGCGATGGTCGGGGACAAGAAGTGGCAGCAGGGCATGGCGACGCTCTGCAAGCCGTTCACGAAAGCGACGATCCGATACTTCCATCACGCCGACGCGGCTGAGGCGCGGAAGTGGCTGAACGAAGCGTAGCGGCTCCGGTCGCGACCAACACGAATGCGCATGCCTTGCCAAGCTCGCCGACGGAGGCTGCCTGACGGCGAAAGCGCGTCGGCGAATCAGGGCGTGGTCGTCCCGATGCGCGGCAGCGTCGTGGATGTACGGTCCGATGAGCATCTGCCGCCCATTTATCCAAGGCTGCGCGGGAGAGCGAAGAAACAGAAATAGAAAACATGACAGGAGACTTCCTATGAAGGAACAAGAAGACGCAACCAAGAATAAACCCGTATCAAAGCCGGGATCGAAACCCGATGTCAAGCCAGAGGCCAAGGACGATTTGAAAACCCTGCCCCTGGCGGAAGTGGAGAAAAAATTGGGGTCATCGCCGGATGGTCTTACTCAAGCCGAAGCGCAAAAACGGCTGACTCAATATGGGCCGAATGAGCTTACCGAAAAAAAGACGAATCTCTTCCTGAAATTCCTCTCCTATTTCTGGGGTCCTATCCCGTGGATGATCGAAGTGGCGGTGATTCTGTCAGGTGTGGTCGGCCATTGGCCGGATTTTTTCATCATCCTCCTTTTGCTTCTCGCCAATGCCGTGGTCGGATTCTGGGAAGAACGCCAGGCGAGCGACGCCATCGCCGCCCTGAAGGCCAAGCTGGCGATCAAGGCCCGGGTGAAACGGGATGGGAAGTGGATCAATCCGCCGGCGCGTGAGTTGGTGCCGGGGGACGTCGTTCGTATGCGCTTGGGCGACATTGTGCCGGCGGATGCGCGCCTGCTGGACGGCGACCCGGTGGAGGTTGATCAATCCGCGCTGACGGGGGAGTCGCTGCCCGCCGAGCGCAAATCCGGTGAGGCGGTGTTTTCCGGTTCGATCATTCGCCGCGGCGAAATTGGCGCAATGGTCTATGCCACGGGTGAGAAAACCTATTTCGGCAGGACAGCGCAACTGGTGCAGGAGGCGCACACCGTCAGCCACTTTCAAAAAGCGGTGCTCAAGATCGGCAATTACCTGATCATCCTCGCCGTAGCGTTGGTGGCAGTGATCATCACCTTCGCGATCATCCGCGGCGACCCGATCCTTACTACCTTGCAGTTCGCCTTGGTGCTGACGGTGGCCGCAATTCCCGTGGCGATGCCGACGGTGTTGTCGGTGACGATGGCTGTCGGCGCGCGCCTGCTCGCCAAGAAACAGGCCATTGTAAGCAAGCTCGTGGCCATCGAGGAGTTGGCGGGCGTGGACGTGCTCTGCGCGGACAAGACCGGCACCCTGACACAGAACAAGCTGACGCTGGGTGATCCATTCAGCGTGAACAATGTCCCCGCCGATCAAGTGGTCCTCAATGGCGCGCTGGCGTCGCGCGCGGACAATAATGACACCATTGATCTGGCCGTGTTGGGTGGACTGAAAGACAAAGAGGCCTTGAAGGCTTACGAGGTGGTTCATTTTCAGCCATTCGATCCGGTGCATAAACGCACCGAGGCCACTGTCAAGGGTAAGGATGGAAAGACATTCAAAGCGACGAAAGGCGCGCCGCAGGTGATATTGGCATTGTCAACCAATGCCGGGCAGGTGAAGTCCGCCGTCGAGAAAGCCGTCAACGAATTCGCCGCGCGCGGCTTTCGCTCCTTGGCCGTGGCACGGTCCGACGGAGACGGTCCGTGGCAGTTTTTAGGCGTGCTGCCTCTGTTCGATCCGCCACGCGAAGATGCCAAGGCCACGATAGCGACCGCGCTGGCGATGGGGGTGAAGGTCAAGATGGTGACGGGCGACGCCCTGGCCATTGCCAAGGAAACCGCTAAAAAGTTGGACATGGGCACAAATATCCTCGATGCCGCCAGCTTGGGCGACACAAAAAAGGAAGAGACTACAGAGGTGGCTGAGTCCATCGAGAAGGCCGATGGTTTCGCCCAGGTGTTCCCCGAACACAAGTACCACATTGTGGATGTCCTGCAAAAACGCGGCCACATCATCGGCATGACCGGCGACGGGGTCAATGACGCCCCTGCGCTGAAGAAAGCCGACTGCGGGATTGCCGTCTCGGGCGCAACCGACGCGGCCCGCGCGGCGGCGGCCATCGTGCTGACGACGCCTGGACTGTCGGTGATTATTGACGCGATCAAAGAGAGCCGCCGCATTTTCCAGCGGATGAACAGCTACGCGATCTACCGCATTGCCGAGACGCTGCGCGTGCTTTTTTTCATGACGCTGGCAATCTTGATCTTTAACTTTTATCCGTTGACGGCGGTGATGATCGTTATGCTGGCATTGCTCAACGACGGCGCGATCCTATCCATTGCATACGACAATGTTCGTTACAAAGACAAACCCGAGGCCTGGAACATGCGCATGGTGCTGGGGATTTCCACCGTGCTTGGCATCATTGGGGTCGTCGCTGCTTTCGGCTTGTTTTATCTTGGCGAGCGCGTCTTTCATCTCGACCGCGCGCGCATCCAGACGTTGATGTATCTGAAGTTGTCCGTGGCGGGGCATCTGACGATTTTCCTCACGCGCACGCGCGGCCCGTTCTGGTCTATCCGTCCGGCCAAGATATTATGGATAGCCGTGCTTGGCACGCAAACCGTGGCGACATTAATCGCGGTTTACGGGCTGTTTATGACGCCCTTGGGCTGGGGTTGGGCCGCATTCGTGTGGGGCTATGCGCTACTGTGGTTCCTCGTAAATGATCGCGTGAAACTGCTCGCGTACCGGATTTTTGATCCCGTCGGAGCCGTGCCTAAGTCTGGAGCCAAGGTCGAAGCTAAGTCGGATACCAAGGCTGAATCGAAACCCGAGGCCAAGGCCGAACCGAAACCTGACGCCAAAGCAACCGAGCCCAAGCCCGACACCAAAGCAACCGAGCCCAAGCCCGACGCCAAAGCAGCCGAGCCCAAGCCCGACACCAAAGCAACCGAGCCCAAGCCCGACGCCAAAGCAGCCGAACCCAAGCCTGATGCCAAAGCAGCCGAGCCCAAGCCTGATGCCAAAGCAGCCGAGCCTAAGCCTGATGCCAAAGCAGCCGAACCCAAGCCTGATGCCAAAGCAGCCGAGCCCAAGCCTGATGCCAAAGCAGCCGAGCCTAAGCCTGATGCCAAAGCAACCGAGCCTAAGCCCGACGCCAAAGCGAACGATCCCAAGTCCGATGCTAAACCCGATGCTAAGACCGAACCGAAGCTCGAAACCAGAGCGAAGCCTGAACCTGAAGTCAAAGACGAACCCAAGCCTCAAACCAAGGTGGAACCTAAGCCTGAAGACAAAGCCAAGACACCTTCCGATTTAACGCCGCAGATCGCCAAGAGAGCTTATGAACTCTACCAAGAGCGATCCCGCAAGGACGGTCCGGCAGTTCAGGACTGGGAGAAGGCGGAGCGGGAGATTCGGAAGGATGAAGTCAAAGCCGAGTCCAAGCCCGACGCCAAAGCAACCGAGTCCAAGCCCGACGCCAAAGCAACCGAGTCCAAGCCCGATGCCAAAGCAACCGAACCCAAGCCCGATGCCAAAGCAGCCGAACCCAAGCCCGATGCCAAAGCAGCCGAACCCAAGCCTGATGCCAAAGCAACCGAACCCAAGCCTGATGCCAAAGCAACCGAGTCCAAGCCCGAAGCCAAGGCAGCCGAGCCTAAGCCCGAAGCCAAGGCAACTGAGCCTAAGCCCGAAGCCAAGACACCGTCCGATTTGACGCCGCAACTTGTCAAGCGCGTCCATGAACTCTACGAGGAGCTAGGGCGCGAGGAAGTTCGCGCAGTTGAGGACCTGGAGAAGACAGAGCGCGAGGTTCAAGAACGTGCAGCCCATAAATAAACAGGGGCGAACAACGCGGCTGCCACGACCAAAAGGATGAAGATGAAAATCAATTCAAAGGATTTTCGGGTGCGGCCCGGGGAAAGAATTAAACTTGGAAAGTGGCCGACGAAAGCGAAACCCATTTGCAAATCCAAGAAAGGGTATAATAAACTCTTGAAAGAACACGTTGAAGAGTTGAGCGCCCTACAACAACTCCACTACGCGTCCAACCATTATGCCTTGTTGCTGATTTTTCAAGGAATGGACGCTGCCGGCAAGGACGGCGCAATCCGGCACGTCATGTCCGGGGTCAATCCGCAAGGTTGCGAGGTTTTCAGTTTCAAACAGCCGACCGCCGACGAGCTGGAACATGATTTTCTCTGGCGCACAACCCGCCATTTGCCGGAACGCGGGCGGATCGGCATCTTCAATCGTTCCTACTACGAGGAGGTGCTCGTTGTTCGCGTGCATCCGGAAATTCTCCGCAGCCAGGGGCTGCCGGATGAGTTGCTCGGTGAGAAGTCCATTTGGAAGGAGCGGTATCGTTCTATCGTGGACTTGGAGGAACATCTTCACCGTAACGGCACCAGGATCATCAAATTCTTCCTTCACCTGTCGAAGGCGGAGCAACGAAAGCGATTCCTTGAGCGCATTGATCAGCCGGACAAGAACTGGAAATTCAGCCTCGCGGACATTCACGAGAGGAAATACTGGCCACATTACATGAAGGCTTATGAGGATTGCCTGAATGCGACCAGCACTCATCACGTCCCTTGGTACGTCGTTCCCGCCGATGATAAGGACAACGCCCGGTTGGTCGTTTCCCGAATTGTCCTTGATGCGCTCAATGATCTTAAGATGTCCTATCCCAAGACTACCGCGAAACGGCGGCGGGAATTGAAATCCATCCGCCAACGGCTATGAAGGCAAAAGGATGATAAAAGTGCAACCACAACAATATGAAATCGGCATGTTCGGCTCGCGCAAGCCGCTTGGCATCAGCATGGTTGCGCTGGTCTCATTGCTTCTTTTGGCGCTGTTTGTGTGGCCGGGGCTGATGTTCTGGGCGTTCATCGTCTTTTTCGTCATCGGGGCGCATGACTCGCCTCCAGCGAATGAGGTCGCGCCAGTGGGTCTTCCACGCCAGGCATTGGGATATTTTCCTTTGCGCCTCATCCCCATTCTGAGGCGCTCTGGCACGGCATGATTCATCAAAGCAGACATGGGTAAAACACCCTATAGCCTTCTCGCGTTTAACTCACTTAAACTTTCGCGCGGACGATTGTTGTTATTAGCCATGTCAGCGGTCACTCAAAACCAGCCAGTAAGGGTCGAATGAAAACCAGCCACTTTGAGGGAAGCATTGCGTGTTGGGCAGCTTGGGCTGCTCATGGGCGCAATGAACGAACTCAATGTGAACTTGCAGCATACGATATTAACTTTGGCGGGCAATGGCTGGTCCAACCGGCGGATTGCGCGTGAACTGGGCATTAACCGGGAGACGGTGGGGAAGTATCTGCTGCTGGCGCGGCCAAAACCGGCCATTTCGACCCCCGGCTCCGAGCCTGACCCAAATTCAAAACCGGCCATTCCGATCCCCGGCTCCGAACCTGTCCCAGATTCAAAACCAGCCATTTCGACCGCCGGGTCAGCCGCCGGTCGCCAGAGTCTTTGCCTGCCGCTGTCACCTCAGATCGAAGCGGCGGTGGCGGTGGGGTTGAGTGCCCAACGCATTTATCAGGACTTGGTTTGTGATAACGGTTTCACGGGCAGCTACCAGGCTGTCAAACGATTCGTGCGGCATTTGCGGGAGACACAGCCGATCCCCTTTGTGCGGATGGAGGTGGAGCCGGGAGCCGAGGCCCAGGTGGATTTTGGACAAGGCGCATGGGTCGAGGTGGACGGCAAACGCAAGCGCCCCCATTTCTTCCGCGTGGTCTTGAGCCATTCTCGCAAGGGCTATAGCGAGGTGGTCTGGCGGCAGACCACGGAATGCTTCATCCGTTGTCTGGAGAACAGTTTTCGCCACTTCGGCGGGGTTCCCAGAACCTTGGTCATCGATAATCTTCGGGCAGCGGTCACACGGGCCGATTGGTATGATCCAGACATCAACCCGAAGGTGGAAGAGTTTTGTCGGCACTACGGAACGGTGATAATGCCCACAAGACCGGCCATGCCCCGCCACAAAGGAAAAGTCGAAGCTGGTGTCAAGTATGGCCAAAACAACGCACTCAAGGGGCGCAAGTTCGCAAGTTTGGCTGAACAAAACCTGTTCTTGTCAGATTGGGAACGGACAGTGGCCGACACGCGCATTCACGGCACGACCCGGCAACAGGTCATCAAGGTGTTCAATGAGGTGGAGCGGTCCAAACTGTTGCCGTTGCCACCCAGCTTGTTCCCGGTTTTTGAAGAAGCGCCGCGCAGCGTCCACCGGGACGGCTACGTTGAGGTCCAACGGGCTTATTACTCGGTGCCCCCGGAGTATGTCGGACGACAGGTGTGGGTGCGCTGGGAGTCCCGATTGATCCGCGTCTTCAATCAGCGCCGGGAACAAATCGCCCTGCACGCACTGGCCGAACCGGGTAAATTTACCACCGACCCGCTACACCAGCATTCGCCGTATCGGCACGTCATTCAGCGCAATCTGGATTACCTGTTGGACCGGGCGCGGCTGATTGGCAAACAGACCGGGACTTGGGCTGAAGCGATGATTGAACAGCGCGGCCCCATCGGCACGCGAGTATTGCATGGCCTGCTGGCGTTGGCGGGCAAACATCCCGTGGCGGCGCTGGAAGCCGCTGCCGAGAAGGCTCTGCATCATGGCACTTGGCGTTTACGTGATTTGCGCACCTTGCTGGAACGGGCCGGGCCATCGCCGCAACTGGATTTTCTGGACGTTCACCCCTTGATCCGGTCGTTGGATGCTTATGAGGCACTGACGCCGGATTGTTTTAACCCTCAACCCAAAACTGTATATGAGCAATCTTGAAAACACACTGAAACAACTCCGCCTGTCTGGTCTGCTGCAAACGCTGGACGTGCGCCTGCAAGAAGCGGTCGCCAACCGGCTGGGACACGCCGAGTTCCTGGAACTGATCTGCCAGGACGAAGTCAATGTCCGCCAGCAACGGCTGATGGAACGCCGCACCAAGGCCGCCGATTTTCGCGGCCTCAAAACGCTGGAGGACTTCGACTGGAGTTTTAATCCGGCCATCCACCGCAAAGACATTTATGATCTGGCCACCGGCAACTTCATCCGCCAAGCCAAGGATGTCCTTTTCCTTGGTCCACCCGGCGTGGGCAAAACGCACCTGGCCCAGGCAGTGGGATATGAAGCCATCAAGATGAACTTCCAAGTGCTCTACCGCTCCATCTTCGATCTGGTGCGCGACTTCATGAAGGACGAAGCCTTCAGCCAGCAGGACCGAACCCTGCGCCGTTACCTGAACCCAGAGCTTTTAATCATTGACGATTTTGGCCTAAAGCAGTTGCCCAAGAACTCCGGCGAGCATCTTTTTGAGGTGATCATGCGCCGGTATGAAAACCGGTCCACCATCATGACCAGCAACCGGCCATTGGAGGAATGGGGCAAGCTCCTGGGCGACGTGCCGACGGCTGGCGCGATCCTGGATCGTTTCCTGCACCACGCCCAGACCATTGCCATTACTGGGAGGAGCTACCGGCTCAAAGACCACGCCGCCATCGCCGGAAAAGAGGAAAAAAACAAGAAGATCAAATCCAAGTCCAACGAACCTTCGACCGCAGAACCGGCGAGCTGAATGGCTCGCTACCGGTTCTGCTCGTTTTATTTCGCTGTTTTACGATTATGGAAAACATTCGATTTTTCACCGCGAATCGGCCATGCTGACCACATGGGTTTGGTGTTTCAAGATACGAAACAGCCATTATTATATATAACAAAAGTCAGCCAAAGAAAATGGGTGCGCATCATTTCAAGCTCCACGTAATCCCGCCCGGTTCACGCCCAACACGCGATGCGGACGGCGACTACTCAGGAGGTTTCCTTCTCGCGTTTGACGTGCCTGACGACGTTGTGAGACGCCTGCGGACGCTTCTGCCCAGGCCAAATCACTGGGGTTGTGTCGAGGAGTTCAATAGTGCAAGCGACTGGGGCTCTGATCTTCGCATATCTCATGAGCAGAGCGGAAAAATCAGCGAAATCACTATGAGATACTCACCGGCGGGGGATTCGTTCGACATCTTACGCATGTTCGTTGAGATCGTGAGATCAGCAGGATGTGAACTGCTTGTGGATTCGACAGGTGAAGTGATCCCTCCAGATTTTGAGCGGGTTGAGACGGTACTTCGGAGCCATCGTGCATTTCGGTTCATGGGCGATCCGCGCGGTGCGATAAGAGAGGCTGGCAAGGAAACGAAACAGTTTGGCGAGGAGACGTGAACTGATTGAAAACCCTCTTGCCTAAATCAAGAAACCCGATATGAATAAAGCACCTCAGAGTGGCCGGTTTTGATTCGACCCCGGCTGGCTGGTTTTGAAGTGACCGGTGACATTAGCCATGAAAACATATCTTTATGAGCAGCATAAACGTTTCGAGTCTCGATCCGGAGCAATTGGATAACCTGTGCATCAACACAATTCGTTTCCTGTCGGTGGACGCCGTGGAGAAAGCCGATAGCGGTCATCCAGGCCTGCCCATGGGCGCTGCTCCCATGGCCTATGTGTTGTGGACGCGGTTTCTCCAGCACAATCCAGCCCATCCGCATTGGTTCAATCGGGACCGGTTTGTGCTGTCGGCCGGACACGGTTCGATGTTGCTCTACAGCTTGCTGCACTTGACGGGCTACGATCTGCCGCTGGCACAAATCAAACAATTTCGCCAATGGGGCAGCAAGACTCCGGGACACCCCGAACGCGGGATGACTCTCGGTGTGGAGACGACGACCGGTCCTCTCGGCCAGGGATTCGCCAATAGCGTCGGCCTCGCGATCGCGGAACATTATCTCGCGGCACGGTACAACCGTCCGGGACACGAGGTCGTCGATCATCACACTTATGTGCTGGTCGGCGACGGCGATTTGATGGAGGGAGTTTCGTCGGAGGCCGCGTCGCTCGCCGGTCATTTGAAGCTCGGCAAGCTGATTTGCCTTTATGACGACAACCACATCACGCTTTCCGCTTCGACCCACATCACCTTCACGGAAGATCGCGCCCGGCGTTTCGAAGCCTATGGCTGGCACACGCAGACGGTTGAGAATGGAAACGATCTTGAGGCGATTGACCGAGCGCTGCGCGCGGCGCAAGCCGAGAAGGAACGGCCCTCGCTCATTCTCGTGCATACGCATATCGGTTATGGTTCGCCGCACAAGGAGGACACATTTGAAGCGCACGGCTCGCCGCTCGGCGAGAAGGAGGTGATATTGACGAAACAAGCGTTGGGCTGGCCACTCGATCCGCCGTTCCACATTCCAGACAATGCTCTTGCGCATTTCCGTCTCGCACTTAAAAAGGGCCAACAGGTCCAAGCAGAATGGGATGCAAAATTCTCGGAATACTCGAAAGCTTTGCCCGGTCTGGCCAAGGAATTTAAGCACACCATGGCTGGCGAATTGCCCCAAGGCTGGGACGCCGGCATGCCGGTCTTTCCGGCCGACGCGAAAGGCATGGCCACCCGCGTCGCGTCGGGCAAAGTATTGAACGCGATCAGCAAGAGGCTTCCCTCGTTGATCGGTGGTTCCGCGGATTTGGATTCGTCCACCAAGACGGCGCTGGAAGCCATGGGCGATTTCGAAAACCCAAGCGACGAGGCCGGCAACCTACAGGGATCGACCGGCGGCGGCTGGAGCTATGCGGGACGCAACCTCCACTTTGGTGTTCGCGAACATGCAATGGGATCCATTGCAAACGGGTTGGCGGTGCATGGCGGCATCATTCCATTCACCGCGACGTTCTTCACTTTCTCGGATTATATGCGGCCACCGATCCGGCTGGCCGCGCTGATGGAACAGGGAGTGGTCTTCGTTTTCACGCACGATAGCATTGCCGTGGGCGAAGATGGCTCAACGCATCAGCCGATCGAGCAATTGGCCTCGCTACGCGCGATCCCCAAGTTGCTCGTCATCCGCCCGTGCGATGCGAACGAGACGGCCGTGGCGTGGCGCGTCGCCATTGAGACACGGGATCGACCGGCCGCTCTTGTCTTGACACGGCAGGATGTGCCCACGCTCGACCGCACCCAATTTGGGGCGGCAGATGGCTTGCGGCGGGGCGCGTATATCTTGGCCGACGCTCCTGATGGCAAACCGGATATTATCTTAATCGCCACCGGTTCGGAAGTCAGTTTGATCATTGCCGCCGGCCAAAAGCTGACCGAATCCGAAATCAGCGTTCGAATTGTCTCCATGCCGAGTTGGGAATTATTTGAGGCCCAACCTCGAAGTTATCGAGATTCGGTGTTGCCTCCATCAACGCGCGCGCGGCTTGCGGTTGAAGCGGGCGCGACTCAAGGCTGGTGCAAGTATGTGGGCGATGGCGGTGATGTGATCGGCGTGGACCGTTTCGGCGCGTCCGCCCCGGGAAAGACTATGATGCGCGAGTATGGTTTCACCGTGGAGAACGTCTGCAAACATGCCCTAAAACTAACGGCTCAGAAGCGTCCGAGTCGTCATCAGACGACCGTGAAACAGTTAGCGCAACCGAAAAAGGAATAATGACAAAGAAGAATGAAATGAACGCACAACATTATGAAATTGGCATGGTCGGCCTGGGCGTCATGGGGCGCAATCTCGTGCTCAACATGGCCGACCACGGCTTCCCCGTGGCGGGATATGATAAGGACGCGGCCAAAATCGAGGCTCTGCGCCAGGAAGCCCAGCAGCGCGAGGCTCGCGGTGCGGCAGACATTAAAGAGTTCATCGGCTTGCTCCGCCGCCCGCGCGCTGTGATGATGCTGGTGCCTGCCGGTGCTCCGGTGGATTCGGTCATCAAGGATTTGTCGCCGCACTTGGAAAAGGGCGATCTCATCATCGATGCCGGCAACTCCTATTTCAAAGACACGGACGTGCGCGCCCACAACTTAACGGCCAAAGGCATCCAATTTCTTGGCGTGGGGGTGTCGGGCGGCGAAGAAGGCGCGCGTCGCGGACCGAGCATCATGCCCGGCGGGCCGAAAGAAGCCTACGAGCGCGTTCGTCCAGTGCTTGAAGCTGCGGCGGCGAAGGTCAACGGAGATTCGTGCGTGACCTGGCTTGGCCCCGGATCGGCTGGGCATTTCGTCAAGATGGTCCACAACGGCATTGAATACGGGATTATGCAATTGATCGCCGAAACCTACGACCTGATGAAACGTGGATGGGGCATGAACGACGATGAGGTGCATGAAATCTATGCTTCATGGAACAAGGGCGAACTCAATGGCTATCTGGTGGAAATCACCGGCCATATTTTTTCCAAACAGGACGAAAAGACCGGCCAGCGGCTGATCGACGAAATTCTCAACGTGGCCCAACAGAACGGCACCGGCTTATGGACCTCGCAAAGCGCGATGGAACTGCAAGTGCCGATTCCGACGATTGATTTGGCGGTCGCGATGCGGGACATGTCGGTGCTCACAAAGGAGCGCGAGCAGGCGAGCGGGATGTATCAGCGAGCCATACCGCGCTCAACCGGCGACCGCGCCAAGTTCCTCGCGCAACTGGGCCGCGCGCTTTTGACCGGGATGATTACCATCTACGCACAAGGCTTCGCGCTTTTGGCGGTGGCTTCAGCCAAATATAAGTATAATCTCGATCTTGAAGCTGTGGCGCGGATTTGGCGTGGTGGCTGCATCATTCGCGCTGCGTTACTGGAAGACATCTGCGCGGCTTTTCGCGTCAGGCGCGATCTGCCGAGTTTGCTGCTGGATCCGAATTTGTCGCGCAAGGTCATGGAGCATCAGGAAGATCTGCGGCAGGTGGTATGTCAGGCGGTTGAGTCAGGGGTGCCGGTCCCGGCGTTCATGGTTTCTTTGGGTTATCTCGATGCCTATCGTAGCGCCTGGCAGCCGGCCAATCTTATCCAGGCCCAGCGCGATTATTTCGGCTCCCACACTTATGAGCGGATCGACGCCAAAGGCACGTTTCACACCGAATGGGAGAAGGCTTGCGGACCATGAAGGCAAACGACCAACTCGAACCGACCGTGTTCGTCATTTTTGGCGGAGGCGGAGACTTGACCTGGCGGAAACTCGTGCCGGCGTTGTTCGACCTCTCTCAGGATCGGAGCATGCCCGCTGATTTTTCGGTCATCGCAGTGGATCGCGTTCCCATGAGCGACCAAAAGCTGCGCCAGCGGTTGCACAACGGCGTTAACCAATTCTCCCGCTTTGGCAAAGCGAAGGACGCCACCTGGAATCAATTCGCCAAGCACATCAGCTACCAACAGGGTGATTTCAAAAAGCCGCAGACCTATGCGGCTTTGGGCGCCCAATGCGCCAGACTGGAAAAGGAATGGGGTGCCAAAGTCCACCGCATCTTTTACATGGCCACACCGCCGAGCATGTTCGGCGAAATCCCAAAATACCTCGGCAAGGCCGGATTGGCGCGCGACCGGGAATGGGCGCGGATTGTGGTGGAGAAACCAATCGGCTATGACTTGGAATCCGCCCTGGCCCTGAATGCCATCCTCGCCGCCAATTTCGAGGAATCCCAGATATTCCGGATCGATCATTATCTCGGCAAGGAAACGGTGCAGAACATTCTGGCGTTCCGTTTTGCCAATCCGCTCTTCGAGCCAATCTGGAACCGTCGCTACATCGACTATGTGACCATCACCGTCGCCGAAGCAGTGGGCGTCGAGCACCGCGGCGGCTATTACGACCACGCAGGAGCGCTCCGCGACATGGTGCAGAACCATCTAATGCAATTGCTCTGTCTGGTGGCAATGGAACCGATGGTCTCTTTTCAAGCCGATGAGATTCGCAATAAGAAGGTGGACGTACTGCACGCGGCCCGTCCGATTGACCGCGATGCCGTCGCTCAATGCGCCGTGCGCGGACAGTATGGTCCTGGTAACAGCGATGGGAAAAAGGCACCCGGCTATCGCGAGGAAGAGGGCGTGGCGCCCGATTCCCAGACGGAGACCTTTGTGGCATTGAAGT
>Ga0326728_10016856_pt1 | contig 14795 bp, 10 predicted proteins | sample MB3enrmetagenome_FD_207602 | JGI IMG/M metagenome (GOLD analysis project Ga0326728, IMG submission 207602) | Lab enriched peat soil microbial communities from McLean, Ithaca, NY, United States - MB31MN | ecosystem: Environmental > Terrestrial > Soil > Wetlands > Peat | place: USA: New York...
TCTGTACCTCACCACCGGCAGCGCGCTGCGCTCGAATCTCGGCCACGCCATGCTCACGATCGTCGAGGACACCTGCGGCCGTCACGACACGCTCGGTGGTGCCTGCTCCGCGGAGAGCAATACCGTACGATACGCGCTCGAAAAGCGCTTCATGCACAGCTGCCGTGACAACTTCCTGCTGGCGCTGTCGCGACACGATTCGCACCTGAGCAAGCGCGACCTGGCGCCGAACATCAATTTCTTCATGAACGTCCCCGTGACCAGCGACGGCCGACTGCGCTTCGCCGACGGGATCTCGGCGGCTGGCCGCTACGTGCAGATGCGCGCAGAGATGGACGTACTGGTCCTGATCTCCAACTGCCCGCAGCTCAACAACCCCTGCAACGCCTACAACCCGACCCCGATACGAATTCTGATCTGGGCGACGGGCTGAACATCCCGTCGACCGCGGGACGACCCGCGGTCCCGCCATCCGAGGACTCGGTATGTTCAAGAAAATCCTGATCGCAAATCGCGGCGCGATCGCCTGCCGTATCGAACGCACCGTGCGCCGGCTCGGCATCGCATCGGTTGCCGTCTACTCCGAGCCCGATCGCTGGAGCGCACATGTGCGCAACGCCGATGAGACGGTGCCGATCGGCGCTGCGCCGGCCGCCGACTCGTATCTCAGGGGCGATCGCATCATCGAGGCTGCTCTTGCTGCCGGTGCCGAGGCGATCCATCCAGGCTACGGCTTCCTGAGCGAGAACGCGGGCTTCGCCGAAGAGTGCGAACGCGCGGGCGTCGCATTCGTCGGTCCGACACCGGCGCAGATGCGCGACTTCGGACTCAAGCACACCGCACGCGCGCTGGCAGCCGCGAGCGGCCTGCCGCTGCTGGCGGGGACCGGGCTACTGGCCGATGCGGGGCAGGCCGTGCGCGAGGCGCAGCGCATCGGCTATCCGGTCATGCTCAAGAGCACCGCCGGCGGAGGCGGGATCGGCATGCAGCAGTGCGCCGACGATCGGCAACTTGCGGAAGCATTCGAGAGCGTACGTCGGCTCGCCGGCAGCAATTTCAGCGACAGCGGCGTGTTCCTGGAAAAATTCGTCGCGAGAGCCCGGCACATCGAGGTGCAGATATTCGGCGATGGCCACGGCGAAGTGGTCGCGCTGGGCGAGCGGGACTGCTCCACGCAGCGTCGGAATCAGAAGATCATCGAGGAGACTCCCGCTCCCGGAATCAGCAGCGCGTTGCGGGCTGCCCTCTGCGAGGCCTCCGAGCGGCTCGGCCGCGCCGTGCACTATCGCTCGGCCGGGACCGTTGAGTTCATCGTCGATGCAGATTGCGAAAGCTTCTACTTCCTCGAGGTCAACACGCGCCTGCAGGTCGAGCACGGCGTGACGGAGGCCGTTACCGGCATCGATCTGGTCGAGTGGATGCTCCGTGTCGCGGCCGGCGAGCCGCCGCTGCTGAAGTCATACCGGCATGCCCCGCGCGGTGCCGCGATCCAGGCGAGGCTCTATGCCGAGGATCCGGCCCGCAACTTCCGTCCCAGCAGCGGTCTGCTCACGCAGGTGGTGCTCCCCACCGACATTCGCGTCGACGCGTGGATCGAAACGGGCAGCGAGGTGCCGCCCCACTACGATCCGATGCTCGCGAAACTCATCGCTCATGGCGCAACGCGTGAGGCAGCCATCGAGCGGTTGCAGCAGGCGCTGTCCGGCACACGCGTGGATGGCATCGAGACCAATCGCGACTACCTGCAGCACCTGCTCTCGCAGACGGCGTTCCGGGAGGGGGCGATCAGTACGCGATGGCTGGCGCAATGTCACTTCGAGTCGCGCACGATCGAGGTTCTCCAGCCGGGCACTCAGAGCACCATCCAGGACTGGCCAGGCCGATTGCATCACTGGGACGTGGGCGTGCCGCCATCCGGTCCGATGGACGCGCTCGCCTTCCGCCTGGCCAACCGGCTGCTCGGCAACGCCGAGGATTGTGCGGCGCTCGAGCTCACAGTAAGCGGCCCCGTACTGCGGTTCGCCTGCGCCACGCGCATCGCACTGACGGGTGCGGCCATGCGCGGGGAACTCGATGGCCAGCGTGTCGAGCCGTGGCGATCTCTGGACGTGCGCGCGGGCAGCGTGCTGAAGATCGGTAGCATCGATGGCGGTGGTCAGCGCGCCTATCTGGCCGTGCTGGGCGGTCTGGACGTTCCGCACTACATGGGTTCCCGGGCGACATTCACGCTCGGAAAGTTCGGCGGCCATGCCGGCCGGGCGCTGCGCAACGGCGATGTGCTGCGCATCGGCACGGTGAAAGCTGGCCCCGCCGCGGATGCCGCAGAGAGCATCCTGGATCCCGCACTGCGCCCTTCCTACGGCAATGACTGGGACATTGCCGTGCTCCATGGGCCACATGGCGCGCCCGATTTCTTCACGAGCGCCGATATCGATGCATTCTTCGGTACGGCATGGCAGGTGCACTACAACTCGAGCCGTACCGGGGTACGGCTGATCGGCCCTCGGCCCGCCTGGGCCCGGCATGACGGCGGCGAAGCCGGCCTGCACCCTTCGAACATCCATGACAACGCCTATGCCATCGGCGCCATCGACTTCACGGGCGACATGCCGGTCATCCTGGGGCCGGATGGCCCCAGCCTCGGCGGCTTCGTATGTCCGGCCACGATCGCGCTCGCCGATCAATGGAAGATCGGACAGCTCCGCCCGGGCGATCGGATCCGCTTTCATGCCATCGATGCAACCGAGGCGCACGCGCGCCTGCGCACGCAGGATGAATCGATACGCACGCTGCGCCCTGCATCCCCTCGCGCGGCGGTGCGTGGCCCGGGCTCGCGGGGGTTCGATGCCGTCCTCGCTCGGGCCTCAGCCACGGCGACTCGGCCCGCCGTCTGCTACCGGCAATCGGGCGAGGACTATGTGCTCGTGGAATACGGAGAGCCCACGCTCGACCTGGGACTGCGATTCCGCGTTCAGGCGCTGCTCGAGGCGCTGCAGTCGGAGGCGCTGCCCGGCATCATCGACCTGACCCCCGGCGTGCGCTCGCTGCAGGTGCATTTCGAATCGCGCCGCCTCGCGCGCGAGGATGTGTTGTCGAGATTGCAGCGCCTGGAGGAAGCGCTGCCTGCCATCGACGATATCGAGGTGGGAAGCCGCATCGTGCACCTGCCCTTATCGTGGGACGATCCGGCGACCCGGCTCGCGATCGAGCGTTATACGCAGTCCGTACGCCCCGAAGCCCCCTGGTGCCCCAGCAACATCGAGTTCATCCGACGTATCAATGGCCTGCAGAGCGTCGATGAGGTTCAGCGGATTGTCTTCGAGGCCAGCTACCTGGTCATGGGGCTGGGCGATGTGTATCTGGGCGCCCCGGTGGCCACGCCGCTGGATCCGCGCCACCGCCTGGTCACGACGAAATACAACCCGGCCCGTACCTGGACGCCCGAGAATGCCGTGGGAATCGGCGGCGCCTATCTGTGCGTCTATGGCATGGAGGGTCCCGGCGGGTACCAGTTCGTCGGCCGCACCGTGCAGATGTGGAACCGCTACCGCCAGACGCGCGCGTTCTGCGATGGAAAGCGCTGGCTGCTGCGCTTCTTCGATCAGCTGCGCTTCTATCCGGTGTCTGCGCAGCAGCTCGAGCTGATACGGGCGGATTTCCCTTATGGACGATTCGAACTGCGCATCGAGCCCACGACGCTGCGTCTGCGCGACTATCGTCGCTTCCTGGCCGATAACGCGGCTTCGATTGCAGCCTTCAAGGGCCGGCAGCAGTCGGCCTTCGAAGCGGAGCGGGAGCGCTGGCGCGAGCAGGGGATGAACGATGCGCCCGACTCCGACGCTTCGACGGCGCCGCCTGCAGGGGCGGGTTCGATCCCGGAAGGATGCATTGCCATCCACGCGCCGGTCACCGGCAGTATCTGGCAGATCAGGGCGGCCGTCGGCAGCAACGTGCCCGCCGGCGATGCGCTACTGCTCATCGAGTCGATGAAGACCGAGATCGCGGTACACGCCGATCAGGGCGGAACGATCGTGGAGCTGCGCTGCCAGCGCGGCCAGCCTGTGACGGCCGGTGACACGCTTGCGGTGCTCCGGCCATGAAAGGCGCGAAGGGTCTGGAGGACCTGAGCATCGAGGCGCTGAGTGCAGCGTATCGGGAGCGACGCATGCGTCCCTCGCAGCTCATCGACGCGCTGTGGCCCCGGATCGATGCGCCCGATACCGGTTGCGTCTGGATTTCGCGCGTGCCGCGGCAGTCTCTCATGCAGCGGGCACGCGAGCTGGACTCGACCGACCCGGCATCCCTGCCACTGTACGGCGTCCCATTTGCGATCAAGGACAACATCGACCTGGCGGGTCTTGCGACCACCGCCGCATGCCCGGCAAGCTCGTACGAGCCTGCACGATCGGCGCATGTCGTCGAGCGGCTGCTCGCCGCGGGCGCCATCGCAGTCGGCAAGACCAATCTGGACCAGTTTGCCACCGGACTCGTGGGCACACGTTCCCCCTTTGGCGCCTGCCACAATGCTTTCGCACCCGGGTACATCAGCGGCGGCTCGAGCTCCGGATCCGCGGTGGCGGTAGCCCGCGGCCTCGTGAGCTTTTCGCTGGGCACCGATACTGCCGGCTCCGGCCGCGTGCCCGCGGCGTTCAACAACGTCGTAGGGCTCAAACCCACGCTGGGTCGTCTCAGCACGCGCGGGGTGGTTCCGGCGTGCCGGACGCTCGACGCCGTGTCCATTTTTGCGCTGACCGCTGGGGATGCGGCGCAGGTCGGACGCGCCGCGCAGGGCTTCGACCCCGAGGACCCCTATTCGCGCCGCCCGCCGCAGGGCCTGCCGGCCGCAGTGGCGCCGGGGGGAGGCTTCCGTTTCGGCGTACCTGGCCCGGCGGAGCTCGAGTTCTTCGGCAACAGCGGTTACGCACAGCTGTTTGATCAGGCCATCGCCCGCCTGGAGGCCCTCGGCGGAACGCGCGTGCCGATCGGGCTGTCGGTGTTTCTCGAGGCCGGACGGCTGCTCTACGAAGGTCCCTGGGTGGCCGAGCGCTACGTCGTGGTCGAGACGCTGCTCGCCTCGCGCCCTGATGCGATGCTGCCCGTGACCCGCGGCATCATCGAGGGAGCGCGGCGCTTCTCCGCCGCCGATGCCTTCCGCGCGCAATACCGTCTGCAGGCACTGCGCGCCGCGGCTGCGGGCATCTGGCAGGACATCGATATCCTGCTCACACCGACGGCCGGCACGATCTATCGCATCGCCGATATCGAGGCCGACCCCGTCCGTCTCAATGCCAACCTTGGCTATTACACGACGTTCGTGAATCTGCTCGATCTGGCGGCCGTGGCTGTGCCGTCCGGGTTCGACGCACGCGGCCTGCCCTTTGGCATCACGCTCACGGCACCTGCATGGAACGATGACCGGCTGCTCGAACTCGCCGCTCGCTATCTGCGCGAGGCGCAGGCCATCGAGTCGACTCGCAGCGCCGAGGGTGTGACCCTCGCAGTATGCGGCGCGCACATGCAGGGCCTGCCGCTGAACGGACAGCTCGCGGGCATCGGCGCGCGCTTCCTCGAGCGAACCGTCACCGCGCCGCGCTACCGTTTCTATGCGCTGCCCGGCGGGCCGCCGCAGCGCCCGGGCCTCGTCCGGGTGGAGCAGGGCGGGGCCTCCATAGAAGTGGAGCTGTGGTGCGTGCCGGCGGCGAGCTTTGGCCAATTCGTCGCCGGCATCCCGCGACCCCTGAGCATCGGCAAGGTGGAGCTCGGCGGCGGCGGAAGCGTCTGCGGATTCCTCTGCGAGACATATGCCGTCGCCGGCGCCCGGGACATCACCGCGCTGGGCGGCTGGCGCGCCTGGTTGGCACGGTCAGATGGGCTTTGAGTTTTGACTGTTCGCGGCTCATCATAGCCTTCCACTGTCGAGGAATGCACAATGAAAATACTATGGCCGGTTGCTGCGCTGTCGGTACTGTTCGGGGGGCCCGTGCTGGCCGACTGCGCCGTCCCTGACAACAATGTCCAGATCCCGGACGGGTCGACCGCGACGAAGGCAGAGATGATCTCGGCGCAGAAGGCGGTTCAGGCCTACGATGCGGCCGTCAAGCAATACAGCGACTGCCTGCAGCAGGAGCAGCAGACCAAGATCGATGCGGGTGGGGACAAGGCCAAGCTGCAGAAGCAGTACGCCGAACTCAATAACGCACAAGTGGAAAAAGTGCAGCAGCTCGCCGACAAGTTCAACGTCGAGCTCAAGGCGTACAAGGCCAAGAACACCGGCTGAGAGCTTCCCCCATCGACGCACTGCGCCTCGCCCTCTGGCAGACCACGGGCGTACCCGCAGACGTTGCAGCCAATCTGGCGGCGCTCGAGCAGACCGCGCAGGCGGCCGCAGCCGCGGGTGCAGCGGTGCTGCTGTGCCCGGAATGCTGGCTCTGCGGGTACAACATCGGCGAGGCGTCATCGGCACTTGCCGAGCCACACGATGGCCCGTCCGCACAGCGCATCGCCGCACTGGCGCGGCGGCTGGGCATCGCCATCGCATACGGTTATGCGGAACGCGAGCGCGCGGGCGGGAGCATATTCAATGCGGTGCAGGTACTCGACGCCGAGGGGCACAGCCTCGCGCGATACCGCAAGACGCATCTCTTCGGTCCCGCCGAGCGTGCCGCCTATGCGCCAGGCGAGAGCTTCGCGGCGCCGTTCACGCTCGGCGGATTCCGTCTGGGGCTGCTGATCTGCTACGACATCGAGTTCCCCGAGTGCGCTCGCACGCTCGCGCTGGCCGGCGCCGAAGTGCTGCTGATACCGACCGCGCTGACCGATGAGTACGGCACGGTTCCCTCTCTGCTGGTGCCGGCGCGCGCGGTGGAGAACCAGCTCTTCGCGGCCTACTGCAATCATGCAGGCGTCGAGAACGGCATGCGCTTCCTCGGCGGTTCCTGCATCGTCGGGCCCGACGGCCGCGCTCTCGCCTGCGCCGGTCCCGGTGAAGCACTGCTGATCGCCGACCTGGAACGACAGACCCAGCGCGCCGCCGCCGCGATCTATCCCTACCGGTCCGATCGTCGCCCCGAGCTCTACGGGGCCCTGAGCCGCCCGGCGCTGTAACGCCCGCCGTCCGGTTCGAACCCCCGTGGGCTCAGGGCGCGTCGCGCCGCAGAGCAGCAGCACCGTTATGGCGCAATTCAAACCGCACCGCCCCACTGTTGTGCAAAAAACTGTGTTTTTTATCTTTTGCATCTGTTTTTCGAAAGCAATGGATTTCAAAAGATCAATTTACCGACCCACCTGCTTGGTGATGGCATCACGCGATAACAACTGAAGCGTGGGAGCAGCAATGACGAGATCGTTACGCTCGCGGCGTCGGGCAGTCATAGGCGTGCGACGCTCGCCCCTGACTGCCGCAGTCCTCGCGGCCATCTATGGCACGCATGCCTACGCCGACGACAACGAGATCTCGCTGCAGGAAGTGGTGGTCACCGCGACCCGCCATGCCGTGCAGGCGCAGGACCTGCCGATCAGCATCACGGCCGTCACCGGTGCGGAACTCGAGGAATCAGGCATCCAGGACATCGCCGCGCTGGCGCATTCCATGGCGGGCGTCAACTACACCGACAAGGGGCCGTTCGGGGGCGTCAACGGGTCCTCGCTCATCATCCGCGGCCTGAACAGCGAGCAGACCGCTGGCCAGCTGGCACTGGCTTCTCCGGTCGTTCCTCCCGTGGCCACCTACGTGGACGACACTCCCCTGTTCGTGAATCTGCGCCTGCAGGATCTGGATCACGTGGAAATCCTGCGCGGCCCCCAGGGCACGCTGTACGGCTCCGGCTCGCTCGGCGGCACCATCCGGTTTGTGCAGAATGCGCCGGATCCGAGCGGCTTCGACTCGCGCGCCGAGGTCGGCATCAGCGATACCTACCACACGCACGCGCCGAATGAGAATGTCAGCGGCATGCTGAACCTGCCGGTCACGGATACGTTTGCCGTGCGTGTGAATGCCGGCTGGTCCTACGACGCCGGCTTCATCAACCAGCCGAATCTGTATGTGCTCAACTCCTCGGGCTACCCCATCTCTTCGAACCCGGCCAATCTGTTCAGCGCACCGGTCAAGTACCGCGAGGATGGCGTCAATCATTACGAGTACCGTGACGCACGCGTATCGGCGCTCTGGAAGCCCGCCGAGAACTTCAAGGCGCAGCTCACCTACTACTACCAGCTGGCCACGGCCGGCGGATTTCCCGCCGTGGCGACTTCGGCAGCGGCCTACAACCAGCCGATCAGCCCGAATACGCAGCTGCCGGGAACCGACCTGGTCCCGCAGCTCTACAGCGCACCGGTGCCGGCCGGAGTCGATCAGCTCTCATCGTCGACGAATTCACTTGAAGGCACCAACGACAAGGTCGATGTCGGCGCGCTGGCCCTCGAATACGACATGGGATTTGCGACGCTGTCCTCGGACACGTCCTGGGCGCATCACAACAACGCGTCGCGCGACGATCTGACCGCGCTGTACAGCAATTTTTCCTTCTATCAGAACTTCTATGGCCAGAATCCGCGCACCTTCGTGCAGGGCCAGGATCAGCTCGATGACCGCGTCGTGTCGCAGGAATTCCGCCTCGCATCGAAGAGCGGTGGCTTTCTCGACTGGGTGACCGGCGTCTTCTACAAGGACCAGAGGACCTACATCCAGGAGCACGAGTTCTACCCGGGTTACAACGCGTTCTACAATGCCTGTTCGCAGCTGCCCAATACCGTTCCGTCGGACGCCGGTGGCGTCAATGGCTCTACCTGCGGTCTCGGGGAGTACGGACCGGAAACCGGCGCCACGTCCATCGTGGGCATCCCGCTGGTGCTGGATCAGGCCTATATCGGCGACTTCCATACCAAATTCCGCGATCTGGCGGCCTTCGGCGAACTCACCGCGCACCTGACGGATCGCTGGAGCATCACCGGCGGGACTCGGCTGTTCCTGCAGACACTTTCGCAGTCGCAGCAGACCGGACTGCTGTTCGACGGACCCGGGTTTGCGGCCAACACTTCGCTGAGCGACCAGTGGCGCAAGGCGCTCTGGAAGGCCAATACCTCGTTCCAGCTCGACAAGACGAACCTGGTGTATGCCACCTTCTCGCAGGGCTTCCGCCGCGGCGGTGTCAACGCGCTGCCACCGGGTGAGCCCGTGATCGATCCGACGACGAACAAGCCCTATGTCACCCCGGCCGCACTGACGCATCTGCAGCCGGACACCGCCGATAACTATGAGATCGGCGCCAAGGGCGAGATCTCCAACCGCGTGCGCTACTCGGCGGCCATCTACGACATCCAGTGGCACAACATCCAGGAAGGCGTGCAGCTGACGCCCCTGGTATTGCCGGCAGCGCTGAACATCGGCGAAGCCTACAGCCGGGGCTTCGAGACCGAACTGTACGTCAACGTCACCTCGCACATCTCTGCCCAGCTGGACTACACCTACGATCAAACGAGGCTGACCAAGCTCAGCTCGCTTTTCTTCTTCCCGAACGTATCGGCGCCGCCGCCAGCCATCGGCTCGCCGCTGCCAGGAACCCCGAAGAACAGCGTCCAGGCAGAGCTCGATTACGGGCACGTGCATTTTGCGGACGGCGACTGGCGCCTGGCCGTGAGCGGCCGGTATCAGAGTACGGTGCTGCCGGCGTTGTCGGCGACGGTACCGCTGGCCACCGGCTTCGCGACCTTCGACACGCGCCTGACCTACCAGCACTCGCACTGGCTGGCTGCGTTCTACGTCAACAACATCGGTAATGTCCTCGGCATCACGTCCTATTCGGATCCTGCGCTCTACGGCAACCGTGATCAGGCCATCGTCTCGACGCCGCGCACGATTGGCGCTAGCGTTGCCTATTCGTTCAAGGAGAAATGAGCGACCGGGGGGCGGCCCCTTCGGCCGCCCCCGTGCATGAACAGCGTAGAGATCCTCGACCAGCTGGTGCGCTTTGCCACGGTCAGCCGGGATTCCAACCTGCCCCTGATCGGATTCGTCCGCGAATTCCTTGCCGGATCCGGCATCCAGTCCCGACTCTATCCGGACGCCAGCGGGCAGAAGGCGAATCTGTTTGCAAGCATCGGGCCCGCCGAACAGCCCGGCGTTCTGCTGTCCGGGCACACCGACGTCGTCCCCACCGACGGGCAGCGATGGAGTTCCCCCCCGTTCGAGCTGCGCGAGCGATCGGGGCAACTGTACGGGCGCGGTTCGGCGGACATGAAGGGATTCATCGCCTGTGCCCTGCGTGCGGCCCGGCTCGCCGCGGCAAGACGGCTGCGCATGCCGCTGCAGCTGGCATTGTCCTATGACGAGGAGATCGGCTGCGTCGGCGTACGCTCGCTCATCGAGGACATGGCCGGCTGGGCTCATCGACCGCGCTTCTGCATCGTCGGGGAACCCACGCTGCTGCGATCAGCGATCGGGCACAAGGGCAAGGTCGCGGTCAGGACCACCTGCCACGGGCGTGCCGCCCACTCCGCCCGCCCGGATCTGGGCGTCAACGCCATCCACATGGCCGCGGATCTCATCGCGCAGATCCGTGCGCGTCAGCGCGACATCGCCGCTGCCCCGGGCGGCCGCGATCCGGCCTACGACGTGCCGTACACCACGCTGCACGTAGGGACCCTCCATGGTGGAACGGTGCTCAATATCGTGCCCGAACACAGCGAGTTCGAGTTCGAGATCCGCAACCTGCCGGCCGACGACGCGCAGGCCATGATCCGGGCCATTCGCGCTGATGCCTCGGAGGTGGTCCGGATCGCCGGCGGCGGGCACGAAGTGGGCATCGCGCTGGAGATCACCAATGCCTACCCGCCGCTCGAGACCGCCGGGGATGCCGAGGTGGTGGAACTGGCCGCTGCGCTGACCGGCCAGCACGAGCGCATCAAGGTGGGATTCGGCACGGAGGGCGGACTGTTCAGCGGCCGGCTGGGCATTGCGACCGTGGTGTGCGGACCGGGCTCGATCGACCAGGCGCACAAGCCGGACGAGTTCATTGCCACCGATCAGCTTCAGCGCTGCGATGCCATGATGGATGCCCTGCTGGAGCGGCTGACATGAGCGGCGGGTTGCGCCATGATGGCCTCCACCTGATCATTGACCCGCGGATTCCCCACCGTGATCCATACGCGCATACGCCCTTTCAACACCCGGGAGACCTACCCGGAGCAGAAGCTCGACAATGACCTGTGTCAGGCCGTCGTTGCCCGAGGGCGCACGGTGTTCCTGCGAGGCCAGGTTGGACAGGACCTCGACAGCGCGGTTAACGTCGGCATTGGTGATGCGGCCGCCCAGGCCGATCAGGCCATGAAGAACGTTCAGCAACTGCTGGTCGAGGCGGGCGCCAGGCTCGAGCACATCTGCAAGATCACGATCTACCTGACGGATCCTCGCTACCGGGAGCCGGTCTACCGCACGGTAGGCAAATGGCTGCGCGGTGTGTTCCCGGTCTCCACAGGCCTGGTGGTGTCGGCGCTCGCGCGTCCGGAGTGGCTCGTCGAGGTGGATGTCATCGCCGTCATTCCGGACTGACCCGGAGCGGCGCTCGATGACGTTTTCGATCGCCGCGCGGCTGCCCGGAGGCAGTCACTTCGGCATCGCCATCTGCTCTTCCTCGCCGGCCGTTGCAGCGCGCTGCGCCCACGCCCGCGCGGGGATCGGCGCAGTGGCCACTCAGAACATCACCGACCCCTCGCTCGGACCGCAGGTGCTCGGGCGAATGGCTGCCGGAAGCGATCCAGCCCGTGCACTGGATGCCACGCTGTCCGGCACCCCCTTTGCCGCCTACCGGCAACTGCTCGTCGTGGGAAGCAACGGTGCACCGCAGCTCCACTCGGGCGCTCGCGCGCTCGGCATCGTTGCATCGGCCATCGGTGAGCATGCGGTGGCCGCGGGCAACCTGCTGGAAAATGCCGGCGTGCCCGCAGCCATGCTGCGCGGGTTCGAGGCGACGAGCGGATCGCTCGACGAGCGCCTGATGGCAGCGCTCCGCTGCGGACTTGCACAGGGTGGCGAGGCGGGGCCCGTGCATTCCGCGGGACTGCTGATCGTGCGGGATCAACCCTGGCCGCTCGTGGATCTGCGCGTGGACTGGAGCGAGACCGACCCCGTGTCCGCGCTGGCCGACGTCTGGCGCATTTATTCTCCGCAGATGGAAGACTATGTTCAGCGGGCGGTGAATCCCGCTGCGGCGCCCGGATTCGGGGTACCGGGCGATCCGTGAAATACACGTTCAGGCAGCTGAGCTATTTCATCGCTGCCGCCGAGACCGGCAGCATCACGCTCGCCTCGCGGCGGGCCAACATCTCCCAGCCTGCCATCTCGACCGCCATCGCGCATATCGAGCGCGAGCTCAATGTCCAGCTGTTCCTCAGGCACCACGCGCAAGGCCTGTCGCTGACACCGGCCGGTCGCGCCATGCTGCGCGATGCCAAACAGCTGCTCAAGCAGGCCGAGGCGCTATATTCGGCCGCCGCCGAGGTCAGCCACCAGATCCGCGGGGAGCTCTCGGTCGGTTGGTTCTCGACGCTGGCCCCCATCGTGATGCCCGAGCTCACTCAGTCCTTCCTCAAGGCCTTTCCGGAGACACGCATCCGCTGCCGCGAATACCATCAGGAAGGCCTGCTGCAGAGCCTGCGGGAGGCGGAGACGGAAATCGCCCTCACCTATGACCTCGCGATCAGCGAGGACGTCAATTTCCTGCCGCTGGCCAGCCTGCCACCCTACGCGCTGTTCGCCCTCTCGCACCCGCTGGCCCATGAGCGCCACGTCCGGCTCAGTCAGCTTGCCCCTCTGCCGATGGTGCTGCTCGACCTGCCGTTGAGCCGGCAGTACTTCGAATCGCTGTTCATCCGCGAGCGTCTCGAGCCCAACATTGCGTGGACCTCCTCGCAGCAGGAAGCCGTGCGCGCCATGGTCGCCAACGGTCTGGGCTATACGCTCGCGAATGTGCGACCCCGCGCGCTCATTGCCCTGGATGGCCGCCGTGTGTGCCGGGTGCCGCTGTCGGGAGATCCCGCGCCGCTGCGCATAGGCATTGCAACGCTCAAGGAACTCAAGAAGACCCGTCTCGTTGAAACGTTCGAGCGGCACTGCCAGCAACTCTTCGCGGGGGAGCACATTCCCGGCATGGCACCCGCATCGCCTGCGCCGCGCCGCCGCCGGCGCTGATCAGGCATGGCGAGACTCGATCTTCTCATTGTCGTGCTGTACATGGCCGTCATCGTGGCCGCGGGGTTCTGGGCCCGGCGGCGTGCCAATACCCAGGAACAGTTTCTCGTGGCCGGTCGCTCCGTGGGCCCATGGCTGTACTCGGGAACGCTGGCCGCCATCGTGCTCGGCGGTGGTTCCACCGTGGGCGGTGTCAAGCTCGGCTACCAGTACGGCATATCGGGGATGTGGGTCGTTTTCATGCTGGGACTGGGAATCCTGGTGCTCAGCATCTTTCTGGTTGGGCGCATCCTCGGGATGCATCTTTATACGGTCCCGGAACTGCTCGAACGGCGCTACAGCCGCGTCGCACGCGTGGCCGGCGGCGTCGTCATGGTGGCCTACGATCTCATGGTCAGCGTGACTGCAACGATCGCAGTGGGTGCGGTGATGCAGGTCATCGTCGGGATCCCGCCCATTCCGGCAATCCTTCTGAGCAGCGCGGTCATGGTGCTCTATTCGGTGCTCGGGGGCATGTGGTCGCTCACGCTGACCGACATCATCCAGTTCGTCATCAAGACCGTGGGCATATTTTTCATTCTCCTGCCGGGCGCCATCCTGCATGCGGGGGGGATCTCCGCCATGCAGCAGCGACTGCCCGCGGGCTTCTTCTCCCCGACGCACATCGGCATGGGCAAGATCCTCTCGTATTTTCTGCTCTATTTCTTCGGGATCCTCATCGGGCAGGATGTCTGGCAGCGCGTCTTCACCGCGCGCAGCGTGAACGTGGCGCGCTACGGCGGCGTGGGGGTGGGCCTGTACTGCCTCTGCTATGCCGTCGCAGGCGCGCTCATCGGGGCGGCCGGACGCGTTTTCCTGCCCGCGCTGGGCGATGCCGACGCCGCATACGCCCAGATCGTCAATGCAGTGCTGCCGGTCGGGCTGCGCGGGCTGGTGCTCGCAGCGGCACTGGCAGCCATCATGTCCACTGCGAGCGCCTGCCTGCTCGCGGCATCGACCGTGCTGCTCGAGGACGTCTATCTGCCGCTGCGCGGCACGCGCGGCAGCGGCTCGGTCCGGCAGAGCCGCATGGTCACGCTCGCCCTTGGCGGGGTCATGATCGCGCTGTCCTGCTTCATGCACGACGTCATTGCGGCGCTCACGATCGCCTACGACCTGCTCGTGGGCGGCCTGCTCGTGGCCGTACTCGGCGCCATGCTCTGGCGGCGCGGCAGCGCCCCGGCAGCATTGGCCTCCATCGCGGTCGGCAGCTGCCTGGTCTGCGTCCTGCTGGCCACCCAGGGTATCGACTCGGACTGGCCGATCTACGCGGGTCTCGGCGGCAGCCTGCTGGCATACCTGTGTGTCAGCCTGCTGAAGCCCGCGCCTCCCCTCGAGGCTCGCTGAGTGGACTCAATGCCCCGCGGGCTTCGCCGCGGGTGGGCTTTCCTTGGCCACGAGGTATTTGACCAGCTCGATGAGCTGGTCGGTTCCTCCCGCGGACTGCGCATCGAGCCGATACTTGCCTGCCACGACGATCGTAGGCGTGCTCTCGACGCGGTAATTGCGGATCGTCTGGTCGGCCTGGCGGATCTTCGTATCCACTCCAAAGGAATTGGCTGCGGCCAGGAAG
>Ga0326728_10016857_pt1 | contig 14794 bp, 10 predicted proteins | sample MB3enrmetagenome_FD_207602 | JGI IMG/M metagenome (GOLD analysis project Ga0326728, IMG submission 207602) | Lab enriched peat soil microbial communities from McLean, Ithaca, NY, United States - MB31MN | ecosystem: Environmental > Terrestrial > Soil > Wetlands > Peat | place: USA: New York...
CCTGGCTGGCTTGCGCTGCGGCGGCGGGAGTGGGGTTGAAGAGGTTCATGGTAATACCGTCGGCTTGATTCGATGGATTGTGTGCTGGAAGAGGTCTACGCGATATTGTCGTGAGGTCTCATACATTAAGACTGACCCAGCTATCGCCGCATTGAGCGATTCAGTGACGCAAGGTATACGCACATATTCGTCTGCAATATCCAACGCTTCTTGAGAAAGTCCCGCTCCTTCGTTTCCGATCATTAATGCACAGGGTGGCATTAGCGTGGCATTGTGGCTTGGCACGGCCTTCTCCATATGCGGTACGGCCGCGAAAATGTGTGCATTTATCAAATTCAGCCAAGCCTTTGTTTCTTGCAGTGTGAACTGAAAGATCGGCATACGAAATACAGAGCCGGCAGATGCCCGAAGCGTTTTCGGATTCCATGGATTTACTGTCGAGGGCGTCACAAAGATATTGTCTAAGCCAAAGGCCTCAGCCGAACGGATGAGGGTTCCGAGATTACCGGGATCCTGTAGATCTTCGATCACAAGATGGACGCCGGGAAACTGCTCACTATGCTGCAAAGGGACTGCTGGAATACGAAGCGTAGCAGCTATCCCTTGCGGCGACTCCGTTTTTACAGCGCTCTCGAAGACATCGTTACTAAGGACCGCCCACTGTCTAGCGGTCAGGCCTGCAAGCGCAGGTAGCTGGAGAAGGCCTTCGCTACCCTTGCGGAGATAAACCATTTCGAGGGGCAGAGACGACTTGATTGCTTCACCAATCAAATGCACCCCCTCAATGCCGACAAGATCGCCTGGCCGAGAGGCCTTACCGCTAAGTGAGGCACGTAACAACTTCACTCGCGCATTCGTTCTGCTCGTAATCAGATCGCCCACATGCATTGAAGACAGTGTACGTCACCGCGAAACACGGATTCCTGCAAGATGTGTTGTATCTTTCGGAAAATGTGCAATCGTATTCATAATGAACATAGCAGGCTATGAGTTTGTTTTTATCTGCAACATAGAGCCGGTCAGGGCCGACGACGGGTCTGTGCAGCACTTCATGCCGCAGGCTCGATATCAAAACGCTCACCGACATGCACTGCACCGTTACGGATCTGGCCCATTTTGTAAATTCAAGATTCCAAGTCGTATTCCTTCGTGCGGGGTTTACGCTCTCGTAGTGGCGGGCGAAATTCTGTATGTGGGCGAATGCGAGAATCTCCTGAAGAGATTTAACTATCAGTACGGAAACATATCTCCAAGAAATTGTTTCAAGAACGGTCGAGAGACGAACTGCCGACTGAACAGCCTTATCTATTCAAAGGTTCAGCAGGGGAAACATATATCGTTATATTTCTTTCAGACCAGCAACTATAAATCGGTTGAGTCTTCCCTGCGTTCCACTCTGAAGCCTGCATGGAATCTCATCTGATTCGTTTGAATGAATCCAATCCGGAGTTGATCGAGACGGACACCACAACCTGAACGTGGCATCGCCGAGGCGTTATCAAAGGCCCTCCTCCGGAGGGCGTCAGTTGCACGCCAGCGCTGTCCAGATGCCGGGATTAGCAGGGCCGTTCTGGCTAACAATGCTGTAGTCGATAAAGGTGCCTGGGCTAACTTGTGTGCCATCGGGTACGGTGCAGTCAGTACTGGCAGGCCCTGCTGCAATGGTGCAGGTGAGCAACGTGGACGCTGTACTCACAGGAGTGGCAAGAGTTCGCAGGGTCAACGTGCTCTGTGCCGTAAGCTGCGAGTAGACGTTCAGCGATGTCACGGTACATCCTAGCGGGACCCAGGTCATCACGGCCGACGACTCGGTCGCACCAGCGTTCGAGTTGTTCACCGAATAGTACTCCGGAGTAAGTCCCGGGGAGCCGCCTGATGGTTCGACATGCGATATTGCCGCGCCCGAAATTCCGCTGCTGTTACCCCCTCCTCCACCGCTGCCAGCCGGGCCGGTCGCGCCCTGCGGAATGGTAAAGTTCAGAACTGCCGCCGTGCTGGTTCCAGAGTTGGTGATCTGTGCCGAACTGCCTGCTGCGCCGGTGGTCACCGTGCCGACGGTCACAGTTGCCGCCGAGCCCTGTGCTCCGGTCGGCCCCGCTCCGCCTGCTGCCGCTAGCAGCGTCCAGGCCCCTCCATCTCCGGAGTTGGTGTCCGGCTCAGCCGAGTTGTTGCTAAGCGTGGCGATGTAAGTCGAGGCCGGGTTGCCGAAGGTCACCACATCGTTCACTGCGTAACCATAGCCGCTAACCCACGCGTTTTTAAAGATCATACCCACGGCCCCGGCTGCTCCGGTGGCCCCATTGGCTCCATTGGTTCCGGGTATTCCGTTTGCGCCGGCTGCACCCGCAGGGCCAGCCGCGCCCATTGGTCCGATCGCGCCGGCAGGCCCAGCCGGCCCGGTCGCGCCCGTAGGCCCAACTGGTCCCGCAGGCCCCTGCGATCCGATTGCTCCGGCCGCACCCGCAGTTCCGCTCGGTCCCTGCAATCCTTGTGGTCCGTTGGCGCCCGCCGGCCCTGTTGCGCCCGCCGCTGCCAGCACTCCCCAGTACAGCGGACTCACATCCGGTTCGCGGTCCACGTTCGTCTGCAATGAGGAGTAGCTGGAGCCACCATAGGCAACCGCATCGCCCACCGCGTAGGAGGTCCCAATGAGCCAATCGCCCCGGAAGGTGAGGGGAGGCCCCTGCGGCCCGGTTGCGCCATTCGAGCCCGCCTGGCCAGCCGGGCCGGTCGCACCTGTAGTCCCCGGTGTGCCGGCCACACCCTGCAACCCCTGCGCCCCCGCCTGCGCCAGCATCGACCATACCGCGGGATAGTTGTCCGGCTGGTTCGACGAGTTGCCTTGCGTGGCGATATACGTCGATCCGTTGTAGCTGACCGCATCGTTCGCCGCGTAGCCTGTGCCGTTGGACCAAACGCCTTGATACGTCATTCCCGGCGGTCCAATCGGCCCCTGAATCCCCTGAAACCCCTGAATCCCCTGCGGTCCGATGGGTCCGGCTGGTCCGGTGGGTCCAGTCGCCCCCACAGGCCCTGTCGCACCAGTCGCCCCATCCTGCGCGAAGAGCGCCCAGTACGCGGGACTCTGGTCGGGAGTATTGCCATGGTTGCTAGCTTGCAGTGAGACATAGTCCGCGCCGTTGTAACGGACCCCGTCGGCCAGCGCGTAGTTCACCACGGACGAGTAGACCCCCTGAAAGGAAAGTCCCACCGGCCCGGCCGGCCCCTGCGGTCCCATCGGCCCGCTCAGTCCCTGCGCGCCTGTGGCTCCCGGAATCCCCTGTGCGCCGGCCTGTCCGGCAATTCCCTGTGGCCCCTGCGGCCCAATCGGCCCATTCGGTCCCAGATCTCCCGGCAGCCCCTGCGGGCCCTGCACGCCCGTCGCTCCGGTTGCTCCGGTTGACCCGGCTGGCCCTTGCGCCGTCAGAACTCCCCACTGCTGTGGGCTAAGGCTCGGCGTATTGCCGTGGTTGCCGGCGATCAGCGAGGTATAGCTCGACCCCTGCCACAGCACCACGTCGCCCAGCGAGTAGTTGGTTGTCGATGCGTAACTCCCCTGATACACAAACCCAGGAGGCCCCTGGGGCCCGGTTGCGCCCACCTGCGCCGAAGCCAACAGTCCCCACTCCGCCGGACTTTGGTTGGGAGTGTTCCCAACGTTCTCGTTTTTCAGTGAGATATAGCTCGATCCCTGATACTCCACCACATCGCTCAGCGCGTAGTTGGCGGACGAAGCGTAAGCACCCTGATAACCCAGTCCCGGAGGCCCCTGCGGCCCGGTCGCCCCGGCTGGCCCCGCCGGTCCCGCTGGCCCAATCCCCGTCCCACCCTCGGCAAGCAGCCCCCAATCCGCAGGGCTCAGCGCCGGAATGTTTCCATCGTTCCCCGCAATCAGGGAGATATAACTTGAGGCCCCATAGAGCACAATGTCATTCAATGCGTAATTGAGCGTCGACTGATAAACCCCCTGGTAGGAGACCGCGACGGTTGGCGAACTACTGCCTCCCGTGCCATTTACCCCCGCCGCAGCCAGCAATCCCCACTCCGACGGACTCAGCCCCGGTGTGTTGCCATAGTTCGACCCGATCAGCGAGATGAAGCTCGACCCCTGAAAGACCACCACGGCGCCCAGCGCATAGTTGGTCGTCGAAGCGAACGTCCCCTGATAATCCAGCCCTGTACCATTGCCCGCAGGCCCAGCCGGTCCAATCGGCCCTGTCGCGCCAGCCGGTCCGGATGCCCCGATGGGCCCTTGCGGACCTGTTGCGCCGGGTGCTCCCGTAGTTCCAGCCGGCCCAACCGGCCCTTGAGGACCGGCAGTCCCCGCCGCGCCAGCAGGCCCGGTTGGCCCCGCATCCACCAGCTCCACATCGAGCGTCGCGGCGTGCGAGGTAAGGTCGTTCTCCTTGCTATCGAACTGCACCATCGCGGTCCCAGCCGTAAGTGCAACTCCGTAGTTCGACGCAGGATTGCCGATCCAGCCCTGCACCAGCGACGTCACATCCAGTGCGACGAACGCTCCTGCCTGGCTCACCGAGAAGACCCCGGACGAGCTGCCGATCGCAGGTTCAGTGGCATAGGTCACGCTATACTCGCCCCACGCTCCGTTGATGAGCGCAATGCTGACCAGCCCCGGCGTGGTCACCCGGTTGCAGTACAGCCGCAACACAGCGCGCGATACCTGCCCCGCGGTGGTTCCCGTCGGCAACAGCGACAGATCGAACTGAAGCAACGCAGTATAGCCGCCTCCCACATCCAGATTGGAGATTGCCCCGCTATTCACAGTTGGCAGCGCGCTGTTCACATGGGCATCGGCCACCAGCGCTGGCTGGGCTCCCCACGCCGGCGCAGCCAGCCACAGACCCAACAATGCCCCCACGCTCACCGACGGAGCTAACCTTAGGCACCGGCAAAATCCCAGCCTAGACCACCCGCACATTTTGGCCTGCGGCCACTCCTGTTGCGGGTTAACCCTGTTCCAGCCAGTCCGAAGACCGGGTGGGGAGATTCGCACCCACATCAGCGATCCCTGCTCAACGATTCACGCTGCCACCGATTATTGGTTGAACGTGCGAATCCGTGGCCCAGTACAGACTAGAAAGCATTCCCGTTTTAGGCCACTCCAGGCCGAATAGCAAGCCATTTCGTTGCAACCCTCCATCTTTGCCGCCGCTAATTCCCATTGATTTCTATCGATTTCCCTTCCCGCCCGGCATCTCATAGACTGCAATCACCAGCCCAACCCAAGCGGAGAGCCCAAATCATGCCCATCCAAAAACCCAACCAGCCCGGCACCCTCCCCACACCTGACAGCTTGGTCAACATTCCCCGTCTTGTCACCGCCTTTTACGCCTTGCATCCCGACCCAGCTGTCCCCGCGCAGCGCGTGGCTTTCGGAACATCGGGACATCGCGGAAGCGCCTTTGCCGCCTCCTTCAACGACGACCATATTGCCGCCATTGCGCAGGCCATCGCGGACTACCGAAGGGCGAATAAAATCTCCGGCCCGCTCTTCCTGGCGCAGGATACGCACGCGCTGTCGGAGCCGGCCTTTGCCACTGCGCTGGAAGTCCTCGCCGCAAACGCCATTGAGACCTTCGTAGACGACCAGCTTGCCTACACGCCCACTCCCGTGCTCTCCCACGCCATCCTAACCTACAACGCAAAGCTCAATGGCGGTAAGACTCCTACGCAGGCAGAGCTTGCGAGCGGAGCGAATGATGGATCGAAACAGTGGGCGGATGGGATTGTGATTACTCCCTCGCACAACCCGCCCGACGAGGGCGGCTTCAAGTACAACCCGCCCAACGGTGGCCCCGCAGACACCGTCGTCACCCGGTGGATCCAGGACCGCGCCAATGAGCTAATCTCCGCGAAGCTGGCCGACGTCAAGCGCATCCCCTACGCGCACGCGTTGACCGCACCGGCCACGCATCGCCACGACTACATCACCGCCTACGTCAATGACCTGGCCAATGTGATTGATTTCGCGCCACTGGCCGGAAGCACGCTGAAACTGGCGGTCGATCCGCTGGGCGGTGCGGGCGTCTATTACTGGCCGAGGATCGCGGAGAAGTACAAGCTGCCCTTCCAGGTGCTCAACCCAACCGTCGATCCCACCTTTCGCTTCATGACGCTGGACTGGGACGGGCGCATCCGCATGGACTGCTCCAGCCCGTTTGCCATGGCGTCGATGATTGCGAATAAAGATAAATTCGACGTGGCTTGGGCATGCGACACCGACCACGACCGGCACGGTATCGTCACCCGCAGCAGTGGACTGCTCAATCCGAACCACTATCTGGCGGTGGCGATTCAGTACCTGTTCACACACCGGGCTGGATGGAAAGATAACGTCGGCGTCGGCAAGACACTTGTCTCATCGTCGATCATCGATCGCGTGGCCAAGGGACTGGGGCGTCCGATGCTGGAGGTTCCAGTCGGTTTCAAGTGGTTTGTCGATGGGCTGATCGACGGGACTCTTGGTTTCGTTGGCGAAGAGTCCGCCGGGGCCAGCTTCCTGCGCCGCGACGGGAGTGTGTGGACGACAGATAAAGACGGCTTAATCATGGGGCTGCTTGCCGCGGAGATGACGGCGGTAACGGGCAAAGATCCCGGCCTGCTCTACAACGAGCTGACGGCGAAGTACGGCAATCCCATCTACCAGCGCATCGACGCCGAGGCCACGCCTGAGCAGAAGGCCAAACTCGCAAAACTCTCCGCCGCGCAGGTTACCGCGAAGACGCTGGCGGGCGAGCCGATCACATCCATCCTGACGGAGGCCCCCGGCAACCATGCGGCCATCGGCGGGCTTAAAGTGACAACCGAAAACGGCTGGTTTGCCGCACGGCCCTCCGGCACCGAAGACGTCTACAAGATTTATGCCGAGAGCTTCAACGGACAGGAGCATCTCACCCAAATCCAAACCGAAGCCAAGGCATTGGTAGCTAAAGCGATCACCTAGTTTTGAACCCGCAAGGAGCGTCATGAAAGAACAAAAGCGTGAAGTCCCAACTGCGATGATTGTCCAGCTTTCGAGATTGTTTGGCGAAAAATCTAAGATTGCCAAGAAGAATACGCGCTCCGATACCGAATGGCGTCGCGATCTAAATTTAGTCTTAGCCGAACTCTGGAATTACTTCGATTCGAATGTCGAGACAGACACAGTGCACCGCGTGATGCTACACAGCGGTTTCGCTGCCGCAACCCACGCGCTGTCAATAGAGGAGAACTTCTGGCCAGGTTACGTCGAAGGAATTACAAGGATTCTACTTTGCCTGCTCGGAGACTATCCCGATCATCGAAAACGGAAAACTGGTTCAAAGAAGGAGGATCACTATCGTCTTAGTAACGATCGCTCTGTGGGATTTCTGCAAACAAACAAGCAGAAGTTGCACATGCTGTGTTGGGCTGCACCAGCGCTACTCGAACTCAGCGCTATGCCGCTAAATGTCTTCCATGACTTTCGCAACGATGTTGGGTTCGAAGTGCCGCAAGAGGAGTTCCTCTCTTGGTATAAAGAAAACTATCCGGACGACTATCTCAAAGTCTTTTAGTTCCGTGTGCCCCCTTCATCGCGCCGTTGTCTCACGCGATGAGTGTGCGAGGCGCCTCACCGCGCGCGCCAGGTCCATTGCATGCCGCCCAGGATGGTGCGGCCCTGCATCGGCACGCCGACGATCTCGGTGTAGCCGGTGTTGCTCAGGTTGAGCAGGCGGAGGTAGGGACGGATGCTGCCGGTATTGCGCGCCAGGCTGACGTCCCACAGCGGGTAGGCCGTCTGCGTGGTCTTCTGCACGACGTTCACTTGGGTGTGCGCGGAGAGTTGCTTATACTGACCCGTCCAGGCGAAGACCGCATTCTGCGCGGCGTAGTTGAAGGCGTACTCCGAGAGGTAGTTGGGCGGCAGGTTGCCGGAGTGCGCCGCCGTATAGCTGAGGTCGAGCTGCTGGGCCGCGCTGATCCGCACGCGCGCGCTGGCCTCCGCGCCGCTGATGTCCAGCGTGGGCACGTTGACCGCCTGCCACTGCTCGCCTGCCGTCAGCGGCAGCAGCTTCGAGTAGTCGATGGCGTTGATCTCCTGCAGGCGGAAGCCCACCGCCGTCAGCGTGAGTCGACCGTTCGCGGGCTTCCAGTCGAGGCCGCCCTCATAGCTCCAGCTCGACTCCGGCTTCAGAGACGGATTGCCCACCGTGGCTGGGTCGGAGTAGTAGAGATCGGTGTAGGTCGGAAGTCGAAAGCCGTGTCCTGCCGAGCCGCGCAGGCGAATCGTTTTACTCAACGTGTAGGCTGCGGCCGCGCTGGGGGAGAAGACTGAAGTTCCACCTGAGAGTACCTCCTCGCGCGTGCCCAGCGAGAGCGAGAACCGCCGCAGCGCGCGCAGGCTCAGGTTGGCGTAGCCCGCACCCTGGTTGCGCGCATGGACGCCGAGCGCGTTGCTGAGCACTTCTCCGCCCGAAGAGTTTTCGGAAAAATTGTAGCTGCGGATTGAGTCGCCCGACTCCTCTAGCCCGTAGGCCAGCGTCGAGTTGCGGCCCAACTCGTCGGCACGGCGCAGCGCGCCTTCGTAGCTGGTGGTGATGTGGTTGTTCTCGTAGATCGCGGGCAGGCCATGGATCAGCACAAACATGTCGCTGTGCCGCCGGTATCCAAAGCTAGCTGCCGTGTGCGCGCCAAGCTGCTGCTGGATGCTGGCCAGCCATCCCTTGGTGCGCTCCCACGAGGGGTAGCCATAGAACTGGTTGGCGCCGTAGGGACGGTCGCTGGCTGCAAGCAGAACGTCGGTCGTGCCTGGTGCGGTCTTCAGCCAACTTTCGCTGGCCAGCGCGTTGCTGCTGTAGTTGCGGTCGACGATGAAGCCGTCGGAGGTGTCGCGGCTGCCGGTCAACTGCTCGGCAAATGGGCCCGCTGAAATTGCCGCGCGCAGATGTTCTTCCAGCGATCCGTAGTTTCCCGCGCCCGACCGCGCCACCACGCTTAGCCCCTCGCCCGGCGCACCGGTCAGCAGGTTGACCGCGCCGCCGATGGCGTCCGATCCGTAGAATGTCGAGCCCGACCCATGCAGCACATCCACACGCGTGATGGCGTCCAGCGGTACGGGAATGTCCAGGTTCAGATGGCCGGTCTCGGGGTCGTCGACGCGCAGCCCGTTGACCAAAACCAGCGACTGCTCGAAGGTGGTGCCGCGGATCGCGAGGTCGGCCTGCACGCCCTCGCCCGCGCGCGCCTGCAGGTCCAGCGACGGATCGGTGCGCAGCAGGTCGACCACGCTGTCCGTGCCCGTCGGCGCATCCTGCGGCAGTATCACCAGCACGGAGCGATCGCTCTCGGCCAGCGGCAACGGCTCGGCGGTCGTCGTCACCTGCACGCTCTGCTGCACGCTGATTGGACTCTGAGGCTGGGAGACGGCCGGCTGCGCGGCCGGTCCTGCGTTCGAAGCACTCTGCTGGCAGACGCCAATCCTTGCGCAGAGCAGACAGAGAGAGAGGTACGCGAGTCCTTTATTCATGAAAATTGCGATGCACTCTATAGTGTGGGATGTGGGTGGCCACCCAGCTTGTATCTTACGTCACTCGCCCTCCTTATAGGCCCGCGCGACGAAGTAGAATGGCCCTGTGACCATTTCGTACTCCGAAATCCGCAACAAGGTCGAGCGCTGCGAACGCATTTCGCCGGCGGAGGCCCTGCTGCTGTGGCGCGAAGCCAGCGACGACGACATGCGCGCGATGGCATCCGTGGTGCGCGCGCGCTTTCATGCACCCAACGCCTGCACCTATCTGCTGATGCGCATCATCAACACCACAAATGTCTGCGTGGCGCAGTGCGACTACTGTGCCTTCTATACGCTGCCCGGACAGTCCGGCGGATACGTCCTCACCCAGGAGCAGGTCTTCGCCAAGCTGGACGAGTTACTGGCGCTGGGCGGCGAACTGGCCGGTTTCAACGGAGGCTTCAATCCGCAGCTCTCCCTGGATTACTACTGCGACCTGGTGCGAGCCATCCGCACCCGCTACGGCGACCGCATCGAACTCTACGCCTTCACCATCGCCGAGTTCATGTACCTTGCCGACCACGCAACACTGAGCTACGCAGACACAGCGGTGCGCCTCAAGCAGGCCGGGGTGCGCTGGATCACCGGAGGAGGCTCGGAGATATTGACCGAAGACTTCCGCCGCCGCCACAGCAAGTTCAAATACACCGTGGCACAGTTCTTCCAGGCGCAGGCGGCCATCCTCGCCGCAGGACTGCGCACTACGGCCACCATGGTGATCGGTTTCGATGAGACCATCGAGGAGCGCATCGAGCACCTGGACCGCACCCGCCGCTTTCAGGACGAGACCGGAGGCCAGGAGAGCTTTCTCTGCTGGAACTTCAAGCCGTACTCGACTCCCCTCGGCGCGCAACTCGGCAATATTGAGATCACTCCGGCCGAGTACCTGCGCCATCTGGCGTTGAGCCGGATTTACCTGGACAACATCCCGCGCATACGCACCTCCGTGCTCACCCAGAACGAGCGCGCGCTGGAGGGTCTGCTCTACGGCGCAGATGACTTCGACCTGCCCATTGAGGACGAGGTGACGCAGAAGGCCGGCGCAACCATTAACCTGAACTTCGACAAGATTCTGAACGTAGCGCGCAGCCTGGGCTTCGAGCCCACCTGCCGCCATGTGGCGCTGCAGCACGCGGCAACGGTTCTATAGAGCGGCCAACGCTCATTTGCTGGGTAGAGTGTAAATCACCTCACCCGGACGGGTGTAGTGCAGCTCTTCGCGCGCCTGATGCTCGATCGCATTGGGATCGCTCTGCAGCCTGCCCACATGCTCCGTCAACAGGTCGTTCTCGCGTTGCAGGTCCCGCATCTGCTGGTCCAGCAGCTGCGTCTCCTGCCGCTTCTGCTCGTACGCCGTCAACCCATTCGCCCCAAAGACGACGTGATACGCCACTGCCAGCGCCAGGGCCGCGGCGGCCAGCGTTGCGGCCTTGCGCCGCTCCATCGAGAGCTTTCCGCAGAGTGTGCTCAGAGACGCAAAACGTCGTCGCTTCACCGGGATCGGCGGGTCCAATTCCATTCTTTCAGTGGATGAGGTTGCAACCCTTCGCGTCAAGACCAAACTCCGCAGTCATGCAGGGCAGGAATCAAGATCGTACATGGACTTTGTTCCTTGAACATAGTCCCGTAAACCGAGTCTCATCCTCGCGAATCCGATTCATCGCGCGTCCCATGCACACGGAATCAACATCTGCATTCGCACAAACGCGCACAATTCCGCGCCGCTTGGTATTCTTGTCTTAGAGGATTTCTTCTTCGCACAAGGGCCCCTTTCACCAACCTGATTTCTGGCTCATGGAGCGCCTCTTGAATTACGCCGCTCAATCCATCTCGAACGTCGCATCGCAGCACCACGCAAATGTCCAGACTCTGCCCGTTCGACCGTCATCAGCGCGCCCCTGAAAGGACCGCCCATGCAATCCGCAGTTCCGATCCAACTCGGCGCCGTTGAAGACCTCCAGGAGCTTCACCGCAGCCTGACCGGCAAAATCTTTCTGGCCGTTTCGGCCACCGCATTTGTTGCACTCTCGGCGCATGTTTCGCTGCCGCTCACCTTCACGCCTGTGCCGCTCACGCTCCAGACCTTTGCGGTCATTCTGGTGGGCTTCACCCTCGGTCCTGCACTTGGCTGCTCCGCCATGCTGCTCTATCTTGCGGAGGGCGCAATGGGTCTACCCGTCTTCAGTCCACACGGCCCCGGCGGCGTCGCTCAACTGCTGGGCCCTAGCGCCGGCTTCCTGCTCTCATTCCCGCTCGCAGCCGTGGCGGCTGGCGGCCTGGTACGAGCTATCCGCCTCGGCCGTTCCCACTTCCCCGCCGCACTCCTGGCAGGAGCCACCACAAGCGTCCTACTGTTCGCAGTGGGCGCCAGTTGGATGGCCCACCTGCTTCACCTCAATCCGAGCGCCGCATGGCGCCTTGCCGTAGCACCCTTCCTGCCCGGCGAGATACTCAAAATCTCCGCCGCTGCGGGAGCTTACACCATGCTTCGCCGCTGGCGTTGCACCTGATTCCAGGGACCGTCCTGGTTTTGACGATGCATATTCCTGCAACCCGCAATCGCAGCAAGCTCACAATATCCTGTCTCTTACCAAACACTCAACCAACATGCCGAGGAACGACCAACCATGACAGCCGCGAGCGCAGCCATCCAGGAAATCAAGATCGCCCATAGCCCGGACTCCGACGACGCCTTCATGTTCTATGGTCTGGCCACCAACAAGGTGCGCGTTCCCGGCTTCAAGTTCACGCACACGCTGAGCGACATCGAGACGCTGAACCAGCGCGCCATCCACGATCCCTTATACGACATTACCGCCATCAGCTTCCACGCCTATCCCTACATGCAGGAGACCTACACCCTGATGGCTTGCGGCGGTTCGGTGGGCGAGGGATACGGGCCCATGGTGGTGGCGCCGCGCAAACTCTCCATCGACGAGATCAGGAAGACGCGCGTCGCCGTCCCCGGAACACTTACCACCGCCTTTCTGACCCTGAAGCTCTTCTGCCCCGAGGTGGAGACCGTCACCATTCCCTTCGACAAGATCATTCCCGCGGTCGTCGCGGGCGAGTACGATGCCGGACTCATCATCCACGAAGGCCAACTTACCTACGGCAACAACGGCCTGGTCAAAGCGCTCGACCTTGGCCAATGGTGGCGCGAGCAGACCAAACTTCCACTACCCCTGGGGGGCAATGCAATCCGCCGGTGTTTAGGGAAAGACGTAATGCGTATCGCGACGGGCGCGCTGCGCGACAGCATCCAGCACGCACTGGACCACCGCGAGGAGGCGCTCTCCTACGCCATGCAGTTTGCCCGCGACCTTGAACCCGCGCTGGCCGACAAATTTGTCGGCATGTACGTCAACGAACGCACCCTGAACTACGGCGAAGACGGCCGCGAAGCGATCCGCATACTGCTGGAGATGGGCTACGACCGCGGCATCATTCCCATGAAGGTCAAGGTCGATTTCGTTGACTGAGCTTCGCTCCCGGCAGAGCAACAAGGAGGAAATGTCCGCCTCGCACATGTGCTATTCTCATCAAGGTGGTTGCGCGCGACAGACCTCGAACAGCAGGTCGCCCAAGCCCGATCGCCCCTCCACCAAGAGGCCGCAACCCACGCGGACGCGTAGCTCAACTGGCAGAGCATTCGACTCTTAATCGACAGGTTGAAGGTTCGATTCCTTCCGCGTCCACCATATCATCCAACATTTTAAATGGAGTGTCCGGCGAGGCGTTGGGCGATACCGGTAAGAATACAAGGGACCCAAGTCGCATTCCACTCCATTAGTGCTCCGCATGCCAGCCTACATTGCAGCCACCAGAGGATTCCCCTGTTTGGCCGCATGATTCCGTGCCGCTCCGCGCAGAAGGAACTGTTTAGCGGCCTGCACCAGCAACAGATAGAGTGCGGTTGCGACGGCCACAAAGACAAAATAACTAAGCGGTAGCGGAGTGAAGCCCAACATGCCTGCAAGCGGGCTGAACGGCAGGTAAGTCCCCACCGCCACCGCGGCAAGGCAGCTTGCAAGCAAGGGACCGCTGGGGCGGCTGCGAAGTGGGTTTTTTGCGGTACGGATGACGAAGATCACCAGTGTCTGGGTTGCCAGCGATTCGATAAACCAGCCGGTGTGAAACTGCGCTTCGCTGGCGCGGAAGAAATGCAGCAATACATAGAAGGTCAAAAAGTCGAAGATGGAACTGATCGGTCCGATAAACACCATGAAATTGCGGATCAGATGAATGTCCCAGTGTTGGGGCTTTTGCAGATAAGTGTCATCGACATTGTCGGTTGGAATGGTGAGCTGGGCCATGTCGTAAAGAAGGTTGTTCAGCAGGATCTGCGTGGGCAGCATGGGCAGGAACGGCAGGAACACCGAAGCTCCCGCCATGCTGAATACATTTCCGAAGTTTGAACTCGTGCCCATCAGCAAGTACTTCATCACGTTGCCAAAGGCTTTTCGTCCTTCGATGATGCCGTCATGCAGCACGCGCAGGCCGGGCTCGATGAGGATCACGTCGGCGACTTCGCGGGCCACATCGACTGCGCTTGACACGGAGATGCCCACATCGGCCGCGTGCAGCGATGGCGCATCGTTGATGCCATCGCCCATGAACCCTACCGCATGGCCGTTGTGCTTCAGGGCCAGCAGAATACGGTTTTTCTGCGCCGGCGAGATGCGCGCAAATACCCGCGTCTGCTCCACGTCATGTGCCAGCGCCGGGTCGGTCATCCGGTCCATTGCCTCGCCCGTGACGATTTGACCGGGGTCGATTCCCACCTCGGTGCAGACGTGGCTGGTGACCAGGTCGTTGTCGCCGGAGATGACCTTTATCTCAACTCCATCCTGCTTCAGAGAATCCACGACCTGGGCAGCGTCCGGCAGAGGCTCGTCGGCAAAGGTCAAGAAGCCGGCCAGAATCAGATTGCGCTCATCCTTCACTGAATAGTTCGCGCACGCAGGAACTTCGACGTAGGCCACCGCCAAGGAGCGGAATCCCTGCGCATTCAGCTGGTTGCTGGTCTGCTGCATGCGCTTGGCAGCATCGTCGTCAAGGGGTGTTACTTTGCCTTCGATCTCGTAGCCCGAGAGCAGGGGAAGAATTCCTTCGGGAGCGCCCTTGGTGATCAGAATCCTCCGGGACTGCTGCTGCACCACGACAGAGAGCCGCCTGCGCTCAAAGTCGAATGGAATCTCGTCGCACTTGGTGCAATCGTCGATCTTGGGCGGAGGCTGGCGC
>Ga0326728_10016858_pt1 | contig 14794 bp, 10 predicted proteins | sample MB3enrmetagenome_FD_207602 | JGI IMG/M metagenome (GOLD analysis project Ga0326728, IMG submission 207602) | Lab enriched peat soil microbial communities from McLean, Ithaca, NY, United States - MB31MN | ecosystem: Environmental > Terrestrial > Soil > Wetlands > Peat | place: USA: New York...
GCCAGACCTACCGCGAGTTCGAGGTGGTCATCAACTTGGACCGGCGCAGCAAGGACGCCAGCGAGGCGCTCATCCGCCCCTTCTGCGATCGCGACCCGCGCTTCAGGCTCATCTTTGAGAACACCGGCATGGCCCAGGGCCGCAACGCGGGCAAGGCAGCCAGCCGTGGAGAGTACCTGATGAACATGGACGCCGACCTGGCGGCCACCGAGACGGTCATCGAGGAGGCGGTGTGGCGCTGCGAGGTGGAGGGCGCCGACATCGTCATCTGCCCGGAGCTCTCGGTCAGCAACAGCTTTTGGGGCGAGTGCCGGGCGTTGGAGAAGATAGGCTATTTGGGCGACAGCCTGCAGGAATCCAGCGGCCGCTTCATGCGCCGCAAGGTGAGCGATGCGCTGGGCGGCGCCGACGAGAGCCTGCTGGCCGGGGAGGATTACGACTACTTCCTGCGCGCCCTTTCCATGGGCTTCAAGCGCGGCCGCATCGAGGCCATCTCCTGGCATCATGAGTATTGGACCCTCAAGTCCAAGATCCGCAAGATGCACCGCTACGGCCGCAGCTTCCCGGCCTATCTGCGCAAGTACCCGGTGCTGGGCTCCAAGCAGTTCTTCCCGGTGCGGCGCGCTTATCTGACCCACATCCCGCTCTACCTGAGCGACCCCATCCACACCGCCGGGCTCTTCATCAGCAACGGGCTCTTCTATGCCGCGGCAGGCTGGGGCCTGGCGCAGGGTTACTGGGATGCCTGGCGCGGGCGCAAAAGGGCCTGAGGAGGGCGGCGCATGAGCCTGGAGCGCGACCTGGAGGAGGCGGCGGGGCTGGCCCGCGCGGCAGCGCTGCCCCTGTGGTCGCCGGCCTCGGGCGGCAATGTCAGCGTCAAGGACGAGGCGGCTGACACCCTGGTGGTGAAGGCCTCGGGCATGCGCTTCAGCGACCTGACGCCCGCGCGCGGGCTGGCGCGGCTCAGGCTCTCTGGCGTGCGCCAGCTGCTGGATGACGCCTCTTATGACGCGCTCTCCTATTTTGAGCAGCAGGACCGGGCTGGCCGCGCCCAGGCCGCCTGCCTGCTGCCGGGCTCGAGCGAGCGCCCCAGCCTGGAGACCGGCTTCCATGCCCTGGGCGACCGGGTGGTGCTGCACACCCACCCCATCCCCCTGGCCGCGGCGCTCTCCATGAAAGAGGGACGCGGCTTGGCGCTGGACCTGGCCCAGGGCCTGGGAGGGGGCGCGGTGTGGGTGGGGCTGAGGCCGCCGGGCTACAGCCTGGCGCGGCTCATCCGCCAGGAGATGGCCAAGCAGCCGGGCGCCAGCCTGGCGCTGATGCAGAATCACGGCCTGGCGGCCTGGGGCCCGGACGCGGCCACGGTGCTGGGGCTCACCCAGGCGCTGGTGGAGCGCTGCCAGGCGGCCTTTGGCCTGCCCGAGCCGCCGGCCCTAACGCCGGACGCCGGGCTGATGGCGGAGGTGCGCGCCTGCTTGGAGCGCCTGCTCTGCCAAGAGCTGGGAGCCTCCGCCGCCTTCAGCGCCTTGGCCACTGACCCCTTTGCTGCCAGCCTGGCCCATGGCGCCGAATGGGCCTGGCAGCCCGTGCTGGCGGATGACGCCCTCTTCTGCGGCTTGCAGGTGCCGCTCTTGAGCCCCAAGCAGGCCAGGGACAGCGCCGATTTGGCCGCCCGCTTCAAGGGCGCGCCGCGGCGGGTGGCGGTGGCGGTGCAGGGCCATGGCGTGGCCGCCGCGGCCGAGACGCCGCGGGCGCTGGAATACCTGCTGGAGATGCTGCACGCCAATGCAATGACCCGCGCCATGACCCGGCGGCGCGGCGAGACTCTGGCCTTGAGCCCCGAGGTCTGCGAGGCTGTGGCCGGCATGGAAGGCGAACGCTACCGCCAGCGCCTGGCGGGATGAACCTGGCTTGACCCAAGGAGGGACCATGACCCGCACCATCCGACGCGCCAAGGCAGTGGGCACCCTGCCCCTGGCCCTGGCAGCCGCAGCCCTGCTGCTGGCGGCCTTGGGGCAGATCTTGCTCAGCGCATCCCATGACACCAGCCTGCCCCTCATCGTGCTGGGCTGGCTGCTGGTGGCCGCGGGCGTGGCCCCCCTGGCCATGGCCGCCCGCAAGCTCCCAGCCGCGGCGGGCGGGCCTGGCCTGCCCCTGGCCGCGGAAGCCGCGGCCCTGGGCCTTATCCTCATCCTCAGCGTGGTCCTGCGCCTCTACAACCTGGATGTGCAGCCCAACGGCTGCTTCAGGGACGAGGGCGAGGCCGGCAATGTGGCCATCCAGATCATGAACGGCGATGAGGACGTCTCTTACACCAATTCCAGCACGCCCGTCTACATCGAGACCAACTATCAGAATGCCGCGGGCTTCTTCTATCCCGTGGCTGCCTTCTTCAAGGCCTTTGGCGTGGACGTGAAGAGCGTGCGCCTGGTCTCGGTCTTCTTCGGCGTGCTCTCGGTGCTGGCCTTCTACTTCTTGGCCCGGCTGATCTTCGGGGCGCCGCTGGGGCTCTTCCTGGCTTTGGTGATGGCGGGCCTGCGCTGGCACATCAACTTCAGCCGCATCGGCTTCTTGGGCATGATGACCGTGTTCCTGGAGCTGCCCCTCTTCTATTACCTGTGGCGCGGCCTGCGGCAGGAGGCCAGCGCTGCCCTCAAGGGCTTCCCTGACCGGGCCCTGCTGGCGGCCCTGGCCCTGGCCCTGGCCCGGCCCTACCTGGGCATGCTGTTCCCCAGCCTGATGGCCGGGCGCTTCACCTGGCTCTTGAGCCTGGGCATGGTGCTGCCCCTGCTCTGGTTCCTGCTCAAGGGGGCCAAGGACCGCAAGAGCGGCACCCTGATGCTGGCCGGCGCCTGCCTGGCCCTCACGCTCTACAGCTACCTGGCCGCCCGCCTGCTGCTGGCCGCGGTGGTGGCGGTGCTGGCCTGCGAATACCTGGCCCGGCCCGGCCTGCTCAAGGGGCGGCGCCTGGCCCTCTTCGCCTCGGGCCTGGGCCTGCTGGCCCTGGCAGGCCTGGCCCTGGTGCAGGGCTCGGCCAGCGCCAGCCCAGGCCTCAGCCGCCTGGGCCTGGCGCTGGGCGCGCTGGGCGCCCTCCTGCTGTGGGCCTTCACGCTCGAGTCCTTGAGCCCCTGGCTCAAGCCCGGGGCCAAGGGCCTGCTGAGCTTGGCAGCCCTGCTGGCCCTTTACGGCCTCAAGGTGGCCTTCACCGATGGCGGCCAGCTCTCCGGCGGCCCGGTGATGCCAGCTTCCATCCTTTGGAGCGGGCGGCTGTGCCTGGCCGCGGCCGCGGCGCTGGGCTTCGGCATCCTGGCCACCCGCGGCGCGGATGCCTGGTCGCACTTGCGCCCGGTGGTGCTGGCGGCAGGCGCCTTCGTGGTGGTGGCCCTGCCCCTGCTCAACTACGCCATCGGCAACTTTGACCAGATGTTCACCCGCGCCAGCCGCGTCAGCATCTTCAACGACCGCGAGCTGGAGGGCGACAACCGCTCCTGGGGCGCCAAGCTCAAGGAGAACATCCCGCGCACCCTGGGCATGTACAACGTGCAGGGCGATGGCAACCCCCGCCACAACCTGCCCAATGAGACCATGCTCAACCCGGCCTTGGCCGCGGCCTTCGCCTTGGGCGCCCTCTTTTTGGCCTACCGCATCCGCCAGCCGCTGGCCTTCTTCTTGCTGGCCTGGTGGCAGGCCACCTTGCTGGGTGGCTACTTCTCGCAGGAGGCGCCGCAGGCCTACCGCACCATCACTGCCATCCCGGTGGTGCTGCTCATCGCCGGCGCCGGGCTTGAGCCCGCGCTCGCGGCCTGCGCCGTGGCTTGGCGCCGCTTTGGCCGAGGCATCGGCTGGGCGGCCCTGGCCCTGCTGGCCCTGGGCGGCATGAGTTACGAGGTGGACCGCTACTTCAACGGCCAGGGCCAGCATTCGGCCTGCTGGGCCGAGTTCTCGGCCACCGAGTACCTGATGGGCAAGGAGCTCAAGTCGCACCCCAACACGCGCGGCCTCTTCCGCTCCGACTGGGCCGATTCTTGGACCGTGCGCTTCGTCACCTACCCGGAGCGCGACTACACCTCCTTCGATCCCGCGCGCGACATCCCGCTGCGCGAGCAGGTGGAGCCGGGCAAGAACTACCTCTTCGCCCTGGATGAGGCTTACCGGCCCCTGCTCCCCATGCTCAAGGCCTTCTACCCCGGGGGCACCTATTCCGAGGCCCGCCAGCCCTTCACCCAGGAGCAGCTCTACTGGTCCTACTATGTGCCGGCGGCCGAAGTGGCCGCCGCCGCGGGCCCGCTCAAGCATGGGCTCACCGCGCATTACTACAAGGATGCCGGGCAGGCCATCGTCAAGGGCGACAGCAGCGGGCTGGCCAATGGCCAGCATTGGGCCAACCAGGTGCGCGACAAGGTCGACCCCTTCATCCTCTTCAACTGGACCGTGGACCCGGTGCAGGCTCCCTTCTCGGTGGAATGGTCCGGCCACCTGCTGGTTGACCAGGCCGGGCTGTATGAATTCTCGACTTACAGCAACGATTACTGCCGGCTGGAGATAGACGGGCGCAAGGTGCTCGAGCGCCCGCACTACCCGGCCGTGAATTTTGATGCCCTGGGCAAGATCCAGCTCAGCAAGGGCAGCCACCGTATCCGCCTGCTCTACTATGAGGCCCGCAACTATTCCCGCATGGAGCTGCGGTGGCGCCGCCCCGGCGGCGAGCGCGAAGTGGTCCCCAGCCAAGCCCTGCTTCCGGAGTGAGCATGCCTGACAGCACCGCGGACAAGTACTACCTGGATTACCTCAAGTCGGCCTACCGCTTCCCGCGCAGCATCCTCAACGTGCCCAAGGCCGCCTGGGTGCTCGACACCCTGCGGGCCCTGCCGCGGGGGGCGCGCATCCTGGATGCCGGCTGCGGGGCCGGCCAGATCACCCGGCCGCTGGTGCGCGACCACCGCATCAGCGGCGTGGATGTGCAGGCCGATGCCATCGACTGGTGCCGGCGCCAGACCCCGGAGGCCCTGCGCCCCGCGGCGCGGCGCAAGGCCCTGGCGGAGGTGGCGGGCCAGGGCTTTGTGCCGGAGTACCGGGTGGCCGACCTGCAGGCCCTGCCCTACGCGGCAGGCACCTTCGATGCCGTGGTCTTCTGCAACGCCATCGAGCATCTGGTGGACCCCCACCCCATGCTGGCCGAGCTGGCCCGGGTGATGAAGCCGGGCGGCATCATGCTGCTGACCACCGAGAACTGCGACAGCTGGCTGTGGGTCTTCGCCGAGAACACCTGGTACCGCGTCTTCGGCGGCAACTGCAAGCCCTACCTGCCCGAGGTGCACCCCCAGCGCTACACGCCCTCCTCCTTCCGCTCGGACGTGCAGCGCCACCTGGACGTGGAGACCCTCTTCCTGGGGGTCTACGGCATGGAGATGTTCATGGTGGCCCGCAAGGCCGCCCCGGCCAGGGCCGCGGCCGGGCGCCGGCGGCGCAAGAAGGTGGTGGTGGTGATGCCGGCCTACAACGCGGCCAAGACCCTGGAGAAGACCTACCACGACATCCCAGCCGGGGCGGTGGACGAGGTCATCCTGGTGGACGACTTCAGCCGCGATGAGACCGTGGCGGTGGCGCGGCGCCTGCGCCTCAAGACCTTCACCCACTCGCAGAACAAGGGCTACGGCGGCAACCAGAAGACCTGCTACCGCGAAGCGCTCAAGGCCGGCGCGGACGTGGTGGTGATGCTGCACCCGGACTACCAGTACGACTCGCGCTGCATCCCTGAGATGATCGCCCCCATCCTCTCCGGCCGGGCCGATTTCGTGATGGGCAGCCGCATCATCGGCGAGGGCGCGCTCAAGGGCGGCATGCCGCTGTGGAAGTACGTGGCCAACCGCTTCCTGACCAGCGCCGAGAACCTGGTGCTGAACCAGCGCTTCAGCGACCTGCACACGGGCTTCAGGGCCTATAGCCGCCGCTTCCTGCTCTCGGTGCCCTTCCCCCTGAACGATGATGACTTCCATTTCGACACCCAGGTCATCGCCCAGGGCAGCATCAAGGGCTTCCCATCCACCGAGATCCCCATCCCCACCCGCTACTTCCGCGAGGCCAGCAGCGTGGGCTTCAAGACCAGCGTGCGCTACGGCCTGCAGACCCTGCGGGTGATGCTGCAGCTCAGCCTGCAGCGCCTGGGCCTGGTGCGCTTCGAGTACCTTGAGCGCGACCTGTTCGACGTGCTGGGCGAGCAGGAGCGCAAGGCCGTCTTCGGGCCGGGCGCCCATGCCGCGGCGGGGCGCCTTTACAAGCGCTGAAGTTCCGTGCTTCAATGGCCTTTTGGGGAGGGGAGCTTGCTCAAAGACTGGCGCTTTTGGCTGGGCAGCGCGGTGAGCCTGGGCTGCCTGGCGCTCTCGCTGCGCGGCGTCGAATGGGGCGGCATGGGGCAGGTGCTGGCCCAGGCCAACTGGGCCTGGCTGCTGCCGGCGCTGGCCCTCTACCTGGGCGGCTATTGGAGCCGCTGCAGCCGCGTCTCGCAGCTGATGCGGCCGGTGAAGGCGGTGCCGGCGCGGCGCATCGTGGCGCCCCTGATGGTGGGCTTCCTCTTCAACAACATCCTGCCGGGCCGCCTGGGCGAGTTCGTGCTGGCCTGGATGCTGGGCCGCCGGGAGGGGGTCTCGCGCACCGCCGCCTTCGCCGCCGTGGTGCTCTCGCGCATCCTGGATGGCTTCACCATCCTGTGCTTCTTCCTCTTCGGCCTCTTGACCTTCCTTCCCATGGGCGGCGGCCTGCAGCAGGGAGGCACAGTGCTCATCCTGGGGCATTCCTTCGCGCGGCAGGAGATCCTGGGCAAGGTCTACCTGGCGGCGCTCTTGAGCCTGCTGGTCTTCGGCGCGGTGCTGCTGGGCTGCTTCTGCCTGATGGTGTGGAAGGAGTGGACCCTTTCGCTGGTGGAGCGCGTCCTCTACCTGCTGCCCGAGCGCATCTCCCGGGCCTCGGTCCAGGCCCTGGAGAAGTTCATCGGCGGGCTCGACATCCTGCGCGACCCCAAGGCCCTCTTCGGCATCTTCCTCTTCAACTTCCTGCCCTGGGGCCTGGAGGCCTTCACCTACCTCTTCGCCGGCTGGTGCCTGGGCATCGACCTCAACCTGCGCCAGGTCTGCCTGGTGATGGGCATGACCAACCTGGCCATGATCCTGCCGGCGGCGCCCGGGGGCATCGGCCTCTTCGAGTTCGCGGGGCTGCAGGCCATGGCCCTCTTCGGCTTCGCCTCGGGCCGCTCTCTGGCCTTCATGCTGCTGGTGCATCTCATCATCCTGCTGCCCATCAACGCCCTGGGCGCCTTCTTCATGCTGCGCGAGGGCATCAGCTTCCGCGAAGCGCTGGCTGGCGGGCGGGAATAGCGGTCCAGCGCCGGGCGTCCATAGGGGAGGCCCCAACCGGGAGGCGGCATTGAGAGTGGCGGTGGTGGGTGGCGGCTTGGCGGGCATGAGCGCGGCCCTGGAGCTCTCGGCCCAGGGGCACGCGGTGACGGTCTTTGAGGCCTACAAGGACTTGGGCGGCCTGGCCTCCACCTTTGAGGTGGCTGGCACGCGGCTGGAGCGCTTCTATCATCACGTCTTCTCCACCGACCTCGACTTCCTGGGCCTGGTGGAGGAGCTGGGCCTGTGGGAGCGGCTGCGCTGGCACCCGGACGACAAGGGCAACTGGCACCAGGGCTGCATCTATCCCTTCAGCACGCCGCTGGACATCCTGCGCTTCTCGCCCCTCTCGCCGCTGGACCGCCTGCGCCTGGCGGCGGCCAGCGCCTGGCTCAGCCGGGTGAGCGACTGGAGCGCTTACGAGCGGCAGACTGCAGAATCTTGGATACGCCGGGTGATGGGCGAGCGCTGCTACCGGGTGCTGTGGGAGCCGCTGCTGGTGAGCAAGTTCGGCGCCCGCGCCCCGGAGATCTGCATGTCCTGGTTCTATGGCCGGGTGCATTCGCGCTTCGGCAAGGGCAAAAAGGGGGCTCCCTCGGGCAAGCTGGGCTATCTGCAGGGCAGCACCCAGGTGCTGGTCGATGCGCTGGCCGCGCGCCTGCGCAGCCAGGGCGTGGACCTGCGCACCGCCTGCGCCGTGCAGCGGGTGCTGGTGGAGGGCAACAGGGTGAAGGGCGTGGCCAGCCGCCAGGGCGAGGAGCCCTTTGACGCGGTGCTGGCCACTTGCGCCACCCCCCTCTTCCTGCGCATGGCCGGGCACGAGCTGCCCGAGGCCCTGCGCCGCCAGCTGGAGGGCTTTGAGTACTTTGGCAGCTGCGTGGCGGTGCTCGAGCTCAAAGAGCCCCTGAGCCCGCACTACTGGGTCAACGTGCTGGACAAGGATTTCCCCTTTGTGGGGGTCATCGAGCACACCCGCATGGTGCCGGCCGAGGATTACCAGGGCCGCACCCTGCTCTACCTGGCCAAGTACCTGGACACCAAGGACCCCTTCTTCGCCCTGCCGCCCCAGGCGGTGCTCGCGGACTACTACGGCTGGCTCAAGAAGGTGCTGCCCGGCTTCGACCCCTCCCAGGTGCTGGGGGCCCATGTGATGAAGGCCGAGCACAGCCAGCCCATCGTCACCCCCGGCCAGCAGGCCCGCATCCCGCCCCATTGCCTGCCGGTGGAGGGGCTGTGGCTGGCCAACATGACGCAGATCTACCCCGAAGACCGGGGCATGAGCTATTCCATCGGCATGGGGCGCAAGGTCGCGCGCCAGATGATGGGCAAGCCCTGAACCCCACAGGAGGAGCATTGAAGACCCCAGCCCCCAAGGCGCCGGCGCGCAAGCCCAAGGCCGCGGCCAAGCCCAGCATCTCGGCCTTCTTCCCGGCCTACAATGAGGAGGCCAACATCGCGGCCCTGGCCGAGAAGACCGCCGGGGTGCTCAAGCGCATCGCCTCGCGCTATGAGGTGATCATTGTCAATGACGGCAGCCGGGACCGCACGGCCCAGGTGGCCGCCGGCCTGGCCAAGAAGGATAAGCACTTCCGCCTGGTCGACCACAAGTCCAACCAGGGCTACGGCGCGGCGGTGAAGAGCGGCTTCGCGGCCGCCAAGCTGGACTGGGTCTTCTTCACCGATGGCGATGGCCAGTTCGATGTGGCCGAGCTGGAGTCCTTTTTGCCGCTCATGGCGGGCCATGACCTGGTCATCGGCTACCGCATCAAGCGCGCCGACGCCCTGCAGCGCAAGCTGAACGCCTGGGCCTGGGGCACGCTGGTGCGCGGCCTCTTCGGCCTCAAGGGCGCGCGCGACATCGACTGCGCCTTCAAGCTCGTGCGGCGCGAGGTCTTCAGCCGCTTCCAGCTGGAGACCACCGGGGCCATGATCAGCACCGAGCTCTTGGTCAAGTCGCAGAAGAACGGGTACCGCATCGCCGAGCTGGGGGTGCACCACTATCCCCGCCGCGCCGGCCAGCAGACCGGGGCCAAGCTCTCGGTCATCGCCCGCGCATTCCGCGAGCTCTTCCATTACTCAGCCCAGTGGAAGAAGAAGGGCTATCGCTGAAGCCCTGGAGGAACATCGTGCGCCCTTGGCTCCTCATCCTGCTGCTGCTGCCCGCCGGGGCGCTGCCCGCCGTTGCCGCCGGCACCCTGGGCGCGGACGTGCTGCAGGAGCGCTTGAGCCCGCGCGGCGAGGCCATGGGCGGCGCCTACGCCGCGGTGGGCCAGGACCTGCAGGTGCTGGACTACGACCCGGCCGGCATGGCGGGCCTGGGGCGCATCGCCGTGGACTTCAGCCACATGGCCGCGGCCTTGGGCACCACCTATGACGACCTGGGCTATGCCCAGCCCTTCTCCTTCGGCGTCTTCGCCTTCACCGGCCTCTACCGCACCATGCCGGCCATCGACAACCCCGGGGCCGTGGATCCGCCGGTCTCCAACAACGACATGGTGCTGCAGCTGGCCTACGCCCACAAGCTGGCCTACTTCGCGCCCCAGCTCTTCACCGGCATCCTCTCCGATGCGGAGATAGGGCTGGGGCTCAAGTACATGAGCAGCCTGCTGGGCAGCCAGCAGGCCTACACCGGCGCCGCGGACATAGGCTTGCGCGCCACGGTCTACCCCAATGTGACGGCCAGCCTGAGCCTGCTCAACCTGGGGCCGCCCATCAAGTACATCGACACCGCCGACCCCCTGCCGGCCAGCGCGCGCGCGGGCCTGGCCGGGGATTGGGCCCTCAGCAAGACCGACCATCTGGTGCTGGCCGCGGATGGCGAGGCGCTGGCGGACGGCACCACCCGCCTGCACTTGGGGGCTGAGAACCGCCTGGCCGACATCCTGGCCCTGCGGGCCGGCTACATCCTGGGCCAGGCCGGCGACCTGACCGGGCTGAGCCTGGGCATTGGCCTGGTGCTGGACCAGGACAGCCTGATGTTCCGGTTTGACTATGCCTATGAACCCCTCTATTATTCGGGGTTCTCGGCCATGGAGTCCCAGCAGGTGATCGGCTTGGGCCTGGGCTTTTAGCCTGTTCAAGGCTTGGTTGGGATAGCATGGGCCGGCAGCTCTGCCGGCTCTTCAGTTTGCGGGGCTTGGGCCCTTTGGAGGAATCGTGGAGATCTACAAGCGCCTGCTGCGCTATGCCTATCCCTACCGCTGGAAGATCGCGGCGGCCTTTGTCTGCAACGTGCTGGGCGGCCTCTTCAGCCTCTCTTCCATGGTGCTGATCAAGCCGGTCATCGACAAGATCTTCAACAACCCCGACCAGCAGGCCGTGGCGCGATACATGGTGCTGCTGCCCTTGGCCATCATCGTGGTGATGGTCTTCAAGGGCCTCTTCAATTACCTGGGCGATGTGATCAACGGCACGGTGGGCAACAGCATCGCCGCTGACCTGCGCAAGCAGCTCTTCACCCACCTGCAGGGCCTGCCCTTGAGCTTTCACCAGCGCCAGCGCGGCGGCGAGCTGCTCTCGCGCTTCACCAGCGACATCGGCCTGATGCCCGGCGGCATCACCGACGTGCTGAGCAAGATCATCAAGTCGGGCTTCAACATCATCTTCTACCTGGCCGGCATCTTCTATATGGACTGGAAGCTGGCGCTGTGGGTGCTGATCGTCTTCCCGGTGGCCATCGGCCCGCTGCTCTACTTCGGCCGCCGCATCCGCAAGCATGTCTCCACCACCCAAGAGCGCCAGGCCGACCTGGTGAGCATGCTGCATGAGTCGCTGGCCGGGGTGCGGGTGGTGATGGCCTTTGGCATGGAGAAGGCCCAGGTGGAGCGCTTCACCGCGGTGGTGGAGCAGCACCTGGCGGCCATCATCAAGCAGGTGCGCATTGGCGCGCTCTCCGGCCCGGTGATGGAGGCCATCAGCGGCCTGGGCCTGGCCCTGCTCTTCTTCTTGGCCGGCACCCAGGTGCAGAACCATGGCATGACCGCTGGCACCTTTTTGGCCTTTGTGGGGCTGATCGCCTCGCTCTACCCCGAGATCAAGAACCTGAACGGCGTGAACCAGAGCGTGCAGACCTCGCGCTCAGCCGGCGAGCGCGTCTTCCAGGTGCTCGACACCCTCAATGACATCGTGGACGCCCCGGATGCGGCGCCGCTGCCGGAGATCCACCAGGCGCTGCGCTTTGAGAAGGTGGAGTTCCGCTATCACGTCGACACCCCGGTGCTCAAGGGCATAGACTTGGAGATCAAGGCCGGGCAGATGGTGGCGCTGGTGGGCCCCTCGGGCGGCGGCAAGTCCACGCTGGCCGACCTGGTGCCGCGCTTCATGGACCCCACGGCCGGCAAGGTGAGCATCGATGGCCGGGACTTGCGCGGCGTCACCTTGGAGAGCCTGCGCGGCCAGATCGGGGTGGTGACCCAGGAGACCTTCCTCTTCAACGACACCATCGCCGTCAACATCGGCTTCGGCCGGCCGGGCGCCAGCCAGGCGGAGATCGAGGGCGCGGCCCGCGCGGCCAACGCCCACGCCTTCATCCTGGAGCAGCCCCAGGGCTACCAGACCCGCATCGGCGACCGCGGCGCCCGGCTCTCGGGCGGCCAGCGCCAGCGCCTGGCCATCGCCCGCGCCATCCTCAAGAACCCGCCCCTGCTGATCCTGGACGAGGCCACCAGCGCCCTGGACACCGAGAGCGAGCGCGCGGTGCAGGAGGCGCTGGACCGCCTGATGGCGCGGCGCACCACCCTGGTGATCGCCCACCGCCTGAGCACGGTGCAGCACGCGGACAAGATCGTGGTGCTGGAGGAGGGCAGGGTGGTGGAGCAGGGCCGCCATGAGGAGCTGCAAGCCATGAACGGCCTCTACGCCAAGCTCCACAAGATGCAGTTCCGGGAGGATTGAGCATGGCGCGGGCAGTCTTTTTGGACCGCGATGGCACGGTCTCCGAGGAGATCGGCTACATCGGCCCCGAGGCCATGGCCAAGTATGCCCTCATCCCCGGCGCGGCGGAGGGCATCCGGCGCCTGCGCGCGGCAGGATACCTGGCCGTGCTGGTGACCAACCAGAGCGGGGTGGCGCGCGGCTACTATGCCGAAGCCCAAGTGCACGCCGTGCACGCCCGCTTGGCTGAGCTGCTGGCAGGGCAGGGCACGGCGCTGGACATGGTGCGCTATTGCCCCCACCACCCGCGCCCGCTCTCGGCGCCGGACAATGGGGAGATGGCCCCGGGCATGCGCGCCGCCCAGCCCGTGGCAGCCCTGGCCGTGGATTGCGCCTGCCGCAAGCCCAAGCCGGGCATGGCGCTGGATGCGGCGCGCGAGCTGGGCTTGGACCTGGCGCAGAGCTGGGTGGTGGGCGACAAGGCCGCCGACCTGGGGCTGGCCGCAAATGCGGGTTGCCGCGGCATCCTGGTTCTGACAGGATATGGGGTTAGCACCCTGGACAAGCTGAGGGCCGAGGGCAGGGAGCCGGCTTGGGTGGCCCGCGACCTGGCCCAGGCCGCGGAGATGATCCTGGCCCAGGACAGGGAGGATGCCCGATGAACCTGAAGCCTTGGCAGTCCCTGCTCGCCAAGTTCTCCGGCAAGCGCGTGGCGGTGCTGGGCGACATGATGCTGGATGAGTACGTCTTCGGCGAGACCTCGCGCATCTCGCGCGAGGCGCCGGTGCTCATCCTCAAATATGGCCACACCGAGGTGCTGCCCGGCGGCGGCGCCAACCCGGTCAGCAACATCCACAGCCTGGGCGGCCAGGCCCTGCCCGTGGGCGTGGTGGGCGATGACGCCATGGGCGGCCGCCTGCGCGCCATCTTCGCCGCCAAGGGCATGGATGTGAGCGGCTTGGTGGAGGAGCCGGGCCGGGTGACGGCGGTGAAGACCCGCATCCTCGCCGGCGGCCACAACACCGCCAAGCAGCAGGTCATCCGCGTGGACCGGGCCGAGGAGCGCCCCATCAGCGCGGCCACCGAGCGCCGGGTGCTGGCCGCCCTGGACGAGCGCCTCAAGGCGGCCCAGGGACTCATCGTTTCCGACTATGGCAGCGGGCTGGTGACCGACAGGGTGCTGGCCCATGTCAATGCCCTGCGCAAGCGCCATCCGCGCCTGGTGATCTGCGTGGACTCGCGCTACCGGCTGATGGACTACCGCAACGTGACAGTGGTGACGCCCAACGAGACCGAGGCCGCCCCGGCCGCGGGCTTTGAGGAGTACAGCGAGGCCATGCTGCCAGAGATCGGCCGCCGCCTGCTCGCCACCACCCGGGCCTCCATGGCGCTGGTGACGCGCGGCAGCCAGGGCATGAGCCTCTTCCGCAAGGGCAGGCCCACCGCCAGCATCCCGGTGTGCGGCCCGCGCGAGATCGTGGATGTGAACGGCGCGGGCGACACAGTGGCGGCCGCCATGACCCTGGCCCTGGCCGCGGGCGCCAAGCCCGAGGCCGCCATGACCCTGGCCAATGCCGCGGGCGGCGTGGCCGTGATGCAGAGCGGCCCGGCCTCGGTGGCCCGGCCCCAGATCCTGGAGAACCTGGCCGCCCACTGGCGGTGCGCGCAAGAGGAGGATGGATGAGACAGCGCGCCCTAGGCGAGACCGGGCTCTTTGTGCCGGAGCTGGGCCTGGCCCTGGCCAGCCTGGCCCGCACGGGCCTCTTTGCCATGCCCGATGCCGAAGTGGTGGAGCTGCTGCGCCGCAGCCTGGACCGCGGGGCATCGCTGTTCGCCGTTGGCCGCTTCTGCGGCGAGGGCCGGGCGCTGCGCCTGCTGGGCGCAGCCCTCAAGGGCCAGGTGGGGGGCCAGGTGGCCCTGCGCCTGGGCCGCGATGCCGAGACCTGCCGCCGCTTCGGGCCCCAGGAGCTGGCCGAGGACCTGGAGGCCGCGCTCAAGGCCCTGGGCCGGCCGCGCGCCGACCTGCTGGTGCTGGATCGCCCGCCGGCTGACATGCTGGAGGGCCTCAGCCAGGCCGCGCAAGCCCTGGTGAAGGCCGGCAAGGCGGGCGCCTGGGGCGCCCGCGTCACGGACGAGGCCGCGGGCCGCGCCTGGCTCAAGGCCCCGGGCCTGGGCTTTTTGGAGGCCACGCTCAACGCCATGGACAGCAGCCTGGCCAGCTTGGGGCCGCTGGCCGCGCAAGCAGGCAAGGGCCTGCTGGCCGCCTCGCCCCTGGCCGGCGGCTGGCTGGCAGGGCACCACAAGGCCGGCTTCTTGGACCTGCCCCATCTCGGCCTGGCGCCCGAGCAGGAGGCGGACCTGGCCCGCCGCAGCGCCGCGGCGCGGCTTGAGGGCACGCCGGGCGCCAACCGCGCCCAGGCCGCCCTGCAGTGGGCCCTGGCGCAGCCGGGGGTCTCTAGCGTGCTCTGCGGCGCCCGCACCCCGGCCCAGCTGGAGGACGCGGTGACCGCGGCCGCGGCCCTGGCGCCCGTGGC
>Ga0326728_10016860_pt1 | contig 14791 bp, 17 predicted proteins | sample MB3enrmetagenome_FD_207602 | JGI IMG/M metagenome (GOLD analysis project Ga0326728, IMG submission 207602) | Lab enriched peat soil microbial communities from McLean, Ithaca, NY, United States - MB31MN | ecosystem: Environmental > Terrestrial > Soil > Wetlands > Peat | place: USA: New York...
CCAGCACCGGCAACCTGACACTGAACTCCTCAGCCACTAACCCTGCCGGCACCATCGGCACCGGTGCGGAACCCTTCCGCATCGTCTTCGACCCGACCGGAAAGTTTGTCTACGTCACCAATGAGGAGAGCGCCGTTTCTATCTTCACCGTCAACACCAACGGCACCCTGACCAGTATGGGCACCACCGGAGTCGCAACCGGCGGTTTATCCACGGCCATCACATCTGTAAGCCAGTAGCCGTGGTGGCATATCGCTGTATCCAGCAACTGTTTGCCCCAACACAAAAGGCCGCTCCCAGAAGGGACGGCCTTTTTGCATTGATTCGCACTCTCTCCGAAAACTCTACCGGAGTTTATTCGCCTTCGCGTTCCGAGCGCTTCCAGTTGATCAGGTCGCCCAGTGTGGTGCTGCTGCTGGAGGAGGAAGAGCTCTTGTGGTCCTTCGGGTCCTTGTGCCCCTTGTGCTCCTTCTCGCTGCCGCGTTCCTTGTAGCTCTCCACCTCGGCCCGGCTTGCCTCTTCGCCGACTGCGCGAATGCTCAGCCCCACCTTCTTCTCCTCCTGGTTCATCTTCACGATCTTGAACTCGTGCTCGGTGTCCACGTCCAGCTTCACCGCGACGTTGTTCTTGTCCACTGCCTCGGAGACGTGGCACAGTCCCTCCACTCCCTCGGCAATCTCCACGAACGCGCCGAACTGCGCCGTGCGCAGCACCTTGCCCTTGATCACGTCGCCGATGCGGTGCTGCGCGAAGAAGCTCTCCCACACGTCCGGCTGCAACTGCTTCACGCCCAGCGATAGCCGCCGGTTCTCCGGCTCCACGCCCAGAACGATCGCCCGCACCTTCTCGCCCTTCTTCAGCACCTCCGACGGATGCTTGATGCGCTTGGTCCAGCTCAGGTTCGACACATGCACCAGCCCGTCGATGCCGTCCTCAATCTCGATGAAAGCGCCGAAGTCCGTCAGGTTGCGCACCCGCCCCTCGATGATCGCCCCAATCGGGTACTTGTCCTCCAACTGCTCCCACGGGTTCTCCTGCAGTTGCTTCATGCCCAGCGAGATGCGCCGGTCATTGGGGTTCACGCTCAGGATGATCGTGTCCACCTCGTCGCCCGGCTTCACCAGTTTGGAGGGATGCTTCATCCGCTTCGACCAGGTCATCTCGGAGACGTGCACCAGCCCCTCGATCCCCTGTTCCAACTCCACAAACGCGCCGTAGTCCGTCACCGAAAGCACGCGCCCGCGCACCTGCGCCCCAATCGGGTAACGCTCTGTCGCATCCAGCCATGGGTCGGGCGTCAGTTGCTTGAAGCCCAGCGAGACGCGTTGCTTCTCACGGTCGAACTTCAGCACCTTCACCTGGATCTCGTCGCCCACATTCACCAGGTCGCGCGGATGGGTCAGCCGTCCCCAGCTCATGTCGGTGATGTGCAGCAGTCCGTCCAGCCCGCCCAGGTCCACGAACGCGCCGTAGTCGGTCAGGTTCTTCACCGTCCCGGTAAGCACGCTGCCCTCTTCCAGCATGGCCAGCGTCACTGCCTTCTTGGCGTTCTGCTCCTCTTCCAGGATCTCTTTGCGGCTGATCACCACGTTGCCGCGCTTCTTGTTCAGCTTGATCACGCGGACTTCGATCTCGCTGCCGATGTACCCGTCCAGGTTGCGCACCGGGCGCACCTCGATCTGCGATCCGGGCAGAAACGCCTTGATCCCGATGTCCACCGTCAGACCGCCCTTGACCCGGCTCACCACCAGGCCCTTCACCGGGGTCTTGTCGTTCGCCGCCTTCTCCAGCTTGTCCCATATTTTGTGCCGAAGGGCCTTCTCGTAGCTCACCAGGTAGCCGCCTTCCGGCTCCTCGCGCTCCACTACAACATCCACCGCATCGCCCGCCTTGAACTTCGGCTTGCCCTCGTAGTCCAGCACCTGCTCCAGCGGGATCAATCCCTCGGACTTCAATCCAATGTCGATCACTGCATGTTTATCGGTGATCTTCACCACCGTCCCCGTCACCACCACCTCTTCGGCGGTCAGATTCTGCGCGGCTGCCGTCTCGGCCGCCTGTTCGCGGTCGAAGTTGGCCAGCGCAGCGGCAAAGTCAGCCGCATCGTAGTCCGGCTCGCCCGATGCATCAGAATCGTCAGGGCTTGCATCCGGCGGGGTTGCTTCTCCACGGGCCGCAGTTATGCTGCCCAGCGCGGGTATAGCCTCTGCCACGGGCTCCGCTGGGGTTAGGGTGAGTTCAGATGACAGCTCGGCTTGCTCTGCTGTCGCTTCGGGCGCTAGGGTTTCCAGTTCGGTAGTCAGGGGTTTGCTCTCGGTTTGGTCAGGATTGTGGACATCTACGGTCATTGAGGAGTTGCTCCGGGACCCATTCTTCCTTTTGCAAAAGATTGCAAATTCCATTCGCGCGGATAAGTCGGCTGTTCAGGCAACGGTCCTCGGAAAGACGCGCTGCTCTCTACCCCGATGCAGATTCGGCAGGGAGGAATTGAACCATCTTGCAGAGGAGCTGCTGCTCTGGGTCCCACACACAGCGGCTCTTCTAAAGAATATAGTTCGTGCAGCGCAGAGTCAATGCATTTACGCGCTGGATATTGCTGTAGGTTGGTGCGTTTTGAAAGGGCGCGGCTTCTGCCGCGCCGCTCATCTCAACAAGAGACCGGGGGACTTTAGTCTCCAAGGAAAAGCTCATAGGACATAGCGGCCCGCAGCCCTGCTCCCATCCCACGCCCGCAACCTGTATACTTCGCCCCATGGATCGTCTCTGGACCCCATGGCGCTACGACTACGTCAGCCGCGCCGAAGATTTCTCCCGCCCCGGCGTTCCCCCCGCGCTCGACGCGTGGCCTGGCTTTCCAGCCGACGCCGAATGCGGCCACCATAACAGCGACTGCGTCTTCTGCAACATGATTGCCTCCGTCGACTACGCTATCGCCCACGGCATCTCCCCCGAGCAGGCGGAGAAGGCCGCCCACATCCTGGCACGCCAACCCGCCTGCTTTCTCTGCCTCAACGCCTTCCCCTATACCACCGGACACATCCTCATCGTCCCCTACCGTCATCTGGATTCGCTCGCCGCCCTTCCCCCCCAAGAGGCGCACGAGATGATCGCCCTCGCCCAGCGAGTCGAGCGCGTCCTGCGCGAGGTCTACCACCCCTCCGGATTCAACTTTGGCATCAACCTCGGGGAGGCTGGAGGAGCAGGCATCGCCGGCCACATCCACATGCACGCCCTGCCCCGCTGGGTCGGCGACACCAACTTCATCACCGTCACCGCGGACACGCGCGTCCTGCCGGAAGCCCTCGACACCACATGGGAACGCATCCGCCAGGCATGGCAGCCCTGACGCCATTCCTGCCGTCATTCATTTGAAGTCGTCATTCTGGCCTGAGCGAAGTCAAAGGCCAGAGTCTCCGTCGTTGTTCTTGTTCTTGCCCTTGTTCTTCGCAGGGAGCAGCGGCCTTCTGCGAAAACCATCCTGCAGCCAACCGCTGAAATTGTGATTCGAGCTTGTTCAGCATCGCTGTCTCGTTCCTCACTGCGGACGCGGTTCGTCAGGGTGAGGACCGGACTCTCCAGAGTGTGGATTCGGCCCTCCAGGGCCAGGACCTCGCCCATTCTCCGGAGGAGGAGGAGGAGGGCCTACACGCGTCGCCTCGAAGTTCGTGATCTGCCACGTCCCGGAGGGCTGCCGCGAGTACACCCTGGTGTAACGGAAGGTCCCATGCATCGGCACGCCCTCATTGCTGCCCTCCACCTCGGCCAGCGAGGTCACGATCGCGGTCATCCCAATCAGCTTGACGTGCACATCTTTCAGATCGAGCTTGCTCAACACCGTGCTTCGCCTGCGCAGCCTCTCCAACTGCTGTGCCTTGGTCACCACCTGGCCGGTCATGGTAATGCCCACGAAGTCATCGGAGAGCAGCTTGTCCATGGCTGCTACATCCCCGTTCATCTGCGCCGTCCGCCACACCTGTTCCAGCCGCTCCACCTGGTGCTTGAACTGGTCGTTCCGCCGGGGATGCTCCAACTGGGCCGGCGCGGGCAGCACTATAAGCAGCCCAGCCACAGCCGCCAAACTGAAGCTGGGCCGTATTGCACGATGTTGTGAGGTTCGTCGCCACATAGAGCTAACCAGACCGTAATCCGTCGTGACGGATACTAGCCGGTTTAACCCTTGCAGTCAAAAGAAAGTCGCGTAAAAACGCTTTTCCGCGTATCCGCCGTGGTTCTCACACTATGGCGTCTAGATATTTGATCTGCTGCGCACGCATCAGCCGGTAGAACCCCTCCTCCGCGTACTCCCGGAAGTGGGGGGTGTTCTGGTGCGCCTCCAGCGCCGCCTCGTCCACATACTGCTCGTAGATCAGCACCGTCGCCGGGTCGCCCGCCAGGAAGTGCGAAACGTAGTTGACGCACCCTGCCTCCTTCCGCGACGCCAGCGTCAGCTTGCGCAGCATCTCGGCTACCGCATCGTGGTCCGCCTCGGCAAACTTCATCCGTACCGTAAAACTGATCATCGTTCCTCCTCCTATGCCTTCAACTCCGCATCGAACCCCGGCAGCGTGATCGTCTGGTCGCGCTCCGGCCCGGTCGAAATCATCCCGATCTTCGCACCCGACTCGCGCTCAATAAACTCAAGATACTCTTGGGCTCGCTTGGGCAGCCTGTCATACTCCGTAATCCCCTCCGTCGAGCAGTGCCAGCCCTTCAGCGTCGTGTACACCGGCTGGATCGACTCAAACCCGCGCATGTCCGCCGGAATTGTGTCCGTCGCCTTGCCGTCGATCTTATATCCCGTGCATACAGGTATCTCCTCGCATTCGTCCATCACATCCATCTTGGTCACCACCAGCCACTGGGTCCCATTAATCATGTTGGAGTAGCGCAGCAGCGGCAGGTCCAGCCATCCGCATCGCCGCGGCCTTCCCGTCACCGCCCCATACTCCTGCCCGCGCGCCCGCAGCAGGGTGGCCGAGTCGCCCTCGATCTCGGTCGGAAACGGTCCCTCCCCCACCCGGGTCACATACGCCTTGGTCACCCCGATCACTGTGCCGATCATGGTTGGCCCAACCCCCGTCCCGGTCACCGCTCCGCCCGCTGTCGAGCTCGAGCTGGTCACAAACGGGTACGTCCCGTGGTCGATGTCCAGCAGCGCGCCCTGCGCCCCCTCGAACATCACCTTCTCCCCGCTCCGGATCGCCTGGTTCAGCAGAACTGCCGTGTCCGTCACATACGGCGCAATCTGCTCCGCCGCCCGCGCATACTCCTCGTACATCGTCTTCGGGTCCAGCGGGGCCGTCCCGAACAGAGCCGCCGCAATCGTGTTCTTCTCGTCGCACGCGTTCTTGATGTGTGTCCGCAGCAACGCCTGGTTCATCAGGTCCACCACCCGCAGACCGTTGCGATGTATCTTGTCCTCGTACGCCGGCCCAATCCCCCGCCGCGTCGTCCCGATCTTGGTTCGCCCCGGAGCCGTCTCCGCCGCCAGCTCGATCATCCGGTGGTACGGCAGGATCACCTGCGCCCGGTTCGACACAAAAAGTTGCCCATCGATCCTCAACCCTGCGTCTTTCAGCTTCCTCACTTCGCTCAGAAACGCCATCGGGTCCAGCACCACCCCGTTGCCGATCACCCCCCGGCACTCCGGCCGCAGCACGCCGCATGGAATCAGTTGCAGCACAAACTTCTTTCCCGCAATGATCACGGTGTGTCCCGCGTTGTGTCCGCCTGCATAGCGGGCCACAACCGAGAACCTCTCGCTCAGCACATCCACGATCTTGCCCTTGCCCTCATCGCCCCACTGCGCACCGAGGACCACTGCCGATTTACGCTGGCTCACAAAAAGTTTTGCTCCGGATGGGATGGGTCCGCGCGGCCCGCTTCGCCGCACGCCCATAACCGATTCTATACCGCCGCCTTCCCAACCGCCGCTTACACGTTATGAAGTTGTCATCCTGAGCGACGTAGCTTGTCGAAGGACCTGCGGTTGCCGGGTGCCCCATTCATCGCGCGCGCTTTGCGTGATGAGTGGGTATCGCGCGGTTGCGCGACCCGGAGGGAGCAGTGGCCTTCAGGTCCCTGAAATCATCCCATAGAAGAAATGGGCTTCAGCCCCGGGCCTTTGCTGACTCCTAATCCCTGATCCTGGTCCCTGTTTGATGTCAAGCCTTGGGCTTTCTTGTCTCCCAATCTCTCGTGGACGCATTACTCTATTCCCTATGCCCGAGCTTCCCGAGGTCGAAACCATCGCCGCAGGCGTCCACGCCCGCGTCCATGGCCAGCGCGTCGTCCGCGTCTGGACCAGCGGCAAGCCGCAGACCTTCAAGTCGCCCGAGCCGGAGATCGCCGCCGCCCTCACCGGCACGCGCATCGAATCCGTCCGCCGCGTCGGCAAAACCATCGTCATGACCGTGGGTGCCCCATCCTTTCCGGCTTTATCGGAAAGGGTGGGTTCAGACAAAACCTCCACCGAACTCCTCATTCACCTCGGCATGACTGGCCGACTGCTCGTCTGCGCGCCCGAGGTCCCGCTCGCACCCCACACCCACGCCGTCCTCACTTTGGCGGATGCCCGCGAAATCCGCTTCGTCGATCCCCGCCGCTTCGGTCGCCTCTCCCTCCACGCACATCAACCTGCAACTGATAACCTGCAACCCGCAACCTTTTCCGGCCCAGGCCGCGAACCACTCACCATCTCCCTCGACGGCTTCATCGCCCTCTTCCACCCACGCCGCACTCCCATCAAGGCCGCTCTGCTCAATCAGTCTCTCCTTCACGGCATCGGCAACATCTACGCCGACGAGTCGCTATTCCGCGCCTCCATCCGCCCCACCCGCCAGGCCGCCCGCCTCACCCGCGCCGAACTGGCCCGCCTCCGCACCTCTCTGGTCAAAGTCCTTCGCCACGCCATCCGGCTCGGCGGCTCTTCGGTCTCCGACTACGTCGATGCAGACGGCGCTCGCGGCTTCTTCCAACTCCGTCACCGCGTCTACCAGCGCACCGGCCAGCCCTGCCTCGTCTGCGCAACCCCCATCTGCCGCATCACCCTCGCCGGCCGCAGCACCCACTTCTGCCCCCACTGCCAGAGATAACGCGCTAAACTACAGTAGGAGAATAATTATGGGAGCAACTGCGATCATACAGGCAACTGTGGAAGCCTCTCTTCGGGATCAGGCCTCCGCTGTGCTCGCGGAGCTAGGCATGACCGTCGAGGATGCACTTCGCCTCCTGCTCACCCAGGTGGTCGAGGAGCGCGATCTCCCCCTATCGATGCACATCCCGAACGCCGAAACCATAGCCGCCATGCGCGAAGCCGACAGCGGAGTAGGCAAGCGCTACTCATCCCTCGATGATCTCTTCAAGGACATGCGAAGCTAGCCGCTTAATGGTCCGAATGAGTCGGCTCTTACAAATAAATCGGGCCTAACATCAAGAAGGTAAGGATGTATCATTGGACTAGAGCCAGCTTCTACCTTCCATCGGAAGACCAACAGCGCCTCTTGATTCGGGAACATGCCCACAATCGAGGGGCGTTTCCTTTTGGGAGAAAACCAAAATCATGTTGACGACTGTTTCCACCAACCGCTTCCTCAAGGATGTAAAGCTCGCTCTTCGCCGTGGCAAGGACTTGAAGAAGCTGGAAGCGGTGATTTTGCTTCTTGCAAATCAGAGTGCCCTGCCTGTGAACCTTCGAGACCATTTCCTGTCCGGTGACTGGGCACATCATCGGGAGTGCCACATCGCACCCGACTGGCTGCTCATCTACAAAATTGTCGGAGACGAACTTTTCCTCATACGAACTGGAACTCACTCCGACCTCTTCGCAAAGTGAGTTGCCATCTCGACCTGCGCCTACACTAACCCCATGCTCCGCTACGCCATCACCGACCGCCTCCGCTTCCCCGCCAAACCCTGTGAACAAGCCGAACCAGCCCGCCAGGCCGCGCTCCTCGCCCAGGCCGAGCGCCTCGCCGCCACTGGCATCGATTTCCTCCAACTCCGCGAAAACGATCTCCCCGCCGCTGACCTCGCCTCGCTCGCCCGCAAGCTCCTCGCAATCCTCCGCGCGCACAACCCCGCGCCCAGGCTCCTCATCAACTCCCGCGCCGACGTCGCCCTCGCCACCTGCGCAGACGGAGTCCATCTCACCTCCGCACCCGGTCAGCTCACCCCCGCCCAGCTTCGCGCCCTCTACGCCACTGCTGGCCTGCCCGAGCCCATCATCAGCCTCGCTTGCCACACCCTCGACGAGGTTGCCCGCGCCACATCCTCAGCCCCAGACGACCGCCCCACCCACATCCTCTTTGGCCCCGTCTTCGAAAAAGTCGTCGCCGAATCTCGTCCCGTCCAGAAAGCCATCGCAAAAAAAATCTCCGCGGGCATCGGCCTCCCGCTACTCCGCGCCGCCTGCCTCGCCGCCGCGCCCATCCCCGTCCTCGCTCTCGGCGGCATCACCCGCGCCAACACCGCGTCCACGCTTGCCGCCGGAGCAGCAGGCATCGCCGCTATCCGCCTCTTTCTGCAGTGACTCGCCTGCTGCTACTTCACCGCCGCTCGCTCCCGATTCGCTATGCTGCTCGCGTAGATCAAATAGAGCCCCAAGAGCAGCGAGATCGCTGGCGAAACATAGTAGTACTGCTCGTAGCGCGACCCGGCCAGCAGGGCCTCGATCTCACCTTGTGGCAGAAACAGGCACAGCAGCCCCTTGATCAGGCTCCACCAGCCAATCACCGTCACCACCACCGGCAGCGCGCCGCCTGACCATATATTGTGCCCAAGCACCATCGCCAGCCCAACCGCAATCGCGATCAGTCCTGCGAGGTACATCGCCACGCTGCTGTTTGCCAGTCCCTTCATCATCTCAACCATCGCTTGCTTGTGCATCATCATCGCCAGTCCAACCAGGACCGCCCAGCAGCCCAGCAACCTGCTCAGATACGTTGTACGAGAAGACATAGCCGCCTCCAATCTGCATCCACTCTACGCCCAGCCAGCGATAACCAAACTTCCACCATTAAGTTCTCGCCAACGTCGCCCTGCCGCGGGCCGCATCTCCCAACAACTCGTCGCAAGAAAAGTGGAAGGAAGAATACTGCATGGTTCAGGCCCAACCAATCCCATTGACCTCGACCGCGCACCGCCCTACGCTTAACCACGTGCTCATCACTCCCCTTCAACTCGAAATCGAGCCGCTCCTCTTCGACGAATGCATCCCCGAGGGCGCGCTCGACTATGCTCCTGACATTCAGCAGACCGGCCCGCTGCCGGTCACCGGCCGCGCCGACCTCATCGTCGAGAACCGGGGTCACCGCGAGCAGGTCGCGGACATCCGCCTGCGCGCCGCCTATCACGGCGAATTTGAACTCCTTTGTGCGCGCTGTGTCGAACCGGTCCCCACTCCGCTCGCCGGAGAGTTCGACCTCATCTTCCGCCCCCAGGCTGCCGATGCCGATCCCGGCGAGCGCTCCATCACCCCCGACGAGACCGAAATCGGTTACTATGAACAGAGCGGTCTCTCGCTTGAGGATGTCGTGCGCGAACAGGTGCTTCTCTCCCTGCCCTCCCGCACGCTCTGCAAAGAGGACTGCAAGGGACTTTGTCCGCGCTGTGGCCAGAACCTGAACCTCGCATCTTGCTCCTGCAACTCCTCCGAACCGGAACATAACCCTTCGGGGTGGAATGCGCTTGCGGGCCTGGCTGGCAAGATCAAACCCAGTTAGCACGGAATCTCAGCCTCACCGGGCCTCCAATCGCCGCCGCAAGCCGTATCGCAGCGCGCACCGGCCAATAGAAAGGGAACTGCAATGCCGAATCCGAAGCGCCGCCACTCCAAGCAACGCACCTCCAAACGCCGCAGTCACGACTTCCTCACTCCCACCAGTACCTCCGAGTGTCCCAACTGCCACGAGCGCAAGCTGCCCCACCGCATCTGTCAGAAGTGCGGACAATATAAGGGCCGCGAAGTCCTCGCGGTGAAGGAAGCCAGCTAAACCCGTTCCCTGCACCCTCCCCTCCAGATGCCGATCAACATTGTTGTCGATGCAATGGGTTCCGACAAAGCCCCCGAATCCGAGATTCGCGGGGCCATCCTCGCGTCCCGCCATCTCAATGTGCGCGTCCATCTGGTCGGCCCGCAGGAGGTTCTCCGTCCCGCGCTCGATCACGCCCTGCGCAGCCGCTTCCCCAGACACTACGGACGCAAGCGCCCGCAGATCGAGATCGTCCACTCCTCCGAGTGGATCAGCATGGAAGATCCTGCCGCCCAGTCTGTCCGCGCCAAGCGAGACTCCTCCATGCGCGTCGGCCTGCGCATGGTCCGCGAGGGAACAGCCGCCGGATTCTTCACCGCCGGAAACACCGGCGCTGCCATGGCCACCGCCAAGATGGTCCTGGGAATGTTGGCCGGAGTCCATCGTCCCGGCCTCTCCACCATCCTGCCCACGGCCCTTGGCATTCCTTCCATCCTGCTCGACGTCGGCGCCAACGTCGATTGCGACCCCGACAACCTGGTGCAGTTCGCGGTCATGGGCCACATGTATGCCCGCAACGTCCTGCACGTCGCTCATCCACGTGTCGGCCTGCTCTCCATCGGCGAGGAAGACAGCAAGGGCAACTCCCTCACGCGCGACACCTTCCCGCTGCTCCGTGCCCGCCCCGGCCTGAACTTCATCGGCAACGTCGAGGGCCGAGACCTCTTCAACGGCCATGCCGACGTCATCGTCTGCGATGGCTTTGTCGGCAACGTCGCCATCAAGACCTGCGAGGGCACCGCCCGACTGGTCAGCGTCCTTCTGAGAGAGTCCCTCAAGTCCACCGTCACCTCGCAGGTGGGAGCGCTGCTCTCCCGCCGCGCCTTCAACGACTTTAAGAAGCGAGTCGATTACTCCGAATACGGCGGCGCGCCCCTGCTCGGCGTCCGCGGAGTCTGCATCATCGGCCACGGGGCCTCCAACGAGCGCGCTGTCATGAACGGCATCCGCGTCGCCGCTGAGTTCGCCCAGGCCGAAGTCAACTCCGGCATCGAAGCCACTCTCCGTTCAGCCTGAATCCGCCAGAGCGGATCCAGAGTAGGGTTACCCAGGGGGCAATCCCTCCGAGTGGCCTTTTCCTCAACGGGTCCCCAGCGACAGGTCCTCGTCGCTGGGGTGGAAGTAAAGCCATCTTCTATGCTCTTCGCTTGGGCAGTGTTACTCTGTTTCCGCTCCAGATGCTCTACACTGCGTCTAGGGTATTTCTCGAATTCACGTGGATTGGTAAAAAGTGTACAGAGTGGCTTTTTCTTGAGAAAAAGCCACTCTGCTGTAGTGACTTCACTCTACGCCAATTCGAGAGATGCTTTCGGCGACTGCCATCCCGGCCGCTCGCATCCAACGGATTATCGCTTTGCTATCTCCAGGAGGCAGTCCCATGCTGACCCCACGGAACCTTACCCTCAACCTCCCTGCCCTTGCTCCTCGCCCTTGCCCAGCTCCACAGGAGGTGTCCAGTCTCTTCCTGACGCTCGCCTGCGAAGACATTCTCGCCGCCCCCATCGACGACGAGGAAGACGACGAAGATGATCTTGAAGAAGACGAAGACTATCTCGACGAAGAAGAGGAAGACGAGGACGAGGACGATTACGACGACGAGGAGGACGAAGAAGAAGAAAAAAATATCAATGTGATCGAGGAGGAGGAGGAGGACGATGACGACGAAGAGGAGGACGACGACCCCGACTCTGGGACCTTTTTCCTGCATTGCTCCCGTTCCATCCCCGGCAACCGAGAGTTCCAGTAGCGCTCTCCGCGCTTCATCGCACACGTCCAGGCCAACCCTTCAGTCATATCTTGCATACGCCGCCGCTGGGGGGCACTATGGTGGGTGCCTGTCGTGCTTCCGACAGCTTGCGCCCCCGAAAGGAGGTCTCCCATGAAGCGCAGGATCCTGCTTGTAGACGATGAAGTGGCCGTTCTGCTCACCCTCAAGGCGGTGCTGGAAATCAGCGGATTCGAGGTGGATACAGCCGCCTCCGGCCGCGAGGGCAAGAGCAAGCTTCGGTCCCACCCATACCACATGGTCATTACCGACATGCGCATGGAGAGCGACGCCGCGGGCATCGAGGTTATCTCCGCGGCCCGCTCAGCCAGCTATCACCCGGCCATCGCCCTGCTCACGGCCTTCCCCATCGCGGAGGAGGACTGGCAGACCCTCGGCGCCGATCAGATGCTGGTCAAGCCTATGCACACACAGGATTTGCTGCAGCAGATTGAGAAGCTGTTGGCCTCCCATCAGGCAAAGCTGAGGTTCTCCAGCGTCCCTCCCCCCACGGCGAAGGCTTCAAGCAAACTCACCAAGCCGACCGCTCCCAGGACTGCCAGGCCATCCCTCAAAAAAGCCGTCAGCAAACGCGGCGCAAGCAAGCCAGTTGCTAGAAAATCCCGCGCGAAGAAGGCCATAAAGAAGAAGTAGGCGGACAACATTGCGGGGCGATTGCCAATCCAATGGCAGAATATAATTTCTAGCCAAAAGAGGGCTTGCGAAATGAATAGAGTAGCTAGGGTTCTGCTACTTGTCGGGCTGTGGGTGACCGCCGTTCCGATCCCGCTGGGGCAGTCAGAGGTGACTCGGTGGATGATGGGAGCGGTGAGGCCCGTATTTACGGAGTACAAGTTAGCCTCCTTCGCTCTGCAGCAAGTGGGGGAGCCAACACCGGAACCCACGAGCGACCAGCAGGATGGAACGTTGACGGACAAAATCGGGCCAGCCTTTGAGGTGGCGTCGATTCGACCCTCGAATGTAGGGTCATCGTTCGGCTGGAAGCTGACGCCTTCCGGAAGATTTACCGCCGAGGGTCAACCTTTAATCAACCTGGTGGTGCTGGCGTATGGAGGGCCGGATGGCGGCAGCATTGATGGTGGTTTGAAGTGGACGGACTTTGGCCCTTTCGACATCAATGCCAAAGTGGACGATGCCTACATGGCCGGATGGGACAAACTCACCGATACGGAGCGATTCGAGCGCGTCAGGCCAATGATCCGGGAGCTGCTGGCCGAGCGCTTCCATCTGAAGTTGCATAGTGAGATGCGCGTCACGCCGGTGTATGCACTTGTGCAGACGAAGGGAGGCGCGAAGCTAACGGAGGTCGCACCGCCAGGTCCAGAGGATCCGGAGGAGCAACAAAAACGTCAGAAGGGCGATCCGACGGCGAAGGCCCCGCCAGGCGGGATGTGGCTAACCGCAAATACGTGGATGGGGAATGCAACGCCGATTAAAAACCTTTTGGGAACAATAGCGGCACTGGGCGCAAACGATCGCATCTTGATTGACGAAACGGGCTCAAAGGCTACTACAATTTTACCCTCCATTTCTCGCGCGAGAAGGATGGGCCGACTTTTCTTGATCAGGTAGACGAGCGCCTTGGATTGAAGCTGGAGCCGCGTAAAGTGCCGATGAGAACGTATGTGATCGACTCTGCGGAGAAGCCTTCATTGGATGGAGCGTAGATGGCGCAGCCTGGGTCCTAGTGAGGCGAGTGGGCCTTGATGTACGTGCGTAGCGCAAGATTGATCTCCAGTGCCTTGCGCACCCCGTTTTCCATCATCTGCAGCCATTCGTTGCCCGGCTCCTTCAGCTCGACCGTGCCCAGCAGGTAGCTGGTCTGTACCACAATCTCCAGAGCGTTGGACATATCGTGGGAGAGTTTGCGTATCTCCAGGGCAATCTCTTCGGGAATCTCGGAAGGTCCGGGCTGCGGCGCAGGTTGCATTTTCTCGTTCATAATCGGGCGAAGATGCCTCCCGGCAGATGAGTTTGTCTAAAGCCGTTCCAGTGTATGCGAAGTGCAGCGCAATTGACAGCAGACCCGGCGTTTGAAAGACTGAGGTCTCACGACTGCCGTGTCCGGCCGCAGGGTTCGCGACATGTACGACCGTGCCGAAGTGGCGGAATTGGCAGACGCGCATGGTTCAGGTCCATGTACTCGCAAGGGTGTGGGGGTTCGAGTCCCCCCTTCGGCACCAAATTTATTCCTAGAGCTTTTTCACGATTGAAATAAGAATTGTCATTCTGAGCGCAGCGAAGAATTCCCGTATTTTTTTCGTAGCGCGACAATCCTTACCATGAATGAAAATACTCCAACAACACACACTGTATGTCCACCCAGCTGGAGCAGATTCTCGCGCATACGTTGCACCAAGTGACGGCACGGCGCGCCGCGGCCGATCTCGCGCTTCTGGAGCGTACTGCTGCCTCGCACACCCCGCGCGCCTTCGAAGCCTGCCTGCGCAATGCCGCAACCACCGGCCCAGCCATCATCGCCGAACTCAAAAAGGCCTCACCCTCGCGTGGACTCATTCGCCCGGACTTTGATCCCTCCGCGCTGGCCCGATCGCTCCAGGCCGCCGGAGCAGCCGCACTCTCTGTGCTCACCGACGAAAAATTCTTTCAGGGCTCACTCGACAATCTCACCCTCGCTTCGGCTGCCGTCTCTATTCCCTGCCTGCGCAAAGACTTCATCCTCGACCCCTTCCAGGTTCTCGAAGCGCGCGCAGCCGGCGCTGACGCCATTCTGCTGATCGTCGCTGCACTTACAGCCGAGCAATTGAAAAATCTTAGCGACGAAGCACGCGGCATGGAGCTGGACGTCCTCTGCGAGGTGCATGACCGCTCCGAGCTGGACTGCGCCGCTGCGCTGGGCTTCACCATCATCGGCGTAAACAGCCGCAACCTGCACACCATGCAAGTAGAGCCGCAGACCCTGCTCGATCTCGCCCCATGGCTTCCACGCAACGCAGTTCATGTCGCCGAGAG
>Ga0326728_10016861_pt1 | contig 14791 bp, 14 predicted proteins | sample MB3enrmetagenome_FD_207602 | JGI IMG/M metagenome (GOLD analysis project Ga0326728, IMG submission 207602) | Lab enriched peat soil microbial communities from McLean, Ithaca, NY, United States - MB31MN | ecosystem: Environmental > Terrestrial > Soil > Wetlands > Peat | place: USA: New York...
GTGGAGCTGGACGTGGACGACAAACTTGAGGATTTGAAGCCGCGCCCCCCCGTGGTGACCATCATGGGCCATGTGGACCACGGAAAAACCTCGCTGTTGGATGTTATCCGCAAAGCCAATGTCGCCGGCGGCGAAGCCGGAGGCATCACCCAGCACATCGGCGCCTACACCATTTCCGTGCCCCATCCGGAGCGGAAGACCGAGCTGGCTCAAATCACTTTTCTCGACACGCCCGGCCATGCGGCGTTCAGCTCCATGCGCGCGCGCGGCGCCAATGTGACGGACATCGTGGTGCTGGTCGTGGCGGCCAACGACGGCGTGATGCCGCAGACCTTGGAAGCGCTGGCCCATGCGAAAGCGGCCAAAGTGCCCATTCTGGTGGCCATCAACAAGTGCGACCACCCCAACTCCAATCCGCTCCGGGTCCGCCAGCAGTTGCAGGAAAAGGGGCTCGTGCCTGACGACTGGGGCGGCGATACGATTTACGTCGAATGTTCGGCGTTGACCAAGCAGGGCATTGACAAGCTGCTGGAAATGATCTTGCTCCAGGCAGACTTGCTGGAGTTGAAGGCCAATCCCGCCCGCAACGCCAAGGGCAACGTCATTGAGTCCGGCATTTCCGCCGGCGGGCCCACCGCCACGGTGCTGGTGCGCAAGGGCACCCTCCACCTGGGCGATGTCATCATTTGCGGCGAGTTTTACGGCAAAGTCCGCGCCCTCATCAACGAGGAAGGCCAGCGCCTCAAGGAAGCCGGCCCCTCCGTGGCGGTGAGCGTTCTCGGCCTGAACGGCGTTCCCGAGGCGGGCTGGGAATTCAGCTCCGTGGACGATGAAAAGGCGGCGCGCGCGCTGGCCGAAGAACGGGCGCTGGTCGCCAAAAGCCAGGATTTGGAAAGCCGCTCCAAGGTCACCCTGGAAAATCTCTTTGCCTCCCTCGATGCCGTTCAGAGCAAGATCCTGCGCGTGGTCGTCAAAGCCGATACGCAGGGTTCCGTGGAAGCCATTGTCGAGGCCCTTAAGAAGATTGACTCGGACAAAGTCTCGCTCGAAATTCTTCACAGCGACGTCGGAACCATCACGGAAAACGACGTGGCCCTGGCCTCCGCCTCCAAGGCTGTCATCCTCGGGTTCCACACCCGGGTGGACAGCACTGCGGCGGAGAAATCAAAGCATGCCGGCGTGCAAATCAAGCTGTATGCCATCATCTACGAATTGATTGACGAGGTGAAGGCGGCCATGGCCGGCCTGCTGGACCCCCTCATCAAGGAAACCGTGGTGGGCTCCGCCGAAGTGCGCCAGATTTTCGAACTTTCCAAAGGCACCCCGGTGGCGGGCTGCGCCGTCACCGCCGGTCGCGTCGCCCGCGGCAAGGTGCGGGTGCGCCGCCGCAAAGACATCATTTACGAAGGCGTCACGCAGTCCCTGCGCCGGTTCCAGGACGAAGTCAACGAAGTGCGCGCCGGCATGGAGTGCGGCATTCGCATCGAAGGCTTCAGCGAAGTCCAGGTGGGCGACGTCATCGAATGTTACTCGATTGAAAAAATCGCGGCCAAACTATGAAACACGGATTGACGGGTCGCGAACTTTCCGTCCCCGAACCCGCTGATCGCTTAATCCATTTTTCCCATGCCCTTTCTGCGACATGAACGTGTGCGTGAACTGTTGAAACGCGCGATTGGCGAGGCGGTCCGCCGCGAATTTAACGTGGATGAAGTCGGCCTGATCACCGTCAATGACGTGGATGTCGGGGGCGACCTGAAATCGGCCATGGTTTTCGTGAGCCTGTTCGGCAATGCCGGCCAGCAAAAGCGCGCCTTGCAGGTGCTGGAGCAGAATCGCATCCGTCTCCAGGGTCTCGTCGCCAAATCCGTCGTCTTGAAATACACGCCCACGCTCAAATTCGCCGTGGATGATTCCATCGTGCGCGGCAACAAGGTTTTGCAAATCATCGAGGAGCTGGAAAAGGAATCCGGCGGCAAGACCGATCCCTCTGCCGACCCATCTGATTCGTGAAAAGATATCCCAAAGTCATTGACCGGATTCTCGAGGTCCTCCGGGAACACCAGTCCTTTTGCGTGGTGGGCCACATGCGGCCCGATGGCGACTGCATTGGCTCGCAGCTTGGCCTGGCGCTGGCCCTGCAAAACCAGGGCAAACAGGTCACCGTCTGGAACCAGGATTCCATCCCGCAGAAATACAAGTTCCTCAATTCCGACGGCCTCTACGAAAAACCCCGGCCAGGCCAGACCTTTGACTGCGTCATTGCCACCGACTGCGCCAGCTTTGAACGCCTCGGCACGACGGCGGAATGCATTGAGCGCCGCAAGGTCCTGGTCAACATTGACCATCACCAAAGCAATACGCGCTACGCGGATGTGAACTGGGTTTCCCCGCGCGAACCCTCCACCGGCGAGCTGATTTTCAAGCTGCTCAAGGCCGCGCGCTGGCCCATCACCAGGCCCATCGCCAACCAGTTGTTCACGGCGGTCTCCACGGACACCGGCTCCTTTCAGTATCCCAACACGCGGCCCGGCACGTTTCATATCGGCGCGGAACTGGTGACGCGCGGCGCGGACCTGGCGAAGATTTGCGACGAAGTTTATCAATCCTATCCCGTGTCGCGTGCGCGGCTGCTCAAGCATGTTTATAGCACGTTCCGTCTGACCGAACACGACCGCATCGCCTGGTTTTGGCTGCGCAAAAAAGACTTCGCGCGCACCGGCGCTGAGAGCGACGATACCGAAGGTTTGATTGACCACATTCGCGCCATCGAGCCGGTGATCGTCGCCTGCGTGTTCGAGGAAGTGGAACCGGAACTGACGCGGTTGAGCCTCCGCTCCAAGAGCCCCAAAGTCAACGTGAGCGAAATCTGCGGCCAGTTCGGCGGCGGCGGCCATCCGGCGGCCGCGGGCGCGCGCATTCCCGGCCCGCCGTCCGGAGTCCAGCGCAAGGTCATCGCGGCGGTGAAACGCGCGTTGAAAGCGGCCCGATAAAATGCCCGCAGCGCCCCGGTCTCCCGGCAACACGAATCGTTGAAACTCAATCATTGAATGCAAGAATTCTCCGCCTTGGATGGCGCCATTCTCGTTGACAAGCCCGCCGGCCCGACGTCCCACGACGTTGTGGACGCCATCCGGCGCAGGTTCGGCATCAAGAAGGTCGGCCATTGCGGCACGTTGGACCCCAACGCCACGGGCCTGCTCATCATCGTGCTCGGGCGCGGCACGAAATTGTCCGAGCGCCTGATGGCCGATGACAAGGTCTATGAGGGCGTCGTCAAATTTGGCGAATCCACGGACAGCTATGATTCAGACGGCGCATTGACCGGTTCCTTGCCGGTTCTGCCCATGACGCTGGACGAATTGAACACGGAGGCCGCCACCTTCATCGGCGACCAGATGCAGGTGCCGCCCATGGTCTCGGCGATCAAAAAGAACGGCGTGCCGCTGTACAAGCTGGCCCGCCAGGGCCTGGAGGTGGAGCGCGAGCCGCGGCTGGTCCACATTTACAATTTCCGCTTCACCGAATACAACGAGCCGCTCGGAAAATTCCGCGTGGCCTGCACCAAGGGCACCTACATTCGCAGCCTGGCGCATGACCTGGGCCAGAAACTTGGCTGCGGCGCGCACCTCACCGCCTTGCGCCGGAGCGCCTGCGGAAAATTTGACGTTGCGGACGCGCTGCCGCTCGACGCCATCCTCCAGCTCACCGACGCGCAGTTGGAAAAGAAAATCATTCCCTTTTTGAAACTGGCCGCCGCCTGACCCGGTTTAGCCAATGGCGGTTGTCTAAAAAGTTGACTTATGGTTGACTCATCTCGTAGTGTCAATGCATGAGCTATCAGCCTCAATTCACCGTCACGCCCGCATTGCTGGCGCGGGTGGAACAGATCGCAGCTTTGCGCGAGCGCATTCTCGCGGCGACCGTGGAGGTGCCGTGGATTCCCGCGCTCCAAAAAGACACCCGGACGCGCAACACTCATTCTTCAACAGCCATTGAGGGCAATCCGCTCACGTTGGAACAAGTCCGCGCTGTGGAGGAAGGCCGGGAAATATCGGCCGTCGCCGCCCGCGCCAAGCGTGAGGTGGTCAATTATTTCGCCGGATTGCGTTTCGTGGAAAAGAACGCTCAAAAAAAGACGATCTCGCACGAGGAGATTTTGAGCCTGCATAAAATCATGGCCGGTGACGTGATGGATCAGGGGACTGCCGGACGTTATCGCACGATCGCCGTGCGCGTTGGCCGGCATGTGCCGCCGCCACCAGGGGACGTTTCGGGTTTGATGTTTGAGTTGCTGGCCTGGTGGAACAAGGATGCCGCTAAAATGTCGCCCGTTTTGAGCTCCGCCATCCTCCATTATCGGTTTGAAGCCATCCATCCTTTTGCCGATGGCAATGGCCGGACGGGCCGCGCGCTAGCCTTGTGGGAACTTTACCGGCGCGGATTTGACACGCACCACATCTTTTCCGTGGACGAATTTTATTGGGAGAATCGCCCGCGCTATTATGCCGCCTTGGACGCTGTGCGGCACGAGGGCGAGGATTTAAGCGGCTGGCTCGAATACACCGCCGAAGGCTTGCAATTAACCTTGGAACGCGTTTGGACGAGGGTGCAGAAATTGTCCGCCGGTTCAATTCAGACCAGACTGGTATTGCGACCGAAGCAGGAGCAGTTGTTGCGGCTGTTGCGCGATCATAAGAGCATGGCCCCGCAGGAAATTTGGGATGCCTTGGGTGTGACCAAACAAGGCGCCCTCAAGCTGATGCAGCCCCTGCTGGATGCCGGGCTGGTCCAGCGCGTCGGCACGAGGAAATCAGGGCGTTATATTTTGGCATGAGTTAAAAGTTCCAGGGAAACCTACAGTAAGGGGCTTATGTAATAGTTTGCGTTTAAAGGCGGAGTGCAGGGAATTGTGATACTCGGGAATCGTACAATTCAAATCGAACTCCCAACGCAGCGTTAGCTTGATTTAGCAGTAATTCATGGCATTTTTAGCGTGAAAACGAGCCATCAGGCGACCCGGGTTGTCCGGCAGCCCGGACGATTCAAAACCGAAGCATTCCATTTAATGAAAAAACGTAGCAGCAATGGCCCGGAGGCCAAGCCCGCCAAAGCGCCCACAAAAGCGCCTTTGCGCGTGGGCCTGATTTCACTGGGCTGCGCCAAAAACCTGGTGGACGCCGAAATCATGCTGGGTTCGCTCTTGAAAAGCGGCGTGGAAATCACCAACGACGCCACGCAGGCGGACGCGGTCATTGTCAACACCTGCTCGTTCATTGATTCCGCGCAGGAAGAAAGCGTGGACACGATCCTGGAATCGGTCGAGTTGCGTGACGCCAGCCGCCGCGGCCAGGCCGTCATCGTGTCGGGCTGCCTGCCGCAACGCTACCGCGAGGAGCTTCCCCGGCTGATGCCCGAGGTGGATGCCTTCATGGGCATTGACCAGGTGGCGCAGGTGGGGGACATCGTGAGCAAGGCCCTGGAAAACCGCGCCGGCAAATTGGAAGCCGGGAAACATTTGACCGTCCCTGGCCAACACTCAACGTCGAAGGGCAAAATTTCCGCGCGCTTGAATGAATTGGAAAAGGGCCGCGATTCGGACGCGCACGAAAAGGAAAACGCCATTCGCGGCTCCGACAAATTCGGCAAAACCAGAACCGTCGTTGCCCGCGCCGCTGCTCTCGATCCATTGCCCTCCGCGGCCTTCGATGTCACCCAGCGGCCCACGTTCATTCCCGATTTCGGCACGCCGCGCTTCCGGCTCACGCAGCGCCATTTTGCCTATGTCAAGATTGCCGAAGGCTGCAACCATCCGTGCAGCTTTTGCATCATACCGCGCATGAGGGGCTCGCACCGCAGCCGACAGCAGAGCGACATCGTGGCCGAAGCCAGGGCGCTCATTGCCGACGGTGTGAAGGAGTTGAACCTCATTTCCCAGGACTCTACTTATTACGGCCTAGATTTGCGCCCGAACCACAGCCGCGCCATTTCTTCGCCGGAGAAATTCACGGCTGCGGCCAAATCGCTGGCCGGCGATGCCGCCACGATTTGCACCCTGTTGCGCGAACTCAATTCCCTGCCGGGCGATTTCTGGATCCGCCTGCTCTACACGCATCCGGCGCATTGGACGGACGAGCTCATCCAGACAATTGCCGAATGCCCGAAGGTGGCGCGTTATGTGGACATGCCGCTCCAGCACATTCACGAAAACATGTTCGAACGGATGCGCCGCGAAACGTCGCGGGAATATATCGTGGATTTGATCCGCAAAATCCGGGCCGGCGCGCCTGGCATTGCCCTGCGCACCACTTTCATCGTGGGATTTCCCGGCGAGACGGAAAAGAGTTTCGAGGCCCTGCTGGACTTCATCCGTGAGACCAAGTTTGAGCGCCTCGGCGTGTTTGCCTATTCCAAGGAGGACGGCACGCGCGCCGGTTCCATGGCGGGACAGATCAGCGACCGGGTGAAACAGAAGCGGCGCGAACTGGCCATGGCCGCGCAGCACGACGTCGCGGTGCGGGTTTCGGAGTCATTTGTGGGGCGCGAGATTAGGGTGCTGGTGGAAGGCGAAGCCAACGCGAAACAACTGGCCGCGGCGAACGTCAGTTCGTGGGAGCACGGCCTGATCCGCCAAGCCGAACGGCAGGCCGCACAAATGAAAGGCCGCTATTTTGTGGGGCGGGGCGAGGCGGACGCGCCGGACATAGATGGCCGCGTGTACATTCGCGGAAAGGTCGCGGTCGGCGAATTTGCCCGCGTCAAAATCATCGGCCACACGGACTACGATTTGATTGCTCAGTGAATTTACGATTTACGATTTACGAGTGGCAAGATTGGAACGATTCTTCCTTCTTCATATTGCCGGAACCTCTCACCCGCCGCCCAACCCGCTCGTAAATCGTAAATCGTAAATCGTAAATCCTCCGCCATCTGCGGTTAAAAACGGTTGGGGCACCCTGCAATTTCCCCAAATTAAAAATTGCTTTGAACGCGGAACCTCCCGCAGAATCAATAATAACCATGATGTTTTTCTATCGGACTGCCCTCCTGCTGGCCGCGCTGGCGGTTTCAGCCATTCCCGCCCGGGCGCAAAGCGAAAGCCTGGCGTCCATTTTCACGAACCACCCGGCAGCGCGTCCTCAGACCTTCCCCCGCCGCGCCAGCATTATTTTCATCGCCTTGGACGGGCTGGGTTTTGGCGATTTGAGCTGCTACGGCCAGACCAATTTTCTGACGCCCAACTTCGACAAGCTCGCCGCCGAAGGCACGCGGTTTACCAATTACAGCGCGGGCGGCGACGACCTGGCAACCGCCCAGGCGGTGCTCATGGGGGGCAATCTTTCGTTGGCCCAGGCAACCGGGCAAATAACCGTGGCGGCGCGCCTGCAACAGGCGGGCTATCACACCGGCCTGATCGGCGAATGGCTCCTGGGACCGCAACCGTGGTCGCAGGGGTTCAATGAATTTGCCGGTTATTTCAATGACCAGGACGCCAACAACTATTACGCGGACTTCATGTGGCGATATCTGCCCGGCACCGTTTACGATCCAACCAATCATTCCCTGCCCGTTTTTTCCACGAGGGAGGCCATCTACGACAACTCCGGGGGACGCCATAGTAAATACATTCCCGATGTGCTCATGACGGCCGCGGTCAATTTTGTCCGCATCCAAGCGCCGGGCCGCGGCAACCATTACCGTCCATTTTTTCTGATGGTCAACATCCCGGCGCCCCGTACCATCGAGCGTGGCAAGGATGAATATCCCGTGCCGACCGACGCGCCGTTCACCGACGAGCGGTGGCCGCAACCGGCAAAAAACCGCGCGGCGCTGCTGACCCGCCTGGATGAGGACCTGGGACGGCTCATGGAACAGTTGAAGTCTTCCAGCATGACTAACAACGTGATGATTTTTTTGGCCGGCGCGACCGCTCCCGAAAAATTCGCGAACCCCGACATGAACTTTCTGAAATTAAACGGCGAAGTTCGCGGCGGAGATTCTCCAGAGCGTTTGCGGACGCCAATGATCGTTTACTGGCCCGGCCACGTGCCCGCCGGCCGCGTCAGTTCCGCGCGCTGGAGCGCCGTGGACTTTGCGCCCACCGCAATGGAAACAGCTTATGCCCGCCCCGCCGCGAGTTTTGCCGGGATCTCCATGCTGCCGTTGCTGCTGGATAAACATCCGACCAACATCAATGATATGCCCCTTGATGTGCCCCAGGAGCCCCTGCCGTCGAGACCCTGATGGAAAGCGCCTCCTTACCGCGCCGGCGCGCTGGCGGGCAGCGGGCTGTTCAGGTCCCGTTCCTGCCGGAGGGTGTTGACAGCCGCGCGCATCCAAATCACGGCCAGAATGAAGCCCAGCGCGACCGCCGCGGCCACAAACCACGGCCATCGGTATCGGGGCGGACCGCTGTTGGGTTCTTTCATCATTTCTATTTGCCAGCTATATTTGGCGATGGCAATCGCAATTCACGACCGGCACTTGAAATAAAAATCCCTGTTGCGCGATTCTGGTTTGCGGTTATGTTGGCTGCATGAAATGGCAGTTCCTTCCCCTGGTCATTGTATTGGTTGCGGCCGTGCTTTTGGTTTGGCGCAGTTCCGGTAAAAAATCCAGCGGCTGCGGTTGCAAGGGCCGCTGCTCCCATGCGCCAGATTCGGAAGCCGCGCGCGACCACGCCCAGCGCTGAAATCTTTATAAAAAACACAATCCCTTAAAGCCATGGCCGTCACCAAAGTCAGTTCCACCATTCATTTTGTTTCCCGCAACTCCGCCGTCGGCGGCGCAGACGACACCGCCACCGGTCGCTGGACCCCCCACACGGATGTCTATCTCACCGATTCGGGCCTTGTCATCAAGGTCGAACTGGCCGGGATGAAGAGCGACAGCCTGGAGATTGTCGTGGAGGGCCAGCGCCTGCGCATCACCGGTGTGCGTCCGGATTGCTGCCGCGCCCCGCACTGCAATTTCCTGATCATGGAGATCAACTACGGCCCGTTTGAAACGGTCCTGGAGCTTCCGCCGGGATACGATTTGACCCGGGCCAAGGCGCTTTATGTGAATGGCTTTCTCCGCATTGACGTGCCGCCGGCCGCTCATACGCACACCAAAACCACCAAAGTTCCCATTTCGGAAGGCGCATGACCGCGCATTTGTTCCGGTCCTGGCCTGGGCTGAATGGCAGTTGAGGCGAAGATGAATCCACAGGAGACACCGACAGAGACAGAATTTGTCAGCATCCTCGGCACGGGTGATAAATCCGACGTGCCGACACGCTTTTCTTCGCGTTCGCTCCCGGAAAAACTGCCCATCCTGGGCCTCTCGGACATCGTCATCTTTCCCGGCGCGGTGGTGCCTCTGCTCGTGGAGACGGGCCCCAGCCTCAAGCTGGTGGACGACCTCGTGGCCGACGACCGTCTGCTGGGGGCGGTGCTTCAGCGCAACCCCGACGTGGCCGAACCCGGCCCCGAAGACCTCCACAGCGTCGGTTGCGTCTCGCGGCTCACCAAAATGGTGAAGTTTCCCGACGGCACCGTGCGCGTGCTGGTCGAGGGACTCTGGCGCATCCGCATAAAATCCTTTTCGCCCCCCGCGCCCTACCTGCACGCCACCTACGAACTGCTCCGCGATGAGACGGAAGACACCGTCGAGCTGCAGGCCATGCTGCGCAACGCGCACAAGCAGTTCGAGGAAATCGCCAAGATGTCCAACGCGCTGACCGACCAGGTGAAAATTGCCGCGCTCAACACCGAGCATCCCGGACATTTTGCGGACCTCATCGCGGCTAATCTGAATCTACAGCTCTCCGACCGTCAGAAATTGCTCGAGATGGTCTCGGTGCGCGAGCGGCTGCAAACGCTCCTGCCCATGCTCAACCGCGAGCAGGAGGTCCTGACGTTAAGTTCAAAAATCCAGAGCGACGTCGCCACTTCCATCGCCAAGACCCAGCGTGATTTCTTTTTGCGCGAGCAGTTGCGCGCCATCCAGCGCGAACTGGGCCACGGCGAGACCAATTCCGGCGAAATCAAAACGCTGCGCGAAAAAATTGAGCAGACCCCCATGCCCGCCGAGGCCCGCAAGGCCGCCGAGCAGGAACTGGAACGCCTTCAGCAAACGCCCCCGGCCGCCGCGGAATACGGCGTGGCCCGCAATTATCTCGACTGGATTCTCAGCATGCCCTGGGAAAAATCCACCGAGGACAAGCTCGATCTCAAGACCGCCGAGCGGATTCTGAACGAGCAACATTTTGGCCTGGGCAAAATCAAGGACCGGCTTCTGGAATTTCTGGCCGTGCTCAAGCGCCGCAAGGAAATCAAGGGCCCCATTCTTTGTCTCGTCGGCCCGCCCGGCGTGGGCAAGACCTCCCTTGGCAAAAGCGTGGCCGACGCACTGGGCCGCAAGTTTGCGCGCATCTCCCTAGGCGGCATGAGGGACGAGGCCGAAATCCGCGGCCACCGGCGCACTTATGTGGGCGCCATGCCCGGTCGCATCATTCAGACATTGCGCCGCATCGAAAGCCGCAACCCGGTCCTCTTGCTGGATGAATTGGACAAGGTCGGCGCGGACTTTCGCGGGGACCCGGCGGCGGCGCTGCTTGAGGTGCTGGATCCGGCGCAGAACCATACCTTTACCGATCATTATCTGGACATCCCCTTTGACCTGTCGCGCGTCTTGTTCATGGCCACGGCAAACTGGCTGGAACCCATCCACCCCGCCCTGCGCGACCGGTTGGAAGTCATTGAACTGCCCAGCTACACCGAATCTGAAAAGCTCCAGATTGCCAAGCGATACCTGGTGCCAAGGCAGATCGAGGAGCACGGCCTCACCCGGAATGACGTGAAATTCTCGGATGCCTCCCTGCGCGAACTCATCCGCGAGTACACGCGCGAAGCGGGCGTCCGCCAGCTTGAACGGCAGATTGCCGCGCTCTCGCGCAAGGCCGTGCGGAAAATTGTCTCCCACAACGGCGGCGCCCAAAGCGTCAAGCTCGAGCCCAAGGACATCGGGAAATTTCTGGGCCACGCGCCCTTTGTTTCCGAAAGCGCCGAAAAAATCACCGAGATCGGCATCGCCACCGGACTGGCCTGGACGCCCGTTGGCGGCGACATCCTGTTCATCGAGGCCACCCGCATGAGAGGGCGGGGCAGCCTCATTCTCACCGGCTCCCTCGGCGAGGTCATGAAGGAGAGCGCCCAAACCGCGGTCAGCTACCTGCGCAGCCAGGCCAAACGGCTGTCCCTGGATTTCGACGATTACGGCAAAAGCGATCTGCACATTCATGTGCCCGCCGGCGCCACACCCAAGGATGGCCCGAGCGCCGGCGTGGCGATTGTGGCGGCCCTGGCTTCGCTCTTGAGCGGGCGGCGCGTGAGGTCAGACACCGCCATGACCGGTGAAATCAGCTTGCGCGGCCGCGTCTTGCGCGTCGGCGGCATCAAGGAAAAGGTGCTGGCCGCGGCGCGGTTCGGCCTGAAAGCCGTCATCCTTCCCGAAGGCAACAAGGCGGACTGGGAAGATGTTCCCTCCGAGGTGCGCGCGAAACTAAAGGCGCATTTTGTGAAACAGATTTCCGAAGTGCTCAAGCTCGCCCTCGTGCCGAAATGAATTTTGGTTCAAGTTTCGCGCATTGAACCCATGAACCGACTGTATCGTTCGCCGTTGCAAACCACCGGCGTATTCTTCTCCCTCTCCGCGTTGCGAGTCGGCCTGCCCTCCGTAGCCGCGGCGGCGAAGGGGGGCGAGCAATGGGGAGAGATTTCCCCGAACCAGTTACGCGCATTGAACCCATGAACCGACTGTATCGTTCGCCGTTGCAAACCAGCGGCGGATTCTTCTCCCTCTCCGCATTGCGAGTCGGCGAGCAATGGGGAGAGGGCCGGGGTGAGGTGTGGGTTCATTTTCAGGCGAGGCACGAGCCTCTGACCAATCCAATTCATAGGGAGGGGAAGTGCGAGGTTAAAGGATGCGCTTTTGCCCCATTACAGAGGGCGAAGAACCTCCTCCGTGCCTTCATCGGTCTTGTCATCCTCATGCTTGTCGCGCTTGCCGGAAAAGCGCAAACCACCAATGCCTTGCCCGATGCGGAACTTCAGGGCCGGGCGCTGGTCCAACGAATCCTCCGCCAATGGCCGTCGGTGAACTCAACCAATACCGGGAACTTGCGAATCACCGATGGCGACGACCGCCGTTCAACTTATCCGGTCGTTTTCACAGTCCTCGTTTCCAACGATTCCTGGCGGAGCCTTTGCGCCTCGCCAGACCTTCACGAGCAGGCGGTCATCGTTCACAATCGGGACCTGTCCACGGCCTATTTCTCCGGCGCCGCACCGGGCGGAGAGCTCAAGTCCCTGACCGGCGCGCAAATCTACCGGCCGATTTCGCGCTCGGATTTCTGGCTCTGCGACCTCGGCCTTGAATTCTTCCAATGGCCGGGGCAAAAGGTGCTCAAGAAGGAGTTCCATCGCAACTGTCCCTGCGTCGTCCTCGAAAGCACAAACCCGGACCCGCTCCCCGGCGGGTATTCGCGCGTGGTTTCCTGGATTGATGAAGATTCGCTGGGCATTGTGGAGTCCGTTGCCTATGACGCCAAAGGCGCGAAGCTCAAGAAGTTTTACCCCAAATCGCTCGAAAAGGTGAAAGGCCAGTACCAGGTGAAATCCATGGACATGGAAAATCTCCAGACCGGCTCGGTCTCACGCCTGGAATTTGATCTGGACCAGTAAGAATTCCCGCCGCCCGGCGCTTGACATCAAATTCGAGTGGCTTCACGCTGACGTACGTTCGATATGAACCTGCAACTCCAGCGGAAACTTTTCGTGGCCGGCGCGGCGCTCTTCGCCGCGCTTTTTGTGGCCGTCCGCGTGGCCGCCGCCGACACCAACGGCGCCGCCTTGGTCACGCGCGACGAGATCACCAGCAATTATCTTCAAATCCAGGAGGAGATTCACGGCACGCAAATCGCCATCGAGCAAAACCAGGAGGCCGCGATGGAAAACAGCCAGAGCAACGCCCTGGCCCTCGCCCAGCGTCTGCAATCTCTCGAACAGGCCGTCGCCAGCCAGCGCGCCAGCGACACCGAGTCCGCGCGCAAGACACAGCAGATGACGCTGCTCATGGCCGGGGTCTTCGGACTCATGGGGCTGGGCGTGATGCTGCTCATGGTTTATTTCCAATGGCGCGCCTTCACGCAACTGGCGCAAATCTCCGCGCGGCAGAACGCGGCCATTGCCAATGGCGAGGCTGTGCATCATCTCGCCGCGCCGGGCCGTGCCACCGTGGAATCCTCCACCGCGCAATTGTTGAACGTCGTGGGACGGCTCGAACAGCGCATCAATGAACTCGAAAGCGGCCAGAGGCTTCTGCCCGAGATTGCCGCCGTCAAGCCCGCGGACCTGCTCGCTGAAGGCCAGAAATACCTGGAAGCCAACCTGCCCCTGAAGGCGCTGGAATGTTTCGACAAATTTCTAACCGCCAACCCCGCGCGCGCCGACGCCATGGTCAAACGCGCCGCCGCGCTGGAAAAACTGGGGCGCGACGACGAGGCCCTGGCGGGCTACAACCGCGCCATTGCCCTCGACAATTCACTCGTCATCGCCCATCTGCACAAGGGCGGCCTCCTCAACCGTCTGCGCCGTTACGACGAAGCCTTGAACTGCTACGAGCAGGCGCTGGTCGGACAGGACAAGAAGCAAGACCGAGGATAGAGGATGGAGGATGGAGGATGGCAAAATCGGTACCGGACCGTCCTATGCTTGCCGTCCATGCAGTCCGATTGCACGAGTTTAACCGCGATTTGCCAAGGTAGGGCGCGTCACTCCGTGCGCGCCGTCTGCCTGCAATCTACGCTCCGGCGCGCACGGAGCGACGCGCGCCCTGCCCATTTTCTTCTTATCCGCGTTCATCTGTGTTTATCTGCGGTTCCAGCCAGAAAGCCCAGCACCAATTCCAAAAATTCCTCCGGCTTTTCGGCGTGCAGCCAATGTCCGGCATCCGGAATGGTCTCGATTCGCGCGTTGGGAAACCATTGGTGAATCAGCGGCTCGTCCTCCGGCAGAATGTAATCTGACCGGCCGCCGCGTATGAACAAGGCCGGCCCGGCAAAGGGCGCCTCCCCGGCCACCGGTTCGCGCAGCCGCCAGTAACATTCCGCGATGTCCCGGAGATTCATCCTCCAGATGAATTTCCCCCCGGCATTTCGCGCCAGGTTTTTCAATAAAAACCGTCGCAGTCCCGGATGGGGAATGTCTGGCGCGAGGGCGTCCTCAACCTGGCCCCGCGTCTGGTATGCGGACAAATCCAGGGCCAGGAGCGCGGCGAAAATTTTGTCGTGCGCCGGCGCATAGGCGCGCGGGGCCATGTCCGCCACAATCAGTTTGTTCACACGTCGCGGGAAATGCAGGGCCAGTTGCATGGCGGTCTTGCCGCCCATGGAATGGCCGATGACGGAGGCGTTGGCGATGCCCTGGCCGGCGAAGAACCGGTCCACATCCGTTGCCATGGTCGGATAATCCATTTCCGCGCTGTGCGGGGAACGGCCATGATTGCGATGATCCAGGGCAAAGACGTGAAACGTCTCCGCCAGCCGCCCGGCCACGGTCTGCCAGTTGTCCGAAGAGCCGAACAATCCGTGCAATAAGACCACCGGCAGGCCCTCGCCCAGCTCTGTAAAATGAAGGTTCATCCCTGCGGAATATGAACCCCAGGATTAAAAATTGAAAGATGGCCTGACATGGATAAATAGTATAATTCTGACTACGGCGGATTAGGTGTTACCGTCAACACCGAGAGG
>Ga0326728_10016862_pt1 | contig 14789 bp, 6 predicted proteins | sample MB3enrmetagenome_FD_207602 | JGI IMG/M metagenome (GOLD analysis project Ga0326728, IMG submission 207602) | Lab enriched peat soil microbial communities from McLean, Ithaca, NY, United States - MB31MN | ecosystem: Environmental > Terrestrial > Soil > Wetlands > Peat | place: USA: New York...
TCACGGCTCCGTATGTGGCGCCGATTCCGCATACTCAGACACTGTGTTCGATCAGCTTCGCCAAGGACAAGGAGCGTCCGACGCGCGTAAACAACGAAGCCAAGGCCTGCCTGGACGAGGTTGCTCTCGACCTGCAGAAGCAGTCCGATGCCAAGGTCGTTGTTGTAGGCGCTTCGAATGCCAAGGAAAAGGCGATGTGCGCCAAGGAGATGAAGGCGGCCAAGAAGAACAAGCACCTGAAGGTGGAAGATCCCGCCGCCGAGCGCGCCGTCAATACCAAGGACTATCTGGTGACAGAGAAGGGCATTGACTCTTCCCGCATCAGCGTGGCTACCGGCACGGCGGATGACCAGACCGTGGAAGACTACCTGGTTCCCTCCGGCGCTACATTCTCGTCGGATGTAACCGGAACCACTCCGGTGGATGAGTCCATGGTCAAGGCGCAGGCACGCAAGCCTCTACCGGTTGCGAAGAAGCACAGTCACAAGAAAGCCGCATCCAAATAATCTAGCCACCCTGCAGAAGCAGGTCTTTTGGCCTGCCTGGTTTGTTTATAATTTGTCTAACTGATCATTCCGGCCCTCGCCGAGCACACGGTGGGGGCCGGAAGTCGTATAGCCGATGGTTCCGCCAAGGCGGCGTATTGCAATCTCCGTTGTTGGGCGCGTGCATGGCGGGCGGTCAATTCGTCAACACAACCATGGTTAAGCTCCCATGAGAGTCGTGGGAGGTCAACAACTCAAAATTGATTGAGGAGGAAAAGCGAATGATCTCTCGTGTTTTGAAGTCTGTGAGCAGGTTTCTTGTCCTGGCATGTGTTGTTTCGATTCCCCTTGCCATAAGCGCCCAGGATTCGGCCAAACCCGTCGCGAAGGCTTCTGAGGATGCTTCCGCGTCGAAGTGGGACATCTTTTTGGGATACAGTTATCTGTCGCCACATGGAACGGTGATAACGACAATAACCCCTGGCTATACCGTCACGGCCTCCTACGACGAACAAGATGTAGGCGGGATCTTCAGCGCTTCGCGCTTCTTCAACCGGTATGCCGGTGTCCAGGCGGAAGTAGGCATCCATGAGTATAGCGGCGGAGCGTATGGTGTCGGCGACGACGACGGCTTTACGACCTTCACTGGCGGTTTAATCTTGCGCAATCCCGGGGCCAAAATTACACCGTTTGGACATGTGCTGGTGGGTGGAGCAGAAGTGAGCGGGCCGTATCATAACCCCAATACCTTGGGACTGAATCTGACCTTGGGTGGCGGGCTTGATTACGAAATCAATCATCGTTTAGCCCTTCGCTTCGTCCAGGCCGACTATGAATATATGCGCGTTAATTTTGGTTCGAGTGGCAACTGGACTGCGGGAGTCGTGGGCATCAATGCGATGCGCTTGAGCGGCGGTATTGTTTTCCACTCTGGCGAGTTTACGCCCCCCGCGCCGGTGACCCTGTCGGTTTCGGTCAATCCGGCAACGATCTATCCCGGCGATCCGGTCACAGCGACCGCTGTGGCAGGCAATCTTGATCCGAAACTGAACGCTATTTACGGTTGGACCGGGACCGGCGTGACGGGCAGCGGAGCATCGGCCGCGGTGGCCACGGCAACTCTTGCGCCCGGTAGCTATACGGTTCAGGCTCAGGTGAAGGAAGGCAAACCCGGCAAGGAAGGCCTCAAACCGTGGCAATCCGCCAGCGCATCCGCCAGCTTCACAGTGATGGCGTTTGAGCCGCCGTCGATCAGTTGTTCTGCCAGCCCCAGCACCATCAATGTGGGAGGGACCAGCATGGTAACCGCGGGCGGCGTCAGCCCGCAAAATCGCCCTCTGACCTACAACTACACGGCAAGCTCCGGCTCGATCAGCGGCAGCGGCACGATGGCGGATTTCAGTGCGGCGGGTGCGCCTTCCGGTACAGTGCAGATCACCTGCAATGTGAGCGACGATAAGGGACATTCGGCAACGGCAACCACCAGCGTAAGCATCGCAGCTCCGCCTGCTCCTGTCCAGGTAGTCGCTGCGGCTTCCCCGGAGATGAAGAGACTGGAGGCTCGCCTGGCTCTGCATAGTGTCTTCTTCCCGACCGCTCAGCCCAGGGTAGAGAATCCCGAGGGCGGCCTTCTGCCCAGCCAGGCGGGAACTCTGACCACTCTCGCGACGGATTTCCAACAGTACCTCGCCCTCAAGCCGGATGCCCACCTGATTCTGAGCGGACATGCGGATATGCGCGGATCAGCCGAGTACAACCAGGCGCTTTCCGAACGCCGCGTCGCTCGCGCAAAACAGTTCTTGATTGAAAAGGGAGTTCCCGAAGCCAGCATTGAAACGCGCGGCCTTGGCGATAACCAAAATCTCACCGCCGATCAGGTGAAGGATCTGGTCGAGCAGAACCCTGATCTCAGCGCAGAGGCGAAAGCGAAGGTCCTCCACAACCTGAGCGTCGTTGTGCTGGCTCAAAACCGCCGCGTCGACGTCACTTTGAGCAATCAGGGCGAGAATTCACAGCAATCGGTTCGCCTGTACCCGTTCAACGCTGCCGATTCCGTGACACTTCTCGAAGAAAAGAATATGAACCCCCACAAGAAAGCCGCCACCAAGAAGTAACACTTCATCCGCCGAAGCAGCCCTGCTGCTTCGGCGGATGAATCCTTCGATTTCACTGGCCCAAAAGTGCGAAATTCTATAGGCTTCAAGCGCCGATAAAGCCGGTTTACTGGAGAATTCTCCAGGAGCTTATGGCAATCGAGCGTAAAGGTATCATGTGCCTGAAAAAGGCGCCGGACCATGCTTTGTATACTCTTGATATGAGTATGGGGAGTATCTTGCCAGCATGAATCGTCCGCGAGTTTTCCTGGATTCATTCTTCCGGCCCGGATTGATTGTGCTGATTTCGCTGCTGGTCCTATTTTTCTTCGCAGTTCCCGGCATGAAGGCACAGGTGTATTGGAACGCGATTGGCCCGGCAGGCGGCGACGCGCGCGCCTTTGCGGCAGTTCCCGGCCAGCCCTATCATCTGTATCTCGGCACCACCAACAGTTGGCTCTATGAATCTTTGGATGGCGGCTTGTCCTGGCATAGGCTCTCGAAACTGGACTCGGCCGACGACCTGATTCTGGACCACATCGTCGTGGACCAAGCGAACCCAGCCACCATCTATGTTGCGACGTGGAGGGTGGACCAGGCCGACGGCGGGCTGCGGTTGAGCCACGACGGAGGCCGTAGCTGGACGGTCGTCGAGGGGCTGCACGGACAGTCGATTCGCGCCTTTGCACAGGCGCCTTCAGCCCCGGAAATCCTCTATGCGGGAACTCTGGACGGCGTCTTCCGCAGCAGCGATGCTGGAGCCTCATGGACGCTGATCAGTCCGCCGGGCAGCCAGGAGATTCACGAGGTGGAGTCGCTGGCGATCGATCCCCTCGACCCCGATGTTGTCTATGCCGGCACGTGGCATCTGCCCTGGAAGACGACAGACGGCGGGAAGAACTGGCAAAGCATCAAGGAGGGCATCATTGACGACTCCGATGTCTTCTCGATCATCATCGACCCGGCGAGCCCGAGTATAGTCTTCGCCAGCGCGTGCAGCGGCATTTACAAGAGCGTAGACGGCGGCGGATTGTTTCATGCCGTCGAAGGGATTCCCTCGGCCGCGCGGCGAACGCGTGTGCTGAAGCAGGATCCGCTGAATTTCAAAGTGGTGTATGCCGGAACCACGGAGGGGCTTTACAAGTCGGTAGACGGCGGCAACAGCTTTGCGCTGATGACCGAGCCGGATGTGATCGTAAACGATGTATATGTCGATCCGCAGGACACGAATCATGTTCTGCTGGCCACCGACCGCGGAGGAGTTCTTCTGAGCGAGGACGCGGCATCCAGTTTTACCGCTGCGAATCAAGGTTTTTCCGGGCGCAAGGTCGAGGCGCTGCTGGTGGATAGCGGCAATCCCGCCCGGCTGTATGCCGGAGTGGTGAACGACAAGCGCTATGGCGGTGTTTTTGTTTCCAGCAATGGCGGAGAGCGTTGGGAGCAGATCGCCGATGGCCTCTATGGGCGTGATGTCTTTGCACTGGCCGAGTCGCCGGAGGGAACGATCCTGGCGGGAACCAATCACGGCATTTTTGTGCTGGAGTCCGATGCGACAGGGGCGAGTTGGAGCCCCCGCAGCACAATTCAGAACAGGATGACGAAGACGGCTACCGAGACGATCCCGGTCGCCCAGACGCCTCCGACTGCCAAAACTCACAAGGCCGCGAAGAGGCGCCACGGCAAGAGCGTACCAGAGGAAATGGTTGTTCCTGTTGCGGTGCCCGTGCTTGACCAACTTGACCGCGTTCAGGCGCTCGATCTGAGCGGCGACGTCTGGCTGGCCTCAACCGGAGGAGGCTTGTACACAAGCAAGGACCAGGGCGCGAGTTGGCAGGGCGGCCCAGTGATGGGCTGGGTGGATTATCTTTCGGTTGCCGCGCATGGTTCGCAACTGGCCGCCGCTCAGCAGGAGGAAGTGGTGCTCTCCACGGACGCCGGCCAGAGCTGGAGGTTCATGGGGGTTCCGGCAACGCTGACGCGAATTCATAGCGTAGCTTTCTCCGCGGATGGGACGATATGGCTGGGCGCGCGCGAAGGCGTGTACTTCTCGCGCGACCTGGGCAGCACGTGGATGTGGGTGCATCGCTTTCCGTTGAGTAATGTGGACGAGTTGAGCTATGACGCGCACTTGGGCAAGATTCTTGTCAGCTCGCGGACGAGCGACCAAATCTACGCGATCGACACCCAGACGTTGCAGTGGAAGTGGGCGCAGACCGGCTACCGCATCGCGCATGTGCGTACGGCGGGTGGGCGGCTGCTGGCGGCATCGCTCTTTGACGGTGTGCTGGTGGAGCCGCGGACAGCCGGAGTGGAAGCAGGTCAGCAGTGAAGATTGAGAGACTGACGCGCGCAACGGAGTAAAACATACAGTGGAAGTTGAGGCCGGGCCTTTTAGGTTTATTGTTTGCGGTTTTTCATTGCATACATGGCGGCATCGGCGGCGTTCAGCAGGCTGTCTTTGGTGAGGCCGTCCTCCGGGTAGAGAGCAATGCCGATGCTTGCCTCACCCCACAGCGAGTACTCCTCCACGACAAAAGGAGTTTCGAAGCAGTGTTCCAGGCGGTGGGCGGCCTCTTCCACATCGGCGCGACTATGCACGACAGAAACCAGGGCTGCGAATTCGTCGCCGCCCAGCCGGGCCAGCATATCGCGTCCACGCAACTGGCGTGTCATGCGCACTGCCGCCTCCTGGAGGTAAAGGTCTCCAATATGGTGGCCGTATCGGTCATTGACCTGTTTGAACTCGTCGAGATCAATGTAAATCAACCCGAAGATACCGGAACTCTGGCGCGCCTCTTCAATCAGAATGTCCATCCGCTTCTCCATCGCGAAGCGATTGGGAATCTCAGTGAGCAGATCGAACTCCGAACGGTGGCGCAGGTCGGAGTAGAGCCGCCGGGTTTCGATGGCCAGCGCGGCCAGCCGCACCCCGTCGGCAAGCGCCTCGGTTCTGCGGGCGGCCGGTAAAGATTTAGGACCAAACGCGGCCAGCAGCGCGCCCAGAGCCGGACCGGATCGGGCATCGATCTTCGCGCGGACGATCTCCAGGCTGTGCGGCTCCGGAGGACAACTCCCATATTTCGATCCGTCGGCAAGCTCGCACCAGCAGGGCGCCCCCTCCAGCATCAAGGAAACCATCCCCACGATCTTTTCGAGGATCTCGGCCAGTGGCCGCGATCCGTTGATGTCTACGAGGATGCTGCTGCGCTGGCGCTCCAGGGCCGCCGATGCGGCCGTATGCCGGCGAACCTTGTGCTCGAGATTCCATCCCCAGCCGCCTACCAGGGCCACGATCGCGAGCAGCAGGCCGACGAGAAGCACCAGATTGCGAATGTTCAACATTGAGGGTGGAGCGACAACTTTAATGTCGTCAAAGTCGCGCATCAGAATATCGAAGGCTACCTCATACCCGGGGTTCACCGATCTTGTATCCGAACGTGTGCAGATGCCAGTGACGCGGATTCTGGTTCCCAAAGGAATCATCATCATTGACGGAATTGCGCCCCTAGCGGACGAATGATGGTAGATCGCGGTGAACAGGCGTCCATCGGAGACCAGGACATACTCGTCCTGCACGTCTTCGCGAACTTCGGCTGCTACCGTTCCCTCGATGGAAACCAGGTCAATACTATGTCCGTCGGGTTGGTTGGCGCTCCAGTTGGCCAGTTGCTTCCACGTCGACGGTCGCGGCACGACGGGTGTGAAAACGTGGGTATCGATGACTTCGGCATCGACCAGGGAGAGAGACCGGTAACGCTCTTCGGTAAAACCGATCGCCTCCGCGCGATCGCCAATCCGGAGGGGTTGCATGGAGTTGGTTTCGATCCAAAGGCTCCTAGAGCCGTCTTGCAGCACAATGGCAAGCCCTGGCTGGTAATAGGTAATGACTCCCTGTACCCGAACCCTGGGGGTTAGATCGTGCACGTTGTAGACCGATAAAATCTTGTCCAGAGGAGTGACAGGTACGGACCATGGGCTTTTGCCGGGGCGTGCGAGAATTTTCACGTTCGCCATGGAGGGAACATAGAGCACGGTTCCGGTCAACTGCATTTTGTCGTCGAACTTTCCCGCAGAGACCCCAGTGATCTCAACCTCAGTGTCCAACAGGTTGCTGAGCGCGCTGGCATCGTCGATGTCCAGATTCACCTCTACTCGCCCCGACTCGGTCACCATCTGAAGCTGGCCGCGGCGCGACGACCCGTTTCCAGCAAACCTCACGTCAGCGGAGCGGACCATGCCCCGCACGGAAACCAGCCGGCAATCGTATTGTGCCTTGATCAGTTGCTCGAAAGTGGCCGGAACGGCCTTCGGCAGGGCGCCGTGATGAAGCATAGTGATGCTGTCGGGAATCACGATAGGGTTGAAGCTACCCGAAGTTTTTCCTTTGATCAGTACGCGGTCTCCGGGAAGCAAAAGTTTGGCATTCGCCGCGATCAGAACGAATACGGCGACATCCTCATCCTGGACAAAAAGAATGTTTTCATCCGTGCGACCGTAGGTTACCGTAGCCTCGAAATCTACTGGAAACCCCTGGTTCCCCTCGCCATTGGAAAGGGCGTGAATCTGGCGCAGTGTGATCAGCGTGCCGGGCGGCGCGGCCCAGGTAGCCTCGGCCCAGCCGAGAAGAAGCACGAAGATGGGAATCAGTTTCTTCATCGCGGGCGCACGGGCCAGCCGGCAACCATGCTTTTGGCTCCTTAGAGTACTGATCGCCGGGAATTACGATTTCTTACTCTCGTATGAAGAATACACTTCTTGCGGACCAGCCGTGCGCCGTGGACTCAGATCCCGTGTTGAGACCTGATTGCTCATGTTCGGGCGGCTGCTGTCGGGAGATTGACGCGCGCAAGGAAGTAAAGCACGGCATCAGTACGCAACTAATCACCGTTTGCTATTTTTTACCGCGTACATGGCAGCATCGGCGGCGCTCAACAGGCTGTCTTTTGTGAGGCCGTCCTCCGGGTAGAGAGCAATACCGATGCTTGCCTCACAGTGAAGTAAGTGCTCCTCCACGGCAAACGGAGCCTCGAAGCATCGTTGCAGGCGACGGGCGGCCTCTTCCACATCGCCGCGGCTGGATACGGAAACCAGGGCGGCGAATTCGTCGCCGCCCAGCCGGGCCAGCATATCGCCTCCGCGCAACTGCCGCGTCATCCGTACGGCCACCTCCTGGAGGTAAAGGTCTCCAATGTAGTGGCCGTAGCGGTCGTTGATCGGTTTGAACTGGTCGAGGTCGATATAGATCAATCCGAAGATACCGGAGTTCTGGCGCGCCTCTTCAATAAGGAGGTCAAGCCGCTTGTCCATCGCGAAGCGGTTGGGGATCTCGGTGAGCAGATCGAACTCCGAGCGGTGGCGCAGGTCGCTGTAGAGCCGCCGGGTTTCGATGGCCAGCGCAGCCAGCCGCACCCCGTCGGCAAGTGCTTCTGTTCTACGCGCGACCGGACGATACTTCGGACGAAATGCGGCCATCAGCGCTCCCAGCGCCGGACCGGATCGCGCATTGATCTTTGCGCGAACGATCTCCAGGCTGTGCGGATCCGTAGGACAAATGCCCACCGTCGATCCATCGGCGAGCTGGCACCAGCAGGGCGCACCATCCAGCATCGAGGAGACCATCCCCACGATCTTTTCGAGGATCTCGGCCAGTGGCCGCGATCCGTTGATGTCTACGAGGATGCGGTTGCGCCGGCGTTCCAGAGCCGCCAAGGCTGTCGTCTGCTGGCGAATCTTGTGCTCTAGCCTCCATCCCCAGCCGCCTACCAGGGCCACGATCGCGAGCAGCAAGCCGACAAGAACCACCAGATTGCGAATGCTCAGCAAGGATGGGCCCTTGATGACTTCAATGTCGTCGAAGGAGCGCAGCAAAATATCGAAGGCCACCGGACCGCCGAAGGGATTGGAATTGTGGACGGTGCAGATTCCGGTTACGCGCACCATGGAACCCAGTGGAATCTGCTTCATCTCCGTCAGTGAACTGCTTGGATGCCGGTAAATGGCTGAGAAAGTATGTCCATCCGCAACCAGCGTGTATTCGTCCTGTGCGCCCCCGCGCTCCTGCACTGCGACCTCTCCGTCGATGGATACCAGATCGAAGTGGTGACCGACACCCAGGTCGCCGCTCACCGCCAGTTGCTGCCAGGTCAGGAGGAGCGGCATAACCGGTGCCAGCACTCCGCTATCTTTGATTTCGCTGTGAGTGAGTGCCAAAAAGCCATCGTTCGCGCTCCGCGCCTGATCGGTAACCAGGATATCGGGAAATCCCGTTGCGTCCGCCAGGTCGCCGATGCGCAGGGGAATGTCGGTATTGGTCCTGATCCAGAGACTCCTGTCGCCGTCTTGCAACACAACCGCCGAACCGGGTTGATAGTATGTGATAGCGCCGTGGACCCTGATCCTCGACGAGGAATCGCTGTCATGATAGCCGCCCAGGATCTTGTTCATGGGAGTGGCAGGAATATCCCATAAGTTCTTATCAGCGCGCTTGAGGATCTTAATGTTAGCCCACCTGGAAACATGGAGCACAATGCCGGTCTGCTGCATCTTGTCATCGAATTCCCCGCCGGCTGCCCCGGTGATCTCCACTTCATCGTCCAGCAGGTTATTCAGCGCCTCCTGATTGTCGCTGTCAAGGACCGCCTCAATATAGCCTCCGTCGGTGAGCACCTGAAGAGCAGCGCTGCGAATGGAAGCCTGCGAGCTCCAGACTAGATCGGCGGCGCGAATTACACCGCGCATTTTGACCAGAAGGCAGTCGTGCTGTCCGAGGATCAGATCGCCGAAACTGGCGGGAACAGGGCTGAGTAGGGCACCGTGGCGAAGTACAGTAACGTCCTGACTCACGGCGATGGCGTGAAAGCTCTCGCGCGTCTTTCCTTTGATCAGAACGCGGTCGCCTGGGACCAGTTTGGTGTCTACGGTGGCGAGCACAAAAACGGCGAGGCCGCCATCCTGCACAAACAGCTGATGTTCATACCCGCGGTAGTAAGTGACCGTCCCTTCGAAGGTGACCGGAAGGCCCTTGCGTGCTTCGGCGTTGCTGAGGGTGGAAAGATCGCGCAGCGAGGTCAGTGTGCCGGGCGGCGCGGCACAGGCAGCCGAGGCCCAGCCGAGAAGAAGCGCGAAGATGGGAATCAGTTTCTTCATCGCGGGCCCACGGGCCAACCGGCAATCTTACTTTTTGGCTCCTGAGAGTAAATATCGGCGATAATTGCGATTTTTTTACTCCAGTTTGAAGAATACACTTTTCGGCGAACTCTTCGTACCCAGGGACTCAAATCCCGTGTTAAGACCTGTTACGTAAGTGCGTGCGGAAGGAGTGCTGCTGTCGGGAGAATGATGTTGGCAAGAAAGTAAAGCACGGCTCAGTATGCAACTGATCACCGTTTGCTGTTTTTCACCGCGTACATGGCGGCATCGGCGACACTCAGCAGACTATCTTTTGTGAGGCCGTCCTCCGGGTAGAGAGCAATGCCGATGCTTGCCTCGCCCCACAACGAGTGCTCCTCCACGGCAAACGGAGTGTCGAAGCAGTGTTCCAGGCGGCGGACGGCCTCTTCCACATCGGCGCGGCTACTCACAACAGAAACCAGGGCTGCGAATTCGTCGCCGCCCAGCCGGGCCAGCATATCGCGTCCACGCAACTGGCGCGTCATGCGCACGGCCACCTCCTGGAGGTAAAGGTCGCCAATGTGGTGGCCGTAGCGGTCGTTAATCTGTTTGAACTCGTCGAGGTCGATGTAAATCAACCCGAAGATACCAGAGCTCTGGAGCGCCTCTTCAATTAGAATGTCCATCCGCTTCTCCATCGCGAAGCGATTGGGAATCTCAGTGAGCAGATCAAACTCCGAACGGTGGCGCAGGTCGGAATAGAGCCGCCGGGTTTCGATGGCCAGTGCGGCCAGCCGCGCCCCGTCGGTAAGCGCTTCTGTTCTACGTGCGACTGGACGAGATTCCGGAGGAAACGCGGCCAGCAGCGCGCCCAGCGACGGACCGGATCGGGCATCGATCTTCGCGCGGACGATCTCCAGGTTGTGCGGCTCCGCAGGACAAACGCCCACCGTCGATCCGTCGGCGAGTTCGCACCAGCAGGGCGCACCATCCAGCATCGAAGAGACCACTCCCACGATCTTTTCCAGGATCTCAACCAGTGGCCGCGATCCGTTGATGTCTACTAGGATGCTGCTGCGCTGGCGTTCCAGGGCCGCCAATGCGGCCGTCTGCCGGCGAACCTTGTGCTCAAGCTTCCACCCCCAGCCGCCTACCAGGGCCACGATCGCGAGCAGCAAGACGACGATAAGCGTCAGATTGCGAATGTTCAGCAAAGAGGGGCCCTTGATGACTTCAATATCGTCGAAGGAACGCATCAGAATGTTGAAGGGCACCTGGGGGATGTATGGGTTGGAGTTCTCGCGGATGCAGATGCCGGTAACACGGATTAGGGAACCAACCGGAATCTGTGGACCATCCGAAACCTGATTCTCGCTGCGACGGAGAAAGGCGGAAAACACTTGGCCGTCGGCGGAGAGCACATACTCATACTGTGTGGCTGCCCGGACCTGCGATACCACCTTGCCTTCAATTGAAACAAGATCGAAATGGTGACTAGAAGAATTGAAGCCGGTTGGACTCAGTATTTGCCAGGTCGCCGGTAGTGGTGTGATAGGCGCCTGTATGAGGTTGTCCCTGATTTCTCCATGCTCCAAACTGAGGAATCCATTGTTGGCATCAGGAAAGCCCGTCGCATCGGCTGCATCGCCGATCCGTAAGGGGATGTTGGTTCGCGTAGCGATCCAGATGCTCTTGTCGCCGTCCTGTAATACCACGACTGAGCCGGGCGCATAGTAGGTGATGATCCCGTGAACTCGCACTCTCGGCGTGGAATCGGTCATATGATAGACGGAAAGGACCCGCTCCATGGACGTGACAGGGAGGGTCCACGGGCTGCCCGTAGCGCGTTTGAGAACCTGAATACCGGCAAGCGTTTGAACGTGAATTCGAATCCCGGTTACCTGCATTTTGCTGTCGAATTCTTCCGAGGCGACGCCGTTGACTAACACTTCGGCGTCCAGAAGTCCTTCGAGGACGCTTGCATCGTCACTGTCCACCGCGACCACAATATAACCGCCATCTGTAAGCAACTGCAGAGAGATACTGCGCACACCCAAATTCAACTCCATGTCGGCGGCGTGGACCACGCCGTGCACGGTGACCAGCTGGCAATCGGCCTGCGCGCGGATCATTTGATCGAAGTTGGAAGGCTGAGGTTTAAGCTGGGGACCGTGGCGCAGCAGGGCGATACTGCTGGATTCTACATAAGGATTGAAACTCGGGCGGGTAGTTCCTTTGATCAGAACCCGGTCGCCTGGAACCAATTTGGCGTTCGCTGGAGCATGAACATAGATTCCCGCGTCGCCATCCTGCACAACCAATGTGGTTTCATAACCGCGATAGTAAGTAACCGTAGCCTCAAAAGCGACCGGCAGCTCCTTGCTGGCCTCGGCATTGCTGAGGGCGGTAATGGCGTGCAGGGTGGTCAGCGTGCCGGGCGCCTCTGCACAGGCTGCCGAAGCCCAAACGAGAAGGATCGCGAAGATGAGAATTAGTTTCTTCATTGGGGGGCGCACAGGCCAGCCGGCAATCGTGCTTTTTGGCTCCTGAGAATACTTATCGGCGAGAATTGCGTTTTTACTCCCGTTTGAAGAATACACTTATGGCGGACCAGCGTGCGCTGTGGACTCAAATCCCGTTTTGATACCTGATTGCACGAGTTTTGCTCAAGCACCGGATTGCTATGGAGACATGGTGAATTGGATGCCGGCGAAATCCATTTCGTTGTCCGTAACTACGATACGTTGGCCTCGGCGACGACGGCGAGGATCATATCCAGTTTTACCGCGACTTGACGCCGTCCCTATCGTCTAACCACCAGCGCTGAATCTGCCGCGTTGGTATACTATCGGTTGGAGCTGGTTTCGAGATTTCCGGCGTTTGGGTGTCTTTGCTGGGCTGCCCGGCACTTTACCGGGGAAGGAAGACGATGGGAACGCTGCTTGAGTCGATTCACTCGCCCGCTGATCTGAAGCGCCTGAATTTTGCGCAGATGGCAGAGCTGGCCGAGGAGATTCGCGTATTCCTGATTCAGACACTCTCCAAAACCGGCGGCCACCTGGGGCCGAATCTGGGCGTGGTCGAGCTGACGCTGGCGCTGCACACAGTCTTCAATACCCCAGAGGACAAGCTGCTCTTCGACGTGAGCCACCAGGCCTATATCCACAAGATGCTCACCGGGCGGCTGGAGCGCATGGAGACGATTCGCCAGCCGGGCGGGCTGAACGGCTTCATGCTTCGCACCGAGAGCGAGCACGACTGCTACGGAGCGGGGCACGCGGGGACAGCGCTCTCCGCAGCGCTGGGCATGGCCGTGGCGCGCGATCTGGCTGGCGGCAAGGAGCACGTGATCGCCGTGGCCGGAGACGCGGCCTTTACCAATGGCATCTCCTTCGAGGCGCTGAACAATATCGCTGAGCAGACCAAGCGGCTGATCGTGGTGCTCAATGACAACGAGTGGTCCATCGACCGCAATGTGGGCGCCATTGCCCGCTACTTCCACAAGATCGTCACCAACGAGCATTACAGGAGCCTGCACGATTCGGCTCGGCGCATTGTTGAAAAGATCGGCGGCAAGACGGCGGTGGAGGTGGCGCGCCGCGCGGAAGAAGCTGCCAAGAGCCTTCTCTGGCCTTCCATCCTCTTCGAGGAATTTGGACTGCAATATTTTGGCCCCATCGACGGGCACAACCTGCCGCTGCTGGTGGAGAGCTTCAAGTTTCTCAAGGCGGAGACCAACCACCCGGTGCTGCTGCATGTGCTAACGCAGAAAGGCCGCGGTTTTCAGCCTGCGCTCGACCTGCAAAAGAAGTTTCACGGCCTTGGTCCCTTTGACCCGGAAACCGGAGAAACCAAGCCCACGGGCCAGCTCAGCTACGCCGAGGTCTTCGCCAACACGCTGGTGGGCCTGGCGAACAAGGACGAGCGCATTGTGGCCATCACCGCCGCCATGCCCAGCGGCACGGGACTGGACCTCTTCCGGCCGCACCATCCCAAGCGCTACTTCGACGTGGGCATTGCCGAGGAGCATGCGGTGGTCTTCGCCGCCGGCATGGCCACGCGCGGTTTCAGGCCGGTCTGCGCCATCTACTCGACGTTCCTGCAACGCGCCTTCGACTGCATCGTTCATGACGTGGCGCTGCAAAAGCTGCCGGTTCTCTTCTGCATGGACCGCGCGGGCCTCTCCAGCGACGATGGGCCGACGCATCACGGCTTGTTCGACATTGCCTACCTGCGCGGCGTTCCGGAGATGGTCCTGATGGCGCCCAAGGACGAGGACGAACTGGCCGACATGATGGCGACCGCCCTCCAGCTTCCGGGGCCGAGCGCCATCCGCTATCCTCGCGGCGTGGGGCCGGGCGTGGCGCGCAAGGCGGAGCCGCAGTTGATTCCCGTGGGCAAGGCCGAAGTGCTCAAGGACGGTTCCGACGTAGCGATTCTGGGCCTGGGGCCGATGACTACGCTGGCTAATGAGCTGGCTGAGCGGCTGGAGCGCGACGGCTTCTCCGCGGCGGTCATCAATCCGCGCTTCATTAAACCTCTCGACCGCGAGATGCTCGCCGAATACGCCGGGCGCGTCGCTGCTTTCGTCACGTTTGAGGATCACGTGAAAATGGGAGGCTTCGGCTCGGCGGTCATAGAGGCGCTTGGAGAGTTGGGCAGCGCGCTCCCGGTCGTCCGCATCGGCTGGCCCGACCATTTCATAGAGCACGGCAAGGTCGATGCGTTGCGCGCCAAGTACGGCCTTACCGTCGATGAGGCACAGGCCCAGGTGCTGCCGCTGCTCACGCATCGCCAGAGACCCGTGCTTGTGGCACGATAAAAACAGGCCTGATCGTCGTGGTGTGGGCTTCTGCGTTGCTGTCGTCATCAATTTTTAGCCGGAGGCCGACGCGTTTGACCGCGGGCGCAGAATCCCTTTATGATGAGCTAGTTGGTTTTGGTCGCCGGCGCTCTGTCGCGGCTGATGCCAATGCGGCTGCAAGTTGGGTCGTGCATACGAGTTGCCCACTCGTTCAATGGTAGGACAGCTGCCTCTGGAGCAGCATATTGGGGTTCGAATCCCTGGTGGGCAGCCACACCAACCAGCCGTTTGCTGGAT
>Ga0326728_10016863_pt1 | contig 14788 bp, 14 predicted proteins | sample MB3enrmetagenome_FD_207602 | JGI IMG/M metagenome (GOLD analysis project Ga0326728, IMG submission 207602) | Lab enriched peat soil microbial communities from McLean, Ithaca, NY, United States - MB31MN | ecosystem: Environmental > Terrestrial > Soil > Wetlands > Peat | place: USA: New York...
GCTCCTCCTGCTCGAGGAGATCGAGGAGACCCCCGAGCTGACGGTCGCGCACCAGGAGCTCGGCTTCCTCTTCCAGGCGGCCGGCGACTACGATCGGGCCCGGTCGCACTTCCAGAAGGTCATCGACCTGTCGGCCCGCCAACCGAACGCCGACGCCGAGGCGACGGCGATGCAGTTCCTAGGGTTCGTGAGCCCGATCGCGGAGAAGGCCCACGCGTTCCAGCTGCTGGAGGAGGGGGTCAGGATCGCTCAGTCCCGAGGGGGGATCCGGTACGCGACCAAGCTCATGAACCTCGGCGAGAACTTCGGCAACGTCAAGGCGGACACCGAGGCGGCCGCGAGATGCTTCCGCACGGCGCGGGAGGTGGCGACGCGGATGGGGCTCCCCCTCTATGCGGCGAATGCCAACGCCATGCTCGCCCATCGGGTCCATCTGCCCGCCGGGAATTGGGACGAGGCCCGTCGCCTGGCCGAAGCCGCCCTGGCCGCTCCGGGCGGATCCCCGAGCATTCGCAACCCTGCGAACGCCACGCTCGCCCGGATGGAGATCTACCGCGGAGAGTTCGACCGGTGCGCGACCCGTCTGGGCAAGATCGCTCCCCCGGGGAAGCTGAACCCTCGGATCGACACGCTGGACGAGCAGGAGATGCTCCGTGTGCGGCTCGCGCTCGCGACCGGGGACCTCGTGCAGGCCGAACGGGAACTCGAGCCGGTGTACGAGCTTCTGGCTCGGGCGCCCGACATCTTCACCACCGTGTCGCCTAAGATCTGGGCGCTGGCCCTGCTGGTCGAGCTCCGACTCCGACAGGGGAACGTCCCCCTCGCCGAGAAGGTGCTCTCGGAGCTCGAGCGGTTGGCGAACGCGCTCTCGGAAACCTGGAGCTCGAGCGTCCTCGCGCAGGCCCGGGGCTTGGTCGCGGCCCAACGGAACGAGCCGATAGAGGCGGCCAAGTTCTTTCTCGAGAGCGCCAAGGGATGGAAAGAGCTCGGGTACCCGTACGAGAGCGCGGTGAGCCTCTACCACCTCGGAGCGGCCGCCCGGTCGGCCGGGGACGCCACGGGCGCTGCGGCCGCGTTCGACGAGGCGCTCGAGATCTTCCAGCGGCTCGAGGCCCGTCCGTTCATCGACCGGATCCTCGCGGCGAAGACGGCACGCTCCGCCTAGCAGAACGTCGCGGGCGTCGGCCCGTGACAGGCCGCCGGTATCCGTCGGCGTGGACGGGCCTGGTCGGTCGAATTCGGGCACGTGGAGAGGGGACCGAATAGCCACCGGTATCGAAATCGGCGCGACCGCGTCGTGAGGTCCTTACCTTAAATAGGACTTTAAATACTATATAAGTGGCGCTATGATCCGAGCTCGCATCGAGAACGTTGTCGCCTCCACCACGCTGGGGGTGGAGCTCGACCTGCCGTCCATCGCCTTGAGCCTCGACGGAGCCGAGTACGAGCCGGCGCGGTTCCCCGGCCTTATCTATCGGCTGAAGCAACCCAAGACCGCGATCCTCCTCTTCCACTCGGGAAAAGCCGTGTGCACGGGCGGGAAGAGCTGGAAAGAGGTCGACGACACGATACGGACGGTCTCGGCCCTGATCCGCCGGGGAGGGCAGCGGATTCTCATGCACCCGAAGATCCAGATCCAGAACATCGTCGCAACCTCCGACCTCGGGAGCGAGGTCAACCTGAACCTGGTCGCGGTCACCCTCGGCCTCGACCGAGTGGAATACGAGCCCGAGCAGTTCCCCGGACTCGTCTGCCGCCTTCAAGAGCCGCGCGTCGTCGTGCTTCTCTTCGGCAGCGGAAGGCTGGTATGCACCGGGGCCCGCCGACCCTCGGACGTCCTACGTGCCGTTCAGAAGATCACGAAGGAGCTCGAGGACTCGGACCTATTACACCGCGAGCGCAGCCCCACGGAGCCGGTGCGGGACCGGTCGTCGCGGAGCCCCCGTCCATCCGCGGCCATCCCCGCTTCGACCTCGCCGGACGACGCGCTCTCGCCCGAAGCTTCCGTGCCCCCGGTCGTCGCGTAGTCGTCGCCGGACGCCTTTGGGTCGGTCTCGCCATGGGGATGGAGTCCGCTCCCTGGCGGCTGAGGACGGGCTCCTCGGTCGCCGGAGAGACGGCGCGACTCGTAGGGCGCGCGTCGCCTGCCCATTCCTCCTACGGCGTGAACTCCGGGTCACTACCGCCCCTTATGTAGGACCCACCTCTCGCTCGAGCGCAGGATATGGCGAAGGGAACCCCGATACTCGCGCCGGAGTGAGACCGTGAGGACGATCCGGCAGAGCTTCCCCAAGAGAAGGGAGATGCTGGCGACACGGTTCGAGCCCCTCTCGGAGGACAACTTCCGCCAACTGGTTTCGGCGCGATTGGCGATTCCGGGTCAGGTCGGTTCTTCGTTGTTCGTGGCGAAGTGGAGGGACGGACCCGGAATGGATGTGGAGGCGTTTCTGGCCGCCCTGAAAGCTCAGGGGGCCAGCCTTGAGGTTCGAAGATTCAAGGCAGATGTCAACGTCCGTGTGGTCCGAAGTAAGCGGGCCGAGACCGTGAAGCCTCCTTCCCGGACTCGAAAAGCCGCTCACTGAATTCCTGGTGCCGACCCCCTAGGGGGGTTGCGGGCCTGGCTCCTGGTTCGAGGGAGCACGGCAAGGGGAAGCGTCGGTGCCAGGCACAATTCCCGTTGAGCGTTCACCGTAGGCCGTTCTCCGAGCGGAAAGAGGCGCCCTCCAGTCCATCATTGAGGTTGATCGTTCGGTCAGGGATCGGAAAAGGTGCCCTGAGCGCGAGCCGGTCGGGGCTAGCGGCGAGGCGTCCCGGTGGGTTCAACCGCGCTTGAACACACGGCCCTTAGCACCCGAAGCACCTAGATGTGAGGTCACCACGGGTGGGTCGGATTACTCGGGGTTCGGTTCGGATGTCCCAGCGGGCCGTGGATTAGGCGCCGCGAGGATGATGAGCATAGCTATGAACGCCAAAGCGGCGGCCACCGGGAACAGGTCCCTAGGTCCCAGGGTAACGTAGACGACTCCGAGCAGGAGCGGTCCGAGGATGAGCCCGAGATCCTCGAACGAACCAAAGACTCCGACCGCGGTCCCCTGGTTCGCGGGAAGGATTCGGGCGAGCGCCATGGGGAGCAGGGTAACGCCGAGCCATCCTGCGCCGGCGGCCAGGATCAGCGTGGCGAGGATCATTTCGATGTAGCTCGAGGAGATCCACGTCCCTAGCGCTCCTACGATGAGCAGAAGGAATCCTGCCGGCGCGGCCCTCCTGGCCCCCCACCGGTCGACCATGGAACCGATCGCTAGCCCGGCGAGCAGGGAGCCGGCTCGCGCGGCCCCGATGACGTAGCCCGTCTCCTCGACCGTGCCGTGGAAGAGGCTGATGGAGTAGTACTGAAGGAAGTTCGCGACCAACGTGTAGACCATGAAGTAGAACACGACGAGCGTAGCCGCTAGGACGAACTGGCGCTCGAGCAAGGCACGGAGGGAACCCTGCCCCGGGCGATGGGCCTGCGGCAGCGAGACCGAATCCCAGGGAATCGAGACGAGAGGTATGGTCGAGATCGCAAAGACGGCCGTCCCGACGTAGAGATTCATCCAGAAGCCCCCGATCAGGTAGAGAAGGGGACCTACCGCGGTTCCTGCGCTCAGACCCACGCCAAAGAAGAGGCCGAGACGGCCGAGGCCTTGACCGGCCTTCCCGGGACCGGAGACATTCATCCCCAACCATCGAATCAGGGGGGTACTGTAGACCACCAGCATCCCGTAGAGGCCGAGCACGATCGTCAGCGATACGAACGAACGCGCGAATCCGAGGGCCAGCATGGATACGGCGGTCAGTGCGCCGAGGCCACCCAGGAATCTTGCCGATCCCATCCTGAACGCGAAGGACCCCCACAGGCCCTCCGTCGCTAGAGTCCCCAGCGCATAGACGGCCAGCGCCGCGCCGTACTCCTCGACAGATAGCCCCAGTTGTTGGAACCGGAAGGGTAGCACGACCACGATGAGGGCATAGGCAGCCCAGGTACCAAGGGTAGCGAGATAGACCCGAAAGAGGACTCCCTTCCCGCCGGGAACGAAGGGCACGACCGGTCGAGGCTCACGCAGGGAAAAGCCTGACCGGATTCCAGAGGTGCCTGCCGACGCCCTTGGCTTAGGATGGGCCACGGCTGGCTGGAGCGCAACCCCTACCCGGATTCCGGCGATGGAAAGGGCAATTCACGTCGGCCTCCGAGGTGGGGCGTTGGGAATGGGGAAGGGCTTCGGAGGGCCGGAACTATCGTGATCGCGCTTCTTTCCACGAGGGTCGAAGACCCTCCTCCCTTCCGTCCGCCTGCGCCATCTTAGAAAGGATGACGACCTCATCCGAAGGCCGTAGGGTACGGCCCGATTCCGAGATTGGCTCGGGCTTTCTTGGTCGCGAGAAGGACTAGGATCAAGCCCACCAGGTTCAGGACCGGGAAGATGAGCAGAATAGCACCTGCCTTGAACGAATCATCGTTGTAGCGAGCTCCCAGGCGCCAGATTCCGATGAGCAGACCGATGTAGCCGATTAGGGCGAGGATTGCTCCAACTACGAGGAGGCCGAGGAGTCCGAGAATAGCCCCTATACTGAAGCAGGTCGACGTGATGGGGTTCCCGGTCCCAGCACAGGCAACCGCTTGGAAGAGGATGATGAAGACGCCGGCGCCGGCCAGGAACACGATCATGATGGCCACCAAGGCGAGCAGGACCAGAGACGCGGGTGTCGAGAAACGGGAATCCTGAGGAGCGAGGGCTCGGAACGCCCTTCGAAAGAAGATCAATTCCAGAACTGCTAGGACGGCCCCGACGAAAGCCGTCGCGGCGATGAGCTCCAACGTCGAGGCGGAGACCTGCACGGAGGTTCCGGACGAGTTCGATGGCACGGTCACGAACGAGGAGGCGCTGGAGGAGGGAAAGAGGTTCACGAGTTCGGCCACCGCCCCCAGGAGGGCCAGGATGGCTGCCACATTGACCGCGGACAGAGCACGCCGGTCGGTGTCGCGGGAACCGGGCGTCGCCGCACACGTTGCCGAATACCCCTGTGGGAACGTTACGGAAGGGAGGCCGCCCCACGCGGCGAGAGGAGGGGAAGTGACCTGGGGGCCGGCGAGAGGAGGGGTTCCACCGACGGCCGCACCGCAGGCGGGGCAGAAACTGCTCCCCGCCGGGACGGGGTTCCCGCAGGACGAGCAGAAACGGGCGTTCACCGAGGCCGGGAGGACCTCGGTCCCCATTAGCTCGACCGCAAGCTCACAGTCAGGTCGACCCAAGCCCTTTTCGGGACAGGGAACGCTGACCTGGTGAAGCGCTCGGCCGCAGATCCCAGAGGTCGGACCTCCCTCTCGGACGAACCACCATTCGCCGATGGGAATCCGACGGTTTCAGGTCCGGTTAGGGAAACATGATGGGGGGCCCTGCTCCTAGCGGGTCGGTCACCTGCGATGGGTCAGATGCACGACTCTTCGCCGGCCTCGGAACGAGACGTCTATTGGCAGTGGGCCAGGGCGGAGTCTGACAGCAAGTGGTACGGCCCAAGCTATCTCGCGAGCCTCAGCAGCCGGCTGCTCGCGCGCTTGGATTCGAATGACCGAGAAGGTCTCGTCGACGAAGACTGGAACGATATCGAACGAGCGGTCCTGGCGGTCAGAGTAGGGTACCTCACGGGCCTCATCGAGCTCGGGGTGAAGTGGTACTCTGGCAAGTTGGCGGTATCTGACCTGCAGAATGTTCGGCTGATCCGTCACGACCCTTTTCTTCAAGTGGCTCCGTCTCGGCTGCTATCGGAGTTCGTGGCCAGGCTCGAGATGGGGAATGACCCACCCGACAGCGACTTCGGCCCGCACTACCGGGAAATGCGCTCGAGATTCGACCCGAACAGAATGCGCGGGTTCCCGATTCTCGTTTCCGAAGCCAAGGCCGGTCCCTATCTGGAGGTGGAAGGCCTTACGCGGATGGCGGTTCTCTTGTCCCGGCTAAGCCGAGGGGAGCGGGTCCCTCCAAGAATCAGCGTCATGGTCGGTGTCTGCCCCCGGCTTCCTGAATGGCAATGGTTCTAGGTGCGCGCCATCGGGCCGACCGACTTTCGCTGACGTGAAACCGAGCACCGGAGGGGCCGGAAGGAACTCTTTCCCTCTCGAAGAGCGCGCCATTCTAAACACTCGATCGCGCTTGAACTTACGGCGCCTGCCGGCGATGGCTCTGTCGCGCTCTAGGATACACATGATGTCGAGAGCCCTCAGCACTTCGCGCAGGTTATCTTGGTCGAGGCGTTCTCTCGCTCGAGATGTACGGAAGGGACGCCTACGGGACGTTCTCGCTCGTTGCGTGTGATCCAGAACGGCGGTTCTGGGGGGTTGCCGTCTCCACCAAGCCGATGTCCGTCGGAGCCGTGGTCCCGTGGGCGGCTTGGCGTGCTGGTGCGCTGGCGACCCAAGCCGACTCCAACTACCAGTACGGTCCCCTCGGGATCGCCGCCCTGAAGAAGGGCTTGTCCGCCTCAGAGGTCGTGCGCAAGCTGACCGCGTCAGACCCTAAACGCGAGCACCGCCAGCTCGGCGTCGTGGACGCCCGGGGAACCGCCGCCTCCTGGACGGGCTCGAAATGTCTCGACTGGGCTGGGGGCATCACCGGCGAGGGATTCTCCTGTCAGGGCAACATCCTTGCGAACGACCGAGTGGTCCCATCCATGGTCCGAGCGTTCGAATCGAAGCGAGGCACTCTCGCGCAGCGCCTTCACTCGGCGCTCGTGGCGGGCGCGAGGGCCGGCGGGGACAAACGAGGCATGGAATCCTCAGCGATCCTCGTCGTGCATCGCGAGTCTTGGTTTCCATCCGTGTGGAGCGACCGCTGGGTCGACCTGCGGGTCGATCAGCATGCCCACCCGGTGGCTGAGATCGGACGGATCCTCCGCCTGGACGAGGCCACCACCCGGCGGTTTCTCGCGGCACGATCGGCTCGGCTCCGTCGCCGACGAACGCGCTAGGAATGGCCAAGTTCGCCGACCCGGACGGGAATATCTACTGGCTCCTAGGAGCGTCGACCTCGTTCATCCGTGTTCAAACGGCGCTCAGGGCCCCCCGGCAAGCCGTCCCAGCCCGCGACCGCAAGACTCCTGCCCAACGGAAGCCCCACCGCCCCTGAGGACTAACCCGGCGCAGAGTCGAGGCTTCGCCACAGATAGTAAGCAGCGTGGGATCGGTACGGCGTCCATCGGTGAGCATGTCGTTCGACCGTGCTTTCCGCCGGGAGGGCCCGGTACCCCCACGCTTTCTCCACGGCCTTGCGAATACCGAGATCGCCGGAAGGAATCACGTCCGGGCGGTGGAGGGAGAAGATCAGGTACATCTGTGCCGTCCAGACGCCGATGCCGAGCACCGCGGTCAGCTCCTCGATCACCTGGGGGTCGGGTTGCTGGGACAGCCGTCGGAGTTCGAGCCGACCGTCGACCACCCGCGCGGCCAGGTCCTTCAGGTACCGCATCTTCTGGGGTGACACCCCCGCGTCGCGGAGGGCGGGCGTCGGGACGGATAGGAACCACTCGGGAGGCGGGAACGTGGGACCTCCGTGGGTCTTTCGCAAGCGGCGGAGGATCGCGGCACCTGCGGCTCCGGAGATCTGCTGGAACAGGATCGATTGCGCGAGAATGGGAAAGCCTGCACCACGGGAGGGCAGGTCGGTCGGCCCCCCGGATCGGATGAGCTGGGCGAGCACGGGATCCGACCGAGAGAGATGCTGCGCGATCTCTTCCGCGGACGATCGCGGAGCTCGAGGCACGTCCTTGCCAGTCCGGCGGGTGAATAACCCTTCTTTCCGGCCTCCAGCCACCAACGCCCTGCGGAGCCCCCCTCGGAGGGCTTGGCATCCCCGCAACGCGCCGTTCGGTCCTCCATCGTGAGCGCCTGGCATCCGGGTCGCTATCGTCGCCGTCCCGGGGGATGCGGCAACGTCCGCGTCCGAGACGCTAAGTGGCGAACCGGCCCTTCCGTCCCCTGGAGGATGTTGGAACCGTGAGCGTCGAAGCGTACGTCTTCGTATCTACCACCAACCCCGGACCACGAGCCGCATGCAAGGCGATTCGTCAGGTGCCCGGAGTCGTGCGAGCCGACGCCCTGTTCGGAGGGCCAGCCGTCATCGCGATCGTGCGAGGGGAGGACCTGGCTGAGATGGATGCCCCGATCGACGCGATCGTGCAGCTTCCCATGGTCACGGATACCGAGACGCACGTGGTTCGGGACATCGAGCACGAAGACGAGGCACGATCCCGGACCCGGGCGTAGGTCAACCCATCATCGATCGCGTCCGTGGTCTTGCCACGTCTCCCGTTCGACCCGTGTGGCGTCGGTCCATCGAGGGGCGCAACTCCTCGCTAGGCTCAGGAAGACCTCCCGTTCTGAGGATTCGGGGTCCCGGAGGGTGCACGTTCATGGAGGGGCTTAGAACGCCCCACCCACCTGCGGCCTCCCGCGCTCCTCGAGGTCGTCTCACCGATCGTGGAACCCTGGTCTCGCTCCACGGCGACCCCGACCGGGACGGTCCCGTCGTTTGATTCGCATCTCCTCGACGATGCGCCAAGGGCCGCCGCGGCGCTGCCGCTTGAGGGCGTACCATCGGAAGGATTCGGATCCGATGTCCGAAAAGACCCAGCGTTCGGTGCTCAGGCCCCGATCCTCCTCCTGCAGGACGATCTCACGCCCTACCCTTCGTCCGATGAACCGGCGCACGGCCTTCTGGTGAGGGGAGATCCAGGTGCTCCGCCAAGCCCCGAGATGGGGATCGTAGTATCGAACGGTCGTCCCCCAAGGACTGAACCGGTGAGTGCGTGGATTGACCGATCCCCAGACATCCTGAACGGCTCGTCCTCCCAGGATCCAGTTGAAGTGCACCTCGCCGGGCGCGCGCAGGCGTGACAGCGGGCGTCGGTGTTCAAAGATCTCCCAGCTGCCGACGAACTGACCGAACATCTGGAGCTTGTCTCTGAGATCGCTTACCGGGCCGTGTGCGGGAAGCCCTTCGATCCTCCATCCCCTCTCACGCTTCGGCATGCCGGTCCGATGCCCCGTCATGGATTGACCGCAAGGGACGGCGTGCCAATGGCTTCTCGGTTACGCCACATCTTCGGCCGAACCGGACTCCGCTTCATCCCACAGCCCCCGGCATGATCCCGCGAAGGACGAGCGAGGGACGCCCCGTCTCGATGCGCAGGCGGTCGAACGCCGTCCGCCCCCGCGCCGCTGCTCAACTATGTTTGCGCATCAGGGGGGCCAGCGAGCGGTCGACCCGGATCAGCCCCTCCCGCATCCGCTCCAAGTCCAAGCCGATGTAGTGGACCGACATCTCGAGGCTGGCGTGTCCGTAGAGGTTCTTCAGCTGGACCAGGTCCATCCCCGAGGAATGGGCGACACGCCCGAAGGTCCGACGGAGGTCGTGGTGGGAGACCTTTACCCCCTGGTCTACGAATCCGGCGGCACGGGCCGCAGTGGTGAGTTGTTGATCCGCCCAGGAGGCGGAGTAGGGTAGGATCCGTTCAGGCGGGCTCACGCCCGTTAGGTAGGACTCGAGTTCCCTACGGGCGACCTCGCCCAATGGGATTTGGCGCCACTTTCCCCCCATGCTGCCCTTCCCGCGAACACTGAGCCAGCCCTCGGCGAGATTCACGTCCGACGCCCTCAACCGCAGGACCTCGACCCGTCGCAGGCCGTTGAATCCCTCCAGGGCAACGATCAGCCGGGCCGGCCCGTCGGCCGCCTGGAGCAGCTGGACGAGCTGTTCCCGCGTGATCCACCGGCGTCGTTGGGAGGCACCTGGGGGAAGGCGCCAGATCTCAGGTTGATCGGCAATAGGATTGCCTTTCCAGCGAAGGAACTGGCGGAGGGCGGCGAAGTAGAACCTGGTGGTGGCCCGCTCCCACCCTGGATGCGACCGGAGGGCCGCCACGTGCTCCTCGGTGACGTCGGCCGACCGGGATACCGCAGGGAGGGTGCTGGTCACGGAGAGGAGCGCGGGGATGCGTCCGAGGAGGTAGCTCAGCCCTTTGGCCCAACGATCACCGATCGAACGCTTTTGTCGCCAAGCCGCGACAAACGACTCGACTTCGCCTGCCCATGGCCCACTCGCGACCCTCCTCGAGGAACCCCCAGGTGAAATGGCAGGAACCCCCGGGGAGGCCCTCCGCGGCTCGCCACGTGGACCCCTGAGCTCTCGAAGGATGCTCGAAGATGGTCGCCGTGTCAGGGTGGACGAAGTTCCGTGACGCGTGGCCACATGGGCTCAATCCCACTGACGCTCTTGGAGTGCATCGGGGGCGGAGAACGATGAAGCGTGACTCGCAGGTCTCGCCCGGCTCAACCGCTCGGTCACATCTATTCCATGAGCCGGGCCGAGCTCGGGACCGTAGGGATGCGAAGCAACGGCTCCTAGGCTTCGATCGAGGACGGATCGAACGGCCCGAGGGGTCGAGGCCGATCGCGACGTCCTACGACGCCTAGGGAGCTACGGAACGGACTCTCTTTCGAAAGCGGCACTGCATATGTCCTGAGACCAACGCGAACGATACCCCATCCAGGTACTCAGGCCATCCGGCCTCCTCGTTCCGCACCCCGAGCAACCCCTCACGTACGGCCGAGACGTTCCAGTCGTGGGTCACGTAGACCGTCAGGAGTCTCCCGGATGTGGTCGTTTCGAACCCTGTCCTCACGAGGGCAACGTGCTCCCGCAGACTGTCCGCGAGGGGGCGCATCAGCCCAGGCTCGAGCTCCCCAGAGAGCCAGAGCCGAAGGAATCGACTGCCCAATTCGTCGGCCCTCGCCAAGGCACGCCTGCGGTCGATGGCATACGATCCCCCCAAGAGATCCTCCCGGCGGACCCCCAGGACATGGACGCCGCCCTCAGCAGCTCCTGCGGCGATGCTCGTGCCCGTCTGTTCGCACCGGACGGCTGGACTGTGGAGGACTCGAAGCTCGGAATAATGGGCCAACCGCCCACCTAGATTCCTCGCCGCGACGCGCCCGGCCGCCGTCAGTTCGACGTGATCGATCTCTTGCGCGCTGGGAATGGCGTGTCGTTCGGCGTGTCGTATCATGACTGCTGCCGGGGCGGGCCAGCCCCAGTCCGCCAGATCTTGGACGAGAAGTTCGCCGTCCGCCGTCATGGAGCTGAGCGATGGTGGTCGCACCCCGGACGCTGCAAGTGTGGTTCGACCGTGTTGATAACGTGTCGGGAGGAGGGAGTGAGCGGTACCGTCCACCAACAACAGTCCACGCCCTCAACCCTCGCTCACCTACGCGGAGCCTAACGGAAGGGATGTCCTTCGCCAGGGAATCGCGATCGCTCTACCGCCACCGAAGGCGCCGCTCCGTTTCCGGTCGCGGCCCGAGGGATGAGAGGGTCTCGCACCGCCTCCGACGATGCCCTCATCTTGGTGGGCTCCTCCCACGGGGGAGGCGGGATCCTTGGACGCGAATCCCTTGGTCGAAGGCATCGTAGTCTTCGTCGTGGTGGCGGTCCTCCAGCTTCCCGGGAAATCGAACTTCGGCGTCATCACCCTTGCGAGCCGCCACCCGCATCGTGACGTCTTCATCGGGGCGTCCGTCGGTCTCGGGGCCGCGACCGTGGTGTCCGTTGGCCTCGGATATGGGGCTGAAACGGTTCTCGGCCCGTACCTCCTCTGGGTCAAGGTCGTCGGGGGACTGGTCCTTGTCGCGTTCGGCCTGCGCGAGATCCTGAGGGCTCCCGGCTCGGTGCACGAGCCGGGCGAGGGGACTCCCGCGGCAGCTCGCACCGCGCGCCAGGTCCGGACCGCGGCCCTCGGGCTCGCCTTCCTGCTCGAGATGGGGGACAACACCCAGATCCTGGCCATCCTGTTCGTGGCCTCGACGGGCAGCGTCGTGCTCGTATTCGTCGCGGCGACGGCGGCCCTGGTCGCGATCACGGCGATCTCCTCGAGAGGGGCAGGGTACCTTCAGGAACACGTTCCGGAGGAGCGGCTCCGAGTGGTCCTGGGTGGGCTGCTCATCGCGGTGGGCCTGCTGACCATGCTCTTCTCCGCCTTCCCCTCGCTCCTTCCCTTCGCCAGTTGAGGGGCGCCTCGAACCTTTCCGTGGCGCGCGGTCGGTCCGTGACCGCGTCCGGAGGTCATCGGACCCCGACGGCAGGTATCGAATCGACCTGTGGCGGCAGCTCTGGCCTCGGCCTCCTCCCGAACTCACGATCCTCGGCCGTGACTGAGTCCTCGGAGCACGCGGAGCGTTTCTAGGGCCCGAGTTCTGTCCTGACGGCCGTTGGCCGGGCCGGTGATGACCCGGGGGCGGTGTCCACCTTTCGCTTCGTCACGGGGATGAGAGGGGCGAGCGGTTCGGGCGGACCTGCTGCTAGGGGTGAGGGTCGGTCCTTCCGCGCTTGGCCGGCTCCTCGACGGGCGATCCTTCGATCGTGGCAGGTTCGTTGGAGGGAGGAGGCGATAGAGGCCGCGCGTACTCGGCCATGATCTCCCTCGCGATCTCCTGCCGCTGCCGGTAACGTTGGAGGAGCTCCCGGCCCTCTCGCTCGACCTCGGCGATCTCGCGCCCAAGAGAATCGACCTCCGGCATCAGCTCGGCCCGGGTTCGGCCGGCGACTCGCATTTCCGCGACAACGGTGCCTGCCGCCTCAAGCTTGGCGGGGATCTCGACCCTCCGCTTGTCACGCTCGGTGCGAGCGACCTCCATCTCCTTCAGGATACGGTCTACTTCCGCGCGAGCCGCCACGATGGCTGCATCGGCCGCGCGACGCTGGAGCTCATGCGCCGCAGCGGTCTCTTTTCGCGCCTCGAATTGCTGCAGGTCCTTCGCCATCTGCCGGAGACGAGCGATGAGGGCGTTCTCCTCGTCAATGGGGAGGGCCCGGGTCTGCTGCCGGAGCTCCAGTTCCGCCATCTCTCGCCGGACCTGTTCTGGGTTGAGACGCTCGCCCCGATCGAACGTCAGCACCAGCTCTCTGCGTCGAATGACCGCTTCCTCGAGCTTGGCCCGTGCCTCCTCGCATGACCGCCGGAGCCCGGCCAGGTGCCTTCCCAGCTCCCCGGATTCCTGGTACAGCCGCTCCGCCTCCGATTGAGGACCTTGGCCGCGGCTGTACAGTTCCCGCTGCTTGGAGGAAAGAGCTCGGACCTGGTCGAGCAGCGCGCGGCGGCGGCCCTGGAGCGAGTCGAGCCGGGCTTCAAGCTGACGGAGACGCTCCCGTTCTTCGCGTTCCTCTCTCCGCCACTTGTCAGAGAAGGCGGCGGAGGACGACATGGCTAGCCGAGACCGGCGGGGTCTAAAAAGGGTCGGGCGGAGGTTCTTGGCGATTCTCGGGCAACAGTGCGCACAAAGGTTGGACGGGCGCAGGGCCTCCCTCGATGGATCCCGAGGACGCTGACCCGCACGGTCGGTCGAGCCGGGGATCGCTGGTGGTTGGAATCCCATTCGCTCGAACGACCTTGAAATGACCCGGGATCGGTCCGGTGAAGAGCGCCCGACGTTTGGGAGGGGGCGAGTTGAACTCGCCTTGGGCCAAGATTGGGGGGGGCGTTCGCCGGCCGTCCCTTCGAAGATCGGTCTCCGCAGCGATCGATCCCGGACCGCGCCGGGTCCCAGGGACACCAAGGCTCCTCTCCCGTAACCTCTATTTGCCGGGAACGGTGCGAAGGACGCTCGTGATGGACGCGGGGTCGGCGGATACGCTGTCGCCTCTCGAAACGGAGATCGTCACGCATCTGTTCGTGCTCTACCCTGCAAGGGCCGTGGACCTGGGGTTACACCAGTACGACGGTCTTCTCTCCGACCTTTCCAGGGAGAGCACGAACCGATGGGCCGCCCAGGCAAGGGACCTTCTGCGACGGCTGGACAGGATCCCCGAGTCCGACCTCGCGCCGCCACGCCGCCTGGACCGGAATCTCCTGCGCCTCACCCTCGAGGGATCCCTGTTCGAACTCGAGGAGACCCGCGACTACGATCGTAACCCGATGGGCTACCTATACCAGCCTTACCTTACGAACTACATCGCCCGAGACTACGCCCCTATCGAGGACCGAGCGAGGGCGATCGCGCGGATCCTGACCGCCTTCCCCGCGATGTTGGAGACCGCGAAGCGACGCCTCGAACCCATCCTCCCCCGACCGTTCGTCACTCTCTCCATCCAGATGGCGTCGGGGCTGCCGACGCACTTCGAGGAGGGGGAGACGTTCGCGGCCACCGGTTCGGCCTCGGCCCGTGAAGGGGTCCGCAACGCTCGCAAGGGGGCGGACGCCGCGGTCCGCGCGTTCGCCGAATGGCTCCAAAAGGAACGGTTACCTCAGGCCAACGACGATTTTGCCCTCGGACCTAAGCGGTTCCAGCGCCTCCTCTGGGTCCGGGAAGGGCTCACCATGCCCGTCTCCGAACTGCTGAGCCGAGGACGGGCGGATCTGAAGCGGAATCAGGACCGCTTGGCCGAGATCGCCCGGAAGGAAGGTACCCCGGTGGACGCGCTCGTCCAGAGGCAGTACGAGAAGCACCCCTCCCCGGGGGAGCTCATTCCGCTCGTCCGGCGTATCATGGACGACACCCGGGAGTTCGTCCGCCAGAAGGACCTCGTCACGATCCCTGAGCCGGAGATCTGTCATGTGCGCGAAACGCCGCCTTTTGCCCGCGACCTCTGGACGGCCGCCTGCAGCTCGCCGGGTCCCTTCGAGAAGACCGTCGACGGGATCTACTGGGTGACCGGGGTCGACCCGGCATGGACTCCCGAACAGGCCGAGGGTTGGATGCGGACCC
>Ga0326728_10016864_pt1 | contig 14788 bp, 11 predicted proteins | sample MB3enrmetagenome_FD_207602 | JGI IMG/M metagenome (GOLD analysis project Ga0326728, IMG submission 207602) | Lab enriched peat soil microbial communities from McLean, Ithaca, NY, United States - MB31MN | ecosystem: Environmental > Terrestrial > Soil > Wetlands > Peat | place: USA: New York...
AAGTCCGCCCCTGCCCAGGAGGTGACCCATGTTCTTGTCGCTTCCTGAGCTCCAAAAAGAAAGAGGTTTCCCGCACCCTTCTAGAAAGAAAAAACTCTTGAAATTAAAGAGAGAATCTACCCTCTCAATCACAATCTCCGGAACAGCAGTGTTCCTTGCTCTGCTCCGCGCACCAGGCCAAGGACCTCGGCCTTTTGGCCAATCCCCGGCAGGGTGAGGATCAGGACGTTATCGGCGCCCGGGACGCGACGCACGAGATTGGGCTGGGGTATTCCCCCGAGCAACAACTGGAGGTTTTCGATGGCGGCTGCACCCTCCCCTTGCGGCACGAAGCGCAATTGGTATGAGCCGGCAGCCGTGATCTTTTTGGAGAGGTCAATGTTGAAGCGATGGTTCTTCCACTCACCGACGGCGTCATCAGCCCACACCGGTGCAGGGGCGTCCCAGGTGGAAGGAGGTTGTGAACCCGTATCGAACGCCGCCAAGCGCCGCATGGCCGGTTGATCAACGCTCGAGGTCACCATGAGCCTCACGGCCTCGAAAACGGCCGGCGCCACCGGTTGGATTCTCTTTTGTCCGATTGCCGTTCCTTTACCCAGTGTTACCCACTTGCCCTGGGCTCGGCCCTCGAGTCTGTAGGCGCGTACTCGCTGGCCTGCCGAGCAGTCTTCCTGAAGGATCACATGGTCGAGGTGTGCCGGGGAGGGAAGAGACAAGGTCAGGGATTCGCCCGAACCATGGGTTTCCGCGACGCTCCGGCCGAAGCGCCGCCCGATTTCGCTGCCAAACTCGCGGGCACGCGCGCAATCGGCGTCGGGCAACAGGCCGCGGCGGTCGGCAGGGATATTAAGAAGCAACTGCGTTCCCCGGCCCACGGAGCGGTAATAAATCTCGATGAGCCGGTCGAGCGAGAGCACTTTTCGTTCATTGTGCGTGTTCCAGAACCAATCGGGCCGGCGAATGGAAACATCGGTCTCGAGGGGAAGCCACACGCTGCCCTGCGGGTCGCCATGCAGCGCCGTGGCAATGCCCGTCTCGACGTCGGACTTGGATACGGCGTTCCAGACTGGATAGGGAGCAAAGCCGTCCTCATTGCCCACCCAGCGGATGGTTGCGAAGGGCCCCTGAAAGATCATGGCATGCGGGGCATGTTCTTTAAGAAGGTCGCCGACGGGGGTGGCCAAGGAGCCGTCAAACCAGATCTCGACCATCTCGCCATAGCGGGATAACAATTCGGTCAATTGGCGGCGGTAGAGCGCGTTGTAAGCCGTCTGCAGCTCGAGAGTCTTGCACCGCCCGCCGGTGCCCGCGCCGAACTTGGCATCTTGAGGAGAAAGGTAGACTCCCAGTTTCAGACCTTGCCGGCGGCACGACTGGGAAAGATCGGCCATGACATCGCCCTTTCCCCCGCGCCAGGGCGTGCTCCGAATGCTGTAATCGGTAGTTTCGGTTTGCCACATGCAAAACCCGCCGGCGTGTTTGGCGACGGCAACGATGTACTTTGCCCCCAGACCGCGCGCGCATTCAGCCCACTGGTCGGTATCCAATTGTGCGGGATCAATGGCGGAGAGAGGAGTCGAGAGGTCATCATATTCTCGATCCTGCCAGGTATTGGGCGCGAAATGCACGAACATGCCGATTTCGAGGTCTTGCCACGCACCTTGATCGGCGCTCGGCAAGGCAAGCTTTTCGTTCGCCGGGGAGCCGAGACTTAGCCGCGCCGCAGGGATTGGCCAGACGGCACTCGCCGCGATTAGAGAATTGAGGAAGTGACGGCGGTTCATAATGGCTACTGACCTTGTTCCCCTTCCGGGAACGCGGCCAATTCCTAACGTAAAGAGATCTTTGACGCACTACACTCACATGGCCTAACAAGTGCGTCATGCAACCATTATGCGTCCAAATTCACATCCAGGGAAAGCGCGGAGCGGCGGAGAATGCGATACTGAAACAGGCGGCGCGCGCGCGGCGGTAGTGGCGTCATTTGCATCGAAAGGGTGCTCACAACACCGTCATTCCTGCGAAAGCGGGAATCCACCCCGCAAACCTCCGGGAAGGCGTTGTCTAGGGACTGGATTCCCGCTTTCGCGGGAATGACTGCGCATGCCAAGGGGCGCTAACTGCAAATGACGCCACTGCCTGCGCGGCCGCGAAACACGGCCGGCGCCTCATCCGTGCTACAATCGTTGTGAAGATTGCCGGCGATGAAGCAAATCCTTGTAACCAACGACGACGGAATCCACGCCCCGGGGTTGAAGTGCTTGGAAGCGAGCCTGGCGGCGGTGGGCGAAGTCACCGTGGTGGCCCCGGACAAGGAGATGAGCGCCAGCAGCCAGGCGATCACGACGCATACGCCGCTGCGGGTGCGCAAGCTTGACGAGGCGCATTTCGCGGTTTCGGGCACGCCCGCGGACACCGTCATTATCGCTCTCTACTACCTTCTGCCGCAGAAGCCTGACCTGGTGGTTTCCGGAATCAACCCGGGGGGCAACCTGGGGGAGGCGGTGGTTTACTCGGGGACGGTAGCGGCCGCGATGGAAGGGGCGCTGCACGGCGTGCCGTCGTTTGCCATGTCCCTGGCGACACGCAAGTACCTGGATTTTTCGAGCGCCGCTGCCTTCGCCGCCCAACTCGCCGCCAAAGTTCTCGAGGAAGGCTTGCCCGAGGGCGTGATGCTCAACGTGAACGTGCCGCGGGGCGAAGTGCGCGGCGTGCGTGTGACGCGGCAAAGCCAGAAGATTTCGCAGAACCTAGTGGTGGAAAAGAAGGACCCGCGCGGGCGCCCCTACTATTGGCTTGATGAAACCTCGGAACTGAGCCAAGTTGAGCCGGACTCCGATTACGCCGCCATCCTGGCCCACGAGATTTCCATCACCCCGCTGCACGTTGACCGCACTCATTACCCCAGCCTTAATCACCTTTCCACTTGGCTGCCCACCCTGACGTTGGGGTAGCACGGGCGAGAGGTTAGCGCTACCCTCTCGAAAGTCGCGTCATTCCCGCGCAAGCGGGAATCCACCAGGCGTGGGTCCCGCTTGCGCGGGGACGACGACGTTTGTAACTTTCAGGTCTATGGGTGGGCCGCAGATCCATGTCCACTCAGGATCGCGTCAAAACCCACGACGGAGATAACGGCAGGATTGCGGCGGAGGGGCAAAGGAAGAGTAGTCGCTCATGCCTGTCCGCTGACGGGTGCCCAGAAACCATGAAAATGATTCCCCTCCTTTCTAAGGAGGGGTCAGGGGTGGTTCAGTGGCGACGCAGGCACCCACCACCCCGGGCCCCTCCTCCCGCTGAGGAGGGGAGTCATTATCAAAGCAGGGTGTGGGGGCAAGGCGGGGGCGGACAATATGTCGCACCATGATATTCTCATTCTCTTCGCGGCTAGGCCCCCTGGAAAGGGGCAGATTTTTTTGACATCCGCAGCCCGAAAGAAATAGAATTTTTAGTTTGGGGTAAGTCCAAGCAGCATCTAAATATAAGACGGCCGGGTTGAACGGGTTATCCGAATCGTCGGTTTAGTGGAATCACTAGCAGCAGGGCGTAAGACAATTACATTTAATGTAATCCCTCAGCCGCAGCGGGCAACGCACGGAGCGACTGGCGCCGGTCTAAGGGCCGGCGCGACACCAGGCTGTGGGAAACATGGTTGGTGCTCCCTCCATGGCACAGATCTTTCATCGCAGCACCAATACAATTTCGCGGGTGAGTATCTACGGGGCGGCGTTTATCTTGGCGGCCCTCGGCTACCTTGGGTGGGCCATCACCGAATCGCCTTACTTTACGGACGTCAACGTTCCCCGGCAACAACCCGTGCCTTTCAGTCACAAGCATCACGTGACGGATGACGGGATCGATTGCCGCTACTGCCACACCTCGGTGGAGAAATCATCCTTCGCCGGTATTCCCTCGACCCATATCTGCATGAGTTGCCATTCCAGGCTTTGGACCAACAGCCCCATGCTGGAGCCGGTGCGGCTGAGTTATCAGACCGACAGGTCACTGGAGTGGACGCGAGTCAACGCGCTTCCCGACTTTGCGTATTTTGACCACAGCATTCATATCCATAAAGGCGTTGGGTGCACTACCTGCCATGGCCCGATTGGCGAGATGCCGCTTACCTGGCGCGCCCACACGCTTTACATGCGCTGGTGCATTGATTGCCACAAACATCCGGAGCGCTTCGTGCGGCGGCGCGAGGATGTATTTCAGGCTGACTATCAACCGCCCCAAGACCAGCTTGCCCTGGGGCGACGACTGGTGAAGGAATACAAGATCAAGGATGCAAAGCAACTCACCGATTGCTACACGTGCCACCGGTGAGGAGCCCCGGACGAGCAGGTCAAATGGCAAAGGGCAAAAGTCAAATGGCAAATGTTCCTGAGGATGACGCCACGAAGCGATTTTGGCGCGGCCTGGACGAGTTGGCGGAGATGCCGGAGTACAAAGACTCCGCTGTAGGGGCGGAGCTTGTGGCCGCACTGGGCAGGCGTCCCGCGTCCGCGGGACCTGAACGACCCGAAATCGGCGGCATAGGTCGACGCGATATTCTCAAGTTGATGGCGGCCTCCGCAGCCTTGGCGGGCCTGACCGCGTGCACGAAACTTCCTGCCGAGAAGATCGTCCCTTACGCCCAGCAGTCGCCAGAGGAATTCATTCCAGGCAAACCACTCTTCTACGCCACCGCCATGCCTTTCTGGGGGGTGGGGACCGGGCTGCTGGTGGAAAGCCATATGGGCCGCCCCACGAAAGTCGAGGGAAATCCGGGTCACCCCGGAAGTCTTGGGGCCGCTGACATCTTCGCGCAGGCCTCGGTGCTCGGCCTGTACGATCCGGATCGGTCGCAGGTAACTGTCCGCAACGGCCGGATTGGGAGTTGGAGCGCGTTTCTGACGGGAATGGATGAGCTTCGGCTGGAGCTTGCCGGCAACAAGGGAGCCGGGCTTCGGCTGTTGACGGAAACCGTCACTTCGCCGGCGCTGGCGGACCAGATTCATACCTTGCTGGCCCAATTCCCAGCCGCCCGGTGGCATCAATTCGAGCCCTGCGGCCGCGACGGGGCGCGCGAGGGCTCGCGCCTGGCTTTCGGTGAGTACGTCAACACGGTATATCGCTTCGACCAAGCGGACGTGATTTTGTCGCTGGATTCCGACTTTCTCTGCTCGGGCCCCGGCAGCCTGCGTTACGCTCATGACTTTGCCAACAAGCGGCGGATTGCCGGCCCTCAATCGTTGATGAACAGGTTGTACGTCGTGGAGAGCGCGCCCTCGGCTACGGGAGCCATGGCGGATCATCGGTGGCCTATGCGTGCCGGCGACGTGGAGGCTTTCGCGCGCTTCGTTGCGGAAGGGTTAGGAGTTGAAGCGCTGTCGGGGAGGCCGCCGGAGTTTTCCAATGTTCCCGCCGATTGGGTCGCCGCGCTCGGGCGGGATCTTCTGCAGCATCACGGGGCAAGCCTGGTTGTGGCAGGCGATCAGCAGCCGCCGGTGGTGCACGCGCTGGCGCACGCCATGAATGAAGCGCTGGGGAACGTGGGCACGACCGTTTACTACACGGCACCGCTGGAGGCCAACCCGGTTAACCAACTCCAGTCCCTGCGCGAGCTGGTTTCCGACATCGACGCCGGCCATGTCGAGGTGCTGCTGATCCTGGGTGGCAACCCGGTTTTCACCGCCCCTGCGGATTTGCAATTTGGAAAAAAGCTTTTGAAGGTCGGCCTGCGAATCTACCTTGGACTGTACGAAGACGAGACCGCTGAGCTCTGCCATTGGCACATCCCTCAGGCACATTACCTCGAGTCGTGGGGCGATGTTCGAGCCTTCGACGGGACCGTAAGCATCATTCAGCCACTCATTGCACCGCTTTACGAAGGCAAGACCGCCCACGAACTCCTTGCGGTGTTTCTGGGCCAGCCTGGCCGGGCGCCGCATAGCGTCGTGCACGACTACTGGAAGGGCCAGAAACCCGCTCCGAATTTCGAAGCCGCCTGGGAATCCTGGCTCAACGAGGGAGTCATTGCGGGGACGGCTCTGCCGGCTAAGCCGGTGAAGGTCACACCCGACTTACAAACACGGCTGCTCGAAACCCTGCCGGGCGGGCGCAGTGGCGGGAACAGCCTCGAGATCGTCTTCCATCCTGACCCCACAATTTGGGATGGGCAATTTGCCAATAACGGCTGGCTCCAGGAGTTGCCCAAGCCCTTGACCAAGCTCACCTGGGATAACGCCGCCATGCTCAGCCTCTCCAGCGCGGCGGGGCTTGGGGTGAAGAACGGCGATATAGTGAAAATTGGGCTCAGGGGCCGCGAGGTCAAGGCCCCTGTGTGGATCGTGCCGGGTCACGCGGATGATTCCGTCACGGTGCACTTGGGCTACGGGCGGTGGCGCGCGGGTAAAGTCGGAACTGGGATCGGATTTAACGCTTACGCTATCCGCTCCTCGAACGCGCCGTGGTTTGCCTCCGGCCTTGAAATCGCGAAGACCGGCGAGACGTACAGCCTGGTCACGACTCAGCATCACCACATCATCACCGGGGAACATCACAAGAAAGAAGAAGAGGAAAGCGTGGCGTCGGCACGGCGGGACCTTGTCAGGGTGGCCACCCTCGAGGAGTACCGAAAGAACCCGGATTTCGCCAAGGACCCGGAGGAACAAACCACGCGCGCCCCCTCGCTGTATCCCGGCTTCAAAGACGAGGGCTATGCCTGGGGCATGTCTATCGATTTAAATAGTTGCATCGGGTGCAATGCCTGCGTTGTGGCGTGCCAATCCGAGAACAACATCGCTGTGGTCGGCAAGGACCAGGTGGCGCGAGGGCGCGAGATGCACTGGATCCGCGTGGATACCTATTTCCGCGGGGCGCTCGAGAATCCTGAAACTTATAACGAAATCGTGCTCTGCATGCAGTGCGAGAACGCCCCCTGTGAATACGTTTGTCCGGTGGGCGCAACGGTCCATAGCCCGGAAGGGCTCAACGATATGGTTTACAACCGCTGCGTGGGCACGCGCTACTGCTCGAACAACTGTCCTTACAAGGTGAGACGCTTCAATTTCTACCTCTTCCAGGATTGGACAACACCCAGTCTGATGGCGATGCGGAATCCTAATGTCACGGTGCGAAGCCGCGGCGTGATGGAAAAGTGCACGTATTGTATCCAGCGCATTAATGCAAGAAAGATCGAGGCGGAAGAGCAGGAACGCGAGGTGCGCGACGGGGAGATTCTTACCGCTTGCCAGCAAACCTGCCCGACGCAGGCTATTGTTTTCGGAAACATCAACGATCCGAACAGCCGCGTGTCCAAGTTAAAAGCCCAAACCACGAACTACACCCTGTTGACGGATTTGAACACTCGACCCCGAACGAGTTATCTGGCCAGGCTGCGCAACCCCAACCCGGAGATCAAGGAGTAAGCGTTGAGCCCCGAAGGACCCGAAAATAAATCCGTCGTCGAACCTGGCAGTCCTTTCCTTGCGGCCGGCCATTCCTACGGGTCAGTTACAGACAAGATCAGCTCGATTGTGCTTGTGGAAGGCACCCGGAAGGGCTGGTGGGTAGGGTTCGCCCTGGCCTTCGCCCTTTTCATGGTCTTCAATATGGCGGTTTCCTACCTTCTCTACAGAGGCATTGGCATCTGGGGAGTCAACATTCCCATTGGCTGGGGATTCGCTATAGTCAATTTTGTTTGGTGGATCGGGATCGGTCATGCCGGGACGTTGATCTCCGCTTTCCTGCTGTTGATGCGGCAGACTTGGCGGCAGTCCATCAACCGCTTCGCCGAGGCCATGACGCTGTTTGCGGTGGCCTGCGCGGGGATGTTCCCGCTGCTCCATTTAGGCCGTCCCTGGCTGGCCTACTGGCTGGTGCCCTACCCGGACACGATGGGGACATGGCCGCAATTCCGCAGCCCGCTGGTCTGGGACGTCTTCGCGGTTTCCACCTACGCGACAATTTCCCTCCTCTTCTGGTTTGTGGGGCTGATTCCCGACTTAGCCACCCTGCGCGACCGCGCCAAGAAGCGTTTGGCCCAGGTGTTTTACGGCATCTTGGCCATGGGCTGGCGCGGGTCAGCCGTACACTGGCGCAATTATGAAACGGCTTCCTTGCTGCTGGCGGGGCTGGCCACGCCTCTGGTGGTCTCGGTCCACACGGTGGTGAGCTTTGATTTCACCGTGGCCATTGTCCCCGGCTGGCACAGCACCATCTTCCCGCCCTATTTTGTCGCGGGGGCTATTTATTCGGGCTTCGCCATGGTCCTCACGCTGGCCATTCCACTGCGATATTTCTACAAGCTGGAAGATTTCGTCACCTTGCGCCATCTGGACAACATGGGGAAAATGCTGCTGGCGACGGGCTTGATCGTGGCCTATGGGTACATGATGGAAACCTTCATGGCTTTTTACAGCGGGAATCCCTATGACCGCTACATGATCATGAATCGAATGACCGGCCCATATGCTCCAATATATTGGACCCTTATTACGTGCAATATTGCCATCCCCTTGACGCTTCTCTGGTCTTCGCGCATTCGTCGCAACGTGCTGGCGCTCTTCCTGATTTCACTCGTGGTCCAGACCGGGATGTGGCTGGAGCGCTTTGTCATCGTGGTGACCAGTTTGCATCGGGATTTCATGCCCTCGGCTTGGGGAATGTATTACCCAACGATCTGGGACTGGGCGACTTTCATTGGAACCATCGGCCTGTTCTTCACCTTATTCCTGTTCTTCATCCGGTACCTGCCCATGATTTCGATCTTCGAGATGCGGGAGTTAGTGCACAAGACGGCGGAGGAGGCGCAGTAGGCAGGTGGGCAGATGGGCAATTAGTGGGCAGTGCCCGGTCCCCGCTCTTTTCACATGAAACGACACGCAGTTTACGGCCTGATGGCCGAATTCGAAAACTCGGATGACCTGCTCAGCGCCGCCCAGCGCGCGCGCGAAGCTGGCTACCGCCGCTTAGACGCCTTCTCGCCATTTCCGGTCGAGGGATTGGCGGATGCGGTGGGCTTTCGTTTCACGCGCGTCCCGCTCATCTGCTTGATTGGAGGACTTATCGGATGTTCGGGGGGCTTTTTCCTTCAATACTGGCCTAACGTTTTCGGTTATCCCTTGAATATCGGGGGCAAGCCTTACAACAGTTGGCCGAGCTTCATCCCGATCACTTTTGAATTGACGATTCTCTGCGCCGGCTTGGCAACCGTATTCGGCATGCTCGCCCTTAATGGCTTGCCCACTCCCTATCATCCGGTCTTCAACGTCCCACACTTCGAGTTGGCCACCCGGAACCGGTTCTTCCTGTGCATCAAAGCGCGGGACCCGAAATTTGATTTGCAGAAGACAAAGGAATTCCTGGTCGCGCTGAAGGCTAAAGGGGTTACGGAAATTGAGTCATAGCGTCAGTCATAAAACAGCCCTCTCCCTGGGGGAGAGGGTGGCGAGCGTAGCGAACCGGGTGAGAGGTTACTACGTTGAGTGGGCCGCTCGTCGCCGCGCGAGCGACCCCTCACCCGGCCCGCGCCGGCTGGTGAAAACGCCGGTCGCGGTCCACCCTCTCACCAAGGGAGAGGGCTGTGTTCCAGGCGCCGCCGGGCTGCGTTGGGCCTGCGTCATTCTCTGCGGCCTGTTTCTCTCCGGGTGCCGGCTGGACATGCACGTCCAACCAAAGTACAAGCCGCTCGACTCGAGCAACTTCTTCAGCGATGGCAGGTCTGCGCGGCCGGAAGTTCCCGGCACCGTAGCCCACGGGTACTTGCGCACTGACGAACTTCTGTATACAGGGAAAATGAACGGTGAGCTTGTCGACGCCTTTCCATTTCCCATCACGCGCCAGACTCTCGAGCTGGGCCGAGAGCGGTACAACATTTACTGCTCGCCCTGTCACGATTACACGGGCAGTGGACGCGGACTGGTGGTCCAGAGAGGTTTCCCGCCTCCACCTTCTTATCATCTCGAACGACTGTTGAAGGCGCCGGCAGGGCATTTCTTCGATGTCATTACCAACGGTTACGGCGCTATGTACAGCTATGCTTCGCGCGTCACTCCGGAGGACCGCTGGGCGATCGTCGCTTACATTCGGGCCCTCCAGTTGAGCCAACACGCCACGCTCGAAGATGTGCCAGCGCAAGAAAGGGAGCACCTCGCAGGGGCACATGGCCCTGCGCCCCCAGCGACGGAACAGAGCAAATGAATTCGACCGAATCCCTCCAACCCGGCTTCGATCGCTTCCAGAAGAGTTCGCTGGTCGTGGGTGTGGCGGCCCTGGCACTTTGCCTGGCGGGCGCCTTCTCCACCCCAACCCAGTTCTTTCGCTCTTACCTGCTGGCGTTTGTGTTCTGGGTGGGTGTAGCGCTCGGGTGCTCAGCAATTCTCATGCTGCATCACCTGGTTGGCGGGAGGTGGGGCTTCCCGCTTCGTCGCTGCCTCGAATCGGGCACACGAACCTTCTACTTGATGGCGGTCTTGGCGGTGCCTCTGCTGTTTGGCCTGCGCCTTCTGTACAGTTGGGCGGATCCGGAGAAAGTGAAACTAGACTCGGTGCTGCAATACAAGGCGCCGTACTTGAACGTTCCCTTTTTCATTGTCCGGACAGTCATTTACTTCCTCATCTGGATCGCCATCGCGCACTTCCTCAACAAGTGGTCCCTGGAGCAGGACGAAACCGGCAATCCAAAATTGACAGGACGCCTCCAAACCCTCAGTGGCCCCGGTTTGGTCATCTTCGGATTGACGGTCACCTATGCCTCCGTCGATTGGGTGATGTCCCTTGAGCCTCAGTGGTTCTCGACCATTTATGGAATGATCTTCATGGTCACGGAAGGGTTGGCTGCGATGTCCATTGTGACCGTCACCGTTCTCTTGCTTTCAACTCGCCAACCCTTCTCCGGCCTCCTTTCCAAGCGGGTTTTGAACGACTATGGGAACCTGCTCCTCACCTTTACCATGCTCTGGGCTTATCTTTCTTTCTCCCAGTACCTCATTATCTGGTCGGGTAACATGCAGGACGAGATTCCCTGGTACGTCAGCCGCGCCTCGGGGGGATGGGCTTGGGTTGCCTTGGCGCTCGTCGTGTTTCACTTTGCCGTACCCTTCCTTCTGCTCTTATCGCGCTTTGTAACACGCAGGACGCTCTGGTTGGGAGTCGTTGCCGCAATTCAGATCGTCATGAGCGTGATTGATATCTTCTGGCTGACGGCGCCTGCCTATGAGCGGTCGGGCCCCCAATTTCACTGGATGGACTGGCTGGCGATCCTCGGCATGGGCGGAGTATGGTTCTGGCGGTTCACGGCGGATCTGAAGAGCAGGCCTTTGCTGCCACTTCACGATCCACGGATGGAGGCTGTGGGTCATCATGGGTAGCACAGCGTGGGTTCGTGGCCGCAACCAAAACGAACATCTCCGTGAGCTCTGTACCTGTAAAGCCTCAACACAGAGATCACAGAGGATCTCAGTGACCTCTGTGTTTAGGCTTTTCTCGGCCGCAGAGGACACGGAGAAGGGACATTCTGCGCGATACAACAATGCTGCGCGAACCCGCGCCACAGGGGAGCGACGGGTCATTATGGAGGGAATACAGCGTGCCTGACGAACAACCAAGGCGAAGCCACGAAACAACGGATGCGAATATCCGCAACCTGATCATCTTCGGAGTTGGCTTGTCGCTTCTGGTCATTGCGGGTTTAGCCGTCAGTCGAGCGGTGTTTCATTACTTTGTCGGCCACCAGGGATTGGGTCCGCCGGCGTCGCCATTTGAAAATGTCCGGACGCTGCCCCCGGAGCCGCGCTTGCAGGTTGCGGCCCCAAAGGGCCTCAAGCAGTACAGGGCTGCGCAGGACGAAATCCTGAATAGCTACGGATGGGTGGATCAGCAGGCCGGGATTGTGAGGATTCCCATAGAAAGGGCGATTGAGGTTTTGCTTCAGAGGGGGTTCCCAGTTCGCACGACGACTCCGGAGAAACGGGGCGCGCCCAAATCTACGGGGAAGTCTCCCAGTACCGGAAAAGCGTAGCCCGGCTGATGACGAGTTTGCGTAACCTGGAGCGCTCCGGCTGTCACTCTGAGCGCAGCGAAGAATCTCAGCAGTTATCTTTTGGGTCGGGCAACTCGCAGCGAACTGCGGAGATTCTTCGCTGCGCTCAGAATGACAATTGGCAAGTTCGTTTCATAAGGGTAAGGGTTCCAAAGCAAGAAAGGCGAGGCCATGAATATTCTGGCAAATGTCAAAGGGTGGAAAAGACGTCGGAGGGAAGTTCAGAGCCAAGGACGCGGTTTTGCCTGGCGCTGGTGGATGGTCCTGCTCCCGGGCGTTTTGGCAGTGGCACAGGCACCCCTGCCCGTGGCCGAGGCACGGCAGGCATCCGCCGCGCCGCAGGCAGGAGCGCCCGTGCCAGCCGGCAACTCGAAGGCTCTTCCGCCTCTCCTGCAAGGAATAGGGATTGACCAAAGATTGAATGAGCAGGTCCCTCTCAACCTGCAGTTTCGGGATGAAACGGGCAAGACGGTCAGGTTGGGCGATTACATCGGCAAGAAACCCGTAATCCTCTCTCTCGTTTATTTTGATTGCCCGATGCTGTGCACGATGGCTGAGAATGGACTGCTGCACAGCCTGCAGGAAGTCAAGTTCAGCGTTGGACGTGAGTTTGACGTTTTAACCGTTAGCTTCGATCCCCATGATACCCCTGAACTCGCTGCGGCCAAGAAAGCGGTTTACGTCGGCCTTTACGGGCGCAAGGGAGCCGAGCGTGGCTGGCACTTCCTCACCGGTGACGAAGCCTCGATCGAGCAACTCACCCGGGCGGTAGGGTTTCGGTACAGATATGACGCGCAGGCCAAACAGTTCGTTCATGCCACAGGGATCATGGTGCTTACCGCTCAAGGCAGAATCGCACGCTACTTCTATGGGATTTACTATCCATCGCGCGATCTGCGCCTGGGCCTGGTCGAGGCCTCGGCGAATAAGATTGGCTCGCCGGTCGATGAGGTGCTGTTGTTTTGCTGCCGATACGATCCCGCGACGGGCAAGTACGGCGTGATTATTTCACGCATCATTCAGATTTCGGGGCTGATGACTGTTCTCTCCATAGGAGGGTTAATACTGGCACTCTCCCGGAGCCGGCAGCCGGCCGAAGGGCTGTGACGTCGGTTTCTTGATCGGAAGGGACGGCAACCCGTCCAGTACAAGTTGTAGGGGTAGGGCTTGTCCTACCCTCGTCGGTACGTGAGATAGCAGTGAGGGGACGGCAAGCCGTCCCCCTACAGTTAAAGGTGACTACGCAGCATGTGGCAAGGTTTCCCCATACGGCCCGATCAAGCTTCCACCATCGCGCGGGGTGTGGATCATCTTTACTATTTCCTGACTGCGGTCGACTTGTTTTTCACCGCGCTGATCTTCCTGACCATCTTCTATTTCGCCATCAAATACCGGCGGCGCTCGAAGGAGGCTCATGCCACACAAGTCGAAGGGAGCCTTCCGCTCGAAGTGTTCTGGACCCTCATCCCGCTGGGCATCTGTGTGGTGACGTTTCTGTGGGGCTCCAGCCTCTTTATCAGGAACTCCCGCCCGCCCGAGGCGGCCACGGAGATCTTCGTCGTGGGGAAGCAATGGATGTGGAAGCTGCAGCATCCTGAAGGCCCCATGGAAATCAATGAGCTGCATGTCCCTGTTGGGCGCCCCATCAAATTGACCATGACCTCCGAGGATGTGATTCACAATTTCTACGTCCCCGCCTTCCGCGTGCAAAAGGATGTGGTGCCGGGGATGTACACCAGCATATGGTTTCAAGCCACCAAAACAGGTCAATACCATTTCTTCTGCAATCAATATTGCGGCACCAATCATGCCGTCATGGGCGGCTATGTGATTGTCATGACGCCGGACGATTACGAGCAGTGGCTGAGCGGCGGGATCCGAGGGGAAACCATGGTTTCCGCCGGGGCCAAGCTCTACGAACAACTGGCCTGCATCACCTGCCATGGCACCGGGAAAGGCCCGCCGTTCGTCGACCTCTTCGGAAGGCCGGTCAAACTCAGCGACGGAACGACCGTGGTGGCGGACGAAGCGTATATCCGGGAGTCAATTCTTTATCCCTCGGCGAAGATCGTGGCGGGATATCAGCCCATCATGCCGACCTATAAAGGCCAGGTCACGGAAGAGCAAATATTGCAGCTTTTGGCTTACATCAAGTCGCTGAGTTCGGGGGGAGCGAACCAACCCAGCAGAGGGACCGGCGGGTACCCTTCCAGCCTCGAGGGCGGGAAGGATTTGGGCGGGAAAGGGAGCGTCGGGGGGCAGGAGTCGCCGGTCACGGTCCCCGTTCCGAGACCGGAGTGAAGGAAAGAGAAAATAACAAATCAGCAAGACCAGCGAGTTTCCCCTCCCTTCTTTGGGCAGGGGCAGGGGTGGGGGAAGGTAGGTAACGAGGCAATGGCAACGGCGGTGGTTGAACCAGGGATTGAATCTCGCGTCCACTATTTGAACGCCAGCTACGGCGTCAAGTCATGGCTGTTGACCACGGACCACAAACGCATCGCGATGCTCTACCTCGTTTCGATCACTTTCTTTTTCTTTATCGGCGGCGCCGCGGCGGTGCTGATGCGCCTAAACCTGATTTCACCCCAGGGCGCCATCCTCGAGCCTGCAACCTACAACAAGCTTTTCAGCATGCACGGGATCATTATGGTCTTCTTCTTTTTGATCCCCTCCATTCCGGCGGTGCTGGGAAATTTCCTTGTACCCATGATGATCGGGGCGCGTGACCTGGCTTTTCCTAGAATCAATCTTCTGAGCTGGTACATT
>Ga0326728_10016866_pt1 | contig 14787 bp, 8 predicted proteins | sample MB3enrmetagenome_FD_207602 | JGI IMG/M metagenome (GOLD analysis project Ga0326728, IMG submission 207602) | Lab enriched peat soil microbial communities from McLean, Ithaca, NY, United States - MB31MN | ecosystem: Environmental > Terrestrial > Soil > Wetlands > Peat | place: USA: New York...
GCCGCTCTCCGGCAGGCCTTCGCTGATGGCCAACTCAGCTTCTACGGTGACTTAAAGCTTCTAGCGGAAGCGAAGGCTTTCTCCTCCTTTCTCCGCCCACTGTTCCGTCAGGACTGGGTGGTCTACTGCAAACCGCCCTTCGGTGGCCCCGAACACGTTCTCCGTTATCTCGGCGGCTACACCCACCGCGTGGCGATCTCCAATCACCGCCTGGTTTCCCTCGATGGTAGGCAAGTCACCTTTCGCTGGAGAGACTCCGCGCACGGCAACCAGCAACGTCTGATGACCCTGGCGGTCGAGGAGTTCTTGCGCCGCTTCCTGCTCCACGTGCTTCCCCCCGGCTTCGTGCGCATCCGCCACTTCGGCTTTCTGGCCCACCGACGGCGCGCGGCGCTCTTGCCCCTTTGCTTCCAGTTCCTGGGACGACCGACCGACTTGCCACCGGCCCTAGAACTGCCGCCAAAGGATGAGGAAGGCTCGTCGATCACGTTGCCTTCTACCTCCTCGTGGTCCTGTCCCCAGTGCGGCGGCCCCATGATTATTCTGGAGCGACTCACCGCGGCGGAAATGTGCCTGCGTTCTCCACCGCTCACCCTCACGAGGCTCTCATGAAATACTGCATCCCGACTCGACCACAGTGCGTCCGCTCACCACGCCCGCGCTCGCGTGTGCCTGGTTACATGCCGGCAACCCATCCCTCCTCACCCTATCCCTTCACACCCTCTCCAACGGATCTCGGGTTGACGGATAGCACACCCTTTCTCACCCGCAGACAGCCATTCCACTTGCCTCTCCATCCACCCACGGGGCCGCGGAACCCCATTCAAAACCCATAATTAGCCCGCGTCCGCCGCAAACACGGGCGGCTCCGTTCAAGTCGCTGCATCGAACGCGCGCCGGGCGAAGTTTCGGCTACTCCGCAGCCTGGTCCAGCCGGCGCGCATCCGATACAGCCCTATGACTTTTCAGGCCGAATCCCCAGCGGCGCCGGAACTATCTGAGCGGCCACAACATGCAATGCGACGGGCGAACTATTTCCTCAATGACAAACCTGATAGTTGCTTCGGCGTGCGATACAGGAGACGAGCGGCTTCGCTTCACCCTCCGGCGCAATCAATCCCCACGAGTGCCGTGCAACCACGAACTTCCTCGACCCGGAATTCGGGACAGGGTGACCACGAACGGGCTTGCAGCAGCGTCTCGTGAAAATCGGCGGCAGGCTGGTCAAGCACGCGCGGTACCACTGGCTGATGCTGTCGGAGTGTCACATGACGCGGCGGCTGTTCGGCGCGATGGTAGGAACGGTCGCCGCCTTGGCGGTGGCGACAGGGTAGAGGGAGCCGCCGGCTTGGCCCATGGCTCAATGACTCATTCAGCTTCAAGGGGGCGCGTTTATGATTAGCTGAGCCGGCGGTCGGCCTAAAGTTCCTAACGGGCCGCTGACGGCACAGGGCGGAGGGTCACGGCCGAAGTCTCGATCGGCAAGCCGTCCTGCACGACAATTCTGATGATGGCCTCCCAGTCGGCGGGAAAAGGTTTACCGGGAGCGGCGGCGCTGATACGTTCTGCCAGGGGCTTCATCTTCGCGGGCGTAGCGAAGAACTCCGCCACGCCGGCGGTTCCCGCACCGCTCAGTCCCGCCAAGACAAATGTCTTGAAGCCGTGACGCGTGGTGAGCATCCTGAGGATGCCGTATTCGGCCATACCTCCGCCGGGCCTGGGAGCGGCATCGGCCGCGTACTGTTTCTGCTCGCCCGGCAACGGCCGGAGGTTGACCACATCCCGCCCGGAGAATACGAAATCCGAAGTGGCATCAACCTGGTATGTCCAGTTGTTGCTCGAGGGACCACCCAGGAGAATCAGATCCTGTTCCTGAACGTTGTCCCAGTTCAAGAACCGCGCTTGGGTCAGACGAACCGGCCGGTGCAGCACATCCATCAGCCGTGCGAGCTGGAAGGCGGCCATGGCTTCTCCCGTTCCGGTGTAGTTGTCGCCCGTGACGCGGAAAAAGTGGTAGGGCATATCCCGATCCCGGCCATTCAGAGCAGAACTAAAGGTGCGATCGAGGTCCTTTGGCGCCGGAACAGGGGCGCCCGGGGAGTCCACATAGGGAGTGGCTGTCGCGGAGCCAAAAAACAGGATTACTTTGGGGTTGCAGAGCACGAGTTGGGGCTCGCGATTGGGAAGCTTGCCCAGGGTTCCCAGAAGCTCGGGGTAAATCGAGTACTCTTGGAGGGAAGCGCCGGCTTCGGCACTATTCGGGGTGGGCGTCTGCCGGAGCCGCCGGTTTTCTGTCGCCAGCCAAAAAGTCGCTGCCGCCCAGGCCACCAGACCCATGGCCACTACGGGCGCCCGCCAGCGGTTGGCGCGAGCCGGGGTCAGGACAGGCGCGACCGCCGCCTCCGCCGGCTCTTCCGATTCCGGTCCCGCCAGCGGTGAGGCGGCATCTTCCCGCGGCCGGAAGATGGGTACATAAGCACCCTTGGGGATTTCGATGAGGACGGCCTCGTCCTTACCCTCGTGGGCAAAATAGGTCTCGAGGCGTCTTCGCAGTTCGCGGGCCTCGACGCGCACGATGTTGTCGTCGCTGCGGTCATAGTCGGCGCGGCGCCCGAAGATTTTGGACCCAATCAGTTGCTCGCGCACGTTCTCGATACGTCCGAGGATCGTGTTCTCACACACGTAAAGCAGGAAGGCGCGAAGTTTCGGGCCTTTGCGAAAATAGATGCTGTCCGCAACCCGCAACACTAGCTCCCAGCGCGCATCAGGCTGTGAAGTCAATGTAAGCGGAAGCAGCCCTTTTTCGTGCATTTCAAAGGACCATCGCGTGAGCCAGCGGTAAGCTCGCTTGCTTTGCCAGGTGAGCGGAAGGTAAACGTGCTCCCACCAGCGTATAATATAGACAAATGGAATTCAACTTGCAACCACCTAAAAAGATAGGTGCCTGGCACGCAAAGGAGAAGGCGCTTTTCGCCTGCTCACCGTATGCTCACCGGTAGCTCACTTGCAACCGCTTCCTGTCTGCGAGAGGATGCCCGCGACCGTAAGTTAAATCGGGTGTACTGACACCCTGGTGAATTTGCGAGTCTCCCCTGCGGAATTGGAGGAATGGAAATGATGAGGCATTTTCTTACCATCGCTATTTTAGCATCCTGCCTCGGTGTGTCATTTGCGCAAGATTATCGAGGCAAGGTGCAAGGCATCGTGACGGATTCCAGTCAAGCGGTCATAGCTGGGGCCAAAGTCACGCTGGTCAATGTCAACACGGGCATCTCCGTAGTCAAGGAGAGCAGCAATCTTGGTAACTACAGATTCGATTTCGTCGAACCCGGCACCTATACGGTCACCAGCGAGGCCGCCGGATTCGCCAAGTCGGTCCAGCAAAACGTCGCGGTGGAAACCGGAGGCGATGTAACCGTCAATTTCACCCTCCAGCCCGGTCGTGTGTCGCAGTCGGTTACCGTCACCTCCAACCCCGTGGAATTACAAATGAACACCACCACCAAGGAGCTGACGGTAACGAGCGCCCAGCTCTTGCAACTACCTTTCCAGGAGCGGAATCCGTTTACCGCGGCGCTGCTCGACCCCGCGGTGGTGAATGTTTACCCCTACGCTCCGAAGCCCTACTACATGTGGCAGGCGACGGAAATGGACTTCGGCGGCGGGACGTCCCGCGAGAACGACGTCCTGATTGACGGCAGCTCCGCGGTCATTGGTCCCAAGGGAACCTACACGCCCACTGTGGAAGGCGTGCAAGAGGAAGTTGTGGAGCAGGTCGCAGTGGATGCCGAGTACGGCCATAGCGCCGGTGGCGTAATCAGCATGTCAACGCCGCAGGGTACGAACGCATTTCATGGTTCGGCGTTCTACTTCGGAATCAACCCTTCCCTCAACGCCGTCTCCAATGCGGTCAGCGTTCCCCAATCTCCCAGCGTTTCGCGCAACCACATCTGGGGTGGCTCCGTCGGCGGCCCGATCAAGAAAAACAAGCTCTTCAACTTCTTCGATTATGAAGGGCGGAGGGCTTCGACACCAAATAGCATCACAATGACCCTGCCCACGGCTGCCGAACGCCAGGGCAACTACTCGAACTCGCTGAACGCCGCCGGCAACCTGCGCACGATTTACAATCCGTACACGACCGTGGTCGACCCGGTCACAGGGGCGCAAACACGCACGCCGTTTTCAAACAATACTATTCCCCAGAGCATGGTGGACGCGACCGCACTCAAGATGATGTCGTACATCTGGCAGCCCAACGCCACGCCGGACAACAAGGCCGGGGCTGATAATTTCCGCTCCACCGTGGGCGTCGCCACCCAATACTACAACTTTTCCGACCGCGTCGATTGGAACAAAGGCGACAAGCTGAGAATCTTCGGGCGGTACAGCCAGTTCCACGCCTTCAACTCCCTGCCGGACTACACCGGGATGAATTCACCCGCCGAGAATAACGGCTCGGGGGGTGTCATGCTTTCCAAGGACTTCACCGCCGACGGGGTTTACACGCTGAACCCCTCGACCGTCATCGATGTGCGGTTCGGCTATGCATCCATGAACGACGACATTGCCGTAGCCAACATGAGCGCGAGCGACTTCGCGGGTTTATGGCCCAGCAACACCTGGTACCAATCCTATAATGACCAGTGGGGGGGCAAGATTTTGTTTCCCTATCTCGATATTGGAGGGAACTCGTTCAGCGAAAATACTCTCTGGTTTCAGCACCCCCATAGTTTCACCCTGACCGGCAAGGTCGTGAAGACCCAGGGCCGGAACACCCTCAAAGCCGGTCTAGAGACAAGGCGGCAGGCGGTGTTCGCCTCGCTACCTGCGAACATGAGTTTCAATTTCGGGGCCGCAACCACCTCGAGCACTTCCATCAATGCGCCCACCGCTGTAAGCGGTGATCCTTATGCGACCTTCCTGCTGGGCGCACCGAATGACGGGTCGGGGGCCTACTACATGACTCCGTCCCAGGTTTCCATCTATTACTACGGAGCTTATGCTCAGGACGATTTCAAGGTGAGCCGCCGCATCACCCTCAACCTGGGATTGCGGTACGAATATGAGAGTGCCCCAGTGGACGCCCAAAACCGCTTCACGCGTTATGTGGATCTGAACAGCGCGAATTCCACCCTAACGGCCAATGCGCCCCAGTACACGTCCGCTGAACTCGCCCTGCGTTCCCAGTATCTGGGCTCAAGCACCGCGCCCCCACCCAACGGCAATTGGGTATTTGCCAACAGCAGCAACCGGACGCAATTCAACGCCCCGGGGTTCAGTCTGGCGCCGCGGGCAGGCATCGCCCTTCGGCTGAACAACAAGACCGTCCTGAACGCAGGGTACGGCCGCTTCCTGGTCCTGAACTCGCAAATTCAGAACGGGATCTTGGAGAATACCCGGTATTCATACGTGGGTTACAGCGCGACCAGTACCATTTTGCCATCGGAGCAGGGCGTGCCCGTGACGAAGCTATCCAATCCTTTCCCCAGCAACAATCCGCTACAGCCGGTGACGGGCAATAGCCTGGGCGCCAACACCAACCTCGGCAACGGCTTTGGCGACGACTGGGGTGACGGGTTCCGCGACCAGAACTATAAAGACGGCAGGGTGGATCGCTTCAACCTGACGATTGAGCGCGAACTGCCTGGCAAGCTCCGGGCCGACATCAGCTTTGTGGCCAGCAACGCGCGCCATGTGGATTCCTACGGGGATTGGGACTCGTTCCCCGCCAATGAGGCGAATCCCAGCCTTTATTACAACACCACCACGGGACCGGCCATGACCGTTCAATATCCAAATCCCTTTTACAATTACCTCACCCCGTCCCAGTTCCCCGGCAGTTTGCGTAACCGGGCCACCGTACCCTTGTACCAACTCCTGCGCCCCTACCCACAATACGGAGAGCTTTTCCTCAGTCACGTGCCAGCCGAAGCCGACCTTACCAGGAATGTCGAGTTTCGCGTGCAGCGAAGCTACTCGAACGGCATGAACCTGCTGGCCTCCTACGTGTACAACCATGAGCAGCAAACCGTGTGGCCGGACGCCGGCGATTTTACCGATGGGCCCTACTATTATCAGCAGAAGCCCTTGTGGTCGTGGGGAACCTATCCCCGGCACCGGGCGATCTTGTCCGGCATTTACGACCTGCCGTTCGGCCACGGCCGGAAGATGATGAACAACGCCAATCGCTGGGTCGATGGCGTTCTGGGCGGCTGGTCAGCCAGCTCAATCACCCACATCACTTCTGGCAATCCGATAAACCTAACCAATAATGCAAATCCTTTCATCCTTGTCAGCAATCCCCTCCAGAATGTGCCGCAAGGATACGTGCTTAACCCCGCTGCCTTTGCCGATCTTCCAGCCTACAGGCCCTTCGCCGGGCCTAGAGTCATCGCGGGCTTGGATGGATCGGTACAGTGGAATATTGATGGCTCGCTGTCCAAGAGCTTCCGGATCCGCGAGGGAATGAAACTGCAATTCCGCATGGACGCTTTTAACCTGACCAACAGCATCATGTTTTTGTCGTTCGACCAGTTGCTAAACGCACAAGGTTACGGCAACTCCGGCTTTGGGCAGAAATACCTCGGCCAGAGCAACATAGGTCGCACACTCCAATACTCACTGCGGTTTGTCTTCTGACAAGTCGGATGGCCTGCGGCCGGCGCTCCTCGCGCCGGCCGCCCTTTACCCAATTCGTACCATCCGTGTTGAACAGGATAGGTGCGCTCTGGCGGGGGACGGGAATGGCTGCTTACAGAAAGTTCACGGGGCTCGGCCCGAAAGAAGACGGGCAAGGCGGCGCGACGGCCTATCTCGATTTGCTCCTGAGCCGGCGCGAGGTCCTGAAGCTGGGGGCGGCGATGGCGGCCTCGTGCGGAGTGGCGAATTCGCAGCAAGCCATCCTTGGGTCAGACTTAGGTCCGGCGAAAAGCGCTGAGCAGAACAAAGAAAAGCGACGTCTGATTGGGGAGCTACCGCCCATCTTTCCCATCCCGCAACAAACGGATCTTTCCGGTGCTCCCTTCTTTGTGGATGACGAAACCACACTCTTGCTTCCCCCCATCCCCTCCGAAAGCGATCGCTCCCTAGCCCGTTTCCTCGCCAGGGACATGAGCGACCGATTCGACCTCACTCTCAGAATTGAGCACTCTGATCGCCTTCCGGAAGCGGGGCGGTTCATACTGCTCGGATCGGCCGAGAACCCCTTGGTCCGCCAATACTGCGCGCACCATCAGTTGCCTCTGACCTCCCAAAATCCTGGTTCCGAAGGTTACGTCCTACGCGTGGACGAGAGTTCCGCCATGGTGGGAGGGAGCGACGCCCGCGGAGCTTTTTACGGGCTGCAATCGCTTCGGCAATTGCTCACCCAGCAGGATCAACGCGTCACGATTCGCGGCGCCCAGATTCGCGATTGGCCCGACAAGTCTTTTCGTGGGGTCAAGCTTTTCCTTCCCGGCTGCGACAGCATCCCTTTCTTCAAGCGTTTCGTGGCCGATTTCATGGCCCTTTACAAGTTCAACACGCTCATTGTGGAATTGAACGCCTGCATGCGATTCGACCGCCACCCGGAGTTAAACGCGGGTTGGGTGGAATTTGCCCGCGACGTAAATCATAGTCGGCGCAACTACCCTCGCGGTCCACTCCACGGAAGAGAACAGAACTCCTCCCACCAGGATTGCTGCGAAGGAGGCTTCTTGGAGCAGTCCGAGGTGGCGGAACTGGCGCGTTGGGCCGAACAGAACCACATCGAGTTTGTCCCCGAAATTCCCTCCCTGACCCATGCCTTTTATCTGCTGACCCGGCACCCGGAGCTGTCGGAAGTGCCGGGTGACATGTGGCCGGATACTTATTGTCCCTCCAACCCCAAGAGTTACGAGCTTCTCTTCGGCGTCATGGACGAGTACATCGAGGTGCTCAAGCCCAAGATGATTCACGCGGCGCACGACGAGTGGTTTGCGCCGTTTGGGCTCTGTTCTGACTGCCATGGGGAAAGCCCGGGAGAGCTCTACGGTAAGGATCTCAGAAAGATTCATGATCATCTGGCCAGCCAGAACATCAAGATGGCGATTTGGGGTGATTATCTCCTGGAGAGCGTGCGCGGCACGGGACTGCAAGAACGCATGGCGCCGGACGGATGGACCTATCATGCGCCCGGCGCCATGACTCCCAAGCAGGTGGAAGAACTGGTTCCCAAGGATATCCTGCTGTTTAATTGGTTCTGGCACGGAGCAGAACCTGGGCTACAGAAGGAGGTCCAACTGGAGCAATTCGGCTTCCAACAGGTGTACGGCAATATGGAACCGGACCTGGAGAATTACCACCAGCGCAGCGCGCGGCCCACCATCCTGGGGGGTGCGCCGTCTCTGTGGGCTGCCCCCACCGAATACAACTTGAGTAAAGATTTCCTCTTCAGCGTCTTGGGATGCAGCGGAATGCTCTGGTCAAGCAAGGAGTTGAGCAACGACGAGGTCTATCAATCCACCCAGAGGCTGATGCCTGAAGTGCGGCCGCGCCTCAGGGGCAATGTGCCACCCAGCGGCGTCGGCGACCCCGTCGTGCCGCTCGATATTTCTTCCTTCTTCAATGCTCCATCACAGCATCCAGACTTTAGCGTGGACCTCCGCGCCATGGCCGAGGGAAGAATCCGTTCGGGGCCTCGAGTGTTTGACCTGCCTGCCCGCGATTCCGCCGGGGGCAAGACCTGTGTCATCGTGGAGGCATGCGGAACCGAACCCAACCTTCTGCCGCGCGAGGTCCCGGGAATCAAGATCGGCCATGATGTGACCAGCTTGATTTTCTTGCACGCCTGCGCCCGCGCCGCCAGCAACAAGGGGGCCTTCCGCGTGATCTGGGACGAAGAGGACTCCGCCGATCTCCTCGGCTGGTACGAGGTGGTGTACGAGGACGGCCTCCCGGAGATTATCCCGATCCGCTATGGAGTGAACATCCTGGAATGGAATTGGATCAAGGGCCAGCCCGCGCAAGCCTACTGTCCTGCGGCAGATGAAGTCGTTTGCGGACAGGCGCAGGACGGGCCCCTTACTTTTTTCGCGTACGAGTGGACCAGTCCTCGCCTGGGAAAGGTCGTCGAGGAGGTCCGCCTGCATGGGTCCAACCGATTTCGCGGTGCGGTCAAGGGCTTCGAGAATGCATATGGGGACATCATTCCCAATAATGCCGTCATCCTGAAAGCCATCAGTATGGTTCCGAGACGGGGATGAGAAGGTTATTCTCTCTCCTGATTGTGGCCGGGTTGTCAGTGGCGGCGGGTTGGGCACAAGCGAAGAACCCCGTCTCCCCTACCAGCGACGCCTGGACTGTCACTGCGAATGGAGAACGGGGCGTCCTTAGCATTTCGTACGACAACCTGGGAATAATACTCAAGAGCGCTCAACTCTCTCTGCAGGGCGTGGAAGGCCCGCGCTTACGCCATGCAGGGCGACACGGCCAAGGCCCGCACCGCCTACAAGGATTTCCTCACGCACTCGAAAGACGCCGACCGCGACATTCCCATCCTAAAGGAAGCCAAGGCGGAATACGCAAAGCTGAAATAATCCTGGCACTCCGACCCTCGCTCCGAGAACTTTTTCCCGTTGTAAGGTCGCTCCCGGCATTTGGCGTCCCCGTTTCTTCCGTGTGCCTCCGATGCGATTCCGTTTCGTATATACGCCGTGGCGGAATCGACTGGAATACATGACAACAAAGGAGAAAAGCCCTTCCGATGCACTTTGGAAGATTGTGCCTGGGAAACGCCCTTCCACACCTGAATCCCCCACTGGCCGGCGCCCCGACGAGTCGGGGCGATTTGGGTCAAGGCACTGAGGGTGGGGTAGGGGCGAGCGGGAGAGAACCGGGGCTCGGGATGGTGGAGAGCAGGGCTCCAGTATTGATGTAAACCTTGCGTCCTCGCGCGTCGGAAATCAGGACAATCTCGTCCGCCCGCAGGAGTGTTCCCTTCCCTGCAATCGAAATCGCGGGCTGGCTTTGCAGCCCGAGAGCAATGACGGGCGGTCCTTCCTGGACTGGGGGGAAGGGCTCCGTGCCCGCAATGAATACCTCGCTGTGAGTCAAGGCGGGGTCGGCGAGCGCGGCGGTGCGGCAACGCTCGATGGCCGCCGGTGCGTCAGAATTGCCGTGGGATGCTCCGCTGAGGGAGAGCACGAGTAGGGGGTTGCTCGCCGCCTGAGCAAGCGGTCTGGAATTTTGATGCACATTTTGGTGCACACGTAGATCAAAAACGGCAGTAATCCATACGGCTTGACGAAGTGCAAAACCACGGCGGAGGGCGCATAAACACTGCTTGGTTTTTATCCGTAGCAATCCGTAACAAATCCTCTGTTTATGCCTCCGAAACGGAGGCTCGCGCTATGCTTGCTACTGTACGGCAGCGCTTCGCCTTGGCGCGGTAGGCGGCGGTTGAGACGCTGCCATTTGAGCTGTTGACGCTTGCCGCTCCCCGGATCTGGCCAGCACCTCGGCGCGGATGAGTTCACCCTGCTGAGGCGTGAACCGTAGGCGGCCCCAGCCAGCGCCCCGCAATTCTTCCGCGCTCCATTTCCCCTTCATGATTCCTGTGGGAGAGTGACTGTTCGGGCCCAGCAGAAGGTGGCCGATTTCGTGGGCGATAACACAGGCTAGGATATCCCCTGACATGGCGTTGCCCTTGGAGTCCGCAGCCTTGCCCCAATGATACGAAACGGTGGCCAGGTTTCCCCATGCGAAACCCATGGTCGAATCGGTGGTTGCTCCCGGCTCAGCCTTTATCCGGGGAACAATCCGAAGGTTGAGTGTTGTGGGGCCTGCAGGCTGGTCACTGCTCGAGTCCACGAGGCTTTCTGCGGAGTCCGTAGTGACGTTGCTCCATCGCATCGTGAGGCCAACTTTGCCGAAGATAAATGCCGCCTGCGCCTCCGCGGCGATCAATGTGCTTCGCCCCACATGGGCATAGTCATAAACCCACACGGTGATCCCGAGGTCCGTTTCGCCTCCACTTCCAGAAGCAGCTGCGAACACCGTGGCGCTCCGCATCACGAGGATTGCTAAACCCAGCAGTGTCCCGAATCCCGAACCCCCAATCCCCAACCGCGAGTCTTTGACCCTTAATTCCCAGCTCCTAGTCCCCAATCCTTGTCGTTCCACAGCGCCACCTCCGCGGCTTGCGTGATGGCGCCACTTTCGTTTTGAGAACATGCCCTGATGATTCCTGTGACGTACCTGAACTGAGCCTGTCCTCGCGACGGAACGGACGGCACACCCATCGCTTCGCGCCGCGATGGCCGTCCCCGCCTGTTAATGCGCCCAATTAGTTGATCACAAGCCCTGGATAAAAATAGTTTGCACCAACAACGGGCATTTTGTCATTCGGAATTTCCGTCTTTGCTTTCCGAGGGGCACGTAACATCCTCCTGACCACTTCTCAATGCACTGGCCGGTCGAGTTTTCAGTGTTCGGTGCCTCCGGTGCCCAGGGAATAGGCCTGTTTTGTAAGTTCTGACAATCGGAAGTCAACGCAGTGCTATGAGGGGGAGTTTATTCGGTGCTGGAGGTCTTGAAAGCGCGGGTCGAGGCGGTGAGATGGGCTAGGGCAAAAACTATCGCTAAACAAACCTCGCCTGACTGTCTTACTCCCACTGAAGTGGGACAGCATGTGTTGCCTTTGGCGGTTGTACTTGGATCACGGCGCACTCTCTCGACTGATGATTTCGGTTCCCTTTCAACCTGGTGCTGACTGGAAACTCTGCTGAGTGGGTATTTCGCTGGATTTGGTGGCGGGTGGATTTCGCGCCAAAAATCGCCCGAACGACGTAGGGCGTTGACCGGAGGGCCTAAACGAACTGGCAACCGATGTCCTTCGAGCAAGGGGGACGCCGGCACAGCTCAAGAGCATATTCTGGCCACGGTTATTCCTTGGCGTGGATGCCGCCCAGTGAGACAATATGCCTGCTTTTCGTTACTGGGAGGAGTCCACTGTGAGCGCAAAGCGAATCCTTATTGTTGCATTGGCTTCTGTTGGGATTCTGTTTGTGGGGCGGGCGGCAGTGCTGCAATCGCCGTCTGCGGGTTCCATTGCTCAGACGGCGTCCCCGCCTGGAGCCCCGTCGTCACCACCGGTGGCACCGGTGAGACCGGTCACCGAGGTTTACTTCGGGACTAAGGTAGTAGACCCGTATCGCTACATGGAGAATCTCCGAGACTCGGAAGTACAGGCGTGGTTCAAGGCCCAGGACGACTACACGCGTGCAGTCCTGGTGAGGATTCCCGGCCGCCAGCAGCTTCTAGAGCGCATCAAGCAGCTCGACCAATCCGCTCCGTTCCAGGTTGGCGATGTCCAACGATACCAGGCCGAAAGGTATTACTACCGGAAGAGATTGGCGAGCGAAGAGGTGGGCAAGCTTTACGAGCGCGAGGGCCTTAACGGAAACGAAAAACTGCTCGTCGATCCCGGAAAGTTCGTCACCACCCCCGGGACGCACTACTCCCTCAACTACTACGTGCCCTCGTATGACGGGCAATATGTTGCCTATGGCGTTGCCCCCAGCGGTTCAGAGGATGCCGTGATTCACATCCTGGAAGCCTCTAGCGGCCGCGACACCGGTGAAACGATCGACCGCAGTTGGTACGGTGGCATTTCGTGGCTTCCGGATAACCGGTCGTTCTTCCACATCCGGTTTCAGAAGCTCGGTCCGGGCGCCGATCCCACGGAGCGCAGGCTGAAAAGCGGGGTGTACCTGCATCAGGTGGGAACTGACCCCGAAAGCGATCCGGCGGTCTTCGGTTTCGGCGTCAAACCCGAGATCGACCTTGATCCCACTGACGCCGACTTCGTCATCACCGACCCTCGTACCACGTACGCCTTTGCCGGCGTAAACCGCGGCTTCCGGAACGAGCTGGCGCTTTACTCGGCTCCGCTCGCGACCGTGGGCAAGCCCGATACGCACTGGAGGAAGCTCTGCGACCCTGAGGACGCCGTCACCAGCTTCGACTGGCGCGGCGACGATCTGTATTTGGTCACGCACCGGAACGCTCCCCGTTTCAAGGTGATTCGCACCCGTCTCTCTCATCCGGATTTGGCAGCGGCGCAGGTGGTGATTCCGGCGAGTGAGGCTGTTATCACGAATGTAACGGCGGCGCCGGACGCGCTCTATGTGCAGGAACTCGACGGCGGCGTTGGAAAACTGCTTCGCGCGCCCTATACCGGCGGTGCTCCAGAGCTGGTTTCGCTGCCTATGGAAGGAACTCTGGAGCTCATGGGCGGAGACCCACGCCTGCCGGACCTCCTATTGGCGCTCACTTCATGGACGAAAGCCTTCCGCATATACCAGTACGACCCCGCCACGAAGCAAGTTAAGAATACCGGGCTCCAGCCCCCCGGACCATTCGGTGATCCGGCTGACGTCGAGGCGGTCGAAGTCAGGGTCCCCAGCTACGACGGGACGCTGGTTCCGCTTTCCATCATTACCAAGAAAGGGCCGAAGCTGGACGGCTCACATCCCACCCTGCTTTCCGGCTATGGCGCTTATGCGATCAACATGTCTCAATACTTCGCCCCGGCTTCGCTGGGGTGGCTGGAGCGCGGCGGTGTGCGGGCCGTAGCGCATGTGCGCGGTGGCGGCGAATACGGTGAAGAATGGCATCAAGGAGGCATGCGGCAAAACAAGCCCAACACCTGGCGTGACTTCATCGCTTGCGCCGAATACCTGGTGCGGCATGGATATACGTCGCCGGGAAAGCTTGCCGGAGAAGGTGGCAGCGCCGGGGGCATCCTGATTGGACGGGCGTTTACCGAGCGTCCGGACCTGTTCGCGGCGGCGCTGGATGACGTGGGTCTTTCCGACATGATACGGGACATGTTCTCGCCCGACGGTCCCCTTAACGTTCCCGAGTATGGAGACCTTAAGACGCCGGATGGTTTCAAGAACTTGTATGACATCAGTGCCTATTATCACGTTACGGACGGCATCCATTATCCCGCCGTGATGCTGACCACCGGCATGAACGATCCGCGCGTGGTCCCCTGGGAACCCGGCAAGATGGCGGCCCGGCTCGAGGCCGCGACCGCCAGCGGCAAACCGGTGTTGTTGCGCGTCGATTATCAGGGCGGGCACGGTCTCATTGGCGGGACCAAAACTCAGGTGGACGAACTGCTCGCTGATCAGTGGAGCTTCCTGCTCTGGCAATTCGGCGTGCCGGAATTTCAACCACACCGGTAGCATGGCCTCCGCAACCGGCAACAGCGTGCGGGAACAGGGCGACGCAGTGTTAAACGTCCGGCTTGATCAACATTCTGCCCGACAACGACGGAGCGGCAGGGCGCCTTTCGGCAGTTACCGAAAAAAAACGCCAACCGGCACTTAAGCCACATTCGGAACAGCAAACGCCCTTCCTGCGCCGGAATCCAGCCCATGCGGTGAGCCAGTCGATGGGAAGGCGACTTTTCATTCCGAATCCCCAAAAGCGCCGAAATTAGTTGAGCGGCAGCAACTTCCAGTGAGACGAGCAAATAAATCCCTCCGGCGGACACTTGGAGAATACTTTCCGAATCGACCATGCGTCCAGAAACGATGCGACCCCTGAGGAACCGAAGACTTACGAATCCAAGCGGTCACTTGTACGGGTTATGGCCGTTACACGTCAATGTGGATTGTTGCCGGGGGCTTCGGGCAGAGGCAAGGATTGCGACCGCGGATTGGTCTGTAAACAGTAGGCGACAAGGCAGGACCTATTTCCTTAGACGTCGTTTACATCCAGCCATGCCGGATTGCTGGTGGGAAGGGCTGTGAAGCC
>Ga0326728_10016867_pt1 | contig 14785 bp, 14 predicted proteins | sample MB3enrmetagenome_FD_207602 | JGI IMG/M metagenome (GOLD analysis project Ga0326728, IMG submission 207602) | Lab enriched peat soil microbial communities from McLean, Ithaca, NY, United States - MB31MN | ecosystem: Environmental > Terrestrial > Soil > Wetlands > Peat | place: USA: New York...
AAAGTAATTTGCCCGTGCTGCTGCCGCCCAACGTCAAGCTGACCGGGCAGGGATACTCGCCGCTCGCGGACGTGCCGGAATTTGTGAACACGACGTGCCCCAAGTGCGGCGAACCCGCGCGGCGCGAGACGGATACCATGGACACGTTCGTCGATTCCTCCTGGTACTTTTACCGGTACACCGATCCCAAGATCGCGACCGCGCCGATTGATAAGGGAGAGGTGAAGTATTGGTTCCCGGTTGACCAATACATCGGAGGCATCGAGCACGCCATCCTGCACCTGATTTACATGCGCTTCTTCACCAAAGTGATGCGCGACATCGGCCTGGTGGAATTTTCCGAACCCGTGGCGCGGCTGTTTACGCAGGGCATGGTGATTAAAGACGGCGCAAAGATGTCGAAGTCGAAAGGGAACGTCGTTGATCCTACCCAGATGTTTGCCAAGTACGGCGCCGATACCACGCGCCTCTATATGCTTTTTGCCGCGCCGCCCGAAAAAGATCTGGAATGGAGCGATGCGGGCATTGAAGGCGCATCGCGATTTCTGGGCCGCGTTTATCGGCTGGTGGCGAAGCACGCCGGCAAACTCCAAGGCGTCAGGGCGGGGAATTTAACTGCCGAAGAAAAGGCCTCGCCGACGCCCGAGGAACGCCGCCTGCTGCGCAAGGCGCACCAGACGCTCCGGCACGTGACCGAAGACATGGAAGAGCGCTGGCACTTCAATACCGACATCGCCAACACCATGGAGTTGGTCAATGAATTGAACGAGCTCGACGCGGCGGCGGAGGCCGGGAAGATTCGCGCCACGGTGCTCAAGACAGCGCTGGAATTCGTGGTAACCATCCTCTCGCTCTTTGCTCCGCACGTGGCGGATGAGCTCTGGGAAGGGCTTGGGAATGCGGGGCCGCTGCTGAAGGTTTCCTGGCCGGTGTTTGACGCCGAATTGGCGGCTGAAGATGAGCTGGAATATCCCGTGCAGGTCAACGGCAAGCTGCGGGCCCGCATCCATGTGTCAACCAGCGCCGGCGAGGAGGAGATTCGCACCAAGGCACTCGCGGAGGAAAAAGTCATCCAGCACCTGGCCGGGCTGCGGGTGGTAAAAATTATTATTGTGCCGCAGAAGCTTGTTAGCATTGTTGCGAAGTGAGGGTGATTGCGGGCAAGTCGCTTTGCCCGAGTGCATGAGGTGACGTAATCCCAACTTCGGACAGCTACCTTTTCCCGGACCTCAAAATGCAAACCCCCCAACCCGTCGTCGTTCTCGATTTTGGTTCGCAATACACCCAACTGATTGCCCGTCGCATTCGCGAGCTTCAGGTATATGCGGTGATCGTGCCTTGCAACATCCCCTTTCAAGATTTGGTGCGCATGAGCCCGCAGGCGCTGATTCTTTCCGGCGGGCCGTCATCGGTCTATGACCCTGCGTCGCCGGTTTGCGACGAGCGCGTGCTGAAGCTCAACCTGCCCGTGCTCGGCATCTGCTACGGCTTGCAGTGGATGGCTTACAAGCTGGGAGGGAAGGTGGAACCGGCGGGGCGGCGCGAATACGGCTTTGCCGAGCTCGATATCTTGCCTTCCTCGCGGCTGTTGGCGGGTTTTCCTTCACCGCTTAAGGTTTGGAATAGCCACGGCGATCACGTGGTGGAAGTCCCACCCGGATTCGCCATCACCGGGCGGACGCTGAACGCCATTTCGGTCATTGAAAATCCCCAGGCGCAAATGTACGCGCTGGAATTCCACCCGGAGGTTCGCCACACCACCCAGGGCAGGGAAATACTCCAGCGCTTCGTATCGGACGTCGCCGGCATCGAGCCGAACTGGTTCCCGGGATCTTTCATCGAGCAAACTATCGAAAAAGTCCGGGAGCAAGTGGGGGGCAAACACGCCCTCTGCGCACTCTCGGGAGGTGTAGACTCGGCCGTTGCCGCGACACTGGTGGGGCGCGCGCTGGGCGACCGCCTAACTTGCGTCTTTGTGGATAACGGCTTATTGCGTAAGAATGAGTTCGCCGAAGTCAGCGGCAAACTGCGGGAGCAAGCTCACCTGAAGGTGAAGGCCGTCGACGCCTCAGCCCGCTTTCTTGCCCGGTTGGCTGGCGTCACTGACCCGGAGCGCAAGCGCAAGATTATTGGCGAGGAGTTCATCCGGGTGTTTGAGGCCGAAGCGTGCGCGCTGGGGGACGCAGAGTTTCTTGTACAGGGGACGCTCTACCCCGATGTTATTGAATCGGTGTCGGTTAAGGGTCCAGCAGCCACCATCAAGAGCCACCATAACGTGGGTGGGTTGCCGCCGGATTTGAAATTTAAGCTGATTGAGCCCTTGCGCGAGTTGTTTAAAGACGAAGTACGGGCAGTCGGACGTGAACTCGGCTTGGACGAATCCCTAGTAGGCCGACAACCGTTTCCCGGGCCTGGGTTGGCAGTACGGATTGTCGGGGAAGTAACTTCTGACCGCCTGCGGATGGTACGAGAGGCCGATGCTATTGTCCAAGAAGAGATAAAGACACGAGGATTTTACGACCGGTTATGGCAGTCGTTTGCGGTCCTTTTGCCAGTTTCAAGCGTGGGGGTAATGGGCGATGCCCGGACTTATGCCTCCACAATCGGCATCCGGGCGGTAGAGTCTGAAGATGGTATGACCGCAGATTGGGCGCAACTACCAGCGACACTACTGCAGATCATGGCGACCCGGATTGTCAACGAGGTAAAGGGTGTGAACCGGGTTGTCTTTGACATAACCTCGAAACCTCCCGGTACCATAGAGTGGGAATAACTCACCCTTTGCCTCTGTATTCAACCAGAGACACTACCCCAACGTCTTGAAACGAAAGCGCTTAGCGGCTCGCCAGTTTCTGGGCCATGAATAGCAGGAGCTGGCGATCTTTATCGTCAATCCGGGTGAGAAGTCGCTTCACTTTCTCGTAAAAACGCAGTTCCTTCTCCTGCTCGGGATTGAGTCCCAGCTCTTCCGTCGTCTGGCGCTTGCTCAAGTTTGGCAGCGGAGGTGGCTCGTCCCCTTCGTAGAACAACTGATAGAGAGGAAGTTCGAGCGCCGCAGCCAACCTCTCGAGGGTTTCAAGTGACGGAACCGTGTGTCCGTTTTCAACCCGCGAGATGTAGCAGCGCAGTAAGCCAGTGCGCTTTTCGATATCACCTTGTGAAAAGTTACGGTCTTCTCTAAGCTTCTTTAGTCGTGTTCCGATTATCATGTGCAGATTCTTGCATAAAGTAATTAAGTGGTCAACTAAATTCTTGATTAGATTTTTCTTAGAAATTTGCTTCACTTATAGCTGTAACCCCAGGGGCTCCTCCCTCGTCGGAAACTATGAGGGTCGCCTCAAGATGGAAGTCCGATGGAAAACTCCGGCGCACAGTTGGCCCAAGAGACTGAGTGGATTAAGCGCGCCCAGCGGGGGGAGCCGGAGGCTTTCGGGCCCTTGGTGGAGAAACACCAGCAGCGTGTTTTCTCGCTGATTTACCATTTGGTGCGCAGACGCGATGAGGTGGAGGACCTTGCTCAGGAGATATTTATCAAGGCGTTTCGGGCAATCCGGAGCTACAACTTCCAATCCTCTTTTGCCACCTGGCTCAGCCGCATCGCCACCAACCATTGCTACGATTTCTTGCGGCACGAGCGCGCGTCGCGCGTGAGTTTCTACTGGCAGATGGGGGAACATAGCCAGCAGGAGTTGGAGACCAACGCGGAGAGTAAGCCGGAACAGCAACTGGATCACGAAGAGCAGACTGTTCTAAAGGATTTGGTTGCCAAGCTCCTGGACCGTGCTCCTGAGAATGACCGGAAGATTCTGGTGTTGAAGGAACTACAGGATTATTCTGTAGAGGAAATTGCGGAGATTCTGAACCTGAAGCCGACGACGGTGAAAGTTCGACTGCATCGCGCCCGGAAGCGCATGTTGGAAGATTTGCGCCAGTGGCGGGAGGAAAACAAAGGCCATGCGTTGTGACGATATTCGCAATCGGGCAGACGAGGTTTGGGAAGGTGAGGAAACGGCGGAGTTTCGCCAGCACCTCACGCAGTGCCCTGCGTGTGCAGGCTATTATCGCGACCTGCGGTTAGTGCGCTCGGGTTTCCGCCTGCTGAAGCGCGAAGAAGCGGTGGCGCCTTCGCTGGGATTTGCCGAGCGGTTGGTTCGCCAACTCGCCGAAGTGAGTAAGGCACCGAGCGTGGCGGATTTCTTCGAGCGCGTGGGAAGGCGTTTTGTTTATGCGACCTTCGTGCTGACCTGCTTGGTGCTCCTTGCTCTGGCATTGCCGCCGACGGGTCCGGTCCGTGGTTTAACCGCTGCCGACATCCAGATGTCCACGCAGGAAGCTTCGCTGGCCTACTCCGATCCAATGGGAGATACCAACTTGCAAGAATCTCCAGACTTGGCGCCCGAGGATAGTCCTGCGCCGGCTGTTCCGAATGAGGTGAAATGACCCGGAAGGTTTATCTTTATTTCATTGTAACCATTATCCTGGGAGCCATCCTTGGGGGAGTGGGGGTTTATTATTCTCTTTGGTACACCGGCCGCCTACAGCATCCACACGGTTTCAACAAAGATCGTGCGGTGGCACACCTCAAGAAGGAACTGAATCTCTCCGACGCCCAGGCACAGCAGGTCGGCCAGATTTTCGATGAGAGTTCGCAAAAGGTAAGGGATTTGCAGAAACAGATTGATCCGCAGTTCCAGGCGCTTCACCAGGAGACGCGGGCGCGCATCCGGCAAATCCTGAACCCTGAGCAAGCGAAAAAGTTTGATGAATTCGTAAGGTCGATCGATGAAAGGCGCAAGCGGCGTGGCCCACCACCGCCGCCCCCCCCGCAATAACGGCGAGGCTCTTGTGTTGCCGACAGGCGCGTCGTCCGTGAGCCGGGTTTTAGAGTTTTCAGAAACTGTCCGGATGTTTACATCCGGTTGGCAAGCACTGTCGGGAACCGAACTTCCCCTTCCAGGTGGCAGGGGTCTTGGGCAGAAAAGAAAGTGACCTGTAAGAGGCGGCTGGTTATCCCCATCCCGGAATTAAAAGGGGATATCCTCATCGCTAATTTCGGGTTCGGGAGGTGAAACCGGCTCTGCGGAAGGGGATGGCGGTGCCGGGGGGGCAGAGCGCTCAGCCGCCGGGCGATCCATACCCCCGGAGGGCACGCGCTCGGAGTCCGCTTTCGATCCCAGCATCTGCATCCGGTTGGCTATAATTTCGTAGGTGGTGCGTTTGTTTCCGGCCTGGTCCTGCCACTGCCGGCTGCGAATTGAACCTTCGATATAAACCTGCTTCCCCTTGGTCAGGTACTCGCCGCAGATTTCCGCCAGTTTATTCCACGCCACGATATTATGCCACTCCGTGTGCTTTTGCTGCTCGCCCGTACGGTCTTTGAATGACTCGTCGGTAGCCAGACTGAACTTGGCTACAGGAGCGCCACTGGGGGTATACTTCACCTCCGGGTCCTTACCCAGACGGCCGATCAAGATGACTTTGTTGACGGATCCAGACATGAATTCCTCCCCCCAATGGCCTGCGTGCAAGGGTGCAAGTTATGCGGCCTGCGGGAAACTTGCCTGCCGCGAATTTAAGATTTCCCCCTCGAGGTGGTGACGGGGACCGTGATGCCCAACTTCTTCAGCCGTTGCCGCGCCAAGTCAGCTTCATGCGATTCCGGAAAACGCTGGATCAAGGAGCGCAATTCGCGGGTTCCCGCCGCCTTCTGGTCCAGCGCCAGCAGGGAAAAGCCCTTTTTTAATTGGGCAGCGGCCGCCTTGTTTCCGGTCGGATATTTCTCACTGCACAAGTCGTAGGCCTGGATGGCGTGATTGTAATCCCCTTGGCTGTAATAGCATTCGCCGATATAGAACTGGGCGTTCGAGGCGCGATCGGTGTCCTTGTAATACTTCAAATAATCCTGGAAGGCCTGAATCGACAAACCCCATTGCCCGCCGTTGTAATAGCTCAAGCCTTGGGAGTAAAGCGAATCCGCGTCGGGCATGGGGGGAGCGCCCGGTCCGGGGGGGGCTCCGGGATTATCCGATGTCGTTCCTGGCGTGGGATTGGATTGCGCGGGGAGCGTGGTAAGAATATTCTGCATTTGGGCCATCTGCTCGCTGAGTTTTGAGAGGCGCGCCTTGGCCTCGTCCAGGCTTTCGCTCAGCGCCTGCATCTGGGTGGTCATGGAATCGAACTTGGCGGTTGAAGATGCCAAGTTTTGCTGCATCGATCCGCGCAAGTCGGTGACCACGGCCTTCATGCTGTTGACGTTGTCATTGGCCTGCTCGACCAGGGTCTTCAACACCGCGGTCTGCGTGTCGACCGTCTTCTGGAGGTTCTGAATGGCCTGCTGCAAGGCGTCAAGTTGCTGCATCATTTGGAGGGTTTCTTTACTGACGCCGAAGACGGGCTGGACTTGCGCGCCCAGGAAGGCAAAAACCATCAAAGCCAGTAAGGTATGTTTTTTCAAGGTGGCTGCGTCCTCGCTTGAGAGAGTATCACACAAGCCAGTCTAACCTTTTGGCACGGCTCTGGTCAACCAGCACGAAGGGTGGGTGGTGGGCCAGTTTGGGTTGGCGAGGATTCGCCCCCGCCCCGGTGTCGCCTGCAAAAGAAGGACGACAATCTTGAGCTGGCGTTGATTATGCCCCAAGCGTGCGCTTTTCTTGCACGACGGGAGGATGAGCCAATGCCGGTTACTCCTCCCCGCCTTGGAAGGAATGCAGAGCTTCTTCCCAAAGATGTAGACACCGATCCTCTGGGCCTAGCACGTCACCTTCATTGGCGTTGCGCTGCCGTGGAACGGGAGGAGGACGGAAGCCGGGAGTCCGTTAGGGCTCCCGGCTGATTCCGCCTACTTGGATTCGGTGCCGTAAACGAAGTGATCCACGCGGTTCTGCTGCCAGCAATCTTCTGTCTTCGCTGATTGATCGCAGGTCGTAACCGGGCGGCTCTTGCCGTAGGAAATGGTTGAGATTGAGTCTGCGGACACGCCCGCGTTCACCAGGAAGTTTTTGGCGGCGGTGGCGCGGCGGTCGCCCAAGCCCATGTTATACTCTTCGCTTCCGCGGTCGTCACACTTGCCTTCAATGGTGAATTTGATGCCTTGATGCCCTTTCAGGAAGGTGGCATTACTGGTAAGAACTGCCTCTGCATCGGTCCGAATGTCTGCTTTGTCAAAGTCAAAATAAGCATCTTTGACGTTTTGGTCAAACGCGGATTCATCGGACACTACTACGGGCGGCGGCGCCGGGGCTTCCGGTGGTGGGGGGATCGTCACGGTGACGCGGGCAGTGGCATTCGCTGTGCCGCCCGGACCGGTGGCGGTCAGGGTATAGGTCGTCGAGTCCTGCGGCGTGACCGACGAAGAACCCGAGGCCTGGACCTTGCCTACTCCCGGTTCCAAGTCCAGATCGGTGGCATTTTGAGAGGACCAACTCAACGTGACCGATTGGCCTTTATCGACGGTGCTGGGTTCGGCGGTTAACGTCACAGTGGGAGCCGGGGGTGGTGGCGGCGGCGGTGGCGGTGGCGGTGGTGCGGCGGCGACCTTCTTCTTGCAAGCGCCTGCCAGTAAAACAACTCCCAGAATTCCGACGAGAACCGCAAGACTGCGTTTCTTCGTTCGCATGCTTAAATCCTCCTTGAATTGGTAGAAAATCTCGTGATCCCGTGGATGCAAGAAACTACTAACAACTGCTCCCTCCGGGCGCCTAGAATTGCCGGCTCGCGTTTTTCCGTGCCCGAGAGAGACCAATTAGAACACGCGATACTATCACTAAATCCAAGAAAAAAACAACTTCTTACCACGAAAAAATATCACATTGTGACGATTGTCAAAGCGAAAATCTCATCCTTATTTGCTGTCTGCCCAAACTGTATCCGCAACGTCCATTGCCTTCGCGGCGATTACGATTACTTTGAAATCGGGTTCTATTGAGAGCAATCCGAAGGCCATACTTAAACTCTTCAAAATCTTTGCGCATTGGGTCCCAAGATCATCCTCGCTTCGCGAATTCGCGAACTTCGTGAAATATCAGTTCGACCAATTGGCATTCCAATTTTCCCCGTCCTTGGTCAATTGCTTGGGGTCACGGCCGTTGGCGAGCATGCTCCAAACCTGGCGCGACCCCGAGCGCGTGGATTCGAATGCCAGGTGGCGACCGTCCGGCGACCACGTCGGATGCTCGTTACGGCCGACATCGTGCGTCAACTGGATGATATTGCCGCTGGCAATTTCCATGACGTAAATGTCATAGGTTCCGGTTTCTGAAACGCGCCAGTGAAAAGCCATGAAAAGGCCGTTGGGGGACCAGGAGGGGGCGCTGGCGTCGCCGCCTACTTGCACCGTGGTCATACGGCGGAGGTTGGTGCCGTCCGCTGACATGATGTAAATCTGAGGTTGGCCGCTGCGGTCGGAGACAAAGGCTATTTCTTTGCCAGTCTTGGGATTCCAAACCGGCGAGATGTTCACGCCCGGCGAGAAGGTGAGTCGTTGCAGGTTAAAGCCATCCGCATCGGAAAGATAAATCTCGGGGTCGCCCCCCATGCTCGAACAGAATGCGATCTTTTTCCCGTCGGGGGACCACGCGGGAGTGGCGTTCAGACCCTTGTAAGAGGGGAAGGGAATGCGCCGATTGGTTTCAAATGAGAAAAGGTAAATCTCCGGGTTGCCCGACGCATAACTGGTATAAGCCAATTTGGTGTTGTCCGGCGACCAACGCGGTGTGGTGCACAACGAGCGATAACTGGTGATGGGATGTTGATTGAAGCCGTCGTAGTCCATCACCCAGATTTCCGCATGACCCGAACGGTTGCTGGCAAAGGCCATGCGCGTTTCGTTGATTCCGGGCAGCCCACCACCCAGCGTCTTGATGATTTCATCGGCGAAACGGTGCGCGGCTTCGCGGGTGGAAACTTCGTTAAAAGTCGCAACATATTGCTTGGCCAACACGCCGGGGTTGATCTGGTTTCCCAGATCAAAAACCCGGCCGGTAATCACCAAGTTGGAGTTCTTGTTCTCGGCTTTGCCGAAAACCAACATCTGGGCGGAGGCGGGAGGGCTGCTCCAGGCGCTAAAATCGACGTCCAGAGGCTCCTCGGGGGCCTTCACGGGATAGTAGCTCTTGCTGACCATCTCGAAAATGCCGGCGTTGTCGAGATCGTTCCAAAGAACCTGGTTGAACTCTTGTGTCAGGCTGACCAACTGTTGATCGACGGCCTTGGGCGGGAAATCCGGAACCGCTAGCTTGATTCTGGGCGCGCCCAAATTGACCCCGGTGTCAATTTGCCAGCCCTGCTGGCTCATGCCCGTTCGCGAGGAAAGGGAGAGTACCGCTGCCACAAAGGTCAGGAAAAGGGGAACCGCGGTTCGAAGCAGTTTCATGTGCGTTTTGGGCTCCAATTTACTAAGATGCTTTCAGATTAAAAAAGATCTCTCACAGTGTGATATATTTTTGGCCAAAAACCCCCGTATTTTAGCCCCTACTGGCGATGAAAGTCAAAATAGAACTGTACATTGATGCTTCCCCCGGAGTAGTCGGGGGGCAGCGCGGGCAGCGGGTTAGAGGCGAGGATTGCCCGCAAGGCGGACCGGTCCACTTCCGGAATGCCGCTGCTTTGCGTAATTTGCACATTGTTTATCGTACCATCGCGCAAGATTTCAAAAGTTAGATAGACGCGCGGGGCTGAAGCAATGCTGGGGCTGATCGTCGACAGCAACCAGTTGGCGCTGATGCGAGTGCGCATCGCCGCCACGTACCAGCCGTATCGCTGGCCGAAACTATTCGACTCACCCATGGCCACGGCACCCGTTCCAAAGGAAGTCACCACTTGGGTGTAGTTCATCGTGGGAGCGCCGGTCTCACCGTAGGGGATGGCGTTGGGGGGAGGCTCCACCTCAGTTTTTTGAATATGCTTATTGACCCTTTCTAATTTTTCCGGTTTTACCGCATCTTTGAATTTCGGAATCTGCTCTGCGTCCGGGGTCGGTTCTTCCTTGGGCTGGGGTTCGGTTTTGTACTGCCCCGTGTTCTGGGTTGCAACTGTGCTGGGCGTGGTCAACAAGGGAGCAGGGAGGGGAATTCCGGGCAGGCTAGATACTGCCCCCACCCGAGTTGCCCGTCCCTCACCCCATTCCTGGCCCGCGCCGCCCAAATGGAAGCCGAGCATGGTATAGGTTACAAGGACCACAAAAAGCGCGGCGTGCAGAATCAGGGAAAGCACTACCGGGCCGCGCAGGGTGTCGCGGCGCTCATCCATCAAAGCTATGGCGTGCGTGCCCATAGGGTGTTGCTCGCACTACGAGGCTGGCTTGGTCTCCAGCGGCTCGGTGACGATGTTCAGATTGGTGAGGTTCGCTTGCTTCAACGCGTCCACCACCCGCGCGAACGCTCCGAAACTTACGTTCTGATCACAACGGATAAACACCGGCTGGGTGCCGGCGCCCTTGAGTTGATCCAGGACGGTCACCCCCAAGCGGTGAATATTAACGGGATCATTCCCGACATAAATATTCTGCTTCTTGTCGATGGTGATGACGACTTTTTCCTCGGACATGATTTTGACAGTTTTGGTTTTGGGGAGATCCACTTCGATGCCCGATTCCAGAATGGGGGCCGTCAACATGAAGATGATTAACAGCACCAGGACGACGTCCACAAAGGGCGTGATGTTGATTTCGGAAAGGGAAGATTGGGTTCTGCCTCTCGGGTTCGTGAAGGCCATCAATCACCTCCTAACAGCAGTGATGAGGGATGAGTGACGAGTGATGAGCCAACAAGGACCGAAACTCGAAAAGCGAAGCTCGAAAATCGCGGCGAGTTTCGAGTTTCGATTTTCGTGTTTTACTGGCTCATCACTTATCACTCTTCACTCTTCACTGTTCTTAATCATTCCGTAAAGTACCGTTCCGTCATATTCAAAAACTCCAGGGAAAAATCGTCCATCTGCGCCCCAAATACTTTGATGCGCTGAAGAAAGATGTTGTACGCGATGACCGCGGGGATGGCTGTGAACAGCCCCGCCGCGGTGGTAATGAGAGCTTCGGCAATGCCCGGCGCCACGCTATGCAAACTTGCAGTGCCAGCCGTCGCCAGGCCGTGGAAGGCATCAATGATGCCCCACACGGTTCCGAACAACCCCACAAAGGGAGTGACTCCGCCGGTGGTGGCAAGCCATACCAGCCATTTTTCCATCCGACCGAGTTCGTTCGAAGCGCCTATCTGGAGGGCGCGCTTTACCGCCTCCAGGCTGCGAATCCGCGGCTTGCCCGGATTCTCGCTCATGGTGGCTTGGCTCTCAATCTCACGGTAGCCGGATTGGAAAACCTCCGGCAGTGGGCTCTCCTTCAGCGTGCGGCAGAAAGCTCGAATCTCTGAGAGCTTCTTGCTCTGCCGGAAGACTTTGAGGAATTCCACAGATTCGCGCTGCGCAGCCCGAAAGGTGAAAAGTTTTCGGATGATAATCGCCCAGGAGAGAATCGAAAATGCTAGAAGCACCAGCAGGACAATCCTGGCCACCGGGCCCGTGTTTGTCAGGAGTTGCCAAACTTCGCCCTGGTAGAAATCTTGTGTGAAACCCTGGTACAACACCAGAAGTGCAGCGGCCAATTAACCTCCTCATTAAGACCAGGAGACTGAAAACCCTATCAAATCAACGTAACATACCGACCCAAGGCAGTCAACGAAGGAACGAGGAACGGGAATAGGTAGATGGTAGGTCGTAGGTGGGGGAAGGGAAAAACTCCGCTTGCAAATTAGCATTTGCCTTTCCCTCCCACACCTACGGTCCATTACCTAACATCTACCCTTATTGCCTGTCCCCCACCTACGACCTACCACCTACTACCTACCATTGTGGTAGACTTCGTCCCGACAATCCCATGCTTCGCGAAATTCACATTCAGAATTATGCGGTCATCGATAACCTGGCCGTGGAATTTGGGCCTGGCTTGAACCTGCTGTCCGGGGAAACCGGCTCCGGCAAGTCCATCCTGGTGGACGCGCTGGGACTAGCGCTGGGCGGCCGCACCTCCTCCGAAGTGATTCGCACCGGGGAGGAGCGCGCGCTGGTTACCGCGGTTTTTTCTGCCCAGGGGAAAGCTCCGTGGGCCGATTGGCTGGAGGAATACGGAGTGGCGGGGAGCGAGGAAGGCGAGCTGTTCCTGCGGCGCGAAGTCCAAAGCGGCGGCAGGAGCCGGATGCTGGTAAATGACCAACCCGTCACCCTGGGAGCGGTCCGCTCGCTTGCTCACCGCCTGGTGGAAATGCACGGCCAGAACGAGCACGTGGAGCTCTTTGCGCGCGCCGCGCAGCTCAGTTTGCTCGATCAGTTCGCGGGCGTGAGTGCGGAGCTCGAATCCCTGCGCGCCCTGCATGCGCGGCGCCGCGAGCTCGAGCAGGAGCTGGAGGGACTCAGCCACAACGAACAGGAGCGGCTGCGCACCCTTGACCTCCTCGGTTTTCAAGTGCGCGAGCTCGAGCAGGCAAATCTGCAAGCGGGGGAAGACGCGCGCCTGGAGGAGGAGCGGACGATTCTTTCCAACCTGGAAAAAATTCGCGCCGCCGCCACCAACGCTTTCCAGGAGTTGTACGAAGACGAAGGCGCGGCGATTTCCCGAGTGGCGGCCGCCGCACGGCAGCTCGATGAGTTGCGCCGCTACGACGCTTCGGTGGCGCCGCAGATCGAACCGCTGGCCGCGGCGAGGGTCACGCTGGAGGATATCGCGGCCTTCCTGCGCGACTATGCAGGGAAGCTCGAAGCCAATCCCGCGCGCCTGGAAGAAATCGAGGATCGGTTGGCGCTGATCGATCGCTTGAAGCGCAAGTACGGAAGCAGCGTGGAAGCGGTCCTCGGGTACGCTGCCGAGACGCGCCGGAGTTTGGCCAGTCTGGAACATGCCGATGAGCGGCGGGAAGCTGTGCGGAAAGATCTGGCCAAAGCCGCGGCCGAGTACCGGAAGGCCGCCGAAGCGCTCTCAGAAAAACGGCGCGACGCGGCGCGGCGGCTGGTAAAGCTGGTGCGCGAGGAACTGGCGCAGCTTGGGATGGAAAAGACCCGCATGGAGGTCCACTTTGAAAGCGTCCCGGAAGGCCAGGGCGTCGCGACGGGAATCGATGAAATTGAATTCCGCATTTCGCCCAACGTCGGGGAGGAACTGCGGGTGATGGAAAAAATCGCCTCGGGCGGGGAAATCTCGCGGCTGATGCTGGCGTTGAAAACGGTCGTCGGTCAGGCGAGAGTGAGCCGCGGCGCGCGGGGCGCCCGCCACAGCGACGTGACCTTTATCTTCGATGAGATTGACGCTGGCATCGGAGGCCGCGTGGCCGAGTGCATTGGTCAACGCTTGAAGCGTCTGGCTCGCGACGCCCAAGTGCTGTGCGTTACCCACTTGGCGCAGATTGCCTGCTTCGCCGATAGCCACTTCTACGTCGAGAAATCCGCACGCGCCAACCGCACTATCACCACCATCAAACCTCTGGCCGGCGAGAAGGAACGCGCCGAAGAACTGGCGCGCATGTTATCCGGCAGCCAGATCACCGACGCCGTCCTGAAACACGCCACCACCATGCTGCGGCAAGCGGCCGGGTGAGCCCCTTTCCTCAATGGAACGCGATGGCTTTCGAACGGCTGTTCGCGAACGACCTCTAAGAAAATATCGATCGTGAATAGGGCTCATCCCAATGCATGACACGAGGGAGCGATAGAGTCGGCAGCCACCTTTAGGTGTTTGTTGATGGGCGGGCTCTAAACAATAGAGAAAAGGCCCACGGCAGGTTGTTCTCTCACCGCGGGCCTTTGGGTCTTCAGACTATCCAAGACTTAACCTTATGTTTCGATCTTACCGCCGGGCAAAACCTTGCCATCCACCGTGAGCGATAATCCCGCGTGCTAGGCCCAAACCTCTCCCAACGATACCCACTCCTACCGCTGGAGCCGGGTAGACCGCAGGGGGGTAGTAAGCTGGCGGGTAGTAAACCGGTCCGTAGCCATAATAGGGATACGGATATCCGTAATAGCCAGCCCAGCCGGGGGCATAGGAGAAGCCAAATCCGAAGCCGCCGTAGCCGTAGCCGCTACGGTATCCGCCAAAGCCACCTCGAAACGTTCCCCCGCGAGCGGTTTGTCCGGAGAAGGAGCCACCAACTCTTCCTCCGCCGTAATGGAAGCTTCCACCGCCGGAGCTGCGTCCGCCATTGCCACTATAGTGGAAACTGCCCGAGCCTCCCGAGAAGTGCCCGCCGCCAGAAAAGGATCTGCCCCGACCCGCGGCAAAGCCGCTTGTGGCCAGCGCTAACCCGATGACTAACGCTATTGCTACCTTTTTCATATGAGCCTCCTGCCCCCTCAGACTCCTGTCCGCCCTTTGGGAGAATTATCAACTGGTGGACGAGGCAATTGATTTGCCAATTCTAATTGTCTGTAAGTCTTTGAAATATAAAGGATAGGCGATAGAAGAGGGTGACCAAAATCCACCATGTCGGTGGTGGTTTTGGGCCAGTGTATGGTTTGGAGCGCCCGCTTTATGGTCAAGAACATTTGGACAGGTTCGACCCCCGCCAGTGCAAAAAACTGTCATGCTCACCCGCCGCGGCAGTGGCGTGCAGAGCAATGGGTCCATCACCGATCGTTACATCGACCGATCACCAGATGACCCGATGAATCAATCCCCTCCCCGAGAATCGCGATTGATAGGAGCGGGAAACCGCAGAAAAGACGTTCACCCTCGCGGGATGTGTGTTATAGAGATTTTGCGAAGAATCCTAGACCCACACCCGGAGGGTGAACGATGGAAGCAAGC
>Ga0326728_10016868_pt1 | contig 14784 bp, 21 predicted proteins | sample MB3enrmetagenome_FD_207602 | JGI IMG/M metagenome (GOLD analysis project Ga0326728, IMG submission 207602) | Lab enriched peat soil microbial communities from McLean, Ithaca, NY, United States - MB31MN | ecosystem: Environmental > Terrestrial > Soil > Wetlands > Peat | place: USA: New York...
AAATCCAGTCGCTGCAGCTCGACGTGGGAACGCGCGAGCAAGAAATCGCCACCGAGATCGGCGCAATCATCGCCGATGAGGCCGCGCCCCTTCTTGAGCGCTTCGAGCAACTCGCCGAGGCGTACAGAGCTACGCGCGTTGAGGTGAGGGCACTGCTACGAATTGTCCGGCCAGGACAGTACGAGGATCAACGGGCTGCGAGCCACGAAGGCGCGCGCCTGGTCGAGGCGGCGCTCGGCAGAGCCACGATCCATCCGTGGGACCGCGAGCGCGACGCGGCGCAGGCACATGACTTTGTCGAAGGTACGCGCCGCGACGAGGCGCAACTAGAAGCATTGATGGCGAGGTGGCGCGCCCGCGCAGAGGCGTTGCGCAAGGATCCCGATGCAGAAATCTGAAATTGCTCCGCGACGGGCCCTGAATCTTCCACCGCGTTTGAGCGAAGCGGAGCGCGCGTTCCCATGCGCGCGTCACCGCGATCCCGCCACTCATCGGCCCGGCGGGGCGGGTCTATTTCGTGAGTCACCCGTTCATCACAAGCAACCGCGAACGCCGGCGGGCCGATTCCGCTCGATCATGACCGAGCACCTCTCGACCGCGGCCGGCTACTAACTTTAAGGACGCAACACATGACCGCTGAATATCCGCCTTTTCCGCTGATTCCGTGCATCGCCTTCAATACGTCCGCACCATCCGGTACGACCGCCATGCCGCGCCAGTGTGTCGTCGGGCCCCTTGCCTTCTCCATAGCTCAAGATCTCTCATTCGGCAGCTATTGCGGTTTCGAGTTGGTCGCAGACGGCTCGCACACGCCAACATTTCCAGGCATGACCGAAGCTTCCTTTTCTCTTAACTGGAGCAACAGAACCGGCGTTCTGCACTCGATGAGCTTGTATTACGGCGCGCAGGATTCTGGCCCCAGTTATTCAATTGATGTCATCGGCCCGACGCCGATTCCGGCTGTGACATCGCTGGCGGTCGCACATGGGGAGAACCCTGTCGTCGAAATTGGAATAGGCGGAGCATCCCTCAGCACTGCATTCGTCCCGGCCCCTACGCAGTTTTCAATCAGCCGGGCGCCCACGTTGCTGAACGGATCAACCCTCGCTGTGACGTCGGTCGCTGTTTCTGCCAATCAAATCGCGCTCACCCTCAGCGGCACCATCAGCCTAGGCGATGTCGTGACGTTGTCATACGCTCCGCCATACCCCGGCCAGCCTGCGTACCCTGTGGCAGCGCAAGACGGATCGGGAAATCTGCTCGCGGGATTCACGGGGACAGTGACGGTAAGCTAATGCAGCGCCTCGAGATCGAGACCCACTACGTTCGCATCGTCACCACGCATCGCGGCGGCGCCACAACCGAGAACGATATCCGCTTCAACTCTCAGCACGCGGCGATCGAGGCCTGCGACAAACTGCAGGCGGAAATTGATGAAGACGCAGAACCAAAGCGCTGCTTCGTTTTGGACGCGAGCATGGTCCCGATTCACGCCGGCGGCGAGCGGCGCTCGAGTCCGAATCGCTCTCAGCAGAGACGGCCCGCATGAGCCTGATTCTAGGCGTCGATCCTGGCGCCGTGAGCGGCGCGTACGCCATTCTGGACGAATCTGGCGCGCTCCTCGATGTGGCGGACCTACCCACCATCGCGAGCGGCAAACTGCGCTGGATCGACGCGCCGGCTCTGCTCTCCCGGCTGATCGAGCTGAAGGCCGGACGGCCGATGATCGCCTACGTCGAGCGCCAGGGAGCGCGGCCCGGTCAAGGATTGTCGAGCACGTTCACGTCAGCAACGGCGTTCGGCTCACTGCTCGCAACGTTGCAGATCGCCGGCTGCTCGATTGAGCTCGCGACGGCCGCGCAGTGGAAAACAGCGATGGGTCTCACGAAGGACAAGCAGCGCTCGCTTGACGCCGCGCGCCTGCGTTTTCCCGATGCATCGCTCGATCGCAAGAAAGATCACGGCCGAGCGGAGAGCCTGATGCTCGCGCTCTACGGCCTGACTCGGCGATCGGTGAGGGCGGCAGCATAATTATTTTGGATCAGGGAGAATCGATGGATACAGCGATTGAGCGCGCGGAGAAGCCACAGAAACGGGCGGCGCCACCAGGCCCGCGGCCCTGCGACGGTTGCCGAAATTCGAAACGCTGTCGGGATGAGCAACTCGGCTGCTCGGCCCTCGTCCTGTTCTACCACTCGAATCTGAACGGCAGTCCGTCACGTTGGGCCTGCGCCCCGAGGTTCCCATCACGAGAGCTTTATGAGCGTGCTATGGAGCGGCCAAAGGTCGCGGCGCCTCGCATCCATCGGCGGCGCCCTTCGGCCGAGCAGGATAGTGGTATCGAGGAGTGCGATGGGCAAGAATAAGGCTGCGGCTCTTGCTAGTTACGCCAAGCAGGCCGGTGATGAAACGGTGCATCGGTATGCCGATCGCATCAAGGCTCGAGCGGTGCGCCTTGGGGGCGGAGCTGGCGAAGCAGATTGCGCCAGCGACAGGTGCTCATCGAAAGAAGGTGGGCGACCGCCCTCTTTCACGCTAGGCCGCGGCCAACGGCGCAGGCATCTCCTCGCACCAACTCAAGCAGGCGATCCGCGTCGCCGCACCATGAATCCAAGCCCGCCCAGCGCGCTCAGCAGCAGCCATGCGGATGCGGGGAGCGGAACGGGATAAGCGACTGTGGCTATGGGATTGGACGCGTACAGCGTGTATTCGGTGACGAAATCATCTGTGCCGTGGTCATAGTCTAACGCGATGGCCGCAACGCCGTTGCTTACGCCTTGGAAGCTCACACCCCATCCCCCAGTAGATCCATATATTGCCGCTGGCGAGTTGTCATTGACGACATTGATGGAAGTATTTGTAGCGAAAAGCGTGGGGTAACCCTGAATTGTAGCGCTGTAGGGTCCGTCCCATAGAATGCTGAATTGAATCGGTCCGCTCCCCTGAAAAGACCACTGGAAGACTTCCGGCAGTTCCCCAATACCACCGATATAACCCGGGCTGCCGTTTGTCAAAATCGATCCTGTCAACGTTTCGGTAGCGTCGGTCGCGTAAACGTCGTAGGTGATTTCGCTCGCCGAAACCGACGCTACATATACCGATAGCAGCGCGAGCGCCGTCATCCACTTTAAGAATGTGTTCATGTGATGTTCCCCGGGTTTGGTTTTTTTTCGGCGCCGCTCAACCGAGCGACACCAGGGACCATTGCGTGCCTTAACGCAATGTCAGTCAATACGAAAGAGCCGCATGCGATCAGTAGTGCAGTCGGCCAAGGTCCGTTGTATCAAGTGGGTTACAATGAGTTGACGGATTTGTAACAACACTTATAGTCCGGCACCGTCCAATACGCGATCGAGGCGAACGGCAGATGTGCGGCGGTCATTTGAGGACCGTCAATGACCGGGCATGGCCACGGGCCGGCCGGCCGCCGCCACATTCCGCCATCGAACCTGGGGGGTCTCACTCATCTTCTAGACGCGTTTTGACTTCAGCGCATCGAATCTGACAACAGCGGCGCGCGATGGGCACCGCGCGGCGACCCGGTACTACCGCGTAGGCTCCCAAGTATCCACGTGCTTGCTGCGGCACTCGTACCACATATCCGGTGGCACGGGAAAGTGCCCATCGGGGGTGGGTTTGTAAGGGGTCATTTGCTTCGCCCGAAAATGGCAGGCATCAAGCGTGGGGAAAATCTCTGTCATAGCTTGGCAAGAGCCAAGAATTTTGAAGCATAGAAACATTGCATAGATGTGATTCGGATCAGCAGGCTCGGATGCTATTTGACGGGCTCGCAAATCCTCTATCTGTCGAACAGTTGGGCCACTCGCAGCCAGCTTCCTGGCTTCATCTAGCCATTCTTTGCAAGCCTTTTCCGTTGTCCATACAGAGACCACGTGGTCGGCGGCGTCAGCAACCGTGCAGTGAGCAGATCGGTGAGGGGTTTGCTTCGCCCCCGAGTCGGGCGGTAGAGGCGGAATGCCGCTCCAGGACGCAATATCACCATGGAAAGCGGGGCCATTCTGCGCCGGCACGGAGACGCTGAGTAGCAGTAGGGCATATACGACTGTGAGTTTCAGGACCCCCTCCTGTAAATCGCTCGCGCGATTTGACTTTCTCGTATCGTTTGGCCTCCTACAGTGCGATGACTTCTCGTGATGCACGGCGAAGGAATTCCAGTAATAGTCCTATCGTCTACGACACGAGGGTAGATGCCGGTGAGGTGCTTATTCGGATGCTCCCACCCATTCATTCACTTGAATGCCTCATCCGGAATCTTATCCGCAAAGTTCTTAAGCGCGATTAGCCATTGAAGGGCCAGGTCTGTCACGCTCTTAGTGTTGAAATCTTCGGGGGTGAATCCGAGATTGTAGAAGGGCGTACGATCAGTGCCATTGAACTTTGCGTTACATACCTTTGGAAGAATGATCGTCGGTGCTATATCTGGACCGATTCTTATTACGAGAGCCATGGTCCTGTCTACGTATGACCGGAATGCATCTGTGGAATCTCCGTACGGTGGCACATCGCAGCGCATGTCCTTCGCCTGCGCTCCGGCCCAAGCAAGAGACAATAGAGCCACAACCAGGCCGGCATTGGTCTTCATAGGGGATCCCACCCTTGTTATTGCCAAAATTGCGTGACCGAACCAGGAACGCCGGCCGATCGGCGCAGACGGCCAACTATACTGCTAGTGTTGAGGTGCGGTCTTCGGGTATCGCAGATCGATCCGCGGCACACCTACAGGGATTAGACCGTTACAGCGTGGCCGCCGAAGGTGCTGACGCCACGGGCTAATCGCTGAAACAGCAGATCGTTCCCGGAGGAGACCGAGGGAGGGGTCGTCGTGGCGCGCCGCGTCGCAGCATCGGACGACTGGCTACCAGGCCATGCGTCGGGTGGCACCCCGAAAGCTGGCTCGCCTTTCAGAAGCCCATTGTTTGCTTGATTTCGCCCCTCTTTCGTGCGCTTTGGGGCATCTCGGGAGTGTTGCAATTAAGTGCGGTAGCACGCCCCCGCTACCACAAAATCTGTTCCGCGTGTGGGCGCCTGAAACCAGGATTCCGGGGTTCAGACGGTAGCTCGCCCAGAGCGATCCGTCCGGTTCCGGGGTATAGGCGATCTTGCCGATCAAGTCCCGCAGGATCAGCCGACCGGCCACAATGCGCCGTGGGTCCGCTCCATCGAGCGCCGCCTCGATCTGTCGCAGGTACGCCGCGGCAGCTTTGGGCAGCAGCGCTAGGACGCGCGCCTGCTGCTTCGCTGCGGGCGCCGCCGCCTTGAGGCTCTCGCGGCTGGCCTCCGCGCGCTCAATCGCGGCTTGCAGATCGTCCCGCGTCAGGTCCGGATCTCCAGCGGCGAGCCGTCCGCGCAGCTTCGCGATCCGCGCATCAAGCGCGGCCATCTGCTCCGTGGCGGGCACCGCGGGCGCCGCGTCGCGCATTTGCTGCGCGTACTCCGCCTCCATGAACTTGACCATCTCAGCCACCATCTTGGGGTCGCGCAAATGCCGCAGCACCGGCTCCAACGTGAGCCGCGCCGAGTCGCGTGGAGCGCGCAGGTTGTTCTTGCAAGCGCGACCGTGCAGGAACCCGCTGCAGCCGTAGCCTCTCGCATCGGCGACCACGAACGATGAGCCACACAGGCCGCAGACGCCCAAACCGCTCAATAGGTACTTGCTGGCCTTGCCGCCCAACTTCAAGCGCGGGTCATCATTCGAGACCGTCTTGAGGCGTGCCTGCACGCGCTCGAACAGCGCCGCCGGCACGATGCACAACTCGGCGACCTGATGGACGACCCACTCGGCGCGCGGTCGCTTGCGGCGCACGCGCTTGCCCGTATCGGGGTCTTTGACGAACGCGGAGGTATTCCACTCCAGTCGCCCCACATACAACGGGTTCTTCAAGATGGCGCGCACGCTGGACGACATCCAGCCCGCTGCGCGGCGCACCGTGCGCTTCCAGCTGCTGCCCGCCGAAGGGACGCCGCGCTCGTTGAGCGCCGCGGCGATGCGGGTCGTGGACATTCCAGACGCGTACGATTCAAAAATTTCGGTGACGACCTTCGCCTGCTCGGAATCAACCACCAACGTGCTGCCGATGCGTGCCGGCTGCCCGTACGCATCGAGGCACGAAGGGTCGAGGATTGGTTTCAATCTGTAGCCATACGGCCGTCCGCCACACCAGCGCTGTTTTATGGCCTGGCCCTCCAGACCGCGGTGCACTTTGGCGCGCAGATCATCCAGGAACATTTCGTTCATCAGCCCTTTAAATCCGCGCTGTATCTTTCGCGACTTGCTCACGCTGTCGTAGCCATCGGCCACCGCGATAATGCGAATACCCTGGAATTCTAGGCGTCTGACGACGGTCTCCTGTTCGACCGAATCTCGCGTCAAGCGGCTCAAATCGTCGACCAGCAGCAAGTCAAATTCGCGTCGCGCCGCGGCCTGTTGCATGGCGAGGTACTGCGGCCGGCGGTTGTCGCTGCCGCTGATGGCGGCGTCCGCGTAGCGCGCCACAACCGTCCAGCCCTCCGCCTCCGCGCGCCTGGCGCAATTGCGCTCCTGGTCGACAATGGATGAGGCGCGCTGCCCGTCGCTTGAATACCGCGCATAGGTGACCACGCGCAGCTGCGCCGGTTCGACGCTCACACTCTTGCTATCCATGCACTTTCCTCCTCACTTGGGTTTCTGTTTTGCGCGCTTTCTCCAGGCGCAACTTGTCCCGCGCTTTACGCGCTAACTCCCGCCCAATGACTCGATTGCGACAAGCATCGGAGCAATACCTCGACCGCTCCGGCCCGCCACCGCTGATGCGCAACACGTAGCTGCGGCACGCCCGTGACATCGATGATGGCGAGCCGTTAAAGTTCGCGCACCGAAACACGCGCCCGAACAACGGCCCTTTTTTATCAAACAGCGCCGCGAGGCCGAGGCTGGTCACGAACACATCGTCCATCATGGTGCGCGGTTCCATCTGCCACCCAATGGTGCCGTTTTCATAGGTAAGCCGATTGACGATCTCGCAATCCGCCAAAATCCGCGCGATCTTTTGCTTCTCGTCCTGCGGCAGTGGTTGCCCATCCACCGCTCGATCAATAAGCGCACGGACCCGCTCGATGTGCGCGCGCTTTTTAGGCCAGACCTGTTGAAGAAAGGCGCTTGCGCCCTTCGGCGGCTCCGCGGGCATTTGGGTATTCGCATACTTGACAGTCCATTGTGCGCAGTCCGTGACCAGCTGCTGCCCAGCATGGTCTTCTTTTCGCATCAACCCTACTGCTTTTTGGTTGGCAAGCCATCGCCGCCGCTTGGTGATTGATTTGAGCGCGCGCTTATTGGTCAGAGCACCATAGCGCTCGTCACAGTGCAGCCGCTCAATATTATCTTTTCGCATCGACCCTCCTATGCGCAAGTGGCGCTGATGAGCGCTTAGTCTAGCACACTATGCGTAACTGTCGCGATCTAGCGCCATACTCGTATGTTAGCTGATGAGACCGTTCTTGCGCATAGGTTGTCTATGCGCAAGATTCGCTCCGAACGGCTATCCCGCGCTTGGCTTATTTTGCATAGGCCATGCTGCTAACGTCTTAGTCCCTAGACATCACTATATAGAGGGGGACGAAGATGGCGGAATCAATGGAATTAGCAGCGGGCGAACTGTTCCAGCTCGGACCTATAGCGCGGAAATTCGGGGTTTCCACGGACGCTATCCGGCAGTACGGACGGATCGGGGTTTACCCGGAGAAGCGTCTCTTGGGGCAGCGCGTGCTGACCCAGGCAGATGTCGAGGCGATTGCGGCGCATAGGCGCGCGCTTGCGGACCGGCGCAAGGGGCGGCCTGCAGCGGCGGCCGAGCGGCAGCCGACGAGCCCGCGGGCGCAGCGCGTCAAGCAGGGCGCCGCGCGGAAATCCGCGCCGAGGCACGGTGCCGCAGGCGACGCGGAGGCACGCGGCTAGCGAGCAATGGACGAGCCCGTCGACCGCTTCGACCAGCAGCAGCTTACCGCGTTGGCGCGGCAGTTCGCGCTGGCCGCGCTCGATGAGATCCTGCGTGAGGCGGAGGGGCACACGGCCGCGGAGACGGATGAGCAGGAGGTAGCGGCGGGGAAGGCACAGCGGCAGCGGTGTGAACAGCAAACGCAAGCCGCGAGCGGGGGCGAGCGATGAGCGCGCAGCGACTGAGCGCGGCGCAACTCCATGCGAACCTCGCGGGCCGGTGGCCGGACATCCTGGTGGCACTCGGCATCCCTCAGACTGCGCTTACCAAGCGGCACGGCGCGTGCCCGATGTGCGGCGGGAAGGACCGCTTCCGGTTCGATGACAAAGAGGGCAAGGGCCGATATTTCTGCAACGGGTGCGGCGCTGGCGACGGATTCACGTTCGTTCAGCGCATGCACGGCTGGGACTTCAAGACGGCCGTTGCTCGCGTGAAAGAAGTTGCCGGCTTGCGCGACGATGACTCGCCGCCACGCTGTGCGCTTGAGCGGCGCGCAGAGAGCCAATCGGAGCGGCCGCGGGATTGGTCCGCCACGGCGGATGCAATTTGGCGGCGCACCAGCGCCTTGCACGGAACGCTCGGCGAGGTGTACCTGCGGCAGCGTGGCTGCGTGCTGCCGCCTTGCGACAGCGATCTGCGGTACCTCGCGCCCGATGACCGGCATCCGCCGACGCTCTGCGCGCGGCTGACCGATGTCGAGAGCGCGAAGCCGATCAGTTTGCACTTTACAAAACTCGCCGCCGATGGACGCGGCAAAGCGGGCAGCGACAAGGATAAAACTTTCTTGCGCGGCCATCGCAAGGCGCGCGGCGTGGTGCGACTGTGGCCGAATGAGTGCGTGACGGTCGGTGTCGGCGTCGCCGAAGGCATTGAGACCGCGCTCGCTGCTGCCTGGGGATTCGCACCGATCTGGTCCGCTCTCGATGCGGGCAATCTGGCCGCGTTGCCGGTGTTGGCCGGGATCGAAGCGCTGATGATTTTCGCCGACCACGACGAGGTAGGACTTCGCGCTGCGCATGCTTGCGCCGAACGGTGGCGCGAGGTCGCCGCCGTGACCATCGTCCGGCCGGAGGCGCCTGGCACCGACATCGCGGACACGGTGGTGACCACATGAATGACGACGAAAAGCGCGAAACGGTCGTGGCATTGATCGCCAAAGGGACGCGCATGGCCAAAGGGACGGCGCAACCACCGCAGTCCGGCAACGGCGCGGCGCAACCGCCGGCCGCACGGCTCGCCATCATCGACGTCACGGCCGGCGAGTTGTCGCGGCAGGTCGCGGAGGCGCAAGAGGCGCTGATCACAACCAATGCCGGCGTTTATCAGCGCGGCGGGCAACTCGTCCGCGTTGCAACACTTGGGAAGGACGACGCCCAGCACGGCGTCGAGCGCAAAGCAGGGTCGACGGTAATCCTGCCGGTGGGGCGCGACTGGCTGCTGCTCGCTCTGTCCCGCGCCGCTGACTTTCGCAAATATGACAGACGCGCGAAGGCACTCCGCCGCATCGATCCGCCCGGCGCTGTGGCCGCCGCAATGATCGCCGCCGCTGGCGAGTGGACAGTGCCGTCGCTGGCCGGCATCGTGACGGCTCCCACGTTGCGCAACGATGCGACGCTGCTGGACCGGCCCGGCTATGATGCCGCGAGCCACCTGTATGCGGAATTCGATCCCGCGGCTTTCCCCACCATCAAGCGTCAGCCGACGCGCGCGGACGCCACAGCGGCCTTGGCGACGCTCGCTGACGTGTTCAGCGAATGTGTCTTCGTCGACGGCGCGGGCTCGCCGCACGCCTCCGTCGCCATCGCCGCCGTGCTTACGGCTTGCGTGCGGCACGCGCTGTCGCAAGCGCCCGCCTTCGGGTTAAGCGCCCACCAGCAAAGCAGCGGCAAGACGACCACCGCGAAAGTTGCGGCGCAGGTTGCACTCGGCCGCGATCCGCCGGTCGTGGCGCCGACTGATGATGAAAATGAACTTAAGAAAGCACTGTTCGCCATCCTCCTTGCCGGCGATACCGTGGTGCTTATCGACAACGTGGCCAAGCCGGTCGACTCTGCCGCGCTTTGCGCTGCGTTGACCAGCGCCATTTACTCGGACCGCCTCTTGGGTGCAAGCCAGACCATCAGCGTTCCTACCGCCGTCACGTGGCTGCTCACTGGCAACAACCTGGTGGTCGTCGGCGACCTGACCACCCGCGTACTGCTGTGCGGATTAGACCCGGAGGTGGAACGACCGGAGGAGCGCGACTTCCAGCGCAAAAATTTTACCGACTACGTGCTGGAGCACCGCGGCGCCCTGGTGGCCGCCGCCCTCACGATCCCCTTAGCCTATGCCGCCGCCGGAGCGCCCGCTGTCAATGCGCCACGCAGCCGGTTTACCGATTGGGACGCACTGGTACGCAACCCCTTACTTTGGCTCGGCGCCGCTGATCCGCTTGCGACGCAGGAGGAGTTGCGCGACAGCGACCCGGTGCGCGCGCCGCTCGTCGCCTTGCTGACGGCATGGCACGGCAGCTTTGGCGAACAGCCCGCCAGCGTGGCTGATGCTATCGAGGCCGCAACCGCACCCGGCCAAGCGGCGCACCCACAACTGCTGGACGCCCTCCAGGCCATCGCAGGCGAACAAAAAGGGGAGATCAACGCCCGGCGCCTTGGCAAATATCTGCCCAGGTACCTGCGACGCATCGAAAACGGCTACCGGTTTGAGCGAACCGGCTTCGACAACCATACCCGCCGACCACTGTACCGAGTGGTGAATATGATGACACGCACAAGCAGCGTTTCCAGCACACCGCACGCGAGAGATGGCAATGCAAGTTGACACCCAAGCACCTGAACAAACGCTGCAAACGCTGACCAGACCGGAGACATTTGCTGCGTTTGCAGCGTTTCAAGCGTTTGTTCTATCGAACGTAGGAGAAGAGGCAGGAAGGGCAATCTGTGCGTATCTAGTGAAACAAACGCTGGTAACACAGCAAACGCAGCAACGACCGTTCCCCTGCTCCCTCCCACGAGCGCTCGACACCGCCGCCATGAACACAGGAGAGCGCCGTTGAGTGATGCTACCGATACCCCTGAGCGCAAACCCAAGCCGCGAAATCTCTTTGTGGTTCCGTCCGTTGCGGACAACGCTTCGAGCGGAAAGCCCGCCAAGCCGGTGCGCCTGCCGCGAATTTGCCGCGATTTGACGAAGGCAAGCAGTTGGCTGCATGAGATGGGCAGCATCTATAGGCTCGCACGTCGCGGCGTTTTGCACCCGGAAGTGGCGAGCCGCTTGGCATTCATCGCATCGAATGCCGGCAAGTTGGCGGCAAGCGTTGAGGAGCTGCGCGAAATGACCTCAATGCGGCAAGCACTCGACAAGCTGCAGAACGGTTACCAGCCGCAGCTGGGTGCCGGCAGCGCAGATGAGGAGGCGACGCATGAGTAGTCCTAAACAGCCCCTTAAGAGCGCGCCACAGCGTCAATTACCCCTGTCCCTATGGGATGCAGAGGGACAGCGCTTGGACCGCCCTGGCGCCCCGCCAACGCCCCCTCAGCGCGCGTCACAGCAGCGATCAGCGCCGGCCTCTGCGCCATCGCGCAGCGGGCTCTGGCGCCCCAGTGGCAGCGCATGGGCGCTAGCGCAGAAGGAATTTGATAACTCGCTGATGGGAAAGGCAATTTGCGAAACGAGTGCAAATCGCCAAAGCGATTTCGGCCACGGCGCGCAGCGGGTGCGGCCATGACGGAAGAGGTTGCCGCGGCGATTGCGATTGCTGTCGTTAACGCGCTGCGGGGCATCCCAGAAATTGATCTTCCGCTGGACGTGTTGGTCGATGCCGTTGCGAAGGGAGTCATCGCCGGCCTGCGTTCAGCGAATGACAGACTTCAGTAACAGGAGAAAATAATGGCACTTTTTCCGCTGTTCAAAAACGAACCCGCACAGCCCGCTGCTGCGAAGCCTGCGCTCACCGCGTTGCGCGAGCACCTAGCCGTCGCCTCTGACCTCACGCGGCAGATCGAGGCGCTCAATGCACGCCTGCAGCTGGTGCAGCGTGACATCCGCAACCACAAGGAAGCCGAGGCGCGCCTGGCGGCCGCACGCACCGCGCTCGACGTGGCGCTGGCTAACGTCAGGTACAAGGCCGGTGCGCCTGCCATCGATGGCGAGGAGGCGTTGCCTGACTTGGCGGAGTCGCGGGTGTTCGTTGAGAACCTGCAGGCGCACGTCGCGCCGTTGGAGGAGCCCGCGAGAATCGCTCACCTAGTCGTGCCAAGGTTGCAAGCGGACGTCGCGACGCTCAGCGAGAAGCGCGCCGCCCTCAAGCCGGCGACTGACCAGTTGCTGCACGCGGCTTGCGTCGAGGAAGGTGTAAGCCACCAAGCTGAGTATCAGCAAGCGATGGACACGATGCGCGCCACGGCACACCAGGTATTCGCTGCATTTACTGCAGCGGACACCATCGCGCGTGCTCGCGGCTACGGAACGTTCTTTGGCAGCGCAGATTACCGCGACCTGCACTTGCCATTGCCGCAGCACCCCGCGTATCAGGCCAATGCTTTGATGCCGGAGGCAGCGCAGGCCGCGTACAACGCCGATCTTAAGGCGGTGAGCGTCGAGGCTGAGGCACTAATCGAGCGGCTGTTGAATGGCGAGGCAGGAGGCTGACATGGCGCTTTTTGAGCGCAGCAAAGCCCAGTTGCTTCGCCGAGCCGAGCAGGCACTGCAAGCCTCGCGCCCGATCACGGCCGAGCAGTTGGAGGCGCGCGCGTGCAGCTTGGAGCAGTTCGTGCGCTGGGCGTGGGGCATCGTCGATCCGGCGCCGTGCATCTGGAACTGGCACATGTCTGCCATTTGCGAACACCTGCAGGCGCTAGTCGAGGACAAGCTCGCGGCGAACAATCTGCTGATTACCGTGCCACCGGGCAGCGCGAAAAGCCGGTTGGTAAGCGTGATGCTCATCGCGTGGCAGTGGGCCAGGCATCCGCCGTGGCGCGTGATCGCTGCGTCGGGCAACCCGCGCGTCTCGACGCGCGACTCGCTGCTGACGCGGCAGTTGATTGGCAGCCCGCAATATCGCAATAAATTCGGTATCGCCTGGGACATCAGCGACAGCCAGGATCAGAAGACGCTGTTCAACAACACCGCGGGCGGTTTTCGGATGGCGACGACCTCGGGCAGCCGCGTGACCGGCGACCGGGCGGATGCGCTCTTGATTGACGACCCGTTGGATGCAGCCGATGCCTACAGCCAGGCCGCGCGCGATGCGGTGATCACGTGGTACTCGCAAGCCTTCGCGAATCGTCTGAACGACTTGCGCACCGGCAAGCGAGTGATCATCTGCCAGCGCTTGCATCCGGAGGACCTCGCTGGCTACGTGCTCGGCGTTGAACGCAGTGAATGGGAGCATTTGACGATTCCGATGGAGTTTGAGGCGAAGCGCGCTTACACGTCGAGCATCGGCTGGACTGATCCTCGCACGCAGGACGGCGAGCTGATGTTCGCTGAACGCTATCCGCGCGCGATTGTTGAGCAGGAGAAGGTGCGCTTGGGCAACAGCGGCGCCGCGGGGCAGCTGCAACAGAGGCCGAGCATCGCGGGCGGCGAAATATTCAAACGTGCGCACCTGCAGTTGCTTACCGAGGTGCCCGCATGCACGCAGACCATTATCACGGTCGATTCGGCCTTTAAGACCGGCGAGGAAAATGATTACAGCGTGGCACTGGTCTTAGGTCAATTCGAGCGCGGCGTGGTGATCCTCGATTGCATCCGCGGCAAGTATCAGTACCCGCAACTCAAAGCGCTGATTATCGAACTCGCCGACCGGGTCCGCCCCGCTGCGGTGCTGGTCGAGGACAAAGCGAGCGGGCAATCGCTCATTCAGGACTTGCAGCAGACCACCGCGCTGCCGGTGAAAGCGGTGCCGACGGACGGCGACAAATTGATGCGCGCGAACGTCATTGTGCCGACCTGGGACGCGCATCGCGTCCACGCGCTCGCGAATGCTCCGTGGCTTGCGGATTTCCTTGACGAGATCACGGTGTTTCCGAAGGCGCCGCACGATGACCAGGTCGATGCGTTCGTGCAAGGCGTGCGGCACTTGGGGAACAACACCGGCGCGAGCGGCTATCTCGCGTGGCTGGCGAATGACTTGGCGCGGATGACAGCGTCGAAGGAGACGCCCGCGGTGTTGACCGTCGACAAGGCGAGCGCGCCGCAGAAGCCGAGGTCCCTCGTCGATACGCCGGGCGCGGTCGTTACGGAGATCACGCCGTGGCACTAGTTGCACTAGTTCGTTCACGCCGAGGGTCTTTGTCCCCTTGGCCCGGGATCAGACGGCGAGTACCCGGTCACAGCAAACTCCGTCTGCCCGTGGGCGGTTGCTGGTGGTCGGCGAGGACCTCCGCGTGCCGACCCGCCGCCGCGACGGGCACCTGTTTTTTTTCCGCTCACCGCGCATCGGCGTCCTCCGTGCGCGGTGGGCAAGCTCGGGCCTTGTGGTGCCGAGTGCCCTCGGACCCGGACCACCAGCCGCTCCCGCTGGCTCTGGGTCGCGGAGGGCATCTTTTTGTTCTAACTCGCAAAGGAGAATTTGACATGAGCTACATATATGCCGGCAATTTCGTGGCACCCGAGCCACCTCGGGTGTTCTCGGATGGTCGCGACGAGTGCACCGCAGCGCTTAAGAAAATCTTGTCGCGTGGTCCGCGCCGCCCCGATTCACTTCAGAAGCGTGCGCGTCCCGATAGTGACGTGCGCGCCGAGAATGCAATGCTTTTGAGCAAGAGCGAGCGGCGCAAAAGTTCGAATGCCG
>Ga0326728_10016871_pt1 | contig 14783 bp, 6 predicted proteins | sample MB3enrmetagenome_FD_207602 | JGI IMG/M metagenome (GOLD analysis project Ga0326728, IMG submission 207602) | Lab enriched peat soil microbial communities from McLean, Ithaca, NY, United States - MB31MN | ecosystem: Environmental > Terrestrial > Soil > Wetlands > Peat | place: USA: New York...
CTCCGGGGATCCCCAGCGCCCCAAAGGGCATCGGCCCTTCACCCAGCTATCGAATTTGGGGTCCGCGATGAGCGACTTGTTTAAGTCTGTATCGATGTATCCCGGGGCAATTGCATTGACAAAGATGCCGTTCGCCGCCCACTCCACCGCGAGCGCCTTGGTCAATTGCCCGACCGCCCCTTTGGAGGCGACGTAAGGCGATGTTCCCGCTCTTGCCGCAGCCGTCATAAGGGAAGCAATGTTGATGATCCTGCCGCCGCGGCCTTCCCGGATCAGGCGCCTCGCAAAGGCTCGGCTTAGTTCAAAGATCGCAGTCAAATTGACGGCCATCACAGCGTTCCAGTCATCGAGCGAAAGGTCAACAGCCGCGCCACGCCTGTGAATTCCCGCGGAGTTAACTAGAATCTCGGGGACGCCAGCGGTACCGCACAAGTTTTCAAACCACTCCGCAATCCCGCTGGTGAGCGAAAGATCGTAGGCCGCTACATGAACGTGATCTGTGATTTGCCGGAGTCCTCCGGCCGCACGCTCGAGTTCAGCTAGATCGCGTCCCACCAGGATTACGCTGGCACCGGATTGGGCCAAGGCTCGCGCCACTCCGAGGCCGATGCCGCGTGTGGCACCGGTGACAAGTGCAAGCTTACTTGTTACTGAGAAAGGGTTCATTACACCACCCGATACTACAGCTTTGAGCTTAGCGAGAGACTTCAGCGAGTAGCTCTCGACATTCGCATGGTTATAGATTATCTTTTCTTTCATGCAAGCCCTTGTCCTTGAGGACGCTCGAGTTCTCAACATCCGCGAGGTTCCGGAGCCCGAAGTCGGTGCACAAGATGTATTGATCAGAGTGAAAGCGTGTGGCATATGCGGAAGCGATGTTCATGGCTACGACGGCAGGACCAAGCGCCGCATTCCGCCTGTCATTATGGGCCACGAAGCCGCAGGCGTCGTGGTGAAAATCGGCGCAGAAGTTCATTCGGTCCATGTTGGCGATCGCGTCACCTTTGATTCCACCGTGTCCTGCGGCCAATGCTTTTTCTGCCGAATGGGCGATGTGAACCTCTGCGACAATAGGCAGGTCCTCGGCGTGTCCTGCGACGATTACCGCCGCAACGGCGCTTTTGCCGATTACGTATCGGTTCCTCAACACATCCTTTATACTCTGCCCGATTCCTTCGCTTTCGAGAAAGCAGCGCTTATCGAGGCGGTCTCTATTGCCGTGCATGCTGCGAAGATAACCGGCATACAAACAGGAAACTCTGTTGCGGTGATCGGCGCCGGCATGATCGGGTTGCTGGCCGTCCAAGCCTTTCGGGTATTCGGCTGCAGCACGATTATCGCTGTCGATCTGGAGGAGAGCAGGCTTGCAATGGCGCGAAGTATGGGTGCCGATCAAACTTTTCTTGGCAACGATCCAAACCTAATTGCAAAGCTGCAAGCGGCCACCGAAGGACATGGCCCTGACATCACCGTGGAAGTAGTTGGAACCCAGCAAACGGTCCTGACTGCCATCAACGCAGTTCGCCGCGGAGGGACAGTCACACTGATCGGAAACCTCACCCCCATTGTGGAGATGCCGTTGCAGACCGTAGTCACTCGGCAGCTTCGGCTGCTCGGCTCCTGCGCCTCAGCTGGTGAGTATCGCGAATGCATCGATCTCATGGCAAACGGCACCATTGATGTTGATCCACTCATCTCTGCAGTCGCTCCCCTCAGGGAGGGTGCGGCATGGTTCAGCCGTCTCTACGCGCGAGAGCCTGGGCTGATGAAAGTAATTCTGGAACCCTGAAGGAAACTATGAAAGAGAATCTTTTCGACTTGACTGGCAAAGTTGCGGTCGTTACGGGCGCCAGTCGTGGTCTTGGCCAATACCTTGGCCGCGCATTAGCGCGAGCCGGCGCCGATCTGGCAATCACAAGCCGACGCTTGGAAGACCTAAAGCAGTTTCAGGCGGAGATTGAATCCCTCGGTCGTCAGGTGCTCTCGATCGAATTAGATCTCGGCCGAGGCGAGAGCATTCACGGGGCAGCCAACAGTGCTTTGAGCCACTTTGGAAAGGTCGACATCCTAGTCAACAATGCGGGCTGCAACGTGCGAAAGCCGGCACTCGACATTACTTGGGAGGACTGGAATCTGGTGTTGGATACAAACCTGCGCGGGTCTTTCTTTGTTGCTCAGGCTTTCGCACGGGACATGACCAAACGCGGGTACGGGCGCATCATTAACATCGGCTCCGTCACGAGCGTCTTCGGCTATGCCGGCCTCGCTCCATATTGCGCCAGCCGCGGAGGCATCAAGCAACTGACGATGAGTCTTGCGGATGAATGGGGATCGCGAGGAGTTACTGTCAATTGCCTCGCCCCTGGATGGTTCCGAACAAAGCAGAACGCAGTTCTCTACGAGAACGAAAAATGGGTTGAATACATTACCGACCGCATCCCGCTCAAGCGCCCGGGAAAGCCGAACGACCTGGATGGAGCCATCGTGTTCCTCGCCTCAGATGCAAGTGCATACATTACGGGACAAACGTTGCTTGTTGATGGCGGCATATCCACTGGAGCAACTCGAGCCACAGCTTAGCGAGATGAAAATGGATACCAATCAAGGTCTAGGCCTACTGTCATTTCGTCGCCACCACCAATCTCTGCAGCATAGATTGATATCGGGCTCTTCAGTACGTCAAGCGCAAAGCATTGCGTGGAATGTTCGTTCGATCATTGGGACCACCTTTGAGGCAGCTTCCCGACGAAATTGCATCAGAATGCCGCAGCAGGTGCATTGGTGCGGGCGCAACCGACATCGCGAAGAGTTTATCGGCAAACTTGAATAGCGGCGGAAACACGAATTGGTTAAGGATTAAACAGAAGAGGGCCTTGGATGAAGTCATTTGTCACCATGGTATTGGTAGCCTGCTCGTTGTGCCGTGCCTATGCCTCGCCGATTACAACTGATTTATCCGGAGTCGAGCCCGGTCCCATATCCGTCTTATCGTCTGATCAATCCCTCACCATAACCTGGAGCGATAGAGCCAGTCATCACTGGCAAACGGTATTCTCTCTTAATTCTACCGAGCCCTTGATCATGGCGATCTCTGTTGATGGCCGTGACATCGTAAAGCAGGCGAGACCCTACTACCGTTGCACAACCGGCAAACGCCGTGGCGGGTGGGACGCATTTTTCGATTTTCCGCCGGCAAATCCGGAGGGAACGCGGCAATTCCTTCAGGAGCTCGATCCAACGACCGCGGTTGCACAGACTGTAGGGAATCGCGTGGAAGTGACCTTCAACGGGATGAAGTTAGGTATCTTTCACGGCTCGCTCCGCTACACGTTTTACCCCGGAACGCCATTGATTCAGCAGGCTGCTGTGGTGAGCACTCAAGAACCCGATACTGCCTACTACTATGACGCCGGACTCGAGATGACGGCCGACGAGGACCGGACAGCCGGTGGCAACATGGCCTCACACATCTTCTATTACGACACAGATGGGAAGCTGCGGGAGATTACACCTCCCTACGGCTCCGACCGCCACTCACTAGCAGCGCACTACAGGGTTGTGGCCGCAAAAATGGGTGCTGGGAGCATTGCGGTCTTTCCACCTCCGCACCGCTATTTCTTTGCGCGCGATTACACGACAAATCAAGGCTACCTTTGGTACAGCTCGTGGCGTGGCCGAGTGGGATTGGGAGTTCACCAGTATCCCGACGATGATACGACAATCGATCCGTGGATAAACGCACCGCCCGATTCCAAACAAGAGATGAGTCTGTTTCTCCTGCCTGGGGCCGAGAACTCAATCGTCACCTTGAAAAACGTCCTTGCTTACACACACGGTGATCGGTTTGTTCACCTGGGCGGCTTTGTAACGTTTGAACCGCATTGGCACCTTGCCTACACGGTGCAGGCCATGGAGAAGGGTCTCAAATGGCAGCCTCCGTTCAAACCTGTCATGGAGGCCATGGGCATTGATTCGGCGATGATCATGGATTTTCACGCTGGTGATGGACATCCTTCAGATTTGACGGATATCAGACTTCACGAGCTTGACGAGTACTACAAGGCCTGTCGGGCGCAGTCTGACCACCATTTCTTGCTGATCCCTTCCGAAGAGGCAAACGTGTATCTGGGCGGCCACTGGGGTCTGGTATTTCCCCATCCTGTCTATTGGCAGGAGGATCGGAATCTCGGTCAACCGTTTGAAGAAACTGACGGGAGGTACGGCAAAGTCTATCGCATCAACAATGCCGAGGACATGTGGAAGATGATCAAGGCCGAGGGAGGATTCGCCTATCAAGCGCATCCGCGAACAAAGGGTTCGACGGGCTATCCGGATAAGATTCTCAACACGCCGTACTTTCGAGACAGTAGCTACTTGGGAACGGGCTGGAAGGCGATGCCGTCGGATCTATCGTCGCCAAGGTTGGGCGAGAGAGCCTTCAAGACCATCGATGACGTGAACAACCTCGGTCTTCACAAACACATGATTGGGGAAGTTGATGTGTTCCAAATTAGCTCAGCGGATGAACTCTATGGACACATGAATATCAACTATCTTCACCTGCCAGAATTGCCTTCCTTCGATCACTATGACAGCATCTTCAAATCGATCCAGAAAGGCGATGGCTTCATCACTACGGGCGAGATTCTCCTGCCCACCACCTCCATGTCAGCAGAGGGGGATCGCGGCATCCGAGTCAATTCAAGGATTTCTTCAACGTTTCCGCTGCAAATCGCTGAACTCGTGTGGGGCGATGGTATAAGAATCCACCGGCAAATCTTCGATCTTGAGTCAACACATGCATTCGATGACCATCAGTACTCATGGTTCGTTGAAACACCGAGTTGGACGTGGGCACGGTTTGCAGTCTGGGACGTGGCCGGCGATGGCGCATTCACTAATCCGATTTGGCGTGATTCGAAGTGAGGTGACAATTTGCGGGGTGCTCCGTTGGTGGCGAGCGGCATTTTTCAGCCGACAAACAAAGACTTTCGATTGGACGCGTGCTTCGAATCAATTCGACGCCATTTGAACTGCGAACTTCCAATAAGGTGAGAGTAGAGTGGGTAGGCGATTATTCGCGAGCCATCCAGAAGGCGATGAGAGCGACAGCACTTCCACGCCACGGCGCCGATGGCGAATCGCGTGGTTGTTGGGGTTCGGAGTATTGATCAATTACTTCGATCGGGTCAACCTCTCTGTCTCTCACAACGCACTCAATGTCGACTTTGGGATTTCGGATGTCACATTTGGCTACCTGCTCGGCGCCTACAACTGGAGCTATGCTCTGTGCCAACTGCCTATGGGCGTTGTGCTCGACAAATTCGGTGTGCGGCGGGTTGGAAGCATCAGCACATTGATATGGAGTATCGCCTGCTTTGCCGCGGCAATGGCACAGAGAATTGGCGGACTTTTCTCTGCGCGCCTCCTTTTGGGTGTGGGAGAGTCGCCAGCGTTTCCAGCATATGCAAAGGCAATCGGCTCCTGGTTCCCTGTCGAGGAGCGAAGTTTTGCGACGAGTCTGTACGATTCAGCGGCAAAATTTGCCTCAGCCATCGGCGTGCCATTGATCGGAATTCTGCTGCTGCATGTTGGCTGGCGGCTGAGCTTCGCGGCAACCGGTATCATCAGCTTCTTTTACTTTGTGCTGTTCTTTTGGATGTACCGCGAACCGGAGAACGATGCGCGCTTGAGTATGAAGGAGTTCGCGCTCATCCGTGCGCGACGGGGAGATCGGCCATATGGCTCGGAGGACCGGCTTGCTTCGCTGGGCTATTTGTTGCGACAGCGGAAAGTGCTAGGACTGGCTCTGGGATTCGGTTCCTATAATTACACCTTCTATCTACTGTTGACATGGCTGCCGAGTTACTTGTCGGAATCGCTTCACGTCGATCTGCTGCACTCATTCTTGTATACGGGATTTCCGTGGTTGGTAGCAACGTTTGCCGAACTGTTGCTTGGTGGGTGGCTTGTTGATGCGCTGATCCGACGCGGTTCGAATGCGAATCGTGTTCGCCTAGCATTCCTGGTAGCTGGCACCGCTCTGGGTCTGGGTATTCTGGGTGCAGCCGTGTCGCATAGCGCGATGCAGGCATTGGTATGGATAAGCCTCTCTAACGGTGGTTTAGCAGTGGCTTCGCCCGTTGGTTGGTCGATCCCAGCGCTGATTGCTTCCCCAGGAAGCGTAGGTAGAGTCGGCGGAATTCTCAACTTCTCGAATCAAATCTCCGGCATCGCTGCGCCCATCGTTACCGGATACCTCGTATATGCGCTTCATTCGTTTACGGCTGCCTTCGCAGTGGCGGGAGCGTATTTGATTGTGGGCATCTGCGGATACCTCTTTTTGTTGCGGAACATCGATCCGATCGTACCCGAAGAGGCCGGGGTTTGATAAGTGTTGCACATCGAAGCAAGGACCTCATCTGGATGCTCGAGGTCTTCGTGAGGCTCACGCTCCAAAGTATCGAGTGCCCAAATGTGGGAAGTTGGGTTTATCTCGGCCAAGAAGATCAAATCGAAATGCCTTACCCCGTGTTCGGGAAAACCTGGAAGGAGAAAAATGGCAAGCTTTTTCAACCGCATTCTCATAGTCACTATGTTCCTCTGCAACCTATCCATCCCGTCAAGTGGGCAGCAGGACGCAGCTGCAGTGTTGCGTGCCCCAGCGACTCCTCTTATTGTGCATGACCCATATTTCAGCATCTGGTCCACAGCAGATCGGCTGACCGACGAGCCAACTCGGCATTGGACAGGCGTTCCGCAACCCATTGAGGGCATTGCGCGCATCGATGGAATGGCCTACCGATTCATGGGCGCGCACCCCGATACCGTGCCAGCCATGGATCAATTCTCCGCTACCGTCACACCCACACACACATTGTACGAATTTCACGAAGCCGGGATTCGACTCGAACTCCAATTCTTTACGCCTGCGATGATGAGCGATCTGGATTCGCTGTCTCGACCGGTCACGTACCTCACCTGGACGGCGCAGGCAACGGACGGAGGTTCTCATCGTGTTTCACTGCTGCTGGATGTTGATCCTGTAATTGCGGTAAACGACCGCAGCGAATTGGTCGTGACCTCTCGCCACCAGACGCGCTTGCTCAATGTCTTGTCTGTTGGATCCCGTGATCAAAATGTGCTGAACCGTTCAGGTGACAATGTTCGAATTGACTGGGGCTACTTCCATTTGGCTGTGCCGAAGGACGAGCAGGCCGAGACATCGATCTCCACCGGTCTCGACGAGGAGTTTATCCACTCGGGCCAATTAAAGGTGAGTGATTCCATTGGCATGCCTGAACCCGCTAGCCTGTCGTGCGCACACCTGGGCGCAAATCTAGCGTTTGGAACTGTAGGCATCACACCGGTTACACGACATGTGCTTGTGTCATACACGCAGGGTTATGCCATTCAGTATTTTCAAAGGAATCTACGTCCATACTGGCAACGCAATGGGATGACGGTCGAGGGGATGCTCGATGAGGCAGAAAGTCGGTACTCGGAGTTGCAGACGCGAGGAATCCAATTCGACTCTGATTTGACCGCTGATTTGATCACGGTCGGAGGAGAGCACTACGCCTCAATTGCGATTCTGGCCTACCGTCAGACACTTGCTGCTCACGAATTGGTTGCAGATATCAACGGCGAGCCAATGCTATTCGCCAAAGAGAATTTCTCGAACGGCTGTATTGCAACTGTTGACGTGCTCTATCCGTCCGCTCCTTTTTTCCTATTCTTCCAGCCAAAGCTGCTCGAAGCGCAGCTCCTTCCGGTACTCGAATACTCGGCGCTTCCGCGCTGGAGATTCCCCTTCGCGCCGCATGATCTTGGGCAGTATCCGCTGGCGAACGGACAGGTGTACGGGGGCGGCGAGACGAGTGAAGCGGATCAAATGCCGGTTGAGGAAAGCGGCAACATGCTAATTCTCGTAGACGCACTGGCGCATGCGGAAGGCAATACTCATCTGGCAGCGGAGTATTGGACGCAACTCACCAGCTGGGCTGAGTATCTGGAGCAAAAAGGACTCGACCCTGAGAACCAGCTTACGACCGATGATTTTGCAGGCCACGTGGCTCATAACTCGAATCTCTCAATCAAAGCTATTGATGCCATGGCGGCCTATGCGGATTTGGCGCGCCTGTTGCACCACGACAAAGTTGCCGCCGAGTTCAGCGCCGCGGCGAAGGGCATGGCTGAGAAATGGATCACGATGGCCCGAGAGGGAGATCACTACAAGTTGGCGTTCAACAGTCCAGGCACATGGAGTCAGAAATACAATCTCGTTTGGGACAAGATTATGGATTACGATCTGTTCCCACCCAGCGTTTCGGGCGCGGAAGTAACCTACTATGTTGGAAAACTGAATCGTTTCGGTCTACCGCTTGACTCCCGTGCCGATTACACGAAGCTGGATTGGTCGCTTTGGACAGCGACCCTGGCGTCGACTCAGAGCCAGTTCGAAGCGATTGTTGACCCGATTTATAAGTGGCTGAATGAGACGCCGAGTCGAGTGCCGCTTACAGACTGGTACGACACGACAAATGGGAAGCAGATCGGGTTCCAGGCCCGCAGTGTGGTGGGGGGAGTGTTCATCAAGGCACTCTCTGACAGAGAGCTCGTTAGGAAATGGCGAGCAGCTCAATAGGGATGAAATTCCAGGATACGGTGCGAACAAATCGCTAGCGCCCCGAGGAGGTGCAAGATGCAAACACGGGTCAAGAATTCGCCAATTTTAGACCATTTAACGCGAAGGCAAGTGATGCGCGCCATAACTTTGTCTGGAATTGGCCTCGGGTTACCCGGCCTTTTCCAAGATTCGGCGTTGGCAAACACTCTTAGCGTTCGGCCTGTCAATCAGGTCGTGAAGGATAGGTCGCCATTATTACCGGCGGTCTTCTTTCTATTGCCACTGGGATCGATACGCCCGAGAGGCTGGCTTCTGGAGCAGCTCCGAATCCAGTCGAATGGCTTGAGTGGACATTTGGGTGAGATCTGGTCCGACGTTGGTCCGAACAGCGGATGGCTCGGGGGTTCGGGTGAGTCCTGGGAACGCGGGCCTTACTATCTGGACGGCCTGCTTCCATTGGCGTATCTGCTGGATGACAGGCGACTGAAAGCGGTTGCGCAAAAGTTCGTGGACTGGACGCTGCAACATGGCTGGGTCAATGGAATGATCGGCCCCGCAAAGAACGACGACTGGTGGCCGCGCATTGTCATGCTAAAGGCGCTCACACAATATCAGGAGCTCACAGGCGACCCTCGTGTGATTCCAATGATCGACCGGTATTTCCAGTTTCAGCTTTCGGAGTTGCCGAAGCGACCTTTGCGAGATTGGGCTAAATTCAGATGGCAGGACGAACTGTTAAGTGTGATTTGGTTATACAACCGGACCGGCTCGACGTATCTGCTAGACCTTGCGCAGCTAATGCACAATCAGGGCTATGATTGGATCGGCAATTTTGAAGACTTTCGCTTTAAGGAAAGGATCACCGCGGAGTCCATCAAACTCGAAAAAGGTGGGGGGCTTGCCGATTTGGCGCTTGCGACTCACGGCGTAAATAACGGACAAGCCGTCAAGTGCGGACCTGTTTGGTCCCAGGTATCAGGCTCTTCCCGAGATCGCGGCAATGTGCTGAAGGCGATCGAGGACCTGAACCGCTATCACGGGTTGCCGAATGGGATGTTTTCGTGCAGCGAACATTTAGCAGGACTGGATCCTTCGCAAGGCTCGGAACTATGCACAGTCGTCGAGTACATGTTCTCCCTGGAACGGTCGCTGGCGATAACGGGCAACGTCTCCCTTGCTGATCATCTGGAGAAGCTGGCATACAACGCTCTGCCTGCCGCGCTGACCGATAATATGTGGGCACATCAATACAATCAGGAGCCCAACCAGGTTGAATGCAGTCTCCACCACAAACCGTGGGTGACTGATGGACCGGAATCGAATCTATTCGGTCTTGAACCGAATTTCGGATGTTGCACGGCGAATTATCACCAGGGTTGGCCGAAATTCACGAACACCTTGTGGATGCTTTCCGGCGCTCAAGGGAATGACCGCGAGGATGGACTCGTAGCGGTTGCATATGCGCCTTGCGAAGTCCAAACACAGGTAAGAAGTACTCCGGTGCGCGTGACCGAGGGAACGGACTATCCGTTTAGAGGCCAAGTGCGACTCATGGTTGCTCCGGATAGTCCGATTGCTTTTAGTCTTCAGCTACGCATCCCTGGCTGGGCAAACGGTGCCACGGTCCAGGTGAATGGCCAACCGCTTGCTCATCCTGATCCTGGAAGGTTCGCGCGCATCGAACGCACCTGGAGGGCAGGCGATCGCATCGAGATCAACTTCCCGATGAATCTTCGCACTTCACACTGGTTCAACGATTCGATCGCGGTGGAGCGTGGACCGTTGGTGTTCTCTTACGGGGCAGGCGAGGACTGGGTCAAACTATCAGACCACGGTCTAGGATCAGCGGATTGGCAGGTTTATCCCACCACGCCCTGGAATTACGCATTGGATGTGGATACGAACGACCCTGGGGCCGCCATTGAGGTAGCGGAATCACCGATGGGAGAAGGCCCATTCGCGAAGCAGCACACACCAGTACAACTGCTCGCGCCGGCTCGAAAAGTGAAGTCCTGGCAAGCCGTTGACGGAGCAGCGAATCCGTTGCCGCAGAGTCCTGTCTTGAGTGATGAGCCGAAGGAAACTGTGACGTTGATACCTTATGCGGCAGCAAAGCTTCGCATCACAGCCTTCCCGCAGTTGAAGCAGTCGTCTTTATAGATTCTCAAGAAACTGAGTTGTCGCGCACATCGAAACTGTATTGCTGGAGCCAAAGGCTCAAGGGTGCATCGTTACGACGCGTAGTCGACGAGAAGTTCTGAGAATTGTTGGTTGGGCCGGATGCGTGTTCCCGTGCCGACCCAAGCCGGCTAGATTGAGCAATTCGCGCCCCCCACGGTTACATTCAAACTCGAACGGTTTGAGTCCGGTGGGGTTGTTGAGCTTCGGCATCATGTACCCATATCCCCTTTAAGCCGGCAAACTCGGCTTGAGTTGGCCGCGGCGGATCGATGTTTTTGGTGCCTTTTTAGGCCGTGCACTCCGGGCGCAATGTGGGCATGAAATCATTATGTTGCTGATGTAGTTACAGTTAACTAGTGTACGCAACGCGGACCTTCGCATACTTTTCCGGCTGGATTGAATAAAAACTAAAACTTTTGGTTGACAATGCTAGAGATTATCGTTTATAGATTATCGCGGCTTTCAACAGCCCACTGTACTCAGTCCAAAACGGCAATCGAAATTGAGAAGCCATTTCAGCAGGTAATTCAGGAGGAATATCATGCACGGATCATCTCGTAGTCTGCTCGGCTTGTTGCTGCTGGGCATGCTCTCAATGCCTTTCGCAAGAGCCCAAGACAACGCGACAATTAACGGGACCATAATGGATCCGACAGGGGCTTTGGTGCCCAATGCTTCGGTTACCCTGATGAATCAGGCGACGGAACAGATACGCACGAGCGTCTCGAATGATTCGGGAATATATCGTTTCGCCAATGTGGGTGTTGGCAACTACACGCTCACAGTTTCCGCCACGGGGTTCATCAAACACACAGAATCAGGCATCGTTGTAAACGTTGCGCAGACGCTCGAGGAAAACGTAACTCTTAAGGTCGGAAGCCAGTCGCAAACAGTTACGGTTCAGGCCGATGCATTGCAGGTGCAGACGGAGTCAAACGAGCTCAGCGATCTTATTACGGGCCAACAGGTCACTCAGATTGCGACCAACGGCCGCAACGTAGCGAACCTGGCTACATTGGCTCCCGGCGTTTCAAGCACTGTTGCTGATTTCAATACTGTGAATGCAAACACCTCGAGCAATTCCATAAGCTTCAATGGCACACGGCCTTCGCACAACGTGTATTTGCTGGACGGCGCCGAAACCAACGACCGCGGATGCGGCGGCTGCTATGACTTCCTTCCATCGCTTGACGCGCTGGCAGAATTTCAAACCCTTAACAGCAATTACGCTCCCGACTATGGTATCGGCTCTGGCGGGCAGATCCTGATGGTGATCAAATCGGGCACACGGGGCTTCCATGGCGAGCTATGGGAATTCAATCGCAACGAAGATTACGACGCGAACAATTTCTTCAGCAACCTTGCAAAACAGCCCCGCCCCGAACTCCGGCTGAATATCTTCGGCGGAAACGTGGGTGGCCCGCTTTTTATTCCCCATGGATACAATACTTCGCGCAACCGGACATTCTTCTTCTGGAACGAAGAATGGCGCAAGCTGATCATCGGAAGCAACCCATCCATTGTGAATGATATTGCGACCGCTAATTTCCCCACAGCCGGCCAACCTCTTGTCTATTCGGTTCCATCGAATGGCACTGTACCGCTGGTCCCGGCCACTTCCGACCCGGCTAAACTTGCCCTCTACGCTTCCGATGGTCTAACTCCAGGCGAACCCTTCCCGAACAACACCGTTCCCGCGAATCTGATCGATCAAAATGCAGTCCGCGAGATCACGGCAGGGACCTTTCCGAAGCCGAATTTCAACAACGGTACCCAGTACATCTCCTCGATTCCGCAGCCCACCGATGTCCGCGACGACATTGTGAGGGTCGACCACGAAATCAACAGCAAACTCCAGCTCATGGGGCACTATACGCACGATGCGGTCACGCAGACGACGTATCCGCCTCTGTGGGGTGACAGCAGCTACCCGACCGCCGGTTCCACCATGATTAATCCGTCATGGATGACAGCTTTTAAGCTGACCCAGACATATTCGCCGAGCCTGCTCAATGAAACGGCATTTCTGTACACCGATAACACGGTCACAATTACGCCGCACGGTATCTTTGACCTGCCCACTGGGTGGACAGCGACGACCTTTTTCCCCTTTAGCGATCAATTCGATCAGAAAATGCCCGAGATCGATCTGGGTGCCCCCTACAGCGTAAACTATAGTTCAAACTATTACCCATGGAAGAATTTCTACGCGGACTACCAAGAACGCGACGACCTGTCTTGGACAAAAGGCAGGCACCAGATGAAATTCGGCGCCAGCTATATGCGGGTCGTAAAGAATCAGCAACTGCAGGCAAATACCGAGGGAACCGCTGTCTTCAGCTCAGGATCTTTTTCGGGAGACTCTTACATTAACTTCCTGCTCGGCGACACCTCCAGTTTTACGCAGCTTCAATATCTCGCAAATAAGCACTGGATCAATAACAACCTGAGTTTCTATGGCAATGACAACTGGCACATAACATCGCGACTGACTCTGAACATCGGTATGCGGTACGACGCTCTTCCGCATGCGTTTGAAAGATTCAATCAATTCTCGAACTTCGTGCCTGCGGACTATCTAACTGCCCTCGGCAACCCCGTTACAGCAGCCGGGACACTAAACCCAGCTTCACTTACGATCTTCAGTTGCAATACCAAAGTGTGCAGCACTAACGGAGAACCGTTCTATTTGAACGGTATCGAGGAGGCGGGCGTCAACGGATTCCCGCGCGGCAACGTCTTGAATCATTACGACACCTGGGAGCCGAGGCTTGGGTTTGCCGATGACCTCTTCGGGGACGGAAAAACAGTCCTTCGCGGGGGAATTGGGCTCTTTTACGAGCGGGTCCAGGGCAACGACGTCTACAACGCCGCTCAGAACCCACCGTTTGCCTATCAACCTTCGGCCAACAACGTCTACTTTTCGAATCCTGAGACCAGTGCTCTCACCGGCCTGACAACCACTCAATCGTTCCCGTCGACTCTGACAAATCTGAAATTCAACTATCCGCCTCCGGGCACAGCCATGTACAGTTTTGGAGTCCAAAGACAACTGGCTCAATCCATCGTGGCAGTAATGCAATATGGCGGCTCTCTGGGTTGGGATCAGAACGACGATCGCGGCATCAACACTCTGCCTCTTGCCGACACCAGCAACCCATCAAGCCCATACGACCTCAGGGAAGGCGTGGCGACCGGCACATTGAACGCCAATCTCTACCGCATCTACCCAGGCTTCAGTTCGATCAACCAGGAGGAGAACGAGACCAATTACAGCTACAATTCGCTCCAAGCTGGCCTGCGCATGGAAAACGTGCACGGTCTCAACCTCCAACTTGCCTACACGTGGTCACATGAGATCGACGAGGTTAGTTTCGACCTGAATGGCCTCAATAATCCATTCAACGCAAAATATGATCGCGGATCGGGAGGGCTGGATCGCCGTCATATTTTCGTTGCCAACTACATTTACGCCATGCCCTTCTTCACCAAGAGTTCGAATATGGCTGCGCGGGAAGTACTCGGTGGCTGGGAGTTGTCCGGCGTGACTGTTGCTGAAAGAGGGGTACCCCAATCGATCGGCTACAACGGGGCAGATACGCTTGGACTTGGCGGTAATACCGGCAACCGTCCAAACTTTGTCGAAAAGGTTACATATCCGAAAACTAGGGCAGCATGGTTTAGTACCAGTTCCTTTGCTTCCCCCTTGGCCCCTTGGAATGGAGGAACCAATCAGGGATTTGGCACCGCCGGCAAAGACGCTGTGGTCCTGCCGGGGCGGTTGAACTTTGATCTGTCACTGTATAAGACAATTCCTCTCACAGCGCACGAAGGGCCGAATCTCGAGATACGGTTTGAGTCCTTCAACACGTTTAACCATACACAATTCAACGGGATTGATTCGGGTAGTACCGACGGGAACTTTGGTCAGGTCACGTCCGCATACGATCCGCGTGTTCTGCAGCTAAGTGGA
>Ga0326728_10016872_pt1 | contig 14783 bp, 16 predicted proteins | sample MB3enrmetagenome_FD_207602 | JGI IMG/M metagenome (GOLD analysis project Ga0326728, IMG submission 207602) | Lab enriched peat soil microbial communities from McLean, Ithaca, NY, United States - MB31MN | ecosystem: Environmental > Terrestrial > Soil > Wetlands > Peat | place: USA: New York...
TCAAGGAGGTCCCACCCGCTGTGGGGCCGGTCGTTACCGAAATGCCGCTAATTGTGGGATTTTCGACCGGCGCGGTGCCGGTCCCGGAGAGGCTTACGGTCTGCGGGCCGCCGTTGGCATTGTCGGTGAGGCCCAGCGAGGCGATGCGGGACCCGCTGGCTGAGGGCGTAAACAATATCGTGATTGTGCAGTTGCCTTCCGCCGCCACCGAGGTGCCACAAGAGTTGTTTTCAGTAAAATCGGGGGCATTGGCGCCGGTGACGGCGATGCTTGTGATATTCAGGGCCGCGCTGCCAGTGTTTGTCAGTGTAACAACCTCAGGCGAACTGGCGGTGTCCACCGCTTCATTCCCGAAAGTCAGGCTGGTCGGGGAAAGACTGACGGTGGCGCCGGCAACTGTGAAGCTGACCGAGTTCGATACGCCACCTCCCGGCGTCGGATTGGTGACCACCACCGCATAAGTTCCTGCCGTGGCCTGGTCGCTGGTGCTCAGGGTGATCGTCAACTGCGTGGCGCTCACCAAGGTCGGGATGTGGGCTACGCCGTTGTAGGTAACTGTCGAGGTAGAGAGGAAGTTCGTGCCATTGATGGTGAGGGTCTGCACTGCTGCTCCCGCCGTGGCCGAGGTGGGCGAAAGAATGGTGATGGTTGGTACGCCATTACTCACAGCGAAGTTTACCAAATTCGAGGCGCCACCCCCCGGCGCGGGATTAGTCACCACCACCGCATAAGTTCCGGCCGTGGCCTGGTCGCTGGTGCTCAGGGTGATCGTCAACTGCGTGGCGCTCACCAAGGCCGGGATGTGGGCCACCCCGTTGTAGGTCACCGTCGAGGAGGAGAGGAAGTTCGTCCCGTTGATGCTCAGGGTCTGCGCCGCTGCTCCCGCCGTGGCCGATGTCGGGGAAAGGCTCGTGATAGTCGGCACCGGATTGTTGGCCGTGACACTGAAGTTTACCGAGTTCGAGGCGCCACCCCCCGGCGCGGGATTAGTCACCACCACTACATAGGTTCCTGCCGTGGCCTGGTCGCTGGTGCTCAAGCTGATCGTCAACTGCGTGGCGCTCACCAAGGTCGCGGTGTGGGCCGCCCCGTTGTAGGTGACCGTGGAGGAGGAGAGGAAGTTCGTCCCGTTGATGCTCAGGGTCTGCGCCGCTGCTCCCGCCGTGGCCGAGGTCGGGGAAAGGCTCGTGATAGTCGGCACCGGATTGTTGGCCGTGACGCCGAAGTTTATCGAGTTCGAGGCGCCACCTCCTGGCGTCGGATTGGTCACCACCACTGCATAGGTTCCTGCCGTGGCCTGGTCGCTCGTGCTCAAGCTGATCGTCAACTGCGTGGCGCTCACCAAGGTCGCGGTGTGGGCCACCCCGTTGTAGGTCACCGTCGAGGAGGAGAGGAAGTTCGTCCCGTTGATGCTCAGGGTCTGCGCCGCTGCCCCCGCCGTGGCCGAGGTCGGGGAAAGGCTCGTGATAGTCGGCACCGGATTGTTGGCCGTGACGCCGAAGTTTATCGAGTTCGAGGCGCCACCCCCCGGCGCGGGATTAGTCACCACCACCGCATAGGTTCCGGCCGTGGCCTGGTCGCTGGTGCTCAGGGTGATCGTCAACTGCGTCGAGCTCACCAAGGCCGGGATGTGGGCCACCCCGTGGTAGGTCACCGTCGAGGAGGAGAGGAAGTTCGTGCCATTGATGGTCAGGGTCTGGGCCGCTGCTCCCGCCGTGGCCGAGGTCGGGGAAAGGCTCGTGATAGTCGGCACTGGATTGTTGGCCGTGACGCCGAAGTTTATCGAGTTCGAGGCGCCACCCCCCGGCGTCGGATTGGTCACTACCACGGCATAAGTCCCTGCCGTGGCCTGGTCGCTGGTGCTCAGGGTGATCGTCAACTGCGCGGCGCTCACCAAGGTCGGGATGTGGGCTACGCCGTTGTAGGTAACTGTCGAGGTGGAGAGGAAGTTCGTGCCATTGATGGTGAGGGTCTGCACTGCTGCTCCCGCCGTGGCCGAGGTCGGGGAAAGGCTCGTGATAGTCGGCACCGGATTGTTGGCCGTGACGCTGAAGTTTACCGAGTTCGAGGCGCCACCCCCCGGCGCGGGATTAGTCACCACCACCGCATAGGTTCCTGCCGTGGCCTGGTCGCTGGTGCTCAGGGTGATCGTCAACTGCGTGGCGCTCACCAAGGTGGGGATGTGGGCCACGCCGTTGTAGGTCACCGTGGAGGAGGAGAGGAAGTTCGTGCCATTGATGGTGAGGGTCTGCACTGCTGCTCCCGCCGTGGCCGAGGTGGGCGAAAGAGTGGTGATGGTCGGCGCGGCGTTGTTCACGGCGAAGCTCACTGAGTTCGATGCGCCACCTCCCGGCGTCGGATCGGTGACCACCACCGCAAAAGTTCCTGCCGTGGTCTGGTCGCTGGTGCTCAGGGTGATCGTCAACTGCGTGGCGCTCACCCAGGTCGGGGTGTGGGCCACCCCGTTGTAAGTGACCGTGGAGGAGGAGAGGAAGTTCGTGCCATTGATGGTCAGGGTCTGCGCCGCCGCTCCCACTACCGCCGAGGCCGGCGACAGGCTCGCCAGGCTCGGCTGCGGATTGATGCCTGCGCCGGTGAGGCTCACCGTCTGTGGGCTGCCACTGGCATTGTTCGAGATGCTTAGCGAGGCCGCTTCGGTCCCGGCAACGGAAGGCGTGAAGGTCACGGTAATGGTGCAGTTGGCGCTGGCCGCCACCGAACTCCCGCACGTGTTGCTCTGAGCAAAGTCGCTGGCATTGGTACCCGTCAGGGTGAGGCTGGTGAGGGTCAAAGCCAAATTGCCGGTGTTGTTCAGGGTTATGGTTTGAGCCGAGCCGCCGGAGCCGACGACTTGGCTGGCGAAAGTGAGACTGCTGGGTGAAAGGCTCGCGACGGCTGCCGCCCCCGTTCCAGAGAGGCTGAGGTTCTGGGGGCTGCCGGCGGCGTTGTCGGTGAGGGTGACGGATGCACTGCGAGTTCCACTGTCGGTGGGTGTGAAGGTCACGCTGATCGTGCAACTGCCGCCTGCCGCGACGCTTGACCCGCAAGTATTGGTTTGGGCAAAGTCGCCGGGGTTCGTGCCGGTGAGCGCCAGGCTGGTGAGGGTCAAGGCGGCATTGCCAGTGTTGCTCAGGCTAACGGTCTGCGCCGCGCTCATGACACCTACCGCCTGATTTCCAAACGTCAGGTTGTTCGGCGAGACTTGCGCTGCGGGCAGTTCAAGTGTTTGTTTTATGGCAGGTGTCGCACCTCCCCCTCCCGCACAGCCCGCACCGACCATGGCGGCCAGTAATACCGCCGCAAGTCCAGCCCGTGGCCCAATGGGCTGGCGGCCGCACTTCCCAAGCGGTGATTTCTTGGTTCCAGGTTTTTGGTGTTGGCGGCGCATGCCTGATCTCCTAGCGCTCTAGAAGCTTTCCGGTGTGGTAAAGAGTTCGTGCCATGACCTCTGCTGAGCTCGCCATCAGATACGGAGAGTGGCGGTTGCTCATCGAATTCGACCGGCCAGGGAGTAACGGGACTTTACCGGGGGCGCGGCAACCCTGTTCCTCGATGTGGTTATCGGCGGATGGGCGCGTCGCATAAATACCTCCGGCGGGAAATCTCTAAAAAGGACCGGATTTGGTCATGGCCGCCCAACCTTAGGGAGCTTGTAATCCGTCCCGACACTCGCCAGAGGTTTCACGAGCCTCGAAGAAGAGACTTCTCCCGATACCCTCAAATGAACCAGAAAGATTAGAGGTGTCGCCAACTTACCTACCCTCAGATGGTTGGGAGAATCCAACATTCTAATCATCTTCTAATGATTACCCAACATTAAATATGTTGACCATTGAATTAGAATTCTCTAGGATGCTAGTTGTCCCGGTGGGGGAAGAGTGCCAAGGCCCCTTTCCTCTTCCAAATGCCAGTTGGGAAAGAAGCGTTAGCATTGGTGTGAAAGGTGAGCGGGCCCTCTGGCACCGCTCGGTGAGGGCGCGACATCAGGAATTCTGCTCTGCCAGTTGTTGGCGGGCCCCACACCAGAGGTTTTCATGTAGGTGCTTTAGGTGCTATGCGGGAGAAGGTCAGGATGCCTAATTAGGGCTGCTCGGAGTGAGGGGAAGACTTTGTGGACCACAGCGTTCTGCTCGTGGGTCGTTGGTGAACAGGGGGACTTATGGGGGAATTAGCAATGAGTTTCAAGGAGCCGTCTATCCAGATCCTCAGCGCCTCGAGAGCGAATCCAGCCCGTCGAGCAAGGAGTTCCAAGGGCGTTTGTCGCTCCCGTAATTGGCGCGCGAACAGTCAGGATGATGTCGTGCCGCATCGTGTGTTGATCGTGGTGGGATTCCTGGCGGCAGCCTTGCTCGTTCATCCTGCCATGGCCGCTGACCCGCCGCCCACCCAAGGGGTCCCAACCCAGAGCGGTAGAAGCTTCTGGGGGGCCATCGTTGCTCCTGACACCTCGAAGCAGAACCGTAAGGCGTTCTGGGCGCTCTTTTCGGGGGCCACGGCCACCAACATCCTCGACATAGAGTACACGCAGCATTTACTTCACGAGTCTCCGAACGCATACGAAACAAACCCCGTATACGGGCGGCGCCCATCGCGCCTCGTGGCATATCCGATCAGCTTCGGCATCCAAGCTGGGTATGCCCTCGTCGCCTACGGACTTCAACGACGCCGAATCAAATTTCTTTGGACCGCACCCCTCCTGTATGTGACCTTTCAACACCTCGAAGGTTTAGAAGAAGGGATCAAGGTCCAGCGCCAACTGGACGGGATGCGGGGCCGTTAGGCTTCTGGAGTGATACCCCTTTTCCCCACGAACTCAGCACAATAATCTGGTTGCTAAGACACCGATAAGGTCTTTGTGTGTCCCGATTCAGATGGCCCTCCGTGAGGCGCGATTCCAACGCGCGGGCAGAACGGCGCTGCTTGGGTGGATTCGATGCTCCTCACGGGACCGTTGCGATCCGATCTCAGGATTCCGCCTGAGTCCCCTACCTGGAAAAGGGCCGTCGGCCAATATGGACCCTGACGGCGTAGTGTTTACCTATTTCAATTCACTTGAATATGTGTCGGCGTTTCGGAAACTGGCCGCTGCCGTGTGCAGGTGACTTCCCAAAAGAAACAGGTCCTTGATGGTCGCCTTGTGTTCACGAATGGCCGGGTTGTGATTCAGTTAAAAACCACCCACCGTCTGTAGAGTCTGATATAGAGTTTTTACCGCGTCTCCGCCGATGATGCCCCCAGAACCTGGCTCCCTTTCAAACTGATGAAATTGGCTTCCTTCGGTGATCAATTGAGAAAATTCGCTGATGAAAATGGGATTTCCTTCGACCAGTACATGGACACATGGACCGGAACAAAATTTGGGCAATCCATTCCACAACGATACAAACGCCTCGGGAGCGAAGTCGCCTTAGCCATCCCGGAAGGTTGGGACGATCACGCGGAATGGACGGTGGATGTTGGCTCGATGGAGAACCCCCGCGGTTATGCAAGTGTGCTCCCCTTTGAGGAGGATCCGGGAGACCTGGCCCGCCTGTACATGGTCCAGATTTTTCCTTCGCTGATGGACCGCCTTTCCGATTCGGCTTGTCGCTGGGTTATCGCCCATGCACTCGCCCACATCGCCTCCAAACTCCGGTTTGGCAGCATCGTCATTCAGGGGGTGCCCCACACGGAGCTGCACAAGGACGAGTACGTCCCAGTTCCCCCAAAAAGCGTCCAGGAGGATGCGGCGAACAATATCTCCTTGGGGTGGGGATTCGACCGTGAGATGCAAGCTTTTCTAATCGAGGATGGAGTAGGGATGGAGGGGGAGGAATAATATGATCTCCCGACGAGGTAATGAGAAGACGAGGTGGTATCACCTACCTGAGCCAGCACTTCGCGGACATCTTGAATGAGCTGCAAACGGTTTCCGAGGGGTCTTCACTGGAGTCTTGACCGGTAACAATACGTGGCCCAGTTCCCTAAACCCAAAACTCTATACAGCAACCGCCCGCTGGCATTTAGCTCGTCCGACTCCTGTTTGAGCGGAGACGGCAGACCATGAAAGACCTCGCGCCCTAAGTTCCCGAATCTCGGCGGCGTTGACCTCGACCCTTGGCCGCCCGAGGGTCCTCCCTTCACGGCGTGCCCGTTCAAGGCCAGCCTTCGTGCGTTTGGAAATCCGAACTCGCTCCTGTTTGGCAAGTGTCGCCATGATCGAAATCAGCGCATCCCGGAAAATGCCGCATGAGTCGAACCACTGCTCCGTGAAACTCCTGTAGTGAACGCCAAAGCCGGTGAGCCGGTTCAGGTGGGTGAGCGTCTCAAAGACTCCCTCTCGGGAAAACCGGTCCAGCGACCAAAAAAGCAGGACATCGAATTCTCGCCGACTGGCGGCCTGAAACATTGCCTGGAATTGCTCGCGGTCTTCAGTTGACCCGCTCTCATGATCCACAAACTCATGGACAACAACCCAACCTTGCCGCGCTGCAAATTCACGAAGCTGGTGCAATTGGTTTTGGGTGTCTTGGCCTCGCTCACGCGTGCTGACCCGTGCATAAATTGCGGTGCGGGTGCTCATCGATGTGACCTCCGTTTGGTCGATGCCGTCGCCGTGTGCTCAGCCAGGTATGACATCGCCAGTTCCAAGATCTTGTCGATACCGCTCAATAACGTCTCGTCGGGAGGCGCTGCAAGTCTGTGATTACAAGAGGGCGAATTTCCTGGAAGTTACCGCCCAATATCGACCGATTTTGAGCCGTCGCCGCCGCCGTAGCGGCTCAGCCTCGGCGAGATCCGGCCGGCGGAAGGTCCCCAGGCTGTCGCACAACGTTCAGAGATCCCAGTCCTTTTCTTCCTTTTTCTTCTGTTTCTCGGAGACACAACCCGGGCACCGATAGTGGTCGTCTGGCAGCACCCTCGTGTTCTTAGGCAGGCTTAGCTCATTTATGATTTTGCCGACCAACCGTTTGTTCTTGATGATGCACCGGTCGGCGAACAGGGTGAATCTGCCGCTGGCGTCCTCGTAGTTCACGCGCCCGCGAGGTGTCTCGTCGTATTCCAAATCGCGGGGCACGGCTCTGCCTTCCTGCAAGCGCTCCCAGTACTTGGGGTGGCCGACCCCATACGTCCGAAAGCCCGTCAGGCTTGTGACTTCCATCCATGGAACGCCGTCGACGAAGGGCCGGCGGTCCACCGCGAAGAAGAGGCCGACCTTAGGAACCTTTGTCTTCTTCGTATCCGCGGTAGCCCTTTTCCTCATGGATTTCCCCCTCACTGCTCCACCGGACTATGTGCGTGCGTGTCGCACCTGGCTCGAATCCAGCCGCCTGATTCGAGCTGTTTCCCCGGCTGGCCGCAGATTTCACAGGTGCGGGAGGATTCCCTCCGGGCCTCTGCGATGCGACCATCAATCCGGTCTGAATGATGGCTAACGTAGAAGCGCAACCAGCCGAGCTTTTGCTTTACCTGCAACACCTCAAACCGTTCCCCAGTCTCATTCTCAAATTCTGCAATCAAAGGCTCCAGGTCCACGCACAACAGCCACAGGAGGTTAAACCACCCGTCGCCGTGCTCGAAGCCCCGCGCCATCGCACTCAACCGGGGATTGGCCGCCAGGTCAAACCAATTTGGCCACCGGCGGGCGAGCTTCTGTTCAAGTTCCTTGCTCATCGGACCTCCTTAGGCGGCGACTGCTCCCGGCAGGATAGGCACCCAACAGCTTGCTCCCACATTCGTCAAACATCTCCGCCCTGCCGCACCGAAGGCCACCTTGTCTGGTCGCAATCGCAGGGGAATTGCGCCGTTGGCTTTTCGACCGTCTCTTTCCTTAAACGTCATTCACCCTTCCTTTTCCTAAAAAGACCATCGAGTTCATGCTGCCTGGCCGCCGCCTCCTTCGCATTGGCGATGGCAATCCTCTCGACAATCGCCGCCCGTTCCGGGCCGCCTTCGGGGGCGCTCATGTAGGCTTCGTAGTTGTCGTCGATGGCTTTTGAATAGCAGGCCCTCAGGAGCTTGGCGAACGTTTCCTCATCTGCGTTTGCGGTCATGGCACGGAACTTGGCCCACTGCGCTTCGGATTTCTTGCTGCTCTCTTGGTAGTTGGCGCAGCCCTTCAGGTGGGCGGCCTGGCTGTGGGGAAACTCCTCGCCCAGCCAGAACTCGGGGTCATTGCGCTGGTACACATGGCCGCAATGGAAGCAGAAGCCCCCGGACAGTTCACGGGGCATGCGGCGGCAGCCGCAGTGGCAGCACCAATCGCAGTGCCAAAGGGGGCTGCCCTTCTCGATTGGCACGAGCGGGAAGCGCTCGAAAGACCGGACGGCCTCTTCGGGAGTCATTTCGGCAGGATATTCGCCCTCCTCCGCCCTTGCCGAAGCGGTGTCGGCCTCCTCCGCACCCGACTCTGCGGCACTCCGGTTATATTCCTTCCGGGCTTCCGCAATGCTCTGGCGCTCTTCCTCGATGTGCTCAGGGCAGGCGAGAAGCTCGACGGGGTCGTTGCACCCGCTGTGGTCGTAGCCTTCAAGCGGACGGCCGCACGGAAGGCTGATGCAAACGGAGGGCTCGGAGTCGCCGCCACGCAGGGCCTTCCCTGGGCACTCCCAGTAATGCCCGGCTACATCGCAAAAATGACGGTGGCTCATTTAGGCTCCTTTGTGACTGTGTGGAACTCGCGAAGGTGCCTTGACCGTAAAACCGACTGTCGAGGCACCTCGCGAAGGGGAATTGTGAGGTTGCACGCTACGGCAGCAGCTTGCCGCCGCTCACGTTAGTCGTCGTCACCTTGCCGCTCTTCAGGTCCGTAGACCTGGTGGTCTGAGAGGTTGTCTTGCCGGTGTCGGTCTTCCAAGTGCTGGTTGTGAATTTCTTGCCGTCAGACGTAACTACGGTTTTGTGTTCGAGCTTCATGCGAACTCCTCCTGTTGATTGGATTGTTGGTGCTCCTGAGTCCCGTTGCCGTTCCCGGCATCCATGCCAACTGCTCCATTCCTTGTTACTGATGCTGTTCCTCCTCGTTGCCAGCACTGTCCAGGCCCGGAATTGGCGGGAAGTCGAGGGTCATAGTTATGCCCTCGACGAAGTGCTTGACGAACGCATGGAAATGGGCCGACTTGCATGCTCCTGGCTTTGGGGGTCGCCAATTGGCATACATCCTGGACAAGTCATCGCCTTCCTTAGACCCCTGCACGAACACCGCTATTACTTCCTGCAAAAAGTCGCCGAAGGTGTGCTTCCCGGCAGCTCTATCAGCAGGTCCTGGCGACTTCCCTGACGGTCTCCACGATTCTATCGGGGTACTTTTCCAAATATTCCAGAGAACTCGCGGGGGGCTGGAATCGTGGCTCCGGCTCGGGCTCCCGAGTCACCCCACATGAACTCAGCCACTTTTCATCGTGCTCAGTGACGGGAGGAATCTCAGGCCCCTCGGGCTCTCGCGAGGAGGGGCGCTTGGGTATGGGGTCATCGAGCACACACGGCTCTATCCCCACCTTTCTTAAAAACGCAGAGTCGTTGTGCATAATTTGTGCCAGCCTCGCTTGTTCCCTTTTCGTCATGGGACCGCCTCATCTCAGATGCGAATTGCAGGGCCGCCCTCCCGTAGGAGACGCTCCTGTGTGCCGTTGCCATTCCCGGTGCTTCAGGGATTGGACGGTTATCGAGCATTGGCAAACAGAGGTGGTCGATGCCGCAGACTTCGTCCGGCACACTCTCCGGGCACAGGGTGACCACGGTGGTGATGCGGAGAGGGTTGGATTCGACAAGAGCGTCGGCGTCGTAAATGTCGCCAACGAAGAGCCTCTCCCAAACTTGTGTAACGCTCATAGAGGCTCCCCACCCTCCAGTTCCCCTGTCCTTGGATGATTACGGGGGGCGCCCGCCAAAGCGATGGCCGTGACCAACAAGTCGCCTGGGCGGTTCTTCAAATCGACCGAGTACATGCGGGGCGTGATGTCGGGAGGGTTTCTCACATATATGCTATACCTTGGACTTTGCTGTCCCGTTAAGGATTCTTGAGAGAAAGGGTGCTTTTGTCCAAGAAAAATGAAGGCAATTTGGGGGTTCGGCGGCCGGATTTGGACTCGGCTGGGGGGAGATGAGCGCCTTGTATTGAGCTGCTGCTGGTTCTATGGTTTATATGGAAGTTCGCGGATGGGTAACGGAAGTGTAAGTCAACCTGCTATCAATACGACAATGGCATGAATGACCGCACACAATTTCGATTCTGGCGCCAGAGGATTGTAAATGTTCCGAATCAAAGAAATCGTCAAACCTTCGGGCAAGGAACGGACTGCAGACTGGCCGATGCATGCTGGAACAGTAACCAAAGTGACGGCAGAGTCGGTCTTCGTTCAGTGGCACGATTGCGCGGTCGAGGACGAAATGAACTTCGATGAACTCGTCTCCACTGGTACCTTCAAGGACATGGTTCCGATCGTGGTCGCAGAACTTCCCATGCCCGGCCGCACCAGGAAGCAGCCCTTGGGACTGAAACCTTCGTTATAGGTGATCGCCAGTATGCGGCGATTGAGCGGAACCGAGACAAGCCGAGCTTCTCATGAAAACTCTATTCTCCGTCTTGCTGCCCGCCACCGCTGATAACAACATCCAAGGGATGAAACTACCCGTCTACGTCTTCGCTGTACTTGCCGTCATCAGTACCGTTCGAAGCTGCATCCACCTTCTGGCGCACGATGGCGGCGCAGGCAGCATCGCCGGGATGGATCTCTCGGTGGCTGGCGCAGGTGCCATTATCTTCGCCTTTGCCCTTTGGGGGAGCGCACAGTTGGTCTACGCTTTCATCCAGTTGACCGTGGTATTCCGCTACCGGTCATTGGTCCCTTTCATGTATACGCTGCTTATTCTTGAGACGCTTTTGCGCATGCTGGTGGGACGCATGAAACCGGTGAGTTTTGCGCACACGCCGCCGGGTGTGATCGCGAACTATTTCATCCTGCCGCTGGCGGTGACGATGTTGGTCTTGTCTTTCTACGGCAGAAGTCATGACAAGACAAGCATGTAGACCGGGTGCGATCGTATTGTCGGGCCGCCAAAAGTTGCCACGATGATCGAGGTGAAGCCGAGCGTGGCTGTGGGACTCTAATGAAAAATCTACCTTTGTCGAAAGTCTATCAATTGCTCGAACCGGGCCCCGTGGTCCTGCTGACGACCGCCCAAAGGGGCCGCGCCAACATCATGACGCTGTCCTGGCATATGATGGTCGAGTTTGAACCGCCGCTGGTTGCCTGCATCGTCAGCAACAGGAACCACAGCTTTGCCGCGTTGCGGGCGACGAAGGAGTGCGTGATCGCCATCCCGTCGCTGGAACTGGCGCCCAAGGTCGTGGAGGTCGGGAACTGCTCGGGCCGGACCGTGGACAAGTTCGAGAGATTCGGCCTGACGCCGGCGCCGGCCGAGTTTGTGGCCACTCCTCTGGTGGCCGAGTGTTTCGCCAACCTCGAATGCAAGGTGGCCGATACTCGTTTCGTCAATAAGTACTGTATGTTCGTACTGGAAGTGCTCAAGGCCTGGACCGACCCAACGCAAAAGGATCCGAAGACCATCCACCATCACGGATACGGCAGGTTCGCTGTGGATGGCGAGATGATCAAGCTGAAGTCGAGAATGCGATAATTGGCACACGACAGAAACGGGCTTCGCCAGCCTGTCGCCGGGCCGGGACGAAGCCTGCTCGACGGGATGACGACCAAAAAGGAGTAAAGTATATGCCCAATCTCTTTGATCCCCTCTCGATCCGGGACGTGACGCTTCCCAACCGCATCGTCGTCTCGCCGATGTGTCAGTATTCCTGTACCAACGGGTTCGCCAATGACTGGCACTTGGTTCACCTGGGAAGCCGGGCCGTCGGTGGGGCGGGATTGGTGATGACGGAAGCCGCGGCCGTTGCCCCGGAAGGGCGCATCAGCCCGGAAGACCTCGGGATATGGAGCGATGACCATATCGAGTTTCTCGCCCGAATTACCCGGTTCATTCACTCTCAGGGCAGTGTGGCCGGCATGCAGTTGGCACATGCCGGGCGGAAGGCGAGCACCTACCGGCCTTGGGACGGGGATGGTGCCGTCCCGGAGGGGTTGGGCGGCTGGACGAATGTGGCTGCCCCGAGCCCGATTCCCTTCGCCGATAACTACCCGATGCCACAGGAACTGACCTTGGAGGGAATTCAATCCGTTGTCGGGGCGTTTGCCGCAGCAGCCCGCCGCGCCCGCGAATCAGGATTCCGTGTGATCGAGATCCACGCCGCCCACGGCTATCTGATTTCGGAGTTCCTTTCGCCGCTGGCCAATCACCGCCCCGATGAATTCGGCGGTTCGCTGGAGAATCGCATGCGCTTGCTGATCGAGGTGGTCCGCGCAGTTCGCGGAACATGGCCGGAAGGCGCGCCTTTGTTCGTGCGCATTTCGGCGACCGATTGGGAGGAAGGCGGGTGGACCCTCGACGACTCCGTGGCGCTAGCCAGTCACCTGAAGGATTCCGGCGTGGACCTGGTCGATTGCTCCTCCGGAGGAAATGTGCCACCTGCCCGAATTCCCGTGGGTCCGGGATACCAAACACCCTTCGCCGAAAGGATCCGGCGCGAGGCAAAAATCCTGACGGGTGCGGTGGGGATGATCACGGGCCCGGCGCAGGCAGGCCATATCATCCGCACCGGGCAGGCCGACGTTGCCATCATGGCGCGGGAGTTTCTGCGTGACCCCTATTGGCCATTGCGGGCGGCACGCGAACTTGGGTATCCCGCCCCATGGCCCGTACAGTACGTGAGGGCCGCTCCGCATGGCACGAAGGCTCGCGTCCCGGCAAATTCGTAGAATCCGGTGCATTCGTTCGATGCAAAGCACGGAACCCTTGCTCTCAGGCTTCCAACCAAGTGTTCAAACATGGCCCGCTTCACCAAGGAAAGGATAACGGTCACGAAATCACGCTCTTTGCTCGAGCGGGTATTGAAAAACGCCTTTCGCAAGAAGGGCCATTTGGTGGAAACGGCCTCAAGCGGCCATGCCGGCAAAAAGAAGATTGAGTCGCCGGTCTATGACCTGATCATCTTCGATATCCGCATGCCTGACCTGACCAGCATCGATTTATTGGAGTACGCCCACAAGACCCATAATCCTGCGCCGTTCATCCTGATGATCGCCGTGCCCACCATGACCACGGCCATCCAAGCCCTGAACCTGGGAGCTTACAGCCCTAATGCGTTGGGCCTGCTGCAGATTGTTCCCCTGGCCAAAAACCTTTGGTGATTTTGCTGGGTGGGAGGCCCGTTCTCCGGCCCTTTTCAAATGATACTCCGGTATGGCCGAAGACGATCATTTCCGGCCAAGTGGGAGGCATTCTACTCCAAAAGGAGGGACCTAACCGGTATGCTTACTCGTACCGGCCTGCGGCAGGGGCAAGCGGTGGTTCCCGAGCATCCGCTCTGCGGGATGCTCCGCCACCGGGCCGGAGTCTTCGCGAGCCACAGCAACTCAAGCCCGGAACACACATGGTGGATCTGGCGCCGTGGCAAGAATGTAATTCCGCAGCCCGTCTTCAGTTCCCGCCCCTACTACCCAGCCGGAAGAAAATTCTCTGCAACCTCTATCGAAGTCAAGGAATTGTGGGCGCCGGGGATGGGAAATCTCCGGAGCACCGCAATCACCCAAGAGAAAATGCACCTCGCCGCCGCCTACTGTCTAACGTGCGGTGTCCCCTTGCTAACCTTTGGCAATGGTCCAACTTGCCAGGGAGATTTTCCTCCTGCGAAGGCTATTTTCAGAGTCAAATTCGTGCCGGGCACATATTTAATCTATAGCGTTCCCGTGACATCCAATATTTGGACAGCCACGGTCAGCTGAACTTGTACGGTTCATGTGCTGATCGGTTCCTCAGGCCGAGGTTACTTCTTTGTTTGTGAGTAATCACTCATTTTATATACTACGGACAAACGATATTTTGATAATTACCCTAGTCGAGCCTGAAATCCCCCGACATGCAACTAACGAGTACGCGTTATGTTATTGATTCAAAAGGGACACGGCAGGTAAGATTCATCGCGTCAATGGTAGCAACGCCTTGGTCCATAAAATGCCTGCAGTAAGCTTTTTGGTCCGCTTGAATTGCTTACTCCCCTCATCAGCCGCCCCATAAGCGGACCCCGGTTGCGAGTTCCGAACGGCGAAGCATCAGAAGCACAATTAACATACCTGGGCCGGAAGGAGTTCCGCGACGTACTCGCCGGGGTGGAACACTGTGCCCTTCCAGCTGCCTCAAAAATCTCATCGGAACTCAAATCTGCGAGGTATATTGTAGGTAGAGGAGTAGGAATGAAGCGCATCGTATGGTCTGCGACGAGCTCGCGCAAAGCCCCGAGGAGCCCTGCGACAAATGGGCAATGAGGCATGAGGGGAGCGGATTGGCCGGCTTATTGGGGCCCCGCTGCAAAGGAGAGTCGTGCCTCCCTCCCAGCTTTCAGGCCCATGCATGAACAGGAAGGGAGCAGCCAGTTCAGGGTAGCGAGATGAAGCCCGGCCCGCTCAAGAGGTTCGCGATGAGGAGCAAGTTTACCGCCGCTGCCCAGGACGACCACCAGAAGTATGTTAGTCATGGTGATCTGCTGAGAATTGCAGTCAAAGAGCGGTGTAGGGGGATTGTGACCGAGCCCGTTCTTGCCCTCTGCCACCCTGAAAAGGACTTTTGGGTGTTCAAAGCCACGGTCTTCAAATCTGCCAAGTGTCGTGGCTTCGTTGGTTATGGTGATGCCCATCCCGGCAATGTTTCTCCTTTGATTTTCAACCATGCCG
>Ga0326728_10016874_pt1 | contig 14781 bp, 18 predicted proteins | sample MB3enrmetagenome_FD_207602 | JGI IMG/M metagenome (GOLD analysis project Ga0326728, IMG submission 207602) | Lab enriched peat soil microbial communities from McLean, Ithaca, NY, United States - MB31MN | ecosystem: Environmental > Terrestrial > Soil > Wetlands > Peat | place: USA: New York...
TCAGAATAAGGAAAAGTCAAGCCCCGCGAAGATTTGCAAAAATGCCGCCAAACCGAACTTGGAGTAGAAACCCCGGTAAACAAACGAACTGGAGCCGCCGCCGTCCCCTACCTTACGGAATCACCGGTGGACGATATCGGCAGTTACACGCCAAGTACACGCCAGAATTCCGCGAATCCGGGCAATTTTCAGGGGGTTTTGAAAGACTACGCGCCGCTGTGTCGCGCGTAAGTGATTGATGAGTGGTGGGCGCGACAGGACTCGAACCTGTGACCTCCTGCGTGTGAATTATCAGGGTGAGTTGTTAGGGATTGTTCATTGTTGATCTACAGTACTGTAAATACAGGGTGATGACGCCTAGGCTGATTCACCCTGAGCACCCTTGAAACTGCCATCACAATCGTTCGTATCCAGCGCTCTTCCGTACATGTTTCCGTACATCAGTTAGTTCGCGAAGGGGCTGGCTACAACCCCAGCTTGCCGGCTCTGCTCACCCGATTCGAACTCCCGACCTGCTAATTACAAATCGTGTGACGTGCTTTCGTTCAGTGTCCCCCGTCCCCCCCAACCGCCCCAAAATATTCAAGCTACAATCCCGACCCTTTACTTGCGGGTTTGCTTCCGAGTGGCCGACCGCTAACTCCTCCAACACCGTTTTGAGGCACTCGGGTGGGGAGAACGCGTGTCCATTCACTTGCTGTTAGACTGGCGACGGAAAGCCCCGTCAGTGTCTTACGTAACCGTGCGGGTCCATGTTGATATATCCCTTTGCCGCCGAGATGTGAAGCGCTCCAGCGACGTCAGTGATGGAGAATTTACGGTCTTCGAGATGCTTGATGTCGTAATGGAAACCATCCGGCAGGCGGTAGGAAAACTTCCATCCACGCGGAAATGGAGCCTGGGCATGCCGGGGTCCGGTACGGTCGAAAATCAAGTCTCGGTCGTCGATCCATTGATAGTGTTCCTCCTTTCGAAGGTAGACGCGCTCAAACTCGCGTACTGCTTTTACCGCGCCCTCAATGTTTGCTTGGTCGCCGTAGCTGCGTGCATGACGCCAGAGATGCTTGTGCCCGCCGCCGACGCTGAATGAAGACTCGGGGAGGAGCAGAGGCGATCCCATGTCCATCGGTTTTATGCGAGATGACCACTGCTCTTCTTCGGCGAGATCAGCGGCCAGCCTTTCCAGGAAAGGGGCGGGATTTGGCGTGGCGAGGCAGTTTAGGGAGCTGACAAGTTGGTCACACCATCGGAATCGAAAGTATGGTGCGAGCTCGTCGACCCACTCGAATCGATGTTGTTGCGTCGAAAAACCCAAGATGTGCGGGCTCGGATGCTTGTCAGCGAACTGGCAAGCCTGGCGAACGGTTCCTCGACTAATTTCCGGATTCTTCTTCGGGGCTGGAACGAATAATAGGGACCACGCTTCTGGTAGTGCGCGATGCGAATCCAGAGCGTTGCGCAGCCTGGCAACGTATGGGGTTGGAATGCCGAGGAGTATCGCAGTTTCCATCCGGCAAAGCTATTCTTGGATTACCTTGAGCACGATGTCGAGCGGGACCGAGATTCGACGTAGGTCCTCATCTGTGAGCGATTCGACGAATCGCTCGAATAGATAGCGCTGATTCTTAGCCGGTGGATCATCTCCAGTCTGAGCTGGCGGTTTCGATGCGTCGCCCGACGAAACCCATTCCTCGCGCCAAGGAACGCCGGCTCCGGTGCACCACGCTCTAATTCGGCGCACGACCGCTTGAAATCGGTGGCGGTGCCACATTTGTGCAAGGCCGTGGGCCTTGATGAGCTTTGAAAATGATCCGAGGCCGGAATGGGTATCTAGGCTTGCAGCGATTCGATTCTTGGCGTCCTCCGCTAGATCGGCGGATTGGATGAACGACTTTCGCTCGCTAAGTTCTTGCTCCAGAGTCGCGGCTGGAATTTTCACGAGTTCGCCTGACCCCGAGAGCTCGGTGGGCAGCAACCACACGATGGTGTCGTCTGAAACCCGGTACCACGGTTCTGATGGTGGCACCCCGCGGGGAATTCGAGTAAAAGCCTCGAAGATATCTTCCCTGAGCCGAACTGCGGCGCTTTCTGGCGCCTCAGTGAGCAGTTGGGGCATGTCAGCTGGCGCCGCGAGAAGATCCCTGCCCTTCCGGCGCCGAACGAGCACGATCGAATCGAAATGCTTGAGGAAGTCTCCGAATGATTCTTGCTCATGCCCACCGGGCGGATAGTGAAGGTCGCGTGCCTTTGCAGCCTTAGCGATTAATTCACGGAGTTTAGCGCCCGGTACCGGGCCGCTGGAAGTCTTCAGGCCAGCCGCTAGTGCCTCTGCAACGATCTGGTTCCAAGCTTCGTCCATTCAGCTGAAAATTGCACAAGACAAACGAGAATGGGGCCGTAAGGCCCCATTCTAAATCTATCCACTCGCTAGACGGGCTTTTTTTGCGGTCGGTTGACTAGTCGCTGTGGGAGCGCCCTAGGCCGAGCCGCGCCGGTCTTTCGAACCTTCCGGCCCAAATGGCAAATATGCCATTCGTTGCGGAATTAACTTCATGATAGCGCACTCGTCGAGCTGGTACCAAAAAGACGGCGGGACGGGATGACTGGACCATGGAATTCCTTGTAAGTCATTGAAACACTGGACTCGCCGATTGGCAAGGACTTTACTACTCAGATGAGCCGACCCTCCTCAATCGACAACATAGGGCGAAATGCCCCCCGCAAGTGAGACTTCCCCCAATTCGCCATTGGCGACTTCCCCGGCCCGAGCGGCTGCCGAGCCCTTCCAAAGGTCCCGTTCCAAAAGCAAGACGCCTGACGCGTGAATCGGTCCGGGCCACGTTGCCGCATAACGCCCGTTGCTGACATTTGCTGGTCACAGCTCGACAGAACGCGAACCGGACATGTCTCGGGATTCGAATCGCGCGCCTTTGATGCCGGGCGTCCGTGGCACCTTCCATCGCCCGATACCCGCACACCCCTTTTCCCAAAAAGGTACTGGAATGGTGGTTTAACCAAAAAACCTGTACCGCGCCATTTGCGTGGTGTCGAACTCCGTCGCTGCCGAAACATCTCACGATAAAATTGTAGTGGCCGTCTAGCCTTCGCGAGGCGAACACAGGAACCTTGACCTGCCGGCGGCCACCCTAAAACTCAAGGTGATTGCTGCAAGGAGCGATTATGTCTGCACACCCAGTCCTTCACCTCGCGGAAGAGGCCGAAGAAAAGCTTTCGAGCGCACTTCGGAAATTCAGTCCACCCTTCCCTCCAAATGATCGCGAAAGCGTTCTTGATTCATGCCGAGCTTTCGGGGATCGGCTGCGCGCGCTGCATTTGCATGCTGATGAAATCGACCGGCGGCGCTTGAAGGTTCTGCGCACGGTGTACGGCACGAAAGATGTGCTGCAATTTGAGTTTCGGCTCATCCTGGAGGCGCCGCTGCCAGAAGCGGCGAAGAACAGAGACAAGGCGGGTGCGGCCTCACATTTGTCGAAGACCGAACCGCGTTCAGGCAGAAAAGCCAACGCCGATTTCAATCGCAAAGTGGCTGGGGTCGTCGAGGAGTTTGGCCCTGACTGGAGAAGCCAGCTCGAAGCTGTTTCCGAAGCTCTTGATCGACACAACGTATCGCTACCCCCATCGGAGAAGTGGAAGACGAAGCTAACGTGCTCAAAGTGGACGGATGTCTTCGAAGAAGATCCCGATGGTCTCGTGAAGGCGCTTCGCCACCGTCTCGATTGGGTGCAAGAGCATCCGCCGGAGAAGTCGTAACGCGGGTAATCGATTTTGCCGCGATTCCCCGCGATTAGCCGCAATTAGCCTCTCGGTACCGCTGAACAATATATCTCTCTCCTGATCATCCGCATAGGTCGTCCTTCTAGCGCCCCTAATTGCGTTCGATGAGATAACAAAAGCACGCGCAGGGCAGCCTGCCAGGAATGGGAGAAATCAGAATGCAACAAACATTCGGACGCAAGTTTCCTTTGGTCCTTGATGAGAAGTCCTCGCCGGAGTCGGAAGCAGCCGCTGCCGATCGGCTCTGGAACGAGCGCGAGGTCGCGCGCTATCTCAATGTCAGCGTCGCCAGCATCCGCAGGCGGCGGCTGCTTCGGCAGCCACCCGATTTCGTGAAGGTTGGAAGTAGCGTGCGCTACGAGCAGGCGTCCGTTCACCGCGTCGTTCAGGAGGGGAGACGCGAAGCCGTAAGGGACTAGACCATGCCCGAAAGAGGGAACCCAGCAACGGAGCTGGATCGACCTGCACATCCCGGGGGCGCGCAAATAAGCAGTGCCGTCGAGCTAAAGGAAGAGAAGACACCCGACGCTAAGAACACCGAGGAAATCTGGCGCTGGGCCAAGCGGCAAGCCATCGTCCGGATGGATCTCTCGTTCGGTGCGCGGGAGTGCTGGCGCATCTTGGAGGCTTTTTCTCCGGATTCATGCTTCCCCTCGCACTGGTACATCGCGGAGACACTCCGCAGGAGCAGTAGTGCCGTGCGCCGGTATCTCAGGGAATTGAAGCAGGGCCGCTATATCGACATCGTTGCACGGCGTGACGAGGGGAATATACGCCAGCCGCGATCAACCAGGCGCCCGCGCGGCCAAACATCAAACAACTATGTCCTGCTTGACCAGCCCGACCTGATCGCCGTCGCCCGGCAGATTGTTCAGGAGTGGTACGCCAAGCAGAAGCGTTCAAACGGCTCTAGCTGACTTTTCCTGAGTTATGTGGCTTGGGTTGGTTCTGATGACGACGAGGCTTCGGGTAGTACCCCCTGGTCATTTTTGTATAGGGGATACGGGGGTGATTTGTGCCCGAAGCTATTAAAACTACGGGGGGTTAATGACGTTTCGGACTGGCGGGTCATTGTTGACCATGGCCGGTGCCCACGGCTGACCTGGGGGGCTGTTCACATTTGAATACCATATCTTCTTACGGGTATCTGTTTAGATGAGCTACTTAGTTTCTTAACTTCGTACGGACTGCGTATTTTGCCTTTTTTTCAAGACTATCCATGACAAAAAAACGGAGGAAACCCGGCGCTCAAGCGCAGGATCTAACACTCATACCATGCCTCAGACTTGTACTGTTTGTCGCCATGAGGCCCGAGAGCGCATTGACCGGAGCATCCTGGCGCGCGAGCCTTTGCGGACCATTGCGGACCGCTGGTCCGTTTCGAAGACAGCTCTGATTCGCCATCGACAACACGTCTCGATGGAGTTGGCAAAGACGCACGAAGCGCAGGAACTTGCACGCGCCGGCGGATTGATGGCCGGCGTCCAGACCGCGCACGACCGCTCGGAGAGGCTTTACCATTCAGCCGAGGAAATCTTATCGCGCGCACTGGCGGCGCGCGATTTGCGGACAGCACTTCAAGCGATTCGTGCTGCAGTCGATGTGATGGCTGAGGCGCGCGGCTACCTGGAGTTGCAGGGCCAAATAACAGGTGAACTGAGCGTTCCCGCCCAGCCCAGCCAGCGCCTCATGGTCGTGCTTCCACGCATCATTTGCCCTCAGGGGGCTGAACACTCCACGGCGCGGGTTGAAATCGACGCGGGACTAATCGAACCAGAATCCTGAGTAGCAGGGCTCTCTATGTCCAGGCCTACACACGCGGTCCCCTCGCAATGTCACAATCACTCAACCTGGTCGCTGCTGGATGACAGCTTTGCTGGCGTAACTATGCAGCCCTCCTCGTCCAACTGCTGCGCCGTGGCACCACCAGTGTGCCACTCCGCAAGACCTTCGCGGAAGCAGATCGCCGCCACCAGGCAAAGAAACGCATCGGCCCCATCGGGATCACTCTGAGATGACCGGTATTCGATGCAGAACCGACGGACCTCTCCATTGAAGTCCAGAAAAATGCCCTGCTCACGTAAATACCCCTCCGCTGCCTTCAGACCGCATTCGGGCTTCTGTTTGTAGCTGCCAGTGAAACCCACCGCTGCCGCAACCGCTCCGGGGTACGTTTCAATCACGGACCGATCGAGACATCTCTCGCCCTCGTGGTGGCGGAGCAGGACTTGCATGCCAGCATGTCGAATGGACCCGAGAAACTTCGAGCCAACCACCGTCATGTTGAACAGGTTCTGGAATATGTGCTTAAGCGGCGGCTGGGCATTTGTGGCTATATCGGTTGCTCGTTTTATCCAGAAGGCTTTGTCCCTCCAGCCGAGTAGAAGAGGATCGATCCACAACTTCGCGCGGGCGTTGCCCGACGAGAACACCAATTCTACACGTTGCTCCACGAACTCCAGCCACTTGACCCTTGCGCCGAAAGTGGGCGCCGCCACTCTAAACGCGAACGCTGGATTTTGCAGGAGATCGAGCGGAATCGAAAACGGAAAATCGAAGGCTACAGTCGCGATCGCACGATCCTCCCTGATCGACTCAGCCAGTTCGGGAATGGTAAGCGTCCGATGAACCCCTCTTCCAAAGTTATCGGGGAGGCCGCATAGTGGTGCCATGACAAGAGCCCGCATGGGAAAGAAGATCGGGGCGAGAAGCGAGTATTGGCGCGAACGGATCGCCGAACAAGAGCGCCGCGGAATGTCTGTGCAGCAGTTTTGTGAAGAACAGGGGCTTACCGAACAGTCCTTCTACGTTTGGCGCAAACGGCTCCAGAAACAGCAGGCGATGCGATTCGCGTTGGTGGAAACGGCACCGGCACGGCAGCGTGCGACCGAGCTGGATCTGGAGCTGGTACTGAAGACGGGCGAACGACTGCGAATCGGCGCCGGCGTAGACCCCACGGCGTTACGCAGGGTGCTGGCAGCGTTGCGCGCATGATCCAACTGCCGGCCAGCGTGCGGGTGTACTTGTGTCTGACGGCGTGTGATATGCGCAAGAGCTTCGACGGTCTGCATGCGCTGGTGCGGGAGCACTTGGAACTGGATGCGTTCACCGGGCACTTGTTCGTCTTCACTAGCCGCCGAAGGGATCGCGTGACATAGTGCACCTCTCATTAGAAACCAGGTAATTTTAAGGTCTTTAAGTCCTGTAGTGCAGTGAAGTTGAGGGGGCGACGTTCTATCACGGCCCGGACTCCTATCTTCACTGCTTCTGTATCGAGCGCCGCCGCCGGGATTTGCCACGGAGCTGAGGGCATCAACTGATTGGCGGGAAGCACTCCTTGGCGAATCAGGCGCTTCACCGAACCGATGCAGATGTTCAGCCGATGCGCGGCTTCATCAACGGTGACGGTTTCGATCTGGATGCTCGCCGGATCAAACACGGCGATTCCAAGGCGCTCTCGTAAATCGCGCACGCGCACCACGGTCCAGCTCTTTCCATCGCTGCTCTTACAGCGCATGCGGTTCATGGTGACCGCCAATTCACGGTCCGGCCAATGTCCACCCAGTGTGCGCATGACTTCGACCGGACTCGGATAACGATCATTGGGATATCGTCCCGTCCGAACCTTGGCCACTCGAACTTCGGTGTGGCGGCCGCCGGTCCAATGGATGACGAGCACGATCTGATTGGCTTTAGAATCATCGTCAATGACGACTTCCTGAATGAGGATCCGCGTCAGTCTTTGTTTCGTTCGTGCGTCTGTGCCAGGCGCATTCCAAGCAGCAGGCAGATCGTGGGCAAGAGTCAATAGTCCCTCTCGATCAATCGGAGGCCGTCGCTGGGCCTCGGTATCCAAATCGCGAATGCGCTGCTCCAACTGATCAACGCGTTCCAAAGTACCATTCCAACGTGCCTCCAGTTCGCGAGCGACCAGTCGCTTCGCTGGGTCCACCAACTCGTAACGACGTGCCGCCAAAGATGCTTCGTAGCGAGCTGCTTCCAGTTCCTTCGTCAGAGTGAGGCGTACATCATCGTCCGCCGTTTTGCAGCGCTCCGCGGCGACAATAGCCGCTTCAATCGCATGCCCCGACACTGCCTCCAAGATCTGAGCTGCCACTGTCCGATCCACGCGGATTCCACCAGCGCCAATGCAGATCTTGCCACCGGCGGTGTCCATGTTGCCACGGCATTGATAACGGTGGGCATGTCCTGCTGCAGAACCATAGAAGACACGCATCATGCGGCCGCACCGACCGCAACGCACCAAGCCGGCCAACAAAGCTCGGCCACCACGTGCCGATTTGCGATCGGTTCGCTTCTGCATGTGAGCGTTTTCGCTGATCATCCTTTGGTTCTGCTCGAACTCCTCCCAACTGATGTAGCAGGGATGGTGGTCGCGAATCAAGACACTCCATTCTGGCAGCGGCTTCTGATGGCCGGTCGTCTTCTTCGCTTGGCCATTAATGATCGTTATGCGGTTGGATGTCCGGCCAAACACATAGGCGCCGGCGTAGACTGGATGCCGCAGTATCTCCAGCACAGAATGGTAAGCAGGGCTTTGCCATTCAATGCGTGCGCCCAGTTGGCTCTGCCGCATCACAGGCAACTGAAGATCTGCCTGAACGGCCCACAAGAGCACTTGGCGGGCGCTTCCCAATTCCCGAAACTTTCTCAACACCATTCGGATGGCCTCACAGACTCGCTCGTCCGGGTCCATTTCCATCTGCCCCAACTCATTCCAGCAATAGCCTGGCGGTAGCGCAAACCTGAGTTCCCCACGCTGCGCCTTAGAGTCCCTGGCGGCCAAACCGCGCTGGCGGAGCAAGCTCAGCTCATACTCCGACATACTTCCCTTAAGCCCCAAAAGCAGCCTGTCATTCACCAGTCGAGGATCGTATACTCCGTCCGGGTCGATGACTACCGTGCCTACTAACGCACACAGGTCAATGAGATGATGCCAATCTCGACCGTTGCGGGAAAGCCGGGATGCTTCGATGCAAAGGACTGCACCAACGCTTCCACTGCACACCATCGCCACGAGCTTCTGGAATCCTGGCCGTTCAACCAGCCCCGAGCCTGATCGCCCCAGGTCGTCATCGATTGTCTCGACCCTAGCAAAGCCCAGTTGCGCAGCCGTGTCCACTAACGAATATTGGCGGCGCTTGCTCTCCGTATGGTGTTCGACTTGCCCCAGCGTGGACTGGCGCACATACACCACAGCCGCGCGGGTCAAGTGCTCCGGCTTAATCTTCGGATTCATTTCTTGCCTCCGCTGATTCGCCGGGCATTGCGCCGAGCGCTTCCAATAGCAGGTCGGCGAGGGCGTCGATCACTTCCCCTCGTATTCTCTCGTCCACGCGAATTGGTATTTCGAATTCCAGCAGCTTGAACTGCCGGTAAGATACTCTTCTCGGCTGTTTCACAGGACTCGCTCTCCTTTACCAAGGAGCTTACGAGTCCTGGCGTTCGATCGCCCGCTTTGAGTCTCACCGCGATCACCGGAGCTAGATCATTGAGGGCGGCGACGGAAACTTGGGGCGGACCGAGTTCCATCCCTCTACAGATTGAGACGTCGACCATCCACGCTGGCAGCTCCCGGGTCACAGTCCCGCTCGTTTCCAAGTGAACCACCGACGCACCGCCATGCGCGGTTCGTCGAAGCAAGCGGAGCCTTTTACCGTACAGGGGATGCCAAGGGTACTCGACAACCACGAAGCCCAATCGGTATGCAGAATCTTGTTTGATCCAGAGATCGCGTGAAAATCTTGTATTGGGACCGTGACGGATTCGCGGTGTGGAGCAAGCGATTGGAGGAGGGCACGTACGCGGTGCCACTGGCGGAGAGCACCGACGAGCGGCGGCGGGAGATCACGGCACAGGAGTTAGGGGCGTTGCTGAGCGGGATCGATCTGCAGCATGCCACGCGGCGCAAGCGCTATCAGCGCTCCGCATAGAATTTCGCGAGGCGGCACACTTTTTTCTTGGCAGATAGTAAGTAAGTGAATACACTGAGGGAGAAGACTTACTTACTGTGGCCATCGATCCAAAACATCTTCCAGAAGATCCGAAGGTCTTACAGCAAATGGTGCTGGATCTGATGACGCAACTGGATCGCGAGTTCAGCGAGCGAAACAAGATCGAGAGTCTGCTGCGGGAGTTGCTGGATGCCAAGCGCAACCGCAGGAGTGAGCAACTCTCTGCGGATCAACTGGCGCTGTTCGCGGCGGCCTGGCAGGCGCGGCAAGCAGCCGCAGAAGGCGCCGATACAACCGAGGGCCCGGACGACGATGACCAGAACGTAAAGCCTGGCGCGAGCGAAGGAACTCAGAAGAGGAGCAGCGGCCGGCAGCCACTTCCACGGCACCTCAAGCGAGAGCGCATCGTGCATGATTTGGCGGATTCGGAAAAGCACTGCCAGGTCTGTGAGCAGGATCTGCGACCCATTGGGGAAGAGTCGAGTGAGCGCTACGAATTCATTCCAGCACAACTGACGGTGATCGAGGATGTGTGCAAGAAATACGCGTGTGCCTGCACGGTGAAGACGGCGACCAAGCCACCCCAGCCGATCGAAAAGAGCACGGCCGGAGCCAGTCTGCTGGCACAGGTGATCGTGGGCAAGTTGGTCGACCATCTGCCGTTACACCGGCAAGAGAAGATCTTTGAGCGTCACGGTGTGGAAATCTCGCGGAAGACCATGGGTGGCTGGATGGCGCAATGCGCCGATCTGCTGAACCCGCTATATCGATCGCTTAAGGAGGTACTGTTCCAGTCGAAGGTGATCGGGACCGACGATACGAGTGTGAAGGTGCTGGACATGGCCCTGCCGTTCGCCCGCACCGGGCGCATCTGGCCTTACTACGGTGACAAAGAGCATCCGGTGATTCTGTACGACTACACCGCGACGCGGGAACGAGCAGGGCCGGAGAAATTCCTGGAAGGATATCGCGGTTACTTACAAGCGGATGCCTACGGCGGCTATGACGCTTTCTTCAAAGATCCGGCACGTGGTTTGATCGAGGTCGGGTGCTGGGCGCATGCCCGGCGTTATTTTCACAAGGCGTTGGAGTCGGATCAGCCTCGCATGGGACCAGCCTTGTTGCTGATTGCTCAGTTGTATCGGGTAGAGAAGCAAGTGCGGCCACTGGCGGCGGAGGATCGGCTTGGGCTGCGCCAGCTCCAATCACGTCCCATCCTGGATAAGTTACAGGACTACTTACTGGAGATCCAGGCAGAAGTACTGCCGAAGAGCCCGGAGGGGCGGGCAGTACGCTACACCCTGAAGAACTGGACGGCGTTGACCCGCTACTGCGAGGACGGAGATCTGGAGATCGATAACAACGCTACCGAGCGCGCCATCCGTAGTGTGGCTGTCGGCCGGAACAACTGGATGTTCTTTGGCAGCGACCAGGGCGGTAACACAGCTGCCGTGCTGCGGAGTTTCGTGGCTTCTTGCCAGCGGGCCAGTGTCGACCCCTTCGCCTGGCTTAAAGATGTCCTCTCCCGCATTGCCGCCCACCCCATCACCCGGCTTACCGAGCTTTTACCCCACAACTGGGCTTCCGCCCAGGCTAATTAATACCAAGCTCCATCGGAGGTGATCCACCTTACACTTGGCCAGCCCTGGTGATTTTCAGCCCTTTACGGGAATGCACCATCCACGCCGGTTGTCGCGCCAGCATCCGCTGCGGTCGAACCCCCGCACTAACCTCTCATTTCGACCCGTCGCCGCGATCTCGTATCGCCGCGATGCCTTACGAGAGGCCTCGATCACAATCGTCTTCTTGGACTGATCGCCGGCCGCGAATGGTGCGCCGAAGTCACCTCCGATCAGCAACTCGCTCACAGTTCCCCGTTGCATTGTTGCTCGCGGCTCCGCATCCAACTCTCCAATTCAATGCCTGCGTACTCGGCCAGGGACGCGAGGTCACCCGGGCATACGCCCCTTGAGAGCCAACAGACAAATATCCTCTAGAAATTCAGTAAACCCTGGTCGCTCCTGAGCATATTCTTGGAAAGCCTCTTCGGCCAAGGCGATCCGGTCGGCTACAGTCGGGAACTCCGGGCAATCAGTCGTTGCAGGGCAGGTCACAAGCGGGCAAGCTTCTGAAACGTGCCTCCATTTGATGGGCATTTAGTCTCCTTCCTACTCGCGTATTGCCAAATCGGCGATACCCTGGGGTCGTCGGCTCTAGCTGCAACTGTCATTCGACGGGGTATCCCTTGGCCCCGACAATCTGCCAAGCCCAAAGCTTGCGTGCCTTAACTTTGCCATGCGGAAGCGTGAGAACGTCGTCAAGTGGAAGTTGCAGACCAAGTCTGACGCTGACATGCTCAGCCGTGCGCGGCTTGATGATATTCGGAGCTTGATAGTAGCGCGCAGAATTCTCCTCGTACGGGTAGCAAGTAACAGCCAACGTGACTTCCGTAATGGTCCATCCGGGAAGCCCATTGTATATGTCGCAGTTCAATAAGTTGCGAGTGGAATCGGTTCCGCATACACCCTTCACCTGTTCTGTTTCAGTGCCGTCCTTGAGAAAGCCGCCTAACGTCAACGGCAGGACCTGCTCCCGCTTCACGCTCTCGTGAATCGTTGGGGCACTTTGGTTACCGCAGCCGAAGGAGACGACAATGGTTAAGGCCGAAAACAGCAGGAGGACTGCCTCGGCATTTTGTCTTGAGGTCAAAAAGCACCTTCGGGTCAATGCCCGCAAATGATCTCAGTTTACGACCGAACCGCCGCCGTGTTGAACGACTGCGCAAACAGTGTGCACTATTTCCTTCGGTTCACCTTTGCCTGCACTGTAAACTTGACGGCGGGTGCTGGCGACTCCAGGGGCGACTATTTCCCAACTTTGTGTGGACTCGCCTGGAAGAAAATCGAGCATCAACAGCCAATGTGGTTCGAGGCCCTCCCGCCCGTTGGGACCCACCAGCACGATCCCGCTGCACGACGGGTCGGCAGCAAAATACGTCACCAGTTGCGCTTCAAAATTGCGTACCTCCAACGTCGGGTCGAATAAGCACGCGGCCTTGTTTCTAGTCGCCCTCAACGCACAGTCACTCTTTGCGAAATCGAGATTCCACCAATCATCAACGACGACGATAGGGTTCTTCTTAGCGCAGCTAAGGCACGACGCGAATACAACCAGCGCGGGCAGTATTACGATCTTTTGAAGGTCGTGGAAGTCGGTGGTCACTTGGGACAGACCGCTCCGGCTGGACATGCAGAAGTTTTGAAGTCTGAGGGCATTCTCTCCAGGGCCTTAAACTTCTCAACCTTCATTGCGTGGCCCTGCGGGTCGCGATAAGTCACTCGCACATCGTACTGCACAGTGCGAAAGCCATTGGCATCGGGCGTCAGTTTCTCTATTTGATCGTCCGGTGGATACAGCCGCATCACATCGGGGCCGGTCCATCGCCACTCGGTGTCGCTGACTACACGGACGGTATCGTGGGCTTTGCCACACATCTGAGTCGCGTAGTGTTCCAGTGTGAGATAAGCGCCCCTAAGCCGTGGATCTTTACTCGTCAGTAGGTATGTTCGGTACACGTAGCGTGCGTCCAAAAGGGCATCCCTGCAATAGCACGAGATCGGGGCGTCCGACGCGCCACGGAGCTCAGGGCCAACGAGACAACGGGTCTCGTCACGATAAGCCGTGTCCAAATCGTTCGCGGGGTCCTGAGCGAAAGACAGGCGAAATGATACGAGCACCCACGCCAAGACAGCTATAACCAACCGTGGCGGCCTCATGTCGCAGTTATTATACCTGTCGGCGAAGGCTGAACCGTCTTGGCGCTTTTGGGGTTTGTACGTCGAGTTGCCAGGGCCGATCAACGACTCGCCGGGACAACGCGCACCCTCTCGCCGCTACTCAGGGTTTCGATGTGGCTCAAAGCCGGCGTATAATGCTGCAATCCGATTGGGAGGCAGCGTTGAGATTACTGGCAATTCGGCCGAAAACGATTCAAGTACACTCGTCACTTCGCAAGGTGCGTCATCTACCCGCAGAAGCTGCGGTTATTGGACTGCTTCTCGGTGCACAGGTAATCGCGCAGTCAAAGGAACCGAGTATGGACGTGGCTACGGTCACGCTGAACCTCGGGATGCCCCGCGACAAGGTGCTCCAAATGGTCAAACAAGCGGGCTACAAGGTCCTAGAGATGGCGCCCGTGGGCAACGAGACCAGGGTGGTAGTAACCCAAGCGGATATCGACAAAGACATCGTCCAGCGAATGGTGGCCTTGACGTTCAATGATGGCGAGTTATTCTTCCGTAATGGAAGCTTGGTGGGAGTCCTGAGGGAAGTTGCGTCTTCGAATATAAACACCGACAGAGACTTGGCCTTGTCGCTTTACGCAATCGTTAAAGGACTCGAAAAAGAGGGCAGTAACAGTTTTTGTTCTGCGCGAACAACTGCACAGACCCCCATAATGGATGACCCAGGCGTAGAAGTCAAAGAACTCGCGCTCGATTGCGATGCCGGGAAGGGTGTTTACAGAACCATTCATATCCGTTGGGCAACACTGGATAGCACAAAGGACCAAGTTCACGTCAGAGTATTTCTGGAGTTGTGGCGATTGCAGTTTCCGGTCGCGCATTAGGCGGTTAAACAATAAAGACTAGGGAAAAGCCAAACGCCTGGCGGCTTCACTGGCATTTCGTCCCTGCCGTCTCTTCCGACGGCGTCTGGAGTAACTTAGACGAGCCGGAGGTCCGAGGAGCGATACCGCCGATGGCTCGAAGAATGCCGATCATCGGGTTGGGCGAAACATGTACTCCGGCACGAGCGTGATTCTACGTCGGGCTTGGTCGCGCTTCCGCAAAAGCTGTGAATAGATTTCGGGGCCATCCTGCAAATGAGGGTATAAATTGAACTGTGTAAACGGCCATCGAAAGGATCACACTAAGGAGACACGATGGCCATCGACCTCAAACTCATCGACAAATTGCTGGCGGACTACAAGAAGCCAGAAGACATCATTGGC
>Ga0326728_10016878_pt1 | contig 14777 bp, 11 predicted proteins | sample MB3enrmetagenome_FD_207602 | JGI IMG/M metagenome (GOLD analysis project Ga0326728, IMG submission 207602) | Lab enriched peat soil microbial communities from McLean, Ithaca, NY, United States - MB31MN | ecosystem: Environmental > Terrestrial > Soil > Wetlands > Peat | place: USA: New York...
CGGCCAAGGCCGGGCAAACGAATCTCAAGATACTTCTCTACCGTCCATGGGAAGGAACTGGAAAAGCAGCGGAGAGCTTCGCGGTCAAGATTCAGATCAGGTAACACGGGCGGGTGAATGGGTGAAGGGGAATTTGTCAGTCGATCCCTGGTCCCAGAGCCCAAGCGCGCCCGTGCTTGGGCAGCATTTTGAAAAGGGCCTGTTGGTGAAGGAACTACCTAACCAACCACACTTTTCAGTATCACCCACTTATGCGAGGCGCTGAACGATGCAAGACAAAACCGCAAGTAAAACCGCGCTGGGGGCAGCTTACATGCGCGCTGCACACCAGTTGCTGGATGACGAGCCGCTATTGCTGAGAGACCCGGTCGCCCTGCCCTTATTGGGTGCGCAAGCGGCCGCAATCATACAAGATGCGGTTGACCGTTTTCAAAGCACAAAGGGGAAAGCCTTGCGCGCCGATATCGTGCTGCGCTCGCGTTTTACCGAGGACAGGCTGGAAGCGGCCGCTGCAAAAGGGGTTACCCGCTTCATCCTGATCGGCTCCGGGTTCGATAGTTTTGCGCTTCGGCAGCCCCCTTGGGCGAGGATGCTGAAAGTAGTCGAGGTCGATCATCCCGCCACTCAGTCGGCCAAGCGAGAGCGGATCGCCCAGGCTGGTTTGTCGGAGCCGGAGAACCTGATTTTCGCCCCGGCGGATTTCGAATACGAAGGCCTCAGCGAGGTTTTGGGCCGTTGCGGCATCGGTGCCGACGAACCGGCGTTTTTCTCCTGGCTCGGTGTTACCACGTACCTGGAAAAAGCGGCGATTAATGCAACATTGCGGGCGATAGCTGCATTTGCACCCGGCAGCGAAGTTGCTCTGACATTCAGGCAGCCACTTGATGAAACAGCCTCAATGCTTGCCGCTATCGTTTCCGACCTTGGAGAGCCTTATATAAGCTTCTTCACGCCGGAGGAAATTGAGACTACATTACGGCACACCGGGTTTTCAGATATCGATTTTCTGACGCCCGAAAAGGCCGAAGCACTTTACTTTGCTCCCGCTCGAAATGATTTGCCTGTACCCGAACGAACTACGATACTTTGCGCATCGGTGCGGAACTGATTTTCGCTTCATGGATCGGACGTCATCTTGATCAGACCGGCTTCAAAAGAGACGCCCTACCCTCTCAATTGCTTTATCCTTACAGCATATTCCTTCTCAATCACCTCAATGCGGTCATGGATGGCGAATACTTGCGATTCGGCTTCCTGGGCTATTTTTAGTTGCTGGAGTACAATAAGCGATTTGAGAAATTCCGTTTCACCCTGCCTGTGGAGTGAATAGAATTCAGAGCCAAGCCTCGACATTCTCCTATCGAGGTTTTTCCGCGCTCTGCTGAGCCGGAAATTTTGAATCCTGATCTTCGAGAATTTCAAGACCCACGCCCAAGCGATTCTTGACCATTTCAATATCAGGCGCGACAGTTTCTCTACGATATCACCTGCCTCCATATTTTTCCCCTCGGAATAGGACCCAGTGTGCTGACAATGTTAACATGCGCCCGGATTTCGGCTCCAAAAACCTGCCGGGACTCACGGGAATGACGATGCATGTTAACGTCAAACCTCAATAAACTTAAGACTTATGGACATTAAAACTACCGCCCGGCCATGGCCGTCAATCAATCTCTAAATTCTCAATCCCCAAATCCATCAGTCTATCGATCATTTTTTGCCTGTGGCTTCCGGGCCAATAAACTTTCGCACATTTGGGACACCTGTAAAAATCCGGGGCCGTTTCGAAGACATAGTCCGGAACAGCGCCCAAAGCCGTCTCCCTCGGCATCCGGATCAACTCCGCATTGCAGATGCTGCATCTTGAAAACAGACGCAGCTCGTCAAAGCCTATCCTCAGTGAAGATATCAACTCTTTCAACTGCTCGAAATGATGATCGCTGTGAATAAAAAGGACGCCTTCGATGTCGCTCAATCTCATTGCGCGGGTGACCGGAACAAGTCCCTGGGAAAGCAGCGAATCGATCATGGACCGGCTCAGAGGCATGAATCGAGCGTCGAATCCAAGCACCCGGAGCCATTTTGCCAGCTTACCCAGCATTATGTCTACAGCGAAACGCTTTTCCGGTTTCTCCACTCTGCTCATTTTACTTTGTCCAGGTCCACCTTTCGAATATCGGGCAGGTCTGGCATGTAAAATACCGATGGCTGGAATTGTGGAGCGGGCGTCAATTCTTCCAGGGAAATTTCCATTGTCCATTCACCTGAGGACAATCGAATTTTACCGGGCAAGGCTTCCCTTGTAAGTTGAACCGGCGGATCATACGAAACGCGGCCCTCGAATTCGGCGGTACGAACAGTCAGTCCGTCAATAGCGGGCGGTTCGGCGGAGACTTGCCATTCGAAATAACCGCCGCCGCTGTTTGAGATAAGGCGCCAAGTCCCGGCGTCGAAGAGGATTTCAAGGTGATCGAGCAGCTCGAGAGGAACGGAAGCGGTGAGCACCCGGCGGAACAGATCGACCGGCAGGCTGGCCCCCAGGAATTCGTGGGCAAGGGTTTCAGGACGCTGCGCCGTGAAGATAACCTTTTCTGAAGGAATCAGAAGGGCAGGACCGGTTTCGTTGGAAACGTAAAGGGCGGCTGTCTGGCCGAGCGGTGTAAATGTCTCGAACCTGACGAAATTCCGGCCTTTTACCAAGACAATCGCGCGTGAGCTGAATTTCGAAGTTTTGCTGTCAACGTGCATTCGAAACTTACACTGATAATCGCGCCAGAAATCCGATCTTTCTTTCAGTCCAGCTCTTTCAAAAGGTGGTGCGGGATGTTTTCCCGATATGGGCTGAAGCTGTCCGGGCGGGACAAAAGGCCGGGCGCAACCCGCTGAGATCGCGAAGAGAAGCATAAGGCAAAAACACGCGTATTCGCGAAGCCAAGAAATCCCAGCCGTATAGACGGGTTGCCGGGCCTGCCTCACCGCCGGCGACAGCAACCGATGGCGGAAGGACAGGCGGGACAGTATAGCAGTGCAATGCTGTTCAGGCTCCAGACGGATTCTTATGCGGCTGATTGTTTTCTCCTCCGTCTCTCAGTCTCCACGTGGGGCTCAGTTCTATTTTATGGCTTCGAGTTTTGCCTTTATTTTTTCGGGTTCGGAATGATTGAACTGGATCGCTTTCTGGTAAGCCTCAGTGGCCTGCGTCTTCTTGCCGAGTTCCAGATAAATGTCTCCCAGATGTTCTTGAATGACCGGATCGTCCGGCACCCGCTTGATTGCCTCAAGCAGCGTGTCCAGGGCCTTCTTGTGCTGTCCCATTTTGAAATAGACCCAGGCGAGGCTGTCCATTATGTATCCATCATCAGGAGATACATCGAGAGCTTGAATTATCATCTCCTTGGCGCTGAGGAGATTCGTTCCCGCCTCCGCGTAGCTGTAGCCGATATAGTTAAGAGCATTGGCATTCTTAGGCTCAACGGCAAGAATCTTGCGCATGGTCTCAACGGCTTCTTCCTTTTTCCCTGTTTTGTCCATCACGATCCCTTTGCGGAAAAGCAACTCGGTATCGTTGGGCAGCTTTTCCAGCGCGCGATCGAGGACCTTTATCGACTCATCGTATTTATTGGCATCTTCATACAAGATTGCCAAATACAGATAAAGGTCGCTTACTTCAGGGCTCCTGGCGATGGCATCGTTCAGGACCTTTGCGCCGCTGTCGAAATCTTTCAGTTTTGCGAAAACCATAGCCAGGCGGGACTGGGCGGCATTCCACATAGGGCTGGTCTGGGCGATGAGACGAAGGTTCCGTATCGCCTGTTCGAAATCTGCCTTTTCTTCGTAAGCTTCCGCAAGATAATAAAGGGCCTGATCGTATCGGGGATCTTCCTTTAGCAGATAGGTGAACTCGCTTATGGCGTCTTCATAGTTTTTCTGCTGAAGCTGAATTATGCCGATCTTAAGCCGGCTCTCCAAGTCTTTATGGTTAATCTTGAGCAACTGGTTGAACTGCCTAATTGCATCGCCGGCCCTCTCCTCCCGCATGTAAAGGTTGCCGAGCCTGGTGCGGGCCTGTATGCTGGCAGGATTGCCTGAAATAATCCTTTCATAGGTCTTTTCGGCCTCGCGCGGACGATCCGTAACTTCGAAAATATAGGCAAGATCGAGCAGCCCATTCTCAAAACCAGGTTCTGCGGCCAGGAGGTCTCTTAAAATCTTTTCAGCCTGTCCGTAATATTTCATGTCCAGGAATATCCGCGCCTTATAATAGAGGGACATGGGGTTGTCCGGGACCACTTCTTTGAGCTGATCGAAAATTTCGACGGCCTCGTTGAAGCGTTTTTCCTGGGCATACAAGGCCCCCAGCAGCAGATAGGCATCCTCTTCGGAGGGGTTAATTTCGATGACTCGTTTATATGCATCTATGGCCGGCCCAATCTGCCCTTTGCTCGCGTAGAGTTGCCCCAGCAGCAGATAGGACGGCGCGTGATCAGGGGCGGATCGGATCGACTGTTCAACAAGTTTCAGTGCTGAGTCTGTCTTGCCCTGCCGCAGGTAAAGCAGAGCCAGTTCAGTCTGCAATGTCGGCGACTGCGGGTCGACCTGCAATGCATGCTCGTAAGCTTCTATTGCTTTGTCGAACTGTTTTTCGTTAACATATTTCTGCGCGGCCAGGTAATCGTAATAGACTTCGGCCCGCCCCCCACCCACGGTTCTCTGCGGGGCAGAGCCAACTTGACCCGGCGTGGTAAGCGACGGTGTGCAACCGGAAAGAATGAATAAAATGCAAAAGAGAAAGCGCGTGTAAGTCATTAAGAGACTAATCCTTTTATTGAAGGGCGGCCTAAAAAACTGTTAATATGAAGTCTTTCAGAAATAACATGAATGTGGTTTTTGGGTCAATGGATTCCCCTTTCAACCTTCTCGACACAGGGAAGAACGCGTGAATTAAACATGTAACTCAGGAATTTTCAAGCATGTCGCAAAATGAATATCCCAAGCTCCGGAATGGACTCGAAGCCCACCCAATAGAACATTCCGGGGAAAAAATGATAATTCTTCGAGACCGGGTCGGCTATGCGCCTCAAAGTCTGGTAATTTCCGCTCCGGTTGTCCCAGTGCTGGCCAACATGAACGGCACCAATTCACTGAGGGACCTGCAAGCCGATTTCATGAGGCACACCGGCCAGTTATTATATATCGAGCAGTTGCAAAACCTCGTGGCGACTCTTGATGAACATCTTTTCCTCGATAATGATCGGTTTCGAAGCCTGGCGGCAAAAGAGGTTTCTGAATTTCTCAGCGGCCCCGTGAGAAAAATGCGCCACGCTGGGCAAAGCTATCCGGCAGACCCGGAGGAGTTGCGACAAAGACTGCGATCCTTTTTCAGACCCGAAAACGGAGGGCCCGGATTTCCCGGGACAGGCGCGAACGACACCGGTGAGATCGTCGGCCTCGTGGCGCCGCACATAGACCTGAATGCGGGCGGCTCATGCTTTGCCCATGCCTACAAGGCGGCTGCCGAAGCGCCGGCCCCTCAAACCTGGATAGTCCTCGGAACGGGGCACGACATAGTCCAAAACTGCTTCGCACTGACGGTTAAGGATTTCGAAACGCCGCTGGGCGTGGTCAAATGCGATACAGCGATCTGCGATGAACTGCTTCGTCGTACGCCTTTTGACATTCGAGCAAGTGAATTTAATCACCGCATGGAGCATACGATAGAATTCCAGGCGGTATTTCTTTCTTATGTGCAGCCTCGAGCACGAATTGTTCCGATTCTATGCTCTTTTGGAGACGAAGAATGGAACTCGTCCAAAGATTCGATCGACAATTTCGCGCTGAACCTGGCGGATCTGATTTTCGGAGGTAAGCACTCCGTGGGCATTATTGCAAGTGTCGATTTTGCTCACGTCGGCCCTCGCTATGGCGACGGATACAAGCCACACAGGGGAACGATCGAGCAGCATCTTGCATCGGACGCTTCTCTTTTGAGTCTGCTTGAACAGTGCCGCTCGGACGATTTCATCGGCAAGGTCAACCGGGACGCAAACAGCAGAAAGATTTGCGGGGTCGCGCCGCTTTACACGATGGCAAAAGCCCTGGGGGGCCGCGCCCATGGAATTACCCTGAGTCAATCTCACGCTATTGTAGACGAACGGTCTTCGTTTGTGACCTTCGCAAGCATGGCCTTTTACAGAGCGAGCGGCGCATAAGTGAGCAGTGAAAATCGACCGACCGTCGCCATTGAAACACTGGGATGCAAAGTCAACCAGTATGAAAGTGCCTATTTTCTTGAAGTTCTGAAGCAGGCGGGGTACTGTATCGTGCCTTTCCGAGAGCGCGCGGATGTCTACATCGTTCACAGTTGTGCGGTAACGGCCAAAGCGGAATCTCAGACACGGCAGCTACTCAGAAGGGCACGACGCGCCAATCCTGATGCTTTGGTTGTGGCCGCTGGATGCTATGCTCAACTGGAGGGTAATCGGATAGCAAGCGAGCGGCTGGCGACTCATATTTTAGGAAATCCTGGGAAATTCAATATCCTGGAGTGCATGGACCGGCCGGGAAGTTTCGAACGGCCATATCTTGCACCCGGACGCCCGCCTCGTTCGTGCTCCGAATTTGAAATCCTCCCTGTTTCGAACATGCATACAGGCAGAACCAGGGCCATGTTGAAAATTCAGGACGGGTGCGACTCTTTCTGCTCCTACTGCGTGGTGCCCCATGTGCGAGGTCGGAGCCGCAGCCTGCCCTCTCACCTAGTTCTATCCCACATCGATAACTTGGTCAGTGCGGGATACCGCGAAATCGTACTTACCGGCATTCATCTGGGCAAATGGGGCAAAGATCTCGACCCGGAACTCAATTTGTCGCATTTACTCGAAAAGATCGGTTCGAGCCGTCGGCCCGCGCGCCTTCGGCTCAGTTCACTCGAGCCTGAAGAATGCGATCCCGGGCTGCTGGACGTGATTGCGTCGGTTCCCTGGATTTGCCGCCACTTTCATATTCCCATGCAAAGCGCAGATCCTGAAATCCTGGATCGAATGCGCCGGCCGTATAGTCCTCAACATTACGCGAAGCTCGTCGCCCAAATCCATTCCACTTTCCCCGATGCGGCAATCGGGACCGACGTGTTGACGGGATTTCCGGGGGAAACCGAAAGACAGTTTGAAAACACATTGGCGTTTATTGCAGACCTGCCTTTGAGCTACCTTCACGTGTTTCCTTTTTCGCCACGTCCGGGATGCCCGGCTGCCGGTTTTTCGGGTCGCATACTGGGAAGTGAACTAAGGCGCCGTGTAGCCCTTCTGCGGGCACTTGGCAGCCAAAAGAAGCGCGATTTCCGGGAAAGATTCGTCGGAAAACACCTGGAGGTCCTCGTCGAAACTGAAATTAAACCAGGCTTATGGGAGGGAATTTCGAACAATTATATAAAGGTTCTTGTTTCAGAGATCGAAGGTGGTCGCCCCGTAGAACCGATCCAGGTGGGGGCAACAGGTTTCAACGGCGAAAATCTCGAGGGGACGCCGGTTTAGTCGCCATCAGCCTCGAGGATGATTTCTATCAGGCGTGAAGATGAAAGGAGAATGAAACATGAGTGGTGAAAGAGATGTAGTGATGGTGGCAGCAGCGCGGACCCCGATAGGCAGGTTTGGTGGTGCGCTAAAAGATGTGCGTGCGCACGAGTTGTCCGCGCATGTTATGAAGGAAGTCCTGAAGCGAGCAAACAACATGGACCCGCTTCTTTTGGACGAAATCATCGTAGGCGACTGCGTGCAGTGCTTCGATGAAGCAAATACCGCCCGTACTGCGGCGCTTGCGGCCGGAATACCTTTTCAAGTACCCGCCTACACCGTGCAGAGGCAATGCTCATCGTCCATGCAGGCTCTCAATGGCGGCGCACAGGCGATACGTGCTGGGGATGCGGATGTTATCCTGGTGGGCGGCGTGGAGTCCATGAGCAGCGCTCCCTATTATCTGCCCGGCGCCCGATGGGGCATGCGTTTGCAACACCAACAGGTAATGGACTCGGTCTGGGAGATGCTGCACTCGGGCAGCCGCCTTCTGCAGGACACTCCCATGATCATGGGTATAACCGCCGAAAACCTGGCAACCAAGTATCAGATTTCGCGCGAGGACCAGGATGTGGTTGCGTTGCGCAGCCATAACAATGCGGAGGCCGCCATCAAGGAAGGGCGTTTCAAGGCCGAAATCGTGCCGATTGAGTTGCCCGGCAAAAAGCCTGTTATATTCGACCAGGATGAGCATCCCCGATTCGGCTTGACCATGGCCGACCTCGCCAAACTCAAGCCTACGTTTCGACCGGACGGCACGGTGACCGCCGGCAACGCGTCCGGATTAAATGACGGGGCTTCAGCGGCAATCATCATGACACGGGCCAAGGCTAAGGAACTCGGGCTCACGCCGATGGCCCGGATCGTGACCCATGCCGCCGCCGGCGTGGAACCGCACCTCATGGGTTACGGACCGGTGCCGTCTTCGCAAAAAGCGCTGAAAAAGGCCGGTATGGGACTCAAAGAGATTCAGCTCATCGAACTCAACGAAGCCTTCGCCGCGCAGTATCTCGCGTGCGAGAGGGGGCTCGACCTGGACCGTTCAATCACAAACGTCAACGGAAGTGGTTGCGGCCTGGGTCATCCGGTCGGCATGACTGGGTTGCGCCTTGTGATTTCGTTGGCCTACGAGATGGGGCGGCGCAATCTCGAAAAAGGGATGGCCACCCTGTGCGTAGGCGGCGGCATGGGCATGACCACCATTGTAGCGCGTGACTGAAACCGGGGCCTCCGGCTCGCGGTGTAAGAAATGAACGGATTCTGCAGAGCAGCATATGAAGCGGGAGCACTTGAGTTCGAAAACCCTCTCGAAAAAGTCCCGCCAATATGCGGCTCTGCTCAACCGCCTGGGGTACTTTTGGAATGTAGCGATATAGAACGTAAGCGCCATAATTCGCTTACTTGTTCTTCAGGATATTGCGTGCAACCACCAGGCGCATGATTTCATTGGTGCCTTCGTAGATCTGGGTAATTTTGGCGTCCCGCATATGCCTCTCCATCGGGTATTCCTTGCAGTAGCCATATCCGCCAAGAATCTGTACTCCCTCTATAGTGGCCATCATCGCCGTGTCCGAAGCCATCATCTTGGCCATTGCCGATTCTTTTTCATAAGGCTTTTTGTTGGTTTCAAGCCACGCGGCGCGCAGGATCAACAATTCCGAGGCGTCCAGTTGCGTAGCCATATCGGCCATCTTCCACTGGAGGGCCTGAAATTTGGATATGGGCTGGTTAAACTGCTCGCGCGTGTTCGAATATTCGATTGCTTCTTCCAGGGCGGCCCTGCCGATGCCAAGGGCCTGCGCGGCGATTCCGATGCGCCCGCCATCCAAAGTCGTGAGCATCTGCTTAAAACCCTCGCCTTGTTTACCCAGCAGATTTCCAGCCGGAATCCTGGCATCCTCGAAAACCAGCTCCGCTGTCCCGGAGGCGTTTATGCCGAGCTTTTCCTCGAGTCTGCCTATACTAAAGCCAGGCGTATTCTCGAAATCGACAACGAAGGAGCTTATCCCTTTGTATCCGGCGGATTTATCGGTAACCGCGGCGAGAACACAGTATTTTGCCACGTTGCCGTTGGTGATGAATCTCTTGGTGCCGTTCAATACCCATTCGTCGCCCTTCAGAACGGCCGTCGTCAACATACCTGCGGGGTCGGAGCCCGCGCCGGATTCGGTAAGTCCATAGCAGCCTATAACCTCCCCGCTTGCAACCGGCCGCAAAAATTTCTGCTTCTGCTCCTCGGTGCCGTAAGCATACACGGGAAAGCAGTAGAGGCTGTTGTTAGCACTCATTATAACCCCGCACGAAGCGCATGCTTTGGATATCTCGATCAGCGCAAGAGCGTAGCAGACGTAATCCATTCCCGCACCGCCGTATTGATCCGGAATAGCCACTCCCATCAGACCCAGTTCTCCCATCTTGGCGCACAGTTCGGCGGGATGGGCGTGAGTACGGTCGAGTTCTGCGGCAACGGGCTTAATTTCGCGTTCCGCAAACTTCCTGGCCATTTCCTGAATCATCTTTTGCTCTTCGGTCAATTCGAAGTTCATTTGTCTTACCTCCATGTGCATGTGAATTTACTTTGTCTGGCTGGTCTTAAATTCGGGCTTGCGTTTTCAGGTTGAAACGCCCCTCCCGCATCTCCCCGGCGCCGAAGCAGACCCCGAAGGCTTCACCTGGAGTGCAACCTCTAAGCTCCACGTCTGCGCCGCAGCCGATACCTTTAAACACCCCGAGAGAAAGGATGCTTAAAGTGCGAAAGCGAGGAACAGTCAGGGTTAATAGACTCAAAATCCCAAAAAGCAAAAGGCAGAACCCGTAGAACAGGTTGCTGCCTCTTGTTCTTGAAATGTTACATTAGTCCCCGCTTTTGGGATAAAAGTCATATAGAGTTGATAAACAACGTTGCCTAAGCTGCCACCCTCAGGTTGCTGCAGTAGAAGTTCTTTCTCAACCCCTGCCGCAATTCGTCCCTGAGGTCCGGATGAGCGATATTGATCAGTTCCTCCGCCCGCTGTCTTCTGGATTTGTATCTGATATCCGCAATGCCGTACTCCGTAACAATGTAGTGGGCATATGTCCTTGGGACGGTAATGGGAGAACCCGGAGGCAACTCCGGAACAATGGATGAAATCAGTTCTCCGTTTTTGCCGACCCTTGCGGAAGTCATGACCGTTATCGCCCGGCCGCCCTTGGAATGGAATGCGCCGAACTGGAAATCCAACTGACCGCCTGCCCCGCTGACCATCCGATGGCCGATGCCCTCCGAGCATATCTGGCCGCTTAAGTCAACCATCAACGCCATGTTGATCGCCACCATATTTGGAAATTGCGCGATAAAAACGGGGTTGTTGGTGTGTGCCGCCGGATACATCTGGCAAACGGGATTCTCGCGGACGAATTCATACATGCTGCTGTCACCCGCGCAAAAAGTCGCCAGGGTGACCCCCTTGTGAAATGGTTTTAGTTCATTGTTCACAATGCCCTTTTCCACCAGTTGAGGTAAACCGATGGGGAACATCTCGGTATGGATGCCGATGTCGTGTTTTCCTTCCATTCGGGCCACCACCGCCTCGGGAATAGACCCTATCCCCATCTGGATAGTGTCGCCGTCTTTTATCAGTTCCATAACGTATTCGCCGATTTTCTTGTCCCTGTCGGTGGGAACTGGACGGTCCAGTTTGGGAATGGGCTGCGAGTTTTGGAAAAAAAGGTCGAATTCACTGACGTGCAGCCAGTTGTCTCCGAATACCACCGGCATCTGGTCATTGACCTCGCCAATGGTAAGGCGCTGCTTTCCGGAAGCCCGGCCTTCCCGAATCGCCTGCATCGAGTAGAAGTTACTCAGCCCGAGATTCACATACCCGCTCTCGTTTGGAGGCGTAATCTGGCAGACAAAGACGTCCGACCATCTTCGGTAGCGGTCTCCGAGGTCATAGCTGCTCATTACGTAAAAATCCGGCAGGCGGGTTTCAATCAATTTTCGGGAAAAGGGCATCCCGAAACTCGGGCCGTAGCAGATGTGATCCTGAAGCCTCGTCATCAGTTCGACATCATATAGCTTGGACGGGCGGACCGCCACCGAATCGGAGATGATGACATCGCGCAGTTCTTCCCAACGGTCCAAAATCGCGTGAAAGAAATCAGGCGAGCATGCGCCCATTCCGAGTCCGACTCCAACAAAGTCGCCGGACTTGATCTTGCCGGCAGCCGCTTCCAGCGACGTGAGTTTCTTCTTGTATGCTTCCTTCCAATCCATTCGAACCTCCTCACCTGCAATCCAATGTGCAGAAAAATCAGCGTGGTCAGATTCACTTCGTTCGTGTTGCATCTTGTTAACTCGCATGTTTAATAGAGCAAACAAAGTGCCTCGACTGCATAACACGGCTAATAGACGTAAAAACTATGTATATTCATATAATTATAACGTTGTTGAGACAATTTCTCCCATTCTTGTTTGCCCGCTGGGAAGTTTAAAGTGTTTAGAACTGTTTAAACATGTTAAACATTTCACAACGTCCCTGTTTTCCTTTTTTTGAACGGTTTTGGTTTCACTCGGGCTCCGCTAATCCGTCCTCGTCCTCCAAAGGGTGAAGGACTCCCAAATGAATTACACTCATCACCCCTCGAAATACTCACCGGCAGTGTTTATCAGATGATAATCCGTGTATGAATCTTCGTTAGGCTCTCTTTAGGCAATATTGCCATTTTAGGAGGCGCTGATGGCCAATCGTCTCGCGGGGGAAAAAAGCCCCTACCTGCTGCAGCATGCCGAAAATCCTGTCCAGTGGTATCCGTGGGGAGAGGAGGCTTTCCGGAAGGCGAACGGGGAAAACAAGCCCGTTTTCCTTTCAGTTGGATATTCCACCTGTCATTGGTGTCACGTAATGGCGCACGAATCGTTCGAGGATGAGGAAGTTGCCGGCCTGCTCAACCGAAGCTTCATATCCATAAAAGTAGACCGGGAAGAGCGGCCGGACATCGACCAGGTTTATATGGCCGTGTGCCAGGCAACCACCGGTAGAGGAGGGTGGCCGCTCTCGATTTTCATGGGGCCTGACAGGAAGCCTTTTTACGCCGGGACCTACTTTCCCAAGAGATCTCGGATGGGGATGCCGGGTTTCATGGAGATAGCCGGCAAAATTGCCGAACTCTGGACGAGCGAGCGGGAGCAGCTTGGCACGATAAGCGAAGAGATAATCCGCGCCATCGAGCCGAAAAAACTCTTAGCCTCAAGCCGCTTGCCCGGCCCTGAGCTGTTGGAGACAACCTGGCGAGAATTGGCCAGGTCGTTCGATCCTGTTTGGGGAGGATTCGGGAATGCCCCTAAGTTTCCAAACCCTCATAATCTCACTTTTCTTGCGCGGTGGCACAAGAAACATCCGGGCTCCGATGCGTTTGAGATGGTCGAAAAAACGCTTTCGGCCATGCGCTCGGGTGGGATATTCGACCAGATCGGGTTCGGTTTCCACAGGTATTCGGTCGACGCGAAATGGCTTATCCCCCATTTTGAAAAGATGCTCTACGATCAGGCGCTGCTCGCTCTTGCCTATACGGACGCCTTTCTTGTTTCCGGCGATGAGCGGTACGCGAAAGTGGTAAGGGAGATTTTTGAATATGTAAGCCGCGAAATGCAAAGCGTGGAAGGCGGCTTCTATTGCGCCCAGGATGCGGACAGTGAGGGAAAGGAAGGAGCTTTCTTCGCCTGGACACCGGCGCAGATTGCGAATGTCCTGGGCAAAGATGCGGGAGAGATCTTTTGCCGCGCATATGGCGTAACCCCTCAGGGGAATTTTGAAGATGGAATGAGCATCCTGTACATTCCGAGGTCTTTCGATACTCTTGCCGGGGCCTTGGGAATCGGTCTTCATGAGTTGGCCGGGGTCCTCGAAGACGGCCGCAAGAGGCTCTTCGATGTGCGCGAAAAACGGGTGCATCCATCCAGGGACGATAAAATCCTGGTCGCTTGGAACGGACTGATGATAGCAGCGCTGGCCAGAGCAGCACAGGCACTGGGAGAAAGCTCATATGCCGACGCCGCCGCGGGAGCGGTGAATTTCATTCTACAAAAAATGCGGACCCAAACCGGGAGACTCTATCGCCGGTACCGTCACGGTGAGATCGCCAACCTTGGGTATGCGGACGATTACGCATTCCTGATCTGGGGTCTTCTCGAACTCTATGAAACCATCTTCGATGTGAATTATCTGGCGGAGGCGGTGAGGCTTCAGGAAGATATGTCGAGGATTTTCGGGGACCCTGATGGAGGCTTCTATTATACGGGAGCAGACGGCGAGGAAATGATCGCAAAAGAGAAGGAAATTTATGATGGAGCGCTGCCTTCAAGCAATTCCGTTGCAGCGATGAACCTGTTGCGCCTCGGCAGAATGACCGGAAACCCCCAATTCGAAAAACAGGCGGACCGGCTCATCAAATCGTTCGCTAAACAGGTTGCCGCTCACCCCGCAGCTTATACGCAATTCATGCAGGCCCTCGATTTCGCGCTCGGACCTACCCGCGAAATTGTCATAGCGGGAGATTTTGCATCTCCTCTAACCAGGCGGATGATAGAAACAGCCCACCGGCGTTATTCCCCGAGCCGGGTGCTGATGCTCAAGGAGACTGGAAAACGCGGAGAGGACTTATCGAAAATTGCGCCCTTTACCGGAACGATGACTTCTGGGGAAAACGGCCCTGTCGCATATGTGTGTGAGAACTTCAGTTGCCGGAATCCCGTGGGGAGCCTCTCGGAATTGGAGTCTATTCTAGTTGGTGAGCCGTGAATCGTGTGTCCCGATGGGACATGGGTTTCTGCCTCGAGTTGCCCGCTTTCCTGCTCTTCGCAATTGTTTTATGGCGTGATTAGGGCGTTAATTGAAAGGATAATGTCGCGATTATGGCGCGATTGCGAAATGGAGATCTTAAGGGTAAGTATTTGTAATATCTGCTGAATATAGAAATCTTCACCTTGGCATGCATATTGCTCATTCTCCCGGTACAAAGAGAAACCAACTCTTTCCTCCTCGAAGCTAACCGGTTCTAGCCCCTCCGGTTAGCTTTTTTTGTGGAAATTGATTTGTTTCCATTCGCGGACGGATTATTATTTCGCGTCTTCGGCGCGAAAACCGCTCGCGACATGGAGGGCTTGCAAGATGGGAAAAACTCTTCTCGGGATCTCCGCTTCACCCAGGAAACTCGGAAACTGCGAAC
>Ga0326728_10016880_pt1 | contig 14777 bp, 13 predicted proteins | sample MB3enrmetagenome_FD_207602 | JGI IMG/M metagenome (GOLD analysis project Ga0326728, IMG submission 207602) | Lab enriched peat soil microbial communities from McLean, Ithaca, NY, United States - MB31MN | ecosystem: Environmental > Terrestrial > Soil > Wetlands > Peat | place: USA: New York...
CGCTCGCAGAAGCGGCGAGGGAAGCAACGCCATAGCGCCAAAGGCCGAAGACCGCGCCCGCGCCTAAATTGGCGAGCCCATCGCCGTCCTCGGTATGGGCTTCGAGCGTTAGACGATCCGTAAGGCCATAGCGCAGGCTGGCCGATCCGATCGGGTTCTCGTCATAGGAATCCGATTTGATGTCATAAAAGGTGCGGGCGAAACCGCCTTCGATAGAATAGTCGTAGAAGCCCGGAGCAAGGATGCGGGACGAGGCGTAAAATGAATATTCCGACGACGTCTCCTTGCCGGAAGGATCGCGGACGACCATCGTGAGGACGCCAGGGCCGGAGACTACGGGCAGATTGGTGATGGTAAACGGCCCGCCGGTAATTTGCTGGGAGAAGGTGCGGCTTTGATCGGCGAAGACCTCGACGGTGGAGGGGACGGCAGCGCTACCCGAGAAAGACGGCAGGGGCTGGGTGACAAGGTCGGGGCGGAGCGAGAAGTCCCGTGAGATCTGGAACCCGCCCATGCGGATGGAGCGTGTCCAGTTCAGCGAACCGGTGACAACGTCACCCGCGGCGTATCTCACCAGGGTGTTATCGTCATCGTAAAACCAGCGCGAATCGAGGCGCAGAAGATATGGCTCGATGCCGCCGCCCGCTATGTCCGTGACATCGGAGTTGAGGCGGCCGGACTGGTCGAAATTGCCAAATTTGGTGAAGAAATGCGCGTCGGCATAAGCGACGGCGCCCTGATAACTTGGGATGACGTTCTTGCCGTAATCATCGGTGCCGAAGTTTGCTGTCAGCGCATAGTTGAAGATCGCACTGAAATTGGCACCGGAATCGGTTTGGACAGCCTTGGACTTAGCCGCGCGGGCATCGATCTGCAGCGTTTCGCGCAGCTCGTCAGGCACGGTGAGATGTATCGCCTGCGTTGCAGCGTCGTAGCGGTAAGTCAAGCCGGGCATCCGCTCCAGGCAAACGCGGCCACTTTGATGAATGGCGTTTTCTGGCGCTGTTAACCTATAATTGCTTAGGTCGCTGCGTTCGACGGTCAGGCATCCGTCGCGATAGCGGCGGAAGCTCGTAATCATATTGGTGCGGTATTCGTTGATGTAGACTTCGAGATAGAGTTCCTGTTCGGGCTGTTGGCTTCGCGGCGGAAGGTAGGATGGCAAATATGAGTTAGCCCCTCCGCCACCCGTTTGGGCAAGCGCCCCGTAACCCCAACTCGACGCGAGACAGGCAATAACGAGCGCAGCAATGCCCGGGGCGTTACCCGTTTTTGCCGAGAACCACTGACGCATTGATCGGCCCTGTTTCGCTCTGCGCGTCAATTTTGAGGTTAGCGCCCGGCTTCAGCGTTCCAGGCGATACCGGCAGCTCCCATATTTTGGCCTGTCCGCCGAGCGCATAGCCGGCGAGGCCGTTAATCGCGATGAGCTGGCGCGCGACGCCATCGGTGACGCGCAATTGCGAAAGCCTTACATGCTTTTGGCCGGGATTACTGGCGGCGAGGATCAGCTTCCCGTCACGGCTGAATGCCGACCAGTTGACAGCGCCCCGGCCTTGATCGAGGCCAGTGAAGAAAACCGGTATGGAATGGCGCACCGCCAAGACGACGGTTCCGGTCTGCAGGCGCCTGCGATTTGGTATTTCCTCGACAAAGACGCGGTAAGCTTCCTCGCCGGCCACGGGTGCTTGCGCAATACGGATGATCCGCACAACGCTTGCTTCGTCCCGCCTGGCAGTAAGCATTGGCGGGCTCACGACCACGTCGCCCGTTCTTTCGAGCCTGTCCTGGCCGTTGACAAGCGACCACCGGAACACGCGCACCTGAACTTGAACGGGTTCGTTTGTGCCGTTCTCAACCGTTATGAACGTGCTCCTGGACAAGGGCGGCAGTTCAACCGTCACGGGGGATACCCGTAACGATTGAGCATGACCTGCACCCATGCCCGGGAACGCCAGAAGCGCGGTAAGCGCTATGGCCTTTACCCGGCGCATTTTTCAGTCCCTAGAACGTGACGGTGATGTTAACTGTGTCGGTGTAGAGGCCGGGGGTTGGGGTTTGGTTCGCAGGTACCCGCCCATAGACGGGTATGGTTTGCTGGGACCCAGTGGCGGTGCCGGCCAGTGTGTTGGTTCCGATGGTCGTACCCCAGGTGGGAGAGCCGGCAGTCCGGTCGGTGGTGGTGCGATAAAGCTGGTACGGAAGCAGAGCGCTGCCGCCAGATAATATCATGTTCCGCGTACTGCTACCGTAATTGGCGCCGTTATCGAGACCGACGTTGTAGGTCACGCCGTTGCCGCAGGTGACATAGATATTCCCTTGTGCATCAAAGGGCTGGCTGTAGCCTGAAATAATATTGCCGAAAGCGACGGGCGAGCTGCTTGCGCTAAGGGTGCATGAACTCACAACGGTAGCCGATACGCCGATTGTGCCGCTCACGGTATCGGCTCCGGCGGCACTAACACTAAGAGCGAGTACAGCGGCTGCGAGCGCTGACCGGGAAATAAAGCTTCTCATCTTTTTTGTCCTATTGAGAAGAAAACTTGGGTTGCTGAGCCGTTTTTTTGGCTAGGCAAGGTTGCATCTTTATCCCACAAGAGGATTCTCGCAATGATCTCATGGCTACGTCCACGCTTTTCCAAAATTTTTTCCGGGATCTGTTGCAAACGTGATGCTCTCTGAGGTTGTGCCAGGTCGGAATACAACCGTTACTATGAATGACTTGCACCGCGAGTGAATAGCGGGCGCTTCTACCTGCGGCGGGCTGGGCGAGGGTTAGACTGGCAGCAGCAGGTCCGCGGCCTGCAGTATAAGCCCTGGCGGATCGAGCACGATTTGCCCCTCGCGGATAATCTTGGGCGGGAAAATCCCCTCCGCAGACCGGCCATAGTGGATGATGACGGCCCCTTCCGCGTCCACGATCAAATAATGCCGGACGCTTTCAACCTTGAAATAGCCGGGCCACCTTGCCGGTAAGATCGCGCCGCATCGAGCTTGGCGAAAGCACCTCCACCACGATAACCGGGTTCGGCACCTCCAACGCATTCAGCGCAGGCGAGTCGCCGCAATGAATGAGCGCGTCGGGCTCGAAGGCGGTGAAGCGGTTCACGCACACGGTTACCCCATCGGGCAAAGCCTGGCAGTTCACACCGGCTCGTGAAATCGCGGCGGCAAGCGCATTGACAACACGCATTTTGACGAGCGCATGCCCACCTTTTGCGGGGACATGAAGACGATTTCGCCGTCCTCCAGCTCGAAGCGGCCCTCGCGCCCCTCGGCCCAGGCGAGAAATTCGTCTACCGTCATTTTCGGCCTGGCAAGTTCTCCCATTTCTTATGCCTGGCATTGCCGTCTGCAAGCGCATCCTGGCTTCATTATGCCGTTGTAAGGGGCTCTCACGATATGGGATAAGAGGCGGAGGTTTTCATTTCCCTTGGGAGCGCAAAGGCCATGGAAGAAGAAACAGTCCTCGTTATTGGCGATAAAGCATGGTCGTCCTGGAGCTTGCGCCCATGGCTTGCCGCGAAGGTGGCGGGCGTTGCCTTCCGCGAAGTGCCGGTGCGGCTGCGGCAGCCAGATACGGCGGCAGAGATCGCGCGGCACTCGCCTTCGGGACGCATCCCCGTTCTCAAACGCGGCGGCCTCTCCGTGTGGGACAGCCTTGCGATTTGCGAGTATTTGGCCGAGCTGGCGCCTGACGCTCAGCTTTGGCCCGCGGATGCGAAAGCGCGGGCCGTCGCGCGTTCGATATCGGCGGAGATGCATTCCGGCTTTCAGGGGCTGCGCAAGGAGTTTCCGATGGACTTCCACGCGCGCATCGCTGGGCCCGTTCCATCGGAGCAGGCGCGGGCCGATATCGCGCGCGTTGCGCAGATTTGGCGCGAGACGCGGGCGAGCTTCGGCGCGGGCGGCCCGTTCCTGTTCGGCGCGTTTAGCATCGCCGATGCGATGTATGCGCCGGTCGCAACGCGCTTTCAGACTTACGGCATCGATCTTGCCGCCCACGGTGACGACGGCACCGCGGCAGCCTACCAGCAAACGGTGCTCGCCATGCCCGGAATGCAGGAATGGGGCGCCGGCGCCGCGCGGGGCTGATCGAAGCGGGAGCAGCCTTAGCTCACGAAGCTGTCGCGGCTATAGCCCTGGAAATAGAGCAGCGCCGTGAGATCGGTGTGCTTCACCTGTGCGTCCGCTTCGGCCGCGACCACGGGCCTCGCGCGGTAGGCCACGCCAAGGCCCGCCGCTTTTAGCATCGAGAGGTCGTTCGCGCCGTCGCCAACCGCGATAACATCGGCGGGCGTAAGCCCATGCGCGGCGGCTTCCTCCTCAAGCGCGGCGAGCTTGGCCTCGCGGCCCAGGACCGGCTCGGCCACACCCGAAAGGTGGCCGTTCTCCCACAAGAAAACATTGGCGCGATCCTTCGCAAAGCCCGCCCGCGCGGCGACCGCATGCGTGAAGAAGGTGAAACCGCCCGACACGAGGACCGTGTGCGCGCCGTGCGCCTTCATGGTCTCGACCAGCGTCCGCGCGCCAAAATTGAGCGCGATGTGCTCGTGGAGCACATGCTGCAAATCGGCCGGCGTCAGCCCGGCGAGCATGCGGATGCGCTCGCGCAGCGACGCCTCGAACTCGAGCTCGCCGCGCATTGCGCGCTCCGTCAGCGCCGCCACCTCTGCCCCGATGCCTTTCAGCTCCGCCATCTCGTCGAGGCTTTCCTGGCCGATGACGGTGGAATCCATATCGGCGATGAGCATGCGTTTCTTGCGGCCTTGCGCGCGCTGCACGCACCAATCGAGAGGGCGGTTTCCGATTGCCTCCGCAACCATCTGTTTGAGGGCAGCAAGTCCCCCCTCATCCTGTCCTTCTCCCCGAGGGGAGAGGGGACGCTGTTCCTCCCTCTCCCCTTGGGGAGAGGGCTGGGGTGAGGGGGCCTTCTCTTGCGCAGGCAAAATCAAATCAATGGCCTCGCCGGGCGCGAGCCAGCGGAATTCCAGCGCCCCGCCAAAATCGCGTTGCAGCGCCGCCGCGGCATCAAGCAGCAAATCTTCGGACGCCGGAGCGGCGGTAACGGTGATCGCGATATCCATGATGAGCTTCAATCCGGTGATGACCTTGCGCTAAAGTAGCCCGAAGGGCGGTAGCGCACAAACAACCGCGCTCACATAGCCCGGAGGGCGGTAGCGCGCAACCGAAGCGCCCGCTTTCCAGAGGCTGCTCGAGCCGCGGGCTCCGATCCCGATCGTTGCGAACTCACAAGAATGTTACATTGGCTTCGCATAAGCTGTTAACAAAGCTCTTGTTCCGGGCCGCACGCAGGTGCGACACTTGCCTTAGGGTTGCCCAAGCCCAATTATCAGGAATGTTATTTAAAAAGAGAGTATGCAATGAGTGCGTGGAGCAAGCATTACCTAACTCGCGCGAAATATTTCTTGTGCTTCGGATTTGCATTAACATCCGCTGGACCCGCGAATTGTGAAACGCTGCCTGTTCCGCAATCGTACAGCCAGCGCCTCTCCGAGGCTAATCCCGCCGTCAAGTCCAGGATTGCCGCTTTAGAAGAGAGAAGCAAAAAAGAGAAATGGCGGTTCCGGCCAGTCTATACCTCGGCGCTAGACCGGTCGATAAAGCGGTTGGGAAGAGCAGGGCGCGGCCCCTCGCGAGAAGCGGCGCTAGCGATACAGTCATTTTCCAACGAGGCGCTTGCTCTCTACGATGCGGAGCGGACGCGTCTCAAGCTGTCGAAGCGCCCGCCGCTATGCAATCCCAAATCCCGAGCTTTCGATTTCCTTCAGGCGGGTAAAGTCAGCGCTGTTGAGGATCAGGGAGACTGCGGTAGCTGCTGGGCTTTCGCGTCCGCTGCTGTCCTGGAGAGCGCTTATTTGATCGAAAACTCGTTTCCTGTACACGGCTCGGAGCAGCATCTTTTGAACTGCACCCAAGGCGGCGATTGCGATACCGGCTATCTGCTTGACGCTTTCGATCTACTCGCCAAGGCCGGTACGTCCCATGCGACCGACGAGCCCTATACCGGCGTGAAGGCAGCTTCCTGCTCTTCCACCCAGAAGACGCCGCTTACGCTAGTTGCCTATTCGATGATTGACCCGGACTGGGAAAAGATCGTCGATCCCGCGAGCATAAAGCAAGCGATGTGCACGCATGGCCCGGTTGCAACCCGCATGATCATAACCGAGTCCTTCCTCGCTTATGGCGGCGACGACGTATTTCATCAGGTTGACCCAGGCCTCACGGTGAACGACGAGGATGCCCATTTCGTCACCATCATCGGCTGGGATGAAGGGAAAGGCGAACACGGTGCCTGGCTCATAAAGAACTCTTGGGGCCCTTGGTGGGGGAAGGATGGGTTTGCCTGGATCGAGTATGGCGCAAACCTGATTGGCCATATGCCGACCTGGGCAAAGGCCAAACGCGATGAGATCGTGCTTGGCCCGGAATTCGAAAAATTGCGGGCGAAATACAAGGCGGCGATTAAGCGGCCCGAATAGATTCGCGGGCAAAATTGGCACGGCCGCCTTTTGGAATTGCGCTTCCCTCTCCGCTACCGTGGCCGGGGTAATTTGCCGGACTGACACGATGAATCGATGGCTTTGGGCCGTAGCGATGACGATAGGGACGATGGCGCCTGCCTCGGCGCTGGCAGCGGAACCTATTGAGTTGGAGCCTGGTGCCCATGCCGAAGCGACGATTAAGCGCGGCCAGCCGTTCGACGTTCTATTAAAGGCGAACTTTTCGACGGGCTTTCGATGGGAAGTTGGAAGAATCGAAGTGCCGGCCGTGATCCTGAGGAGCGCGGGCAAAAGGACAAGACGCGCGTCTCCCAGTCAAGGTGCGGGAGCGCCCACTGTGCAAGCTTTTGAATTTGAGGGCATTTCCGCAGGCAAAACGGATATAGTCTTTGTCTACCGGCGCCCTTGGGAGAAAAATGTCCCGCCCGCTGCAACGGCCAGTCTGGCAATAACGGTCAATGAATAAATCGAAGTCATTTTTGGGGCTTCCGCGCCAAGAGCATCGAAGTTGAAGATACAACTGGGCCGCAGGCCCATTTGGCGGCCAGATCGAATAAATCGGACCGCGTGCAGGCCGTTGTCAAAGCCTTCGGAGTCTCAGTCGGGTCGAGAAGAGACATGGGATGGCGAAGCGCCGTAGTCCGCTCTGCCCCTCAAATCGGAATAGCGGCCTCAACTGCTCAAACGAGAGTGGTTTGCAAACAGGGGCGATCCGTTGCCGGTGAAGACGGCGCGGTGGTTGTTGGCATAATTCTCGAAATGGCCACCTATGGCTTCGGCTACAACGCTCAGACCGGTGAGTATGGGGATCTCTCGAGCCAAGGCGTTATCGACCCGACGAAGGTCGTACGAAACGCTCTGCAGAGTGCGGCCTCGATCGCAGGGCTCCTGGTCACGACCGAGGCGATGGTTGCCAAGCGGCCGAAGAAGGAAAGAGCTCATCCGCCGATGCCGGGCGGTATGGGCGGGATGGACTACTAGCTTCACGCGCGTCTGCTTAACAGTGAGGGGGGCGTTGCGCGCATACCGTCGGCGGCCCCAGTTCTGACAAACGATAGGCGTGGAATATATCGCTATTATGCGTATGGCTTCGACTTGGTCAAAAAGAGTATATATGTAATAAAATAGAGAGATTGGTTTCTTCCTCTTGTGTAATCATCTATGATCATATCCGAATTAAACTACAACAAATATTTGGTTTACTTTCTATAGCTAATGCCATTGATAGCAGCTGTCATAGTAACGTGATTGATACGGCTCTTAGTGGCGAACAAGACCCCCTTTTAACTTGGAAAAGGCGCTACGGCAAATTGCACAGCGCGACAGTTTCATGTATTTGCTGTGCATAGGATATGAAGATTTCGCTCATTGCTGATCGGCATCCTATGTCGAATCAGCTAGCGTAACCTTGCCTAAACCTGACGTTAACTAACTCCGCCCACTGTTAAGCATTCGATAGCAAAAGGCGAGTCGAGCATCATGGATTCCAGCGTCGAACCGGCACGTCAACTCGTTCGTCTTCTCGGCCGCTCCTATGTCGCGTTCGTTTTTTCCCCGGTCGTGCCCATCGTAGGTTGGCTCGAAGGGATCGACGCAATGCTTGCGCGTTCGCCGGACTTCTTTGTGGGTAAACCGGTAGTGCTCGATCTCTCGGCGGTCGATCTCAGCCAGCCGGCGATCATCCATCTCGTCAAAAGCATCGAGCAGCGAAATATCCGCGTGCTTGGCTTCGAAGGCGTCGACGCCGCTCATCTTAACCTGAGCATGCCGCCTTTGCTGACCGCCGGCCGTCACTGCGCGCCCCAAGTGACCGTCGCAGAGAAGCGCGAGACCAAGCCTCAGGCGACGTCGCTGTTGCTCGATAGCCCGGTGCGCTCCGGCCAGTCGGTGATTTTCATCGAAGGCGACGTGACGGTGCTGGGGTCGGTCGGCTCGGGCGCCGAAATCGTCGCGGGCGGCTCCATCCATGTTTACGGGACGCTGCGCGGCCGCGCGATGGCCGGGGTCAATGGCAATTCGTCCGCCCGCATCTATTGCCAGAGGATTGAGGCCGAGCTTCTCGCGATCGACGGCTACTACCAGACCGCCGAGGAACTGGACGCGAATTTGCGCTCCAAGCCGGTGCAAGCCCGGCTCGACGGCAAGATCATGAGGATTACACCGCTCAACTGAATTGTCATCGCAACTGTAAACGGAGGTAAGAAATGGCGAAGGTGCTCGTTGTGACGTCCGGCAAAGGCGGGGTCGGCAAAACCACTTCAACCGCAGCGATAGGAGCAGCGCTGGCGCAGGCCGGACAGGAGGTCGTGGTGGTCGACTTCGACGTCGGTCTGCGAAACCTCGACCTCGTAATGGGCGCCGAGCGGCGGGTCGTTTTCGATCTCATCAACGTCGTGCAGGGCATCGCAAAGCTGCCACAGGCGCTGATCCGCGACAAGCGGCTGGATAATCTGTGGCTGTTGCCGGCCTCGCAGACCAAGGACAAGGACGCGCTGACCGAGGAAGGCGTCGGACGCATCATCGAAGAGCTGCGCGGCAATTGCGATTGGGTTCTCTGCGACAGCCCGGCGGGCATCGAGCGTGGCGCGATGCTCGCCATGCGTTTCGCGGACGAGGCGATCATCGTCACCAATCCGGAGGTCTCCTCGGTGCGCGACTCCGACCGCATGATCGGCATGCTCGATTCGAAAACCGTCAAGGCCGAGAAGGGCGAGCGGGTCGAGAAGCATGTGCTGATCACGCGCTATGATTCCGCGCGGGCGGCGCGCGGCGAGATGATCACCATCGAAGACATCCTCGGAATCCTGGCGACGCCGCTGCTCGGCGTCATTCCCGAGAGCCAGGATGTGCTGCGCGCCTCTAATGTCGGCTCGCCGGTCACGTTGAACGATCCCGCAAGCGCGCCTGCACGCGCCTATCTCGATGCGACCAAGCGTCTGCTCGGCGAGACAATCCCGATGCAGGTGCCGGGCGAGCGCAAGGGGCTGATGAATCTGCTGTTGGGAAGGAGGGCTGCATGAGCATGCGGCGGACGGCGCCGATCGCACGCGAGCGGCTGCAGATCCTGTTGGCGCACGAACGCGGAGCGCGAGGTCAGCCAGATCTCTTGATGCAATTGCGCCAAGAAATTCTAGCCGTCGTGTCGCGGCATGTTAGCCTCGATCCGGACAAGGTGATCGTCAGGATGGAGAGAGGAAAGCATGTCTCGACGCTCGAGATCGATATCGAATTGCCGAGCGGCATCGAAAACAAATTCGCCGCCACCGGGTGACGGCCGAAACCGCCGGGGCCGCCCACGCGCCCCTTTCAACCAAAAACCCGGCTTCACTCCGATTTCCTGATCAACTACACGTAGGTAGCGGGTTACCTTCACGGTGACTTAACGTGAAGGCGCCTTTTGCTGTCTGTGACGGCGGTCATCGCCCCGATGGCAAAGGCATGGGGCTCTCCTGGAAGCCGCTTGACCACGGCCCGCTTTGAGGCGTGGGTACGATCCGGCGTTTTGGCGCACGTATCTGATGATGGCCCGGGGTTGAGAAGTGCTTTCGAAAGCCGACCGGAAGTTTGGAGCACTCTGAAGATTATTACGTGGGCAATACCCTCAGTAAGAGACTAAGCCGATTCGAGCCCAAATTTCTATCGGCCTGCGGCCACCTACACCCCTATTGTACCGGCCGTCCCGTCTAGGCATTTTCGCACGCCATCCGCGCATTTTCATAGGGCCAGGTGCCCGTTAATTCGGGCATGGTAAATGGGCCGGATTTTAATATCTACCCGCCGCAATTTTCGCAAATTTTCGCGATTCGACCCTAAAATCTGCGATTCAAAAAGTCCGTTAATGTTAGATAATTGCAGGGCTATGCAGTTGACTCCCGTGCCTACAAGATCTTGGGCTAAGTTTTCGGCGCTCGCGACGCCGCCGAGTCGAGCCAAGTCCATGAGGCGGTAAGATTTTTCATATGGGCGGCAGGTCCGACGCCTAACCACCATATCTGGTATCCACGGGAGTCAACTGCATAGCCCTGGATAATTGCGCGCGTTAACCACAAACCACAACCGTTGCTGGCGTAGCTCTGCCGCAGCACCTTTCTGCGGCAAAAGAAGCCATTACAAGTTCTCGCGATATATCAATATATTAGCGGCTCTTAACGCTTGTGTAAGGCGCTATTGCCGACGATTGGCGCAAAAAGGAGAGGCGGTTCCCCGAAAATGAGTATTTATATATTTAAGCGGCAATCGTAAACAGTGGGCAAGCCCGGAACGGCCCGAATTGTATAGAAGGAAAAGCCCAAACGTTGGCGAAGCCTGGCAACTCTGCCGAGTACGCCTATGCGGTGAAGCGGCAACCCCTTGAAAGGGGTTTCGTTTGACCCGGCGGGGCTCCGGTTCTAATACGCTGCCTTTAAGCCTCTCAACCAGGAACCTGCCCGATGCCGCTGATCCGCCCCTTCCCCGGCCTGCGCCCCCTTCCCGGCAAAGCCGCCGAAGTCGCAGCACCCCCCTATGACGTCCTCGACAGCAACGAGGCCCGCGAACGCGCGGCCGGCAAGCCCTGGAGCTTCCTGCACATTTCCAAGCCCGAGATCGATCTGCCCGCCGGCACCGATCCTTACAGCCCGGAGGTCTACGCCAAGGGCAAGGAGAACTTCGGCCGCATGCTCAAGGAAGGGGTGCTGAAGCAGGACAGCGCGCCCTGCTATTACCTCTACCGGCTGATCATGGGCGATCACCAGCAGACCGGCCTCGTCGCAGCCGCCAGCGTGGCCGATTACGACTTGGGCCGGATCCGCAAGCACGAGTTCACCCGCCCCGACAAGGAGGACGATCGGGTGCGTCAGGTGGACGCGCTCAACGCCCAGACTGGGCCGGTGTTCCTCACCTACAAGCACAATGCCGTAATCGATGAGCTGGCGGCCAAGGCAACCGCGGCTGCGCCGGAGATCGACATCGTCGCCGACACGGGCGTGCGCCACTCCCTGTGGAGGTTAAGCGATGCGGCTCAGATCGATCTCATCGGCCGCAGCTTCGACGCCATGGATTGCCTCTACATCGCGGACGGCCACCACCGTTCCGCCGCCGCCTCGCGCGTGGCCGCAGGCCGGAAGGCCGCCAACCCGCACCACACCGGAGAAGAGGCTTACAACTATTTCCTGTCGGTGATCTTCCCCGACAATCAGATGCAGATCCTCGACTACAACCGCGTGCTCAAGGATCTGAACGGCAACAGCCCCGAAGAATTCCTGGCGAAACTTGAGAACGCCTTCACCGTGGAAAAGGCGGAGGGCCAGTGCAAGCCGGGCAAGGCCGGTGAATTCGGCATGTACCTCAGCCGCCAGTGGTACCGGCTCACCATCAAGCCGGAGCTGATCCCGCAAGATCCGGTGAAGCGCCTGGACGTGAGCTTGCTTCAGGACAACCTCATCGGCCCCGTTCTCGGCATCGCGGATCAACGGCGCGACAAGCGTATCGATTTCGTGGGCGGCATCCGGGGCCTTGACGAGCTGGAGCGGCGCGTGGACTGGGGCGAGATGGCGGTGGCCTTCGCCCTCCACGCCACCTCCATGGCGCAGCTGATGGCGGTAGCGGATGCGGGCGAAGTGATGCCGCCCAAGTCCACGTGGTTCGAACCCAAGCTAGCCGACGGCCTGGTTTCCCACCTGCTCTGATCGGCGCGGCCCTTGGTGCGTCAACGGCACGGCAAGGGGGACCTCTTCGTCCGCCGCAAAGCCGGCTACGCGATGCTGAAGGGGAGCCGGATTCGCGGCCGGTTTCGCCTTGCGATATAAAGACGCATCGAATCTCGCGGGACAGGCCGGAACTACTGCGATGGCTGGCACAAGTAAAGGCGCGGTGCTGATCTGCGGACCGACGGCCAGCGGCAAGTCGGCGCTTGCGCTGGAGCTGGCGCGGGAGTTCGGCGGCGTGGTCATCAATGCCGACTCGATGCAAGTCTACGCGGAGCTGCGCGTCATCACGAACCGGCCAACGGAGCAAGAGGAAGCCGCGGCCCCGCACCGGCTCTACGGCATCCGGCCCGCGCGCGAGCCCTATTCCGCCGCGCTGTGGCTGGCCGATGTGAAGGCCGCGCTCGCCGAGGCTGAGCGGCAGAGCTGGCTGCCCATCGTCGTGGGCGGGACGGGGCTTTATTTCAAAGCGCTGACCGAGGGCTTGTCCGATATCCCGGACATTCCGCCGGAAATCCGCGCGCACTACCGGCAGGCGGCGCAAATTCGACCGGCAGCTGAGCTTCATGCCGAGCTTGCCCGACGCGATCCCCTGACCGCGGCCCGGCTGCGCCCGAGCGATCCGCAGCGCATCGTGCGCGCGCTTGAAGTGCTCGAGGCCACGGGCCGGCCGCTTGCAGACTGGCAGGGCCGAAGAGAGCCGCCGTTGCTGCCTTTAAGCCAAGCCTACGCCATCGCGATGACGCCCGGCCGCGACGAATTGTACCGCCGCTGCGATGCGCGTTTCGATGCTATGATCGCAGCTGGGGCTGTAGAGGAGGCACGGGCAATCGCGGCGCTCGGGCTCGATCCCTCTCTGCCCGCCATGCGTGCGGTGGGCTTGCCGGCGCTTATCGCTTACGTGCGCGGAGGGCTGTCTCTGGAAGAGGCGGCGGCAGCGGCAAAAACGAGCACCCGGAATTATGCCAAAAGGCAGCTCACCTGGATACGCGGCAATTTTGCCTCATGGAATTGCGTGTCAGCGCAATCATTAGAAAGAACACGGCAGGAACTCAATATTTTTCTCGGAAATCGCTTGACCTGAGCCCCCTAAAGATTTAGCGCATTCATGCATAGAAAAGCATCTATCGTCGAACTGGCAGGCGGCTTAGGAAAGCCGCCGCATTTTTTGGAGTTCGCCAAATGGCACGCGCGATGACAGGCGCCGAAATCGTTCTGCAAGCTCTCGCCGATCAGGGCGTCGAAGTAATCTTCGGTTATCCTGGGGGAGCCGTACTTCCCCTCTACGACGAGATTTTCAAGCAGACCGGGATCAAGCACATCCTCGTACGCCACGAGCAGGGCGCGGCGCATGCCGCCGAAGGCTATGCGCGCTCCAGCGGCAAGGTGGGGGTGGTGCTCGTCACCTCAGGGCCGGGCGCAACTAACGCCGTCACCGGGCTGACCGACGCGCTTATGGATTCCATTCCGCTCGTTTGCATCACGGGCCAGGTTTCGACCGCATTGATCGGGTCGGACGCCTTCCAGGAATGCGACACCGTCGGCATCACGCGGCCTTGCACCAAGCACAATTACCTCGTCAAGGACGTGAACGACCTCGCCCGCATCATGCATGAGGCGTTCTACGTGGCGCAGAACGGCCGGCCGGGGCCGGTTCTCATCGATATTCCGAAAGACGTTCAGTTTGCCAGGGGCACCTATGCCGGCCTGAGCAAGATCGTGCACAAGACTTACCGCCCGCAGGTCAAGGGCAGTGCACAGGCGATCCGCGATGCGGTCGATCTGATGGCGAGCGCGAAAAAGCCGATCTTCTACACCGGCGGCGGCGTCATCAATTCCGGCCGCAATGCCTCGAAGCTCTTGCGCGAGCTCGCGGACCTCACCGGGTTTCCGGTCACCTCGACGCTGATGGGGCTTGGCGCTTTCCCCGCCTCCTCGGCGCAGTGGCTCGGCATGCTCGGAATGCACGGCACCTACGAGGCGAACCTCGCCATGCACGATTGCGACGTCATGATTTGCGTCGGCGCGCGCTTCGACGACCGGATCACGGGCCGGCTCAACGCGTTTTCGCCCGGTTCGAAGAAGATCCATATCGACATCGACCCCTCTTCGATCTCCAAGAATGTGAGAGCCGATATCCCGATCATCGGCGATTGCGGCTACGTGCTGGAAGAGATGGTTCGCGTTTGGCGGGCCCGCGCCCCGCAGGTCGATAAGCGCGCGCTCAAAGCTTGGTGGGCGCAGATCGGCACCTGGCGCGAGCGCGATTGCCTGAAGTACAAGAATCGCGACGACGTAATCATGCCGCAATACGCGATCCAGCGGCTCTACGAGCTGACGAAAAACCGCGACACCTACATCACGACCGAGGTCGGCCAGCATCAAATGTGGGCCGCGCAGTTCTATAAGTTCGAGGAGCCGAACCGCCTGATGACCAGCGGCGGGCTTGGCACGATGGGCTACGGCCTTCCCGCTGCGGTGGGCGTCCAGGTCGCCCATCCCGAAAGCCTTGTCATCGACATTGCGGGCGAGTCGTCGGTCATGATGACGATGCAAGAGATGTCGACGG
>Ga0326728_10016881_pt1 | contig 14775 bp, 11 predicted proteins | sample MB3enrmetagenome_FD_207602 | JGI IMG/M metagenome (GOLD analysis project Ga0326728, IMG submission 207602) | Lab enriched peat soil microbial communities from McLean, Ithaca, NY, United States - MB31MN | ecosystem: Environmental > Terrestrial > Soil > Wetlands > Peat | place: USA: New York...
TTCGGTGAGGACTTGTTGGTGGCTCCCGTGATCCGGCCGGAGGAGACCCATCGTATGGTTTATCTGCCGCGCGGAACCTGGTTCGATTTCAGGAGTGATCGTTCTTACACCGGTCCTCTTACCTCCACGGTGGACGCCCCGCTCGACGCGATTCCAGTTTTTGTGCGCGGCGGCGCCATCCTTCCCATGCAGCAAGTGGTGGAGTTTTTTAGTCAGGCTCCGACTAATCCGCTGACATTTGAAGTTTATCCCCAGGGATCTTCCTCTCGTGAATACTATGAGGATGATGGTATCAGCCTGGATTATCACCGCGGCGTCTATCTGCATGAACGCATTACTGCCATGGACAACGACAAAAGCCTCATTATCAAGGCGACGGATTTGAGCGGAACGTACACGCCGCCGCCGAGGTCGGTGTTGTTGAAAGTCCATACCCAGGCGGGTCCCGCAAAGGCAGTCAAATTGAACGGCCGGGAGTTAGAGTCCGTCACCAGCGTGGCCGCGCTCGAGAAGGCAAGTTCCGGCGCGGCCTTCGATAACGAGAACAGGGTGCTGTACATTAAGTTCGCGGACGCGAATGCGCCCTTTGAAGTGCAGATCGAAAAGTAGCCCATTCCGTGTCCAAGAGGGGTGCGGGACCAAGATAGCCGTTCAAGAGTGCTGACCCGCTCTTACCAACCTGGTCTCGCGACCGCCTGGTTTGGCGCTTTACGGAAGCATTCGAAATCAACACAAGCGCCGCGTGGTCAATAGTTCATTCTTGTGGCGGGTATCCCCGACTCAGAGCGCGTGAACGTGCCGGACGAGCTGTTCCGGGGGCGACATGAGTGCGATCGCGTATTGGGAACCGTTCAGGCAGCCGCGTGCGATGGCCAGGCTTCGGTAGTAATCGTTGTAACGAAAGCCGGTTTCGCCACGCCACATGGGGAACGCCGCACAAGCCTCAAGCCAGCGGTCGAACACCGGAGTGATATCGAGGTAAGTATCCGCCGCAAAGCCATTCGCATCTTCCCAGTTTTCGGCGAAAAAGACTCTTTTGACGGCGTGAGCCGGTTGTTGGCGTGCGAGAGCTGGGAGTCCAGCATAGAACACCGCGTCGTTTACGATCTGGTAGCACGCCTTGTGATCCTTGTGCCAGCTCCCGCTCCAGTGGGTCACGATGACGTCAGCTTTGTTCTCGCGGATCAGATCACACACTTGTAGTTTTACTTCGTCACTTTCGGGAATCTCGCCATCGGGGTAGTTGCGAAACTCGGCGCGCGCGCCCAGCGTGTGCGCCGCACGTTCCGCAGATTGCTGCTGGAGGGAACCATACTCCGCCGGAGCAATCTTAGCAGAGCCCCTCTCGCCGAGCGAAAGACTCAGGAAGACGCCTTGGCCTCCGAGATGAACCTGAAGCGCCACCGCGGCGCCCATGGCAAAGAATGCGTCGCCCGGGTGGGCCGCGATCGCCATGATGCTTGAGGGGCTTGAGGCTCGCGGAGCGAGGTCGGCGGAGGGGGGCGCGCCTGGCAATTGGCCCCCTTGGGCGCGTTCGGCGGCTACCGAAAAGGTAGCCGTTCCGAGGCCGAGATCTTTGAGGAAATTCCGGCGGCTGGGGTTGTCCATCTTCCACGCTTCTCCGTGTTCTGTCAGCGCCAAATGTTCGGCGAGACGATTTGTATGGGCCAAGAAAAGCTCATCTAGACTTGCTGTGTCAAGTTGCAGTACATATATTACCGCTTCAGGAGGACCTCTCAAATGTCTGCCGAAGATTATCTGAGCTGCGTAAGCAAAATTATCTCAATCATCCAACAAACCCAAAAAACGAAGATTGAAAAGGCTGCCGAGGCTTTTGCCCGCTCCCTTCAAGCCGGCGGGCGGGTTTATCTTTTCGGAAGCGGCCACTCGGTGATTCCGGTGCTCGATATTTTCCCGCGTTACGGAAGTTTTATAGGGTTTTATCCGATCTACGATCCCCGCCTGATGTGGTTCAACGTGGTCGGGCCGGGGGGCGCGCGGGAGCTGCTCTGGCTGGAACGGCACGAAGGCTACGTGTCCGTGGTGCTCGAGAGCTACCAGCTCGAGCCGCGCGACTCCATCTTGATCTTTTCGCACGGCGGGTTGAACGCCGCGCCGGTCGAGATGGCGATTGAGGCTAAGAAGAAAGGGTTGACCGTGGTCTCGGTGTCTTCTCATAAAAATTACCGCCAGGCCCAGGCCACCCATGCGAGCGGAAAGAAGCTGGTGGACGTTTCCGACATCGCGATCGACAATTGTGTGCCACCCGAGGACGCGTTGGTGGGCGTCGAAGGCATGCGGGAAAAGTTCGCCGCAGGATCGACGGTGGCGGCAATTTCGATTGCCATGGCGCTGGTGGCGGAGACCGGCGTGCGGCTGGTGAAGAGCGGGGCCCGGCCGCCGACCTTTGTTTCGCCCAACGTGGGCCTGCCCGCAGATCATAACCAGCGGGTTTTCCAAGAGTACGAGCGCTTCATCCAGACCCGGCAGAAGTGAAGGGGTTCGGGAGCGCGGGCATCCTGCCCGCTGTTGCGGGAGCGTCCCGCTTCCGCATCCGGGAAGCGCACGGGCGGGGCACCCATGCCACAGCGGGCAGGATGCCCGCGCTCCCTTGTTTCGAACGGGATCCGATCCCAAATGACACCACTACCGAAGGGGATGATACTTTGGTGAATGTGCGTCGACATCTGAAAACGACTCGGCGGCGCGGCGTCGGCCTCATCATGGGTCTGGCGGCGGGCCTGCTGGCGATGGTTGCACTGCTCGGCGCGAGCTTCGCCGCTTCGGAGGGGGCAGCTTCCCCCGACGCGTTCTTTCCCGTGGCGGTGTGGTACGGTGGGGGGAAGGCGCGCGCGCCGATGATGAGTCCTCTGGAGGCCGCGAGCGCCGCGCAGTGGGGACAGGACCTGGACCAGATCAAGGCCACCGGCTTCAACACCGTGAAGTGCTGGGTGGACTGGGCCACCGCCGAGCCGAAGCCGGGATCATTCAATTTCGACAATTTGAATCTGCTGCTGAAGCTGGCCGAGCAGCGCGGCCTGCGGGTGATCGTGCAGATTTACACGGATTCCGCGCCGGATTGGGTGGGCGTTCGCTACCCGGACGGCCGCTTTGTGGACCGCAGCGGCGCGGTAATCGCGTCGCAATCCGCGCCGGGGTATTGCCTTGACCACGCCGGAGTGCGGGCGGAAGTGGTGAAATTTCTCGAGGCCCTCTCGCGCGACGCCAACCGCTTTCCCGCCCTTTATGGTTGGGACGTGTGGAGCGAGCCCCACGTGATCAATTGGGCGGATTTCGCCTATCTTGCCAACCCGGAGTTCTGTTTCTGCCCGAGCAGTCAGGCGCGCTTCCGCCGCTGGCTGGAAGCGAAATACCACACGCTGGACGCGCTGAACGCGGCCTGGTATCGCCAGTTTGCCAGTTGGGACCAGGTGCAGCCGCCGCGCTTCTCCACCATCCTCTCGTACACCGACTATCTTGATTGGCGCGCCTTCATCGACGACAAGCTGGGGGGCGATTTGAAGACGCGTGTGGACGCCATCCGCAGCGCCGATCGCGCGCATCCGATCACCAGTCACGCCGCGGTGCCGGGACTCTTCACCTCGCCCACGGACGGTTACGGCGAGCCCGACGATTGGAAGATGTCGGCCCACGCCGACTTCTTCGGTACCTCGGTTTATCCCAAGCACTCCGAATCCACGCACCCGTGGCCTTACTGGATGCTGGCCGCCGGCCTCGATTTCACGCGCTCCGCCGGGCACAGTCTGGGCAAAGGTTTCTGGATCGGCGAGCTTCAGGCCGGACAGGGCTCGACCGGCATGCGCATCGTGGACCCCGTGACCGCTCACGACGAAGAGTATTGGATGTGGCAGGTGATCGCGCACGGGGCGCGGGAGATCGCCATCTACGCTTGGTACCCGATGAGCTCGGGGTTCGAATCGAACGGCTACGGGCTGATCAACCTGGACGGAACTCTGACGGACCGCGCGCGGGCCGCGGGCTCGACGGCGCGAATCATCGAGAGCAATGCCGCGAGTCTCGAGGCGGCGCAGCCCGCCCCGGCCCAGGTGGCGATCCTTTACGACCGGCTCTCGTACATGGTCGGGGGCAGCCAGCCATCGCTTTCGAATCTCGGCAATGCCGAGCGCGATTCGCTGCTGGGCGCCTACCGGGCCTTCTTCGAGAAGCAAATTCCGGTCGATTTTGTTGACCCGGCGGCGCAAAACGGCGAGCGCCTCGATCAGTACAAAATCCTTTTCCTGCCTTACCCCGTGATGCTCTCCGCGAGCGTCGCCGCCGAGGTGAAAGACTATATTGCCGGGGGAGGAACGGTGGTGGCCGAGGCGCGCCTGGCCTGGAACAACGGGCGCGGGTTCGCCAGTCCGGTGATTCCTGGGTTCGGTCTGGACCAGGTTTTCGGCGCACGCGAAGAGCGCATCCGCCCCGAAGCGGAGCCTCACTTGCTGATCGAGCCTTCGGCGAATCTGCCCGGCCTCAAGGCGGGAGACTCCGTCGCGGCGGCGGCCTTTGAGGAGGACCTGCTGCCGCTCGCTGGCGGACAAGTGCTGGCACGGTTTGCCGGGGGCGAGCCGGCGGTCGTGGAAAAAGCTTACGGAAAGGGAAGAGCCATCCTGATCGGCTCCTTCGCGGGGCTCGCCTATCAGCGCAGCCACGACGCCTCCACCCGCGAGCTGTTTCTTTCGCTGGCGCAGGCTGCCGGTGTCACGCCGGAAGTGGATGCCACGGCTGAGGGAGCGCCGGAGTTGGAAGTGCGGCGGCTGGCGAGCGCGAATCGGCAATTCGTCTTCGTTTTCAATCACGCGAGCGCTGCCGCCCATGCCCGCGTGGCGATGCGCCTGCCCTGGCGAGTGAAAGAAGCGAGCGATCTGGTGGCCGGCCAGGCGGTGCCGGTGCAGACAAACGGCGACGAGACCGTGCTGCGGAAAGACCTCGCGCCGGATGCGATTTGGGTGGTCAGCCTGGAACGCGAGTGAGTTGGCTCCGTGCCTCCGGGAAGAGACTCATCGCCGGGTAGCTTATGGGACGCTTTGCGCTGGTGGCTGATCTCGGTGGGACGAAGATCGCGGTGGCTCGCGTCAACGATTCCGGCAGGGTCACACACCAGCTTCGGGCTCCGACGCCGGCGGCCGGCGGCTTAGCCGTGGTTGAATCCCTCACCGATCTGCTGCATCGATTGCCGGCGAGGGGCGCCGGGGCGCTCGGCATCGGCGTCCCAGGTCTAGCCTATCCAGATGGGGCCGTTTGGGCGCCCAACCTTCGCGGCTGGGAACGCTTGCCTCTGGGCGAGTTGCTGCGCGCGCGGTTTGATCTGCCGGTGCGCGTGGAGAGCGACCGCAACGCCTTCGTCACCGGCGAGGCCTGGCAGGGCTCCGCCAAAGGGTGCCGCGACGTCGTGTTCATCGCCATCGGCACCGGCATCGGAGCGGGCATTATCAGCGGCGGACAGTTGATTCGCGGATGCGGCGAATTGGCCGGATGTCTCGGCTGGATGGCGGTTCGCGACCGCTTTCTTCCGGCCTACCAGGCGGTGGGCTACCTGGAGTCTCACGTGGCCGGGCCGGGCATCACCCGCGCCGCCGCGCGCGTGTTCCATCGCCCCCTCGAGGCGCGCGAGGTAGTGAAGCGGGCGCGGCAGGGCGACGCGCAGGCGAGGAAAGTGATCGCGCAGGCGGGCCATCATCTGGGCCTGGCTCTCGCCAATCTTGTGGACATCCTGAACCCGCAGATGATCGTGATCGGCGGGGGCGTGGCAGGAGCAGGAAATCTGCTGCTGGGACCGGCGCGGGAGACCCTGAGGCGCTGGGCCCAGCCGCTGGCCGCGCAGCAGGTCCGAATCAGCCGCAGCCGGCTGGGCGCACGGGCTGGCCTACTCGGCGCCGCCAAGCTGTGCTTCGATCAGCTCCACAACTGAGACGCACCCGCCATGCTTCAGAAAAGCGCCGACAACGACAGTATGCACCGCACCATCCTCATCGCCACCGTAAACGCGTGCATGTTCGTTTTCGGCGTGATTCTGCTGTTGATGGGCTCGCTGCTCCCGAGCCTTGGGGTGAGCGGCGTGCGTGCCGGAAGCCTGGGTTCCTTCCCGCTGATCGGGATTCTCGCGGCGACCGTTCTGGTCGGCCCCCTTCTCGACAAAGTAGGCGCCAAGCCCGTACTGGCCGCGGCGTTAGGGCTGATTGCGGCGGCGCTGGCCGTGATGCCGTCGCTTGCAAGCTTTGGCGCGCTCGCCGCCACCGCCCTGGCATACGGCTTGGGCGGCGGCACTTTGAACACGGCCACCAACGCTCTGGTGTCGGACTTGAGCGCCACGCGGCGCGGCGCGGCTTTGAACCTGCTCGGCTTTTCCTTCAGCCTGGGAGCTGTGACCGCCCCCCTCCTGATGTCGCTGGCGGCGCGCAATTCTTCCGCCAGTGTCCTGCGGGTGCTGGCGATGGCACCCGCGATGGTGCTGATCCTCGTTCTGGCGCTGCGATTCCCCGAACCGGCGCACTCGGGGACGCCGCTGCGCAGCCTGCTGCGAGTCCTGACTTATCCTCTGGTGTGGCTGTTCGGCGTGCTTCTGTTTTTCGAATCGGGCAATGAGAACTGCATGTTTGTTTGGGCCGGCAAGATGACGGGAGACGTGTTGCATCTGCCCACTGAGCGCGCGGACCTGGCGCTGGTGGGCTTAAGCGCCGCGATGGGCGCGGGCCGCCTCCTGGCCGTGCTCTGGCTCAAATGGTTGGGCAGCCGCACCCTGTTGCTCGTTTCCGCCACCGTCACGATGGCGGGCGCGATTTTCGTGGTTGCCTTCGAATCTTTTGCCGGCATGGTGGCGGGGTTCGCGGTGATGGGCTTGGGAATGTCCGCCATCTTCCCCACCGCGCTCGGGCTGGCGGGAGATCGTTTTCCTGGCAAAACCGGGACGGTGTTCGGCGGCATCATGGCCGTGGCACTCGTCGGAGGCGCGCTGGGACCGGCGGCCGGCGGCTGGGCGGCAAGCTCAAGTCCGTCGAAAGTCCTGCTGGTTCCGCTCATCGGCGGCGCGGCGGTGGCGGTTCTCACGCTGATCGTCTCCGGCTGGGGACCGGGCCGCGCGTTCGCAGGTTGGAGAAGGGGGAAGTGAAGGGTGAGCACTTGTACGTGGGCCTAGGGTCAGACATCGGCGGGGGGATCCTCATTGGTGAGATCTTCATATGCAGCCGCCTAAGCAAGTCGGTGGCCCTTCATTACCCAATCCTCGATGCCCCCCGTCGCGCTAGCGGGTCCGTATCGGGTTCTCTGTCGATACGGCTCGCGGGTTCACCTCCCACAGGTTTGCCAGTTGCTCCTTCCCACGGGTGGTGCGATATCTTGGATGAGCAATTTCAGGGGAAGAGCTCTTTTCAGCATACAAGATGAGCCAGGTTTTCCCTTGCGTACCAGACCTGCCCTACGCTGACCTCTAAACATAAATGAAACATGCCTGTAATGTTCACCTAACAAAGCCCGAAGATACTAAGGAGCTTACAACGTCAACACGTTTGGCCCGTTACAAAGGAGATTGAAAATGAAGACTCCCCGTGGGAGCTTGATGGTTTTAACCGCAATCATCGCCATGAGTTTCGTCGCTTGTAGTGGGAACAAGAGCTCTAGCCCTTCAGAAGGGGCAAAATTGCAAGGCGCAGGAGCAAGCTTCCCTGCCCCGCTTTATCAAAAGTGGTTTAAATCCTATAGCGCCAGCCACAATGGCGTCCAGATTGACTACCAATCAATCGGCAGCGGAGGCGGCGTTAAAAGCGTCATCGATAAGACGGTGGACTTTGGCGCCAGCGATGCTGCAATGACTCCGGAGGACATGGCCAAGGTTGACGTCGGCGTCCAGCTCTTACCGATGACGGCCGGTTGCATCGTGCTGACCTACAACCTTAAGGGCGTGACGAGTTTAAAACTCTCGCGTGCAGCGTATGCGGGAATCTTCCTGGGAAAAGTCAAGAAGTGGAACGATCGGCTCATCGCGAAAGATAATGCCGGCGTGGCTCTTCCCGACCAACCCATCAACGTCGTGGTCCGCGCGGATGGCAGTGGCACAACCTTCGTGTTCACCAAGCACCTAAGCGCGATTAGTCCGGAATTTGCCCAGAATCCCGGCGTCAACCCCCTTCCCAATTGGGCAACTGGGACTCGCTCCAAGGGCAACGAAGGGGTGACGGCCAGCGTCATGATGACCCCTGGGGCCATCGGTTACATCGAATACGGCTACGCCAAGAGTCAGAACTTGCCCATGGCCATTCTGGAAAACAAGTCGGGCAGCTTCGTCGCACCCTCAACGGCGTCAGCACAGGCGGCCCTGGCAACGGCACAATTCCCCGAGAACCTCATTGCCTGGGTTCCTGATCCCGAGGCCAAAGATGCCTATCCGATTGCCACATACACCTGGCTCATCTGTTACAAACAATACCAAGACAAGGGGAAGTTCCAGCTTCTGCAGGGCCTCTTGACCTATTGTGTAACCGACGGGCAGAAGGAATCGGAGGCTCTCGGTTACATTCCTCTGCCGCCGGCCGTCGTGGACATGGACAAGGCGGCCATCCACAACATCACGTTGGCTCCCAATGCTACCTAGGCTGGCAATGGAAAAGATGCTTTCCCTGTAGCGCCGTCCTTTAGGGCGGCACGTGCCGGGCTAAAGCCCGGCGCTACAAATAATTCATTCGTACAACATAGCGCGTTTAGGGAATCAGGTGAATCGTGGCGGAAGCAAAGGCGATATCGCAAGCACCAACGGGTTTGCAGCGAGCCAGTGACTCGGCTTTTCGCGGTCTATGTTACTCGTTCGCGTGGCTCTCCGTCCTCGCGGTTATCTTTATTGTCTTGCGGATTGCTTTGGCCGCCGCGCCGGCAGTCCGGCAGTATGGCCTGGGGTTCCTCACCACACGAACCTGGGATCCCAACACGGGTCAATTCGGCATTCTCCCCGAAATCTGGGGCACGATGTACACGTCGGGGCTGGCGCTGGTGATCGGCTCAGCCTTCGGCGTGGCGGCGGCAGTGTTCTTGAGTGAGGGATATCTGGGTGGGTTTGTCTTCTCCCTGTTGAAGATCTTCCACGTGCAGTTTCACCCCTTTTGGGGGAAGCTGCCCGAGCGCGTGGAACAGGTATTGAAAAACCTGATTGAATTGCTGGCCGCAATCCCCAGCGTCGTTTACGGCTTGTGGGGGTTGTTTGTCATCATTCCGCTCATTCGCCCGGCCTGCAATTGGCTGCACTTGAAGATGGGTTGGTTCGCTCCCTTTGGGACCGACCTCAGTGGTCCGGGCGTTCTCCCCGCCGTGTTGGTTCTCTCGATCATGATCCTGCCGACGATCACGGCCATTAGCCGTGACGCTCTGGTTTCAGTGCCGCCCAAACTGCGCATGGCTGCTTATGGACTGGGAGCAACGCAATGGGAGACGATTTTGGCCGTGATTCTCCCCACCGCCGCCCGCGGAATCCTGGGCGGAATCCTCCTGGCCTTTGGCCGGGCGCTGGGAGAGACCATGGCACTTGCCATGCTCGTCGGCAATGCCAACTCGATCACCATCTCGCTTTTCTCGCCCGCCAACACCCTGGCGGCGTTGCTGGCCAATACCTTTCCGGAGGCACAACACAAGGAGGTCGGAATCTTGATGTACGCCGCCATGGTCCTTTTGGGGATAACTCTGGTCGTCAACATGATCGGCGCCTTCATTCTGCAACGTGCCTCGGCCGGATTAGAGGGAGGGAAATAATGGCAACGCCCGATGCCACAGGTAGTTCCCTACTCTCCACTCTCCCGGGTGAACCCGACCTCAACCCCTTCGCCGGGGTGGACATCGGCGAACTGGAAACCTCGCTGCGCCGTCCCCGCACCCTGATCAATATACTGTTAAGCTGGTTGGTGACCGGCATGACCCTCGTGGCGCTCGTCCCGTTGTTCTCCGTCATCTGGATGCTCCTCTGGCGAGGGGGCAGAAAGCTCAGCTTGGCCCTGTTTACCCAACTCCCCCCCGCCGCACTGGAGCAGGGAGGAGGATTCGGAAACGCCATCGTGGGGACCCTGATTATTGTGGCGCTGGCGGCCCTGATCAGCATGCCGCTCGGCATTCTCAGCGCGGTATTCATGGCGCAAGCGCCGCCGGGGGACCGTCTCGCCGGTGCGGTCAGGTTTGCCGCCAAGGTGCTGACGGGGTTCCCCTCGATTCTGGCGGGTGTCTTCGCCTATGGAGCGATAGTTTTGACGACGGGAGGCTACTCGGCAATTGCCGGCGCGGTGGCTGTCTCCATCCTGATGTTGCCGACGATTATGCTGACCGCCGAAGATGCGATTCGCATGGTCCCGGCAAAAATGAAAGAAGCGGCAATCGGCATGGGAGCAACGAGAACGCAGACGGTCCTCATGGTGCTCTTGCCCACGGCCTTTCCCGGGATTCTAACCGGCATCATGCTGGCGGTGGCGCGCGCGGCGGGGGAGACTGCCCCGCTGCTTTTTACCGCTCTCTTCAGCAATTACTGGCCGCTCTCGGGCCACCATCCCAACCTGATGCAGCCAACAGCCTCCCTGGCTGTGCTCATCTACAACTTTGCCGGAATGCCCTTTCAAAACCAGGTCGAAATGGCTTGGTCCGCGGCTCTGGTGATGGTTTTCATGGTGCTGATCACGAATCTCATTGGGCAGAGCCTTTCGCGACGCCAGGTGCAATCCTAGGAGCAACCCAGCATGTCACCCACAAGTCAAGCGCATGAACGTCAGCCCATCGGCAAACCGCATGGGGACGAAGAACGGAAGGCCGCGACCAACCATGTGGTCATCGATTGCCACATCAGGGAACTCTATTACGGGACCTTCAAGGCCGTTCGGGACACGACCATTCCCGTCAAGAAGAACACCATCACGGCTTTTATCGGCCCTTCCGGATGTGGTAAGAGCACGGTCCTGCGGTGCCTCAACCGGATGAATGATCTGGTCCGGGGCTTTCGCTTTGAAGGCCATGTCCACTTCCGTGGTCGAGACATTTACCATCCGTCCGTAGATGCGGTGGCCGTGCGCCGTTTTATCGGCATGGTGTTCCAGCAGCCCAATCCCTTCGCCACGAGTATCTATAACAACGTGGCTTTCGGTCTTCGACTGAACAACTACAAGGGGGATCGGCATGCGAAAGTCGAAGAGGCCTTGAAACGCGCGGCTCTTTGGGAAGAGGTCAAAGACAAACTGCACAACAGCGGGCTCTCCCTATCCGGCGGCCAGCAACAGCGGCTGTGCATCGCCCGCGCCATCGCTACGGAGCCCGAGGTGCTGCTGATGGATGAACCTTGCTCCGCCTTGGACCCTATCGCGACGCGCCGGATTGAGGAGTTGATGCTCGAACTGAAGACCCGGTTCACGATTGCCATCGTCACGCACAACCTGCAACAGGCCCAGCGCGTCGCTGACCTTACCGGTTTCCTGTACGTCGATACCACCCAGGGTGGCCGTACCGGCTATCTGGTGGAGTTCGGAGAATCCAAGCAGATATTCGAAGACCCCAAAGAAAAACACACCCGGGAATACATCCGCGGGGAATTCAGTTAGCGTCCGGATCTTCAAGGGGTTCGTTGAACCCTTTTCCGCACCCTTCTTCCTTGGTGGCCCCGGGCCGGAAGGGTGGTGTCCGGTGGGGCCTTTCACGTCGCGACCCGTGCCACTTACGAGGGAGAGGAATTATGGGATCGGGAAGCAGGTATCTCGTGCAATTCAGTCGCCTCCTGCTGGCCCTGGCGGCCTGGGGACTCCTGGGGAATTTCCTTGCCTGCTCGACGCAAGGCCCGGCGAAGGCAAAACCCCAAGTCCCTCCCGGCGGCGTCCTTCTGCAAGGAGCGGGCGCGACATTTCCCTCCCCGCTCTACAAAAAGTGGTTTGCCGCCTACCAACAAGCCCATCCCCAGACGGTTATCAACTACGATAGCGTCGGGAGCGGCGAGGGCATTCGGAGATTCCTGGGCCGCAATGTCGACGATGACGACAAGGTGGACTTCGGCGCCAGTGACGCCGCCCTCCAGGACAACGAAATTGCCCAGGCTGCGGACGGCGTGGTCATGGTGCCGGTGACGGCCGGAGGAGTGGCGCTGGCTTACAACCTTCCCGGCGTGCCCCAAGAACTCCAACTCTCCCGGCGAGCCTATGCCGGTATTTTCTTGGGCGAGATCAAGAACTGGAACGATCCGTTGATCGCCGCCGCCAACCCCGGCGTCAAGCTGCCGAAACTTACGATAGTGACAGTGGTACGCCAGGATGCCAGCGGCACGACTTTCGCCTTCACCAAACACCTCGATGCCATCAGTGAAAAGTGGCGGAGCCAATACGGCGCGTCCACGCTCGTTGATTGGCCCGGAAACGCCATGCGGGCGAAAGGCAACGAAGGCGTCGCCGGACTTCTCTACCATTCGGTCGGCGGCTTGGGTTATGTCGGCTACGAATTCGCGCACCGGTACGGGCTGCAAATCGCCCGGCTCGAAAACCAGGCGGGGAAGTTCGTCAAACCCGATGAAGAAAGCCTCCGGGCGGCCCTGGCCTCGGCACAGATGCCGCAGAATCTGCGCGTTTACGTGCCCGATCCGACCGCTCCCGAGGCTTACCCGATTGCCACGTTCACCTGGATTCTTCTCCGCCGGAACTATGCCGACCCCGCCAAAGCCCGGGCGCTTCGCGACCTCTTTGCCTGGAGCTTGGGCGATGGGCAACACTACGCTTCGGACCTCGGCTACGTCCCTCTGCCTCCGGAAGTTGTGGAAAAAGCTCAGGCCGCGTTGCAAACCGTCAAACCCTGATTTTCGCCGCCCCCGGCCGGAACGGCAATAGACTCCCGACCGCCGCGAGGGCAAGAAACTAATTCCGGTTCGTGAGGATAAGAAAAGCACATGACCAGGCCCAATCTATTTCTCAATCTGTTTCGTGACAAGGAAGCGAAGAGCTTCGCCGCCGGGCAATTTGTCTTCCAGGCGGGAGATCCTGGAGAAACCATGTACATCATCACCGAAGGGGAGGTCGAGATCCTGGACGGATCGGCCATCCTGGAAACCGCTGGCCCGGGCTCCATTGTCGGTGAGTTGGCGCTCATCGATGATGAGCCGCGCAGCGCAACGGTGGTGGCGAAAACCGACTGTCGGCTGGTGGCGGTCGATCGGCGTCGGTTTGAGTATATGGTGCAAGAGACTCCGTTCTTCGGGCTCGCGGTGATGAAGGTTCTCGCCGACCGGCTGCGCAACACAAACTTAAGAATTCCCTCCCCTTAGAGAGTCGTGGCTAAGTCATCAAGCAACGCGCGTTGTTTGGATACCGCCAAGCGGCGGCAGAAGGGGCATGCTGAAAACAATGCGAGCTTCCCAATTGCCCATATCCAAAAGGCAATACTCCAGAACGATAATACATCATGAACTATTCGGGGTATCCAATAGGCCCAAACCGCTCTCGCATTAGGAGTTACTATTGGAATGACTGGATTCGCCATGGAAATAAGCGGCAATATGATGATATTCAAATTTCCGATTATTATCGCGGCCGCCATAATCGCCGCGCCTTTATTGCTTTCTCCGCCATAGATCTGACCTAATCCAGGAACAAGTAATGACACTATTCCGGCAAGGAATGGATTGTGCCTCATCTTTTCTTCCTCTTTGAATTTGCGCCACTCGCCTCGCCCTCGGCATCCGTATCCCTACGCCGCATACGGCTGGGCGAGCATCTGATCCCTGCTGACCCCATTCTTAGCCGCCACTTTTTCGAAGCCCTTGCCGCCAAACCGAACGTACATCCAACGCCAGAGAGCAAAGGGCATGAGCGGAATGGGGTTCTTCGAGATCATCCTTACTGCCTCGGCGGGTACCGGCAGTCCCTCGGCCAGGGCGGCGGCGGTCATCTCCAGGGCTGCAATCACGTGCTTGACGGGCGGACCCGAGCGCTTCGCCACAGTGAGAGGCTGGCTACCGATCGCCCCTCCTGCGGCTAAGGCAAGACTACCGGCCCACTTGAAGCCGGTTTGGGCGGCGAACTCGCGGCAGATGGCTAATGCCACCGCATTCTGACGGGTCTCGGGAAAGCCGCTGTTCACAATCCCCACCAGCCGTTGGGCAAAGGGCTTGGGATCTGCCCGCCGATGGGCGGCAATCAGCGCCAGGGCCTTGGTCACGAGATAGGGCAAGGCATCGGCGTAAAGAGGAAAAACCAAAAGGATCAGCCCGGCGCGTTCTACCGACGAAAGCAGTTCGCTCTCACCCTCGGGGCGATTCAGGCTGGCCCGGAGGGTCAGTGATTCGGTCTCCCAACCTCGCTCCTTGAGGCGTTCCAAGAGGAAGCCTCCCAGGATGCTCGACGTGCTGAGATCTTTGGTCTTGGGGCTGCCCACAATGAGCAAAGTCCGTCGCGGGCTGACCGGCTCGACGGCCGTGCCGGGCATAACGGGTGCGGGCATAAGCGACGCGGCTGCCTCGCCGAAAGGCAAGGCGTCGGACCTGGCCAGGAGTGCTTCGAAGCGCCCCCGGAGCGTATCGGCGTCATCCGTGGCGAGAACGACCTCCGCTGCGAAGCTGGGGGGATGGAAATTGATCGCGTTGCGCCCCGCGAGGGTCTTGAAGATATGCGCCTCATGCGGATTGGGATGACGCTGGACTCCCACCATCATGAGCCGTGGCCGGTGTGCATAGCGCGGCGGGTGGTGAACCTCCCCGTGATCCATCTGGAAGTATGGAGAAATGAGCTGAATAAACCGGTCCATCATCTTCTTCAGCTCCGGCGAGTA
>Ga0326728_10016882_pt1 | contig 14775 bp, 9 predicted proteins | sample MB3enrmetagenome_FD_207602 | JGI IMG/M metagenome (GOLD analysis project Ga0326728, IMG submission 207602) | Lab enriched peat soil microbial communities from McLean, Ithaca, NY, United States - MB31MN | ecosystem: Environmental > Terrestrial > Soil > Wetlands > Peat | place: USA: New York...
GCATCTCGCGGTCGGTGTGAACGCTGCCCGATCCGGTCTCGGCGTCCAGCGTGAGCGGGGCGTCGCCGGCCCAGAACTCCACATTGCCGGAGCCCGTCTCCAGGTGCCAGGAGTTGGCCGGCACACCGCCCACCTTGATGTTGCCCGAGCCGGTGCTGGCGCGCAGGCCGCCGCGCAGGTTGCGCAGTTCGATGTTGCCCGACCCGGTCTCGGCCTTCACGTCGCCCTGCCCCGTCTGCTCGACATAGATATTGCCCGACCCGGTGCCCACCGTGAAGCCTCCGTTCAGCCCCGTGGCGCGGATATTGCCCGACCCCGTGCTGATCTTCGCGTTTTCACCGACGCCGTCGTCATTGATGTCGCCCGACCCCGAGCCGGCCTCCAGGTAGGCGTTGGCCGGCGCCTCGATCTCATAGTCGATGCTGATATTGCGCAGGTTCTCGTGGCGCGCACCGATGCGGATGATGTTGCCCGTCTGCTCGATGGGCGGATTGGCCGCGATCTCCTTCACCCGCTCCTCGCTTCCGCCCCAGCTCGACTTCACCCGGCCAAAGATGTGCACCTGGCTGCCCGAGCCGTGCGTCAGGTGGATGTTGCCCGAACCGGTCGCCACCGAAAGCTCCACTCTGCCGTTGACCGTCAGGTTGCGCTCGAAGGTGGCCTCGGAACCCAGCGCCGGCATCGCCGCCAGCGCCAACGCCGCTGCTGCTACCGCAAATACATGCTTCATCGTGTTCCTTTCTTTACAGAGATCAGAGATCAGGGGTTGAGAATCAGTAAATAAGCAGCCTCTTGCAAAACTCCATTGAGACTGCTTGCCGCGGCGAGTGTCAGGGCACGACTTCAGTCGTGCCGGAAGAGCAACAAAATGATGTTGGGCTTTAGCCCCTGCGGTTTTGTTTTCCGTAGTCTGCAATTCCTCAGCGGCTAAAGCCGGAATCTAGACTGGCCATTTGCGGCACGACTGAAGTCGTGCCCTGACACAATCCAGAGCCTGAATGCAGTTTTGGAAGAGGCTCTAGGGATCATCGCTTTGGCGACTCGCTCACTCACCCGCCGTATGATCCCTGACCCCTATTCCCTATTCCCTGCTTTTCTCACTGCTCCGAGACCACCTGGTCGCCTTCCTTCAGTCCGCTCACGACCTCGGTCACCGAGCCGTTCGATAGCCCCACCTTCACCGAGACCTTGCGCTTGCCTTCCTTCTGGCTCTTGTCTGGAACCTCTACCGACGCGTTCTTCTGGCCGTCGTAGTTGACCGCGCTCTCCGGCACCGTCAGCACGCCCTTGTGCTCGTCCAGCAGAATCTCGGCATTGGCCGTCATGTTGGCCTTCAACTCCCCGCCGGGATTGTCGATGGAAACCCGCACTTCAAATGTAGTTACATTGTCCTTTTCCACGCCCAGCGGCGCAATCTTGGTCACTTTGCCGTTGAACACCCGGTCGCGGAAGCTCTCCACCTTGATGCGCGCCGGCTGGCCCATGTACACATGGGCAATATCCGCCTCGTCCACCTTGCCCTGCACGTAAACTTCGTTGATGTCGCCCTCGGTCATCACCAGCGTGGCCGTCGAACCCAGCACCAGGATGGAGCTGACCGCGTCGCCGATCTCCACGTCCCGCGACAGGATCACCCCGTCCATCGGCGCAACGATCGTGGTGTACCCCAACTGCTCCTCAAGCTGTTTCAGGCTGGCCTGCGCCTGCTGCACCTGCGCCCGCGCCTGCTTCAGCCGCGCCGTGTCCACCCCGATCTGCGCATGCGACGAATCCCGCCTGGTAAGCGCCGCCAGATAATCCTTGTTGGCGTCGTCCAGCGCCTGCCGGCTCACGATCCCCTGCTTCTGCATCTCCAGGTTGCGGTCCAGCGTGGCCTTGTACATGGGCAGGTCCGGCGCGTTGGCGTTCACCTTGTCCTGCTCGATATTGGCTTCGTAGGTAGACACGTTGGCCTCGGCCGCCGCCAGTTGCGCCCGCTGCGCCTCCACCTGCGCCGCAATCTCCACCTGATCCAGTTGCGCCAGCTCCTGCCCCTTGTGAACCTGGTCGTTGATGTCCACGTAGAGCTTCTCCACAATCCCTGAAGCCTTGCTCTTCACCTCCACCTGGGTGATCGGCTGAATCTTCCCCGTGGCCACCACCGACCGCGCCACATCGCCGCGCGTCACCTTGGCCAGCTTGTTGGGATCGATGGACGCACCCTTGGCCAGCCGCACCAGCCCAAGCGCCAGCAGCGCCAGAATCACGAACCCGCCGATGCCCAGCCAGATCCAGAACTTCCTGCTTTTGCGCGACGCAGCCACTCAGTATCCTCCCAGGCGCGAAGAAAGCCCCATCTCTCCCCTGCGCAAACGAACCATGCTGTAGACCTATGATCTCAGACGCCGCCCGCTCCCCGCTGTCACCCGCAGCCGCGCGCCGGCCCCGATGGATTGCTTCCCCTTCATACGCAACCCGCCGCCCCTTGGTTCCAGCCCGTTCGCCGCGCCACTCGACCGACTCCTATTCTCCACTCCTTACTCCCTGTTCCCTACTCCCTATTCCCTACTCCCTATTCCCTACTCCCTATTCCCTATGCCCTGATCTCCGATCTCTGTTATATCGTTGATTCCAGCCCATGAAGCTGATCCTCATCCGCGTCCTGCTCACCGTTCCGGTCGTCTGGCTGGTGGTCTCGCTGGTCTTTCTGCTCATTCACCTGGTTCCCGGCGATCCCATTCTCCAAATGCTGGGCGAGGGCGCAACTCGGGCGGACTTAACGGCCCTGCGTCATCAGTACGGCCTCGACCAGCCGCTCTGGGCGCAATATTTGCACTACTGGTCCGGCGTCCTCCACGGCGACCTGGGCGTCTCCATCCGCCTCCACTCCACCGTCGCCGACCTGATCGCCGCCCGCTACCCTTATACGCTCGCTCTCACCCTCACCGCCCTGGGCCTGGGGATCGCACTGGCTCTGCCCGCCGGCATTCTGGCCGCTGTGCGCCGCGGCCGCTGGCTCGATCAACTGCTCTCTGTGGTCAGCCTCTTCGGGCTCTCCGTTCCCGGCCTGGCGCTGGGCCCGCTGCTCATTCTGGTCTTCTCCATCGGCCTCGGCTGGCTCCCGGTCTCCGGCGCAAACGCGGGCGGTGGCCGCTCCATCGACTGGCGTTACCTGGTTCTGCCTTCCATCGCCATGGGCGCATCGCTGGCCGCCATCCTCACCCGCATGGTGCGCACCGCCATGCTCGAAGAGCTGGGCCAGGACTACATCCGCACCGCCCGCGCCAAGGGCTTGAGCGAAGCGGCCGTCGTCTGCCGCCACGCCCTGCCCAACGCCCTGGTCCCCATCGTCACCGTTATCGGCCTGCAATTCGGCGCGCTCCTGGCCGGCGCTATCGTCACGGAAACCATCTTCAGTTGGCCCGGCCTGGGCCGCCTCACCGTCAGCGCCATCTCCAATCGCGACTACGCGCTGGTGCAGGGCTGCCTGCTGTCGATCGGGCTGACCTACGTGCTGGTCAACTTGTTGACCGACGTGGTCTACCGCTGGGTGAACCCCAGGATGCGCGGTTAATGCATTTTCACGGATAGCGTAAGAATATGGGCGCCCCACCTGGGCGCCCTTTGGGCACCGCGTCGTTGTCCTTGCGGCTAGGGTGGGATGACACCGCGCCGAGGTTATACCAACTGTGAAGTTGCTTTAGGTTGCGGCGGCGCCTGGCGTGGGGCTGAGCGGGGTAATGTCGGAATTGGCGACAACCCCGCGGTTATCGTCTCAGAAACCCTCATTCATTGAGTTTGAGCCGGGCGAAGCGTAGACTTGCTCTGCTTTAGAAAATGGAGGCTGTTATGCGCGTCGCCTCATTGAGCCTTCTTGCCGCGCTCATCATCTGGCCTGTGGCCAACGCCCAAGTATCCCTGCCGGACAATCCCAGGAACCGAGCGACGGCCGGACCTGAATCGCCTCTTCCGCAGACTCCGGACTCGGCCATCGCTGCAGGCGTTTCCGCGGCGATGCCGATGTTCGTAGGCCCGTCCGTCAAGGGACGGCCGTTTTCAGCAACGGAGACGGTCGTGCGCGAGCAGAAGCTAGCCGATGGCGCCACGATCAAAACCCGCACCAAAGTGCTTCTCTGGCGGGATGCCGAGGGAAGAATCCGCAGCGAGACCGCATTGAAGTCGAACGATGCCGGGATGCGGGGTCGAACGATCACCGTTATGGACCCCGTCGCGGGAACTTTCCTGTCCTGGATCTCGGAGAACCAGTACGCGCACATCGTCACCGTGGCGCATCTTCCGGATCTCAAATCAAATGGACCGGACGGCGCCCGCCTCTCCACCGCGCCGACGCCGCCTGGCGCTACGCCTCTTCCGCAACCGGGAACTTCCCGCGCTTTCACTGGGCCTGGGCAGAAACCGCAGGTTCTGGCGCAATCCTCCGCAAACACCCGCACGGAGACCTTGCCTCCGGACTACATTGCCCGGCTTTACGTTGAGGGTACGCGCACCACCAGGGTGATTCCAGCCGGAGCCGCGGGCAACGACCGCGAGATCGCCGTGACCACGGAGACGTGGACCTCGCCGGATTTGAAGATCGCGGTTCGCCGGGTGACGGACGATCCGCGCACCGGGAAGGTGACGACGGAACTGACCAACATCGACCGGACCGATCCTGACCCCTCGTTATTCAAAGTTCCGGAGGGCTACACGGTTGTGGAGTTGCCGCGGCTGCCCACTGCGGCTCCCGCCGCGCAATTATAGTCGTGCGCTCCGGTGGCCTTCCTGCACCTTGGCATCGGCCAGGCGACGAAAGCCTGTCGCTGGGGACCACGGGCTTCCACCCCAGGGACAAAAACCTGTCGCTGGGACCACGGGCTTGCCGTCGATGTCCACCACCTGGGCGTCCAGGGCGGGCAAGACCCCTTGCATCCAGCTCCGGAACACAGCCTCAGAGTGGCCTGGTTCGATATGGCCTAAGATCCGCTCAAAAGTGTCGCGGGAAGCAATGCCATGGACCAAGGGAGGAGAACGTAAGAACCAGGCGGACGCTGAGTCAAAAGGTGGAGCGGCAGCTGAATATCCGAGTCAACCTTCGAGTTTCGGGATTCCCTCAAAGCCCCGAGCATCATGGGCCGGCGTCATGCCGATCCCTGGGAATCGCTCTCCAATTGCCGCCATCTGCAGCAAGCCCTCTCGGACCTGCGCCGGGTTCCAGTCGCCCAGTTTCCTTTGTAGCCACGGCCGCTCTTTGCGATCGATGATCCCTTCCCGTTGCCACACAAGATCCCCGATCATCGCGTAGCGCTTCCCATCGGGCAGCGTTAGAAATACGACTACCGAGCCCGGCGTGTGGCCCGGCGCGGGCACTATGACGATCGCGCCGTCGCCATAGACATCATGGCTTCTGGGAAAGCCGAGGTAAACGCCCCCTTCGAATTCATACTCCACATATCGAACGCCGGGGAAGCTTCGGATGAGAGCAGTGAGCCAGCCTCCATCCTTGATGAAACGAAGCTCCTCCCTCGTCACCCAAACGGGCGTTTCCGGAAGGTCGGATACTCCGCTGACGTGATCCCAGTGGGCGTGTGTGAGAAGTATTGCTCGCAAACCTCTGCGATCGTAGCCCACCGCATCGAGTTGCTCGGACGCGGAGCGAGTCCGCTGGTAGCTGGTCACCGCCCGGAAGAACAGCGGCATGGTCCGGAACTGTGTATCGATGTGCCGGCCGAATCCGGTGTCGATGAGAAGATCGCCGCGCGGGTGCTTCACCAGTAACGCGGTCATCGAGAGGTCGCGCTTGTCAAAGAACGAGCCGCCCCGATAGGCAAAGGCGGCGTTCCTGTGCGTAACTCCGGTCGGGAGCTGAAGCAACGACATCTCCGCAGGCGGAGACGCGGCCGGCAGCTCTCCGGTGAAACGCGGTGACATCGGCAGGGATGAGGTCGAGAACATAGCCCGAAAGACGATCGCCAAAGCGAGTACGGAAAAGCATAAACCACGACCTCCATTTCATCAAGCATGAGAATTGGGCGCGCGGCGGAGGTCCGCCATCATGGGAATCAGCCGCGCCCGAGTATCTCAAATCCCGCCTTCACGCAGCGGTCCACAGTTGGCGAATATGCCGTCAAATCGGATGGTCAATTCCTCCGCGGCCCTCTCAGTCAGTTCTGAGGGAATGCTCGAGAACCTGCTGAATGTGTACGTCTACCTGCCTGAGCACCGCCGGCGCCACAGCGCAGCCGTCGGTTTCGTATGTGAGCAGGGGCATGCCCTGTTGAATGCTGAGTGGCTTGAGGATGGCCTCTGAAACCCGGAACGGGAGGCAGTTGAACGGTCCGATCAGGATGATGCCGTCGTATCCCTCGTATTCGGCATTCAGGCTCCGCCCCACCGTGGGGGTGATCTCGCCGAAGATCTCCGGCGAAATGTGCTCCGAGCTTTTTTCAAACAGAGCGACAACGTCGTTGGGCCTGGAGATCAGCAGCCCGGTGTGCAAGAAGATCTCGCGGAAGTGATGCTCTGTTCTTCTTCCGGATTGATATCCCCACCATTGCTGCAAGTACTGCTGTCCGTCGGGCTCCAACAACCTGGTGCAAGCCTTTGCCAAAGCAAAACCCCCAGGCTTCAGGCCCCATTGATTCGCCGTGCCTCTCATTCCGTCGTAGGTGACGTAGAGGAACAGGTCGGTCAGGTCGACGGGCTTGAGGATGATTCCACGCGCCGCATAAAGGTCGCGGACGCCCTCCATGAAGAACGGGCTGAATCGCGCGTAAAAGTCGCCGGTGACCACGACCTTGGGGCAGGCCATGGGATCGCGCGTCCGCGGTAGCGCGGCCAGGTACTCCACAAATCCGGGTAGTTGCTCGGAGAAATCGTCGAGCGTCTTTGCCCTGGCCCTGAATCGTTCCCATTCCCGATGAAACCGATCGAGGCTTCCGGGAGCCCCCACCACGCGCAGAACATGGTCGATCTCGACCAGGATGTCCGCCAGCAGAACCGCCGGCGAAAGATGCTTCATCAGCGTGAACGGGTCGAAGCCAAGATAATCGTTCTCCCGCCCCGGATGGACCATGAACATATCGGCTAGCCGATGCTCGACGATGAACCGTTCGAAATAGTCCATGTAAGCTTCACTGACGCAGGGAGCGCCGCCGCGCACCATGATGAATCCGGCGATTTCGCCGGGCGGCCGATCGCGATTGATTTGCAGAAGCTGTCCGATCGAGAGGGGCAGCGGGAGGCACTCGCGGCCTGAAGTGAATTGCAAGCCCAGATCGAGCTGGCTGCGGCAGATAGGCGCCAGCGCGCCAGTATGCAGGCCAAGCCAGTTCAAGGCCATATTCGCGGACTGCTCATGGAACTCCGAAAAGTTGAGCATGTGCAGTCTGACCCGCGGGTCGGTGAGCGGCACGCTCTCGCCGCTCGAAGTGACGACTTCTCCACCCTTCGCCAGCCGGCAGGAAGTGAACGGCTTGGCGAGGCTGGGCTGAGCCGCGCGGTAATTCTGAACGATGTCGAGGAAAGCCTCGATGCGCGTTTGCACGCCGGCGTCGGCGCTGTGCGCATCGATCTCGAGGATCAGGTAGGGCTTGGATTCCAACTCGGAGGCGAGCAAGGAGTGCGTAAATGCATCGATGGTGCAACTGAAATTGCTCACGCTGAGGAGAAACAGGTTAGCGTGGCGTTTGGCGAGCGAGGCCGCATTCAGTATCTGGTTTGCGAAATGCCAGACCGTGGACCCGGTCCCAACCGGCATGAGGCAATCGGCGGGAATCGCCAGCACTCCCATGCTGGAGAGTTTCCTGCCCACGGATTGCGAAGCCTCGGGCGTGTAAGCGTTATAGCTGTGCCCCGCCAACAGGATGGCTGGCTTGTCCGCCGCCAGCGCTTGCGCGAGAGCTTGCTTGCCGATCTCAACCAGAGCGCATTCGGCTCTGGTCTGCTCGCCCACGGCCGCGGCCCATGCTTCGAGGGCCAGCTCGCGCGAGACGCCCAACCCGCGTACCGCCATCTCGGTCATGGCCGTGCTGGCGGCGGACAGGTTGGTGAAATCCAGAACCGGCGCAAGAAACCGCGTGTCGGGAAACGCCTTGGCGAGAAAGTAGGGGCCGGCTTGTGTAATGGGGCAGAGATAGGAGTCCTTGCCGGCCTCGTGTTGGGGCATGCGCGCCACTTGTGGCAGGAAGACCAGATGCACGTTCTTCCGCGCCAGATCCAACACTGCGCCGTGCGCGATCTGCGCCGGCAGGCAGAAACCGGAATGCGACCTGAGATCGCCGCGCGGGTCCACGGCGGATAACACCACCTCCATCCCCAATGCCGAGAAGAAGGTTGAATAGAGAGGGAACAGAGAGTGCGTGGTCAGCGCGCGCGGAATGCCGATTCGCGCTTCCGGGACCGGCGCCCTGGGGTTGGGATAACCGAAGGATTCTTCAAGAAACGATCTGGCAGCTTCAATCGCCGGCCCAACGTCCCAATACGGACGCGCCTTGGGCACAATCCTCTGCTCCGCGCCGGGATGTCTTGGACCGCCAAAGATAATCGCGGCGCGTCGCTCCACCAGGTCGGGCGCGGGCGCGACGCGGGTCTTTCTCTTCCACACGTTCTCGTAGAGGCTGCAACGACCTCGAAACGGTCGATGCCGCAGCACATCTTGCACGCCCGGCACGTGAATCGTCCCACGAGTTTCATCTCCGCCGACGCCAGAGTTTCGAGATCGGTGACTGCGCCCAAGATGCCGCCCGATCGTTCCAGAGCGAGCAGTCCCACACCCAGGGCGCCGAGCAGCTCCGGGTTGGAGGGGATCACAACCGGGCGTCCGACTCGATGGGCAAACGCATGCGCAACGGCGTGGTTCAGCGCCACGCCCCCCTGCAGGAGCACCTTCTTTCCCACCGGCCGCTGTCCCTTGACCTTGGTGAGGTAGTTCTCCGCGATGGCATACACCAAGCCGGCAAGGATGTTGTCGCGGCTCTGGCCCTGCTGTTGTGCGATGCGAATGTCGGAATTGATGAACGCCGCGCAAGTGGTCTTGAACTTCACCGGCGCCGGCGCAGCCAACGCGATCTTCGCAATATCGGAGACAACGATCCCGAGATCGCTTTGAGCGCTTTCTTCGAGAAAGGATCCCGTGCCCGCGGAACAGGCGTTGTTCATTGCATAGGCGATGGGCACACGATTGCGCAGATAGATATACTTGGCGTCCTGGCCGCCGATCTCGAAGATCGTGTCCACGTCCGCGGCAAAGTGGGCCGCGCCGGCGGCGTGGGCGGAAATCTCGTTGTAGACCTGCTCGGTACCCAGCCAGGCGCCAACCAGTTCACGGGCCGAGCCGGTCGTGCTCACCAGGCCCACCGGGCGATTGCCGACTTGACCGATGAGCGCCTTGAGGCACTCGCGAACCGCCGCCACGGGATCGCCGCTTGTGCGCGCGTAGTGGCTTGCCACCGCGGCGCGCGTCGCGGGATCGAGCAAGACCGCCTTGGTGGTCGTCGAGCCTGCATCCACTCCAAGCGCCATCGGGCCATCGGGCGGCGCTTGCCGAGGAGGCGCATCCATCACCCGCACCTGGTCCTGGTAGCGATTGAGCGGCGGGAGCGCATCGAAGTGCGGCGGAGCCGAGATGCGCGGGACCTTGTAGAGCGGCTTGTCGCGCGTGAGCAGCGCGCTTCCCCAGGCTTCGAACCACTCGCTCTCCGGCAGCGCGATCAACTCTGTCTCGGGCAGCTTCGCGCGCAGCGCGTCCAGCAGGGCGGCGTTGCGCGTCACGCCTCCGATCAGCAAGACGCGCCGCAGCGAGTTCCGCCCCTTCTCGAGGAGCGCCACCACCTTGCTGGCCATGCTGTCGTGCAGCGTCTTCAGGATGTCCGCGGGGGTAGCCTCATGACGATTGAGCTTGTGCGTCACGTCGGATTTGCAATGAACCGTGCAGCGTGAGGCCAGGGGCACAACCGTTCCGGAAGACGAGAGCCGAATCGCCGCGTCGATGTCGAGCCCCATGCGGCCGATCAGTTGCACGAAAAACTCGCCGCTTCCGGCCGCGCACTTGTTGTGCGACAGGACGTTGACGATCTTTCCATCCGCAAGCGTGTAAACCAGAAACGATTCGCCGCCCAGCGAAACCACCGCATCGAAATCGTCCTCCGCGCGTTCGCGCACCTCTCGCAGAGCGCGTTGGATGGCGGCGAATTCGGAAATGTGGCCCAGATGGCCGGATACGCCAAAGTACTCGGCGCCGGCGAACTCGGGCTGCGCGAGCAACCGATCGAGAACTTCCAGGGGGCGCCCCTGATGGGCCTTTACAACGGCATGATCGACGCCGGACTGGACCGCGGCCACCTTGACCGTCAGTGCGCCGATGTTGATGCCCACGAAGGACATGGCGGTTCAGTACCGCATAAATCCAATGCAAAAGCGACGCGTGCGGGCAGTGGCTGCGAGCGCGATCGACTTGAACATGCTGGCGAGGGAACTGTACTCCTCCCGCGAGAAGAAAGATAGTCCCCTGCCAAAGTCGATGAACAACGGGAGGAAGGATGCGCGATCGTCGAAGCAGTCTTGCCGGTTCAACGGCGGAAAAGGGCAAGTCAAGTCCGAAGTTTTCTCAAGAATCTCTTTCCTTGGGATGATGGTTCGTGTTGGTTGAGGGGCAGGCTTGCGGAGGGCGCGAACCCACAACCTTCAGTCTTGGCTTCAGTGACTGCTGATAGGCCAAAGCACTCATCGACCCTGAGTTAAACCGTGTTGCGAAGATTGGTCCCCCGGAATAGCCCGTGGCGAGGGTCGAGTCTTGAAAGGGCGCGACTTCGGTCGTGTCTGCATGGGCCTTCGGCCCACCCAAGTGGATCAAAACGCCGTCGAATGCGGGTTGCAAACAAAGGACTTAGCAGGCGTTTTTGACCGTGCCGCAAAGGCAATAGAATCGACGCCCGGCTTTAGTCCCCGAGGGGAGTTCTCGGCAAATTGGGCTTTCACCACAGGCTGATAGGAGCCCCAGGGATCGCCGGCGCCCCAGATCCCGTCCGTGGCGGCGGATGTGCAATACAAGGAGCTCTTCTTTGCCCGCTCCCCCGCGCCCAGGGAGTCATGCCCGCCGCGGGCAGTCAGGCGGCCGTATCGGTGCGAGTCTGCAGGGGCGCGTTCAGCTGCTGGCGGAGGCTGCCGGCAAGTTCGGCCACCATGCGCAGCTTGTCGGCGATGGGAGAGGAGGCCTCGGTGACGTTCAAAGCCAGCTGCGAGTGCAGTAGCAGGCCCGCGACCGTGGTCTTCAGCTCGCTCTCGATGGCGGCGGCGGCGGCCCGGCGGGCCAGCATCTGCTCCCGCTCGCGGCGGTGCAGGGCGGCGCGAATCTCCCGGATCAGCCGGGCCGCGCCGGAGAGCGCGAAGTTGATCTGCAGGGGAATGGCCAGTCCGGCCCGCTCCCACACCGCCTCGGCGGCGGACGGATCGCACTCGGCCATGGTCTCATCCACCACCACGGCGGCAAACTCCCGGCGGCGCAGCGCGGTGAGCGCGGCCTTGCGTCCCTCCGCCACCTCAACCTCCATGCCCAGCTGCGTTCCCACCACCGCGGCGCAGTTGCGTGCGCCTTCGATTCCGGTCACCATCAGAATGCTCATTCCCAGCTCCTTGTCCCTGGCGCTAGCTACTAGCCTTTAGCTTTTAGCTCCTAGCTCTCAGCCTTCAGCTTCTAGCCTTCTGCTTGAGGATCGACGTTCGAGGACAACCTCGGCCACCGGCGACAGCAGGAAGAAGCTAAAGGCTAAAAAGCTAAGAACTGCTTCTTCTACTCCTCCCGAAGCGGGTCGGCGATGCCGTACTCCTTCAGCTTGCGGTAGAGGGTGGTCTTGCCGATTCCCAGCAGCTTGGCGGCCTGCAGCTTGTCGCCATTGAGGGTGCGAATGGCTCCCAGAATGGCCTGGCGCTCCAGATCGGCGAGCGTCCTGACCTCCGGCGCGCCGCCTTCCCGGACCGGCTCGCCCGCCGCAGCGGCCGTGCGCCGGGCCTCCAGACCCTGCTGCTGCAGCTGCGTGGGCAGATCGCCCAGGTGCAGCACCGGCCCGGAAGAGAGGGCGCAGGCCCGCTCCACCGAGTGCTCCAACTCGCGCACGTTGCCCGGCCAGTCGTACTTCATCATGGTGCGCAGAGCCTCGTCGCTGAGGGTGAACTTGGCGCCGTGCTCGCGGCTGATGCGGTCCAAGAAATGCGCTGCCAGCAGCGGTATATCCTCGCGGCGGTCGCGCAGCGAAGGCAGCCGCAAGTTGACCACATTGAGCCGGTAGAAGAGATCCTTGCGGAAGGCGCCCTTCTCCACCATCACCGCCAGATCGCGGTTGGTGGCGGCCACGATGCGCGCCTTGATGGGGATGCGGTGGGTGGCTCCTACCGGCCGCACCTCCTTCTCTTGAAGGGCGCGCAGCAGCTTGGCCTGCAGATCCAGCGACAGCTCGCCGATCTCATCCAGAAAGACCGTGCCCCCCTCGGCCGAGACCAGCAGCCCGTCCTTGGAGCGGTTGGCGCCGGTGAAGGCGCCTTTGACGTAGCCGAAGAGCTCGCTCTCGATCAGCGTGGGCACCAGCGACCCGCAGTCCACCGGCAGGAAGGGCTTCTGCGAGTTGGGTCCGTAGGCGTGGATGGTCCGCGCCACCAGCTCCTTGCCGGTGCCGCTCTCGCCCAGAACCAGCACCGGATGAGAGCTCTGGGCGACCTTGGACAGGATGCGATAGAGCTTCTCCATCTCCACGGAGCGGCCGATCATCGCCCCTAGGCCCTGCGAGAGCCGCAGCCGCTCGCGCAACTGGCGGGTGGCGGTATCGGTCAGGTGATTGGCGGCGGCGCGGTCCAGCACCGTCGAAAGCTCGTCGATGGCGAAGGGCTTGGTCAGGTAGTCGGAGGCGCCGCAGCGCATCGCTTCCACGGCCGCGTTCACCGAGCCCGAGGCGGTCATGGCGATTACCGAGGTCGCCGGGTAGAGCAGCTTGACCTCACTGATCAGCTCCAGGCCCTGGTTGCTCCCCGCGGGCAAGTTGACCAGCAGAATGTCGGCCGCCCGGCCGCGCAGCTGGCTGCGCGCCTGGCCCAGGTCGCCGGTGCTCTCCACCGCATAGCCCAGGCTGGCGGCGATCTCCACGCAGGCCGAGCGGATGGCCGCGTCCGCGTCCACCACCAGCAGGCGCAGCCGCACCGCCGGTTCCGCGAGTTGAGGGATAAACTCCATGTTCCTCGTGTTCAGCACTGTTTCGAGCATTGTATTCGCCTCACGCGTGCTTGGGTAAATTGGATTGCGGATTGCCGGCTCCGCGCCCTGCCGGAGACCCTCGCTCAGCGGCTCCGGACGGGCAGCTCGATCTCGAAGCGCGCCCCTGGGAGAGTGCGGTTGGCGGCGTGAATCCGGCCGCCCGCCGCCTCGATGATGGAACGGGTGATGGCCAGACCCAGCCCGCGATGCGCCCCCGCCCAGCCTCCGTTCGCCGGGGCGCTGTGCGCGCGCGAGGTGTAGCCGGACTCGAAGATCTTTTCCAGCGCCTTCCTGGGGATGCCCGGCCCGCTGTCCTCGATCGCCAGCACCAGCCATGGTCCGCTCTCCGCTCCGGCGTGAAACTCGTGCAGGCCGAGCGCGATTCGCCCTCCCGCGGGCATGGCCTCGGCGGCGTTCTTGACCAGGTTGACCAGCACCCTGGTCAGGTCCTCTCCCGTCAGCCTCACTCCCTTGTCGCCCCCCTCGGTTTCCACCGTGAGGGTGATGGCGGGCCCGGCCAGGGCGGCTAAGAGGTTGCGGTTGGCCACCAGCTCCGCGGCCAGGCTGTCGATCGGCACGGCCGGGATCGGATCCCAGCGCCGCGCCTGCCCCAGCTGGTCGGGACTTGAAGTGCTTCCCGCATCCGCCGCGTCCACCGTCATCGCGGGCCGTCTTCCCGGCTCGCGCGAGCCGCCCGGCAACAGAGCCGCCCCCGGAACTTCGCGCGTGTCCAGAGCCACCAGCCTTTCCACCAGCCGGCGGCTGGCGGCGGCCACCAGCCGCAGCTCGTTTCCGTAATGAAGGTAGGGGGTCGCCAGCACCCCCGGCTCCTGAAGAAGATCGCAATAAAGCCCCAGCGCCGTGACCATGTTTCTGGCGTCATGCGCCACCTCCGCCAGGTTCTCGCCCTCGCTGCGCAGGTTGGCCAGCGTCTCCACCACCGCCTGCACCCGCTTGCGCTCCGCTCCGCCCAATCCCGCCGCCTGCTCCGTCTGCCGCATACCTTGCTCCTTCTCCCGTCCGGTCCTTCCCGCTCTTCCCCGATCGCCGATCCCCGACCCGGTCATGGTTCCGCCTGATCCCTGACCCCCGATCCCTGATCCCTGTTCCCCGACTCCCGATCCCGCTTCCCTTTCCTGCCCTTGCGCCGAGGTTCTGTCCTCTTCTGTTACACGTGGCGTGCCAAACTAGGACAGACGCGTTAAGTTCCTGATAAGGGAAAGGCTTACTGTCCAGTTCCCGGACACCCGCGAGGTGCTGCTTTGGGGCTGTCTCTCCCATAATGGAACAGGCGGGAAGGACGCTGCCCGAAGGAATCGAGCTAATCCCTTCCGTTTCAGCCGGTTAGGCAGGCCTTCCTGTTTCGGGTCGGGAAAACCCCGCTTTCCCGCTTCGGAACCGGTTTTTCCCGTTGCCGGTTCGCCGGCCCGCATCCCGTACAATCCCCCTATGAACGCCCCCAGTCTTTCTCCCTTCTTCCGTCCCGGCGGCAGGACTCCCGCCCAGCTTCGTCCGCTCACTCTCACCCCCGGCTTTGTCCAGACCGCCGAAGGCTCGGT